>Ga0247841_10002456_pt1 | contig 37029 bp, 24 predicted proteins | sample LaCruzMarch2015__2_FD_192410 | JGI IMG/M metagenome (GOLD analysis project Ga0247841, IMG submission 192410) | Freshwater microbial communities from meromictic Lake La Cruz, Castile-La Mancha, Spain - LaCruzMarch2015_18m | ecosystem: Environmental > Aquatic > Freshwater > Lake | place: Spain... | reverse complement strand
TTGTACTCCGTCTTGAGGTACTCCTGATCCGTAAGCCCGAAGGCATGACTAAGCAAACTTGTACTCATTGTAAATCAGATTTTTCTTTCAAATATATCTATAAGTACGCATTATTACCATGAACCTTTTTTTTTAATTGAATTTATTATAAATTTGTTAATACACTGCCCTAACTGCACTATGGCGATATGATATAAACACATTACTAATCAGCGCTATAGATTATTGGGGAGATGAAATGATAGGGCAGGATTGTTGTTCTAATATGCGCTATATGAAAAAAAATTTACGCATTTTTATTTTAGCGATTTTATTTGGTCAGGTTGCAGAGCATACCATAGCACAATGCGCACCTGTAATTCAGGCGGATTTAGAAATAATTTGCTCTGATTCTGCCGCTCATATAACTGTAACCAATCCTACTTCCACGCCATATCAATGGTATAAAAATGACATATTAATCCCTGATTCTACGAGACCGGCATTGCGTGTCAGAGAAGCTGGAAGTTATAAGGTTACCTATGCCGGTTGTGGAAGCTTTTCAAATAGTATAACCATAACTGTCCATCCAACTCCACTGGGAAGTATTCATTGTTCGCCAGTTACACCTACTTGTACCGGGACTGAAGTACAACTGGAAATTGTTCCAAATGAGCCATCATCAAATATAGTGTGTTTATGGTCAAACCCTCCGGAAATTATTGGGAGATCAAATCCATTTATTGAAACATTTTATTCAAACACGTTGATTCTGGGTGTTATCCAAAATATTTCGACGGGGTGTGCTAAATCTGTGACCTATTTTCTTGTTGTCAATCCCACGATTGATGGGGGAACTTTGTCACCCGATCAAACAATTTGCAGCGGAGAAACTCCTGCAACAATCACCGGGACACCCCCTTCGGGAGGAAATGGCACTTATACTTATCAATGGCAAAAATCCACGACAGGTCCCTCGGGACCATGGATAACGATTAGCGGAGCCACAGGTTCGAGTTATTTACCGGGAGCCCTTACCCAAACCACGTGGTTTAGACGTATTGCAATTTCTCCACCTTGTCCTGCAGTATCTTCAAACTCGGTACAAATTACGGTAAACCTGATACCGACAGTTACAAGTGCAGTTACCAAATCGATTTGTTCGGGATCCTCTGTTGCATATACTATTACTTCCAATGTGCCGAACACGACTTTTAACTGGACCGGAGTGACAACATCTCCGGCGGTTACCGTTTTCGGGGTGACTGCCGCAGGAAATGGCCCGATCAATGATATTCTAACCATTGATCCGGGAGGTTCTGCCAGCGGAGAAGTGACCTACACTATTACACCCACTGGACCTGCTCCTACCTATTGTGTAGGAACTCCCAAAAGCTTGGTGGTGACTGTGAAACCTCTCCCTGTTCCGGTGATTACCGGACCTACTCCGGTTTGTTTCGGGAACACCGGACTGACCTATTCGACTGCAGCAGGAAAATCGGATTATGTTTGGAGTATCCAGGGCGGGGTGATCACGGGAGGTCAAAATACAAACAGCATCACCGTCAACTGGACAACCACAGGCGCTCAATGGGTTAAAGTCTCCTATTCCGAAAACGGATGCCCCGCTGCCAGCCCGACCCAATATAATGTCACCGTCAACCCTCTGCCTGTTCCGGTCATTACGGGACCGAACCCGGCATGTGCGGGTTCCACGGGAAATGTCTATTCAACCGCCGGTGGAATGACCAACTATACATGGACAATCTCCGGAGGTGGTGTCATTACCGGAGGTGGCGGATCGGGTGATAATACGGTCACAGTCACCTGGAATACATCCGGGGTTCAATGGATCCGGGTAACCTATACCGACGCTAACGGATGCAGGAATACTTCACCGACCCAATTCAATGTTAATGTCTCTGTGCCCTCCTTGACAGGGCCAACTTCGCCTTGTCTTGGATCAACCAATTCGGTATATTCAACCGATGTTGGAATGACCAATTACCAATGGTCGGTTTCCCCCGGTGGCACGATCACTTCCGGTGGATCAACTTCCTCCAGTACGGCAACGGTAACCTGGAATGCTGCGGGCGCTCAAACGGTGACCGTAAATTACACCAGTGGAGCGGGATGCATGGCATCAACACCCACCACCTTGAATATCAATGTAAATCCCTTACCGACCCCGACCCTGTCCGGAAATAATGATGTTTGTGCAGGAACAACAGGAGTTATTTATACCACTCAAACCGGAAAGTCTCTATACACCTGGACGATCTCATCCGGCGGAACCATCACCGGAGGGGGTACGCTGATCAGCAATACGGCAACGGTCACCTGGAATAATGCCGGGTCACAATGGATTAAGGTAAACTATACCGATGCCAATGGTTGTACTGCCGTTTTACCCACCCAGTTTGATGTCACGGTAAAGCCACTTCCCGTCCCGGGTATTTCCGGGAGCGTTTCCGAATGTGCCGGAACAACCGGAGTCACCTATATAACGGAACCGGGGAAGTCGAATTACAACTGGACTATTACGGGAGGGAACATTACTTCGGGCCTGAATACCAATACCGTTACGGTGACCTGGACTACTCCCGGAACTCGGTGGATAGCTGTAAACTATACGGATTTGAATGGCTGTTCCGCTACCTCTTCTACGCAGTATGCGGTTACGGTAAAACCTTTGCCGGTACCCACGGTTGCCGGTGCTTCTTCCGTATGTATCCATGCCGCAAATGTTGCATATACCACAGAGTCTGGCATGTCAAATTATCTCTGGTCAGTTTCAGGAGGAGGGACGATCACGGGAGGTGGTGGAACTTCCGACAACAGTGTATATGTCACCTGGAATACCGTTGGTCCACAAACTGTCTCGGTTAATTATACAGGCATCAACAGTTGTATGGGATCGTCAGCCACTGTTTATAATGTGGCGGTTAATCCGCTTCCGACACCAACCCTGTCTGGACCTAACGAGGCCTGCGCAAATTCGACAGGAAACATATACACCACCCAACCGGGAATGAGTAACTATAGCTGGTCGGTATCTGCCGGCGGAACGATCACCTCAGGAGGAACATCTTCCTCAAATACGGCTACAGTGACCTGGAATACTCCTGGAGCAAATAATATAAGCATCAATTATTCCCAAACCGGTTGTCCGGCTGTTGCACCCACCACCTATAATGTGACCGTAAACCCATTGCCCACTTCCGATGCCGGGTTCGATCAACTGATTCCATATGGTACCAGTACGACTTTAATAGGAACTGCCGGGGGCGGGACTCCCGGGCTGAACTATGAATGGACACCGGAAACCGGTATCAATGGTCCTAATAACACTTTAACGGTTCTGACAGAAAATATCATGGTCAGTCCGACCGATTTTACGCTGACAGTTACCGACTCCAAAGGGTGTACCGCTGCCGATGTGATGCGGGTAACTCTGAATGGAACCGCTTTGGCTGTTTTAGCAACGGCTGTACCCCAGGTGATATGTAACAATGGCACTACCGTGCAACTTAATGCGACAGCTACGGGTGGAAATAGTCCGACATTCACTTCCTACGAATGGACCTCTACTCCGGTCGGATTTACCTCCTCAATTCAAAATCCGGTCGTCAATCCGTCCCAAACGACTACTTACCATTGTACGGTTTACGATAATTTTAATTACGCTTCCGGCTCGGTAACCGTCACCGTTAATCCCTTACCCACGATTTTTAATGTTACGGGAGGAGGTGAATATTGCAGCGGAGGAGCGGGACTCCCGGTTGAACTGAATGGATCCCAATCCGGAGTCAATTACCAGTTATACTTAGATGGAGGTACAGACGGTTCCCCCCTACCCGGAACCGGAAGTGCGCTTTCATTCGGTTACAAGACGAGTCCGGGCGTCTATACAATCCGGGCTACAAATGGAACGACAACCTGCCAACGAGAAATGGCAGGGAGTGTGGTGATTACCATGAATCCGTTACCCACAGCCTATGCCGGAGCAGACCAGATTATTCCTCATGGAACATCTACATCTTTGACCGGCGCCGCCAGCGGCGGAACCAGTCCGCTGTTCTACCTGTGGACCCCTTTGACAATGATCAAGACAGGAGAAACAACTCTTGCGCCGACAACCGAAAACATCTATGCAACACAAACTTTTACGTTAACCGTCACCGATAATAAAGGTTGTACCCAAGACGATCAGATGCAGGTCATCATCAACGGGAGCGCATTGAGTGTTGTTGCATATGTTAATAATAGCACTATCTGTAATGGCTCTCCGGCACAATTGTCCGCTATAGGTTCCGGAGGTAGCGGAATATATACTTATACCTGGAACTGTATTCCCCCAGGCACTATTCCCTGGTCTTCGACTCAGCAGAATCCCGTGGTCACTCCTTCGGAAACCACTCTTTATACCGTAACCATCCACGACGGATATAACGACGCCTCTGCTTCCGTTACGGTAATTGTCAACCCTTTACCTCCGGCATATACAGTTTCCGGAGGTGGATCCTATTGTTCCGGAGGGACAGGAATGGAGATACTCCTTTCAGGTTCAGATGTGGGAGTTGACTATCAGCTTTATAGGAATATTACCATTCCATTGATAACAATTCCTGGAACAGGCAGCTCGATCTCCTTTGGAAATCATTCCGCTGAAGGAAGTTATACAGTTAAGGCTACCCGGATCTCCACCGGGTGTGAAAAAATGATGACCGGAGCAGTCACCGTTACCATCCTCCCTTTACCGAATGCCTATTCTATGACCGGAGGTGGATCCTACCCTTCCGGAGGACAGGGTATGATCGTCGGTTTAACGAATTCCCAAACGGGAATCAACTACCGGCTGATTCATAATGCCGATACCCTCACTTCTTCACCGGGAATCCCCGGCACGGATAGTCCAATAAACTTTGGTTATCAGACGCTCGCAGGAAACTATACAGCCGTTGGAAAAAATGCAGTCACCGGATGTGTGAGAGAGATGCTTGGGAGCGTATCTGTCACGATCAATCCTTATCCCAGTCTGTTTGATGTTTTTGGGGGAGGAACTTTATGCCTGGGCGAACCTGGTAAAATGATCGGACTGAATGGTTCAGAGATCGGCATCCGTTATGTATTACAGCGTGATGGCGACAGTATTGCCGGCTACCCGGCCAGCGGTGATACGTTATTTTTAGGAATTTATACAACCGCGGGAGTCTATACCGTGAAAGGGGTCAATATTGCCACCGGTCTTTCAAGAATCATGAACGGGAGTGCAATCATCATCGTTAATCCTTTACCGGTTTCCTATCTGATCGTACCTCAGGGGGATACCTGCCCCGGAACTGAAATTCTGATCAACGGATCACAATCCGGGGTTCTCTATTACCTGATAACCGGAACCGATACCGTAGCTCAACAAGCCGGGACCGGAACCGTCGGGTTATTAAGTTTTGGAAATCAATACACCCCGGGAGCTTACCGGGTTGTCGGAATAAATATTATCACCGGTTGCAAGGCCGAAATGACAGGAACTATCACTATTCAACCTTCTCCGACAGTTTTCGATCTGAATCCACCGGGGATATTATGTCCCGGACAAACCCTTACCTTATCCGGGTCCGAAATTGGAATCAATTACCAGTTGCGTCGCGACAGTCTGACCAATGTTGGCCCGGAAATTCCGGGAACAGGTTCTTTACTGAATTTCGGAGCTCACTTTTTACCCGGCGTTTACCGTATAATAGCCACTAACCCATTATCGCATTGTTATTCCTGGCAAGCAGGCCGGGCGACTATTCAACCAGGACCTGATATATATAGTATACTGCCCAATGGAGATACTTGTTCGGGTGGAACCATACGATTAAATGGTTCCCAGATCGGTATTTATTATCACCTTGTGCTGAATGGTACGGTTTTTCTTGATAGCCTATACGGAACCGGTCAGCCTCTGGTATTTGGCACATATCAAACTTCCGGTACATATGCTGTTTTAGCGGTTGATACTTTGACTCATTGTGAATCATGGATGGATGGGTTCCTGAATTTCTTCAGTTCACCAATCGTGTACCATATTGTTCCGAATGGCCTATCTTGTGCGGGCTCTGTTATTGGTCTTGACGATTCGGAATTGGGTGTTGACTATACCCTGATCCGTAATGGTTCGATTATTGCCGGAGGTCCATTACCGGGGACAGGTTCTCCCCTCTCTTTTGGCATCCAGAACACGGAAGGTAATTATACCATTAAAGCGATCAATACGACCACCGGTTGCTCAAATAACATGACCGGTACCACAATGCTATATCCAAGACCTGTTTCGTTTTCATTACAACCTCAGGGACAACAATGTGCCGGAACCGACATCTACCTGAATGGATCTCAAAACGGAGTAAATTATGAATTAAGAAAAGATAATATCGTTCAGATGACCCTGCCCGGAACCGGATCGATCATTCATTTTGGTTTCCAATCCCTCCCCGGAGTTTATACCATTAATGCCGTTAATGTACTTACGACTTGTGATACGTTGATGACGGGAAGTGCGACTATTGTTCCATTGCCGGTTGCCTTTGATATCACTCCGGCCGGCGAAAATTGTTCTCCTACGACGATCGGACTGTCCGGATCTCAGATTGGAGTTGCTTACCAACTGATAAAAAATAGTGCCCCTTCAGGAACTCCCCAAGTCGGAACCGGGAATGCATTGAACTTTGGTTCACAAACCGAAGGCGCTTACCGGATTGTTGCCAACGATTTGACAACCAACTGCCGTGATACCATGCCGGGTACTATAATTATTACTCCCGGACCGACCGTTATTGCCGGAAACGACACTACGATCTGTACTACTCATACGCTCAATTTAAATGGCCACGCCTATGATTACACTTCCGTTCAGTGGTTTACTTCAGGAGATGGTTCCTTTTCCGATGTAACGATCCTTAATCCTGTTTACACTCCGGGAATGAATGATATTACGATCGGCTCCGTCAACCTTGCCATCCTGGTTCACGGATCGGCTGCTTGCCTGTCGCGGATTGACACGGATACTCTGATTCTGACAATACTTCCCTATCCCATAGCCAATGCCGGAAGCAACGATACAATTTGTGCCTCACAATCGTATGTATTAAATGGCGCTGCCCAGTTCTATTCATCAGTTCACTGGACCAGTTCAGGTGATGGAAACTTCAATAATCCGAATATCCTGAATTCTATTTATACCCCGGGTATACTGGATAAATCGACAGGATCAGCAACCTTGACCCTGAGTGTACAAGGTGACTTACAATGCTCTTCCGATTCAGTTATCGATCAGATGACTTTAACGATTGAACCTTTACCCATTGCCGATGCCGGTTCTGATTACGCAATCTGTGAAAATATGACCATTCATCTTTCCGGAACAGCTCAACATTATTCATCGGTACTTTGGTCGTCCACGGGGGATGGCGATTTCGATGATCCAACGTTTTTAACAGCAACCTATACGCCCGGAATTTTGGATAAACAAACCGGCAGTGCCAGACTGATCCTGATGGCTTATGGAAAAGATCATTGTGATGGAACAGTCCGCCGGGATACGATGAACCTTCAGATTCAGGGATTACCCATAGTCAATGCAGGAGCCGATGATACAATATGTGCCAACCAAACGGCCTCCTTGCATGGGACGGCTCAGTTTCATTCGGGAGTTCAATGGTCCACCTCAGGGGATGGTTCCTTTAGCCTTGTAAATGAACTGAATACCATCTATACTCCGGGTTCTAATGACAAAACCAATGGTACTGTCATCCTCAGGCTGACTGCTGCCGGAATCCAGACCTGTTTGACGCAAAACCGGAAAGATTCCCTCACTCTTACCTTGATCGCGTTGCCGGTTGCAGATGCCGGAAACGATACCCTGACTTGCCCGAACATCGCTATTCCATTGCATGGTACCGGTCAAAATTATATGTCGGTCTTATGGACTACCCAGGGCGACGGAGTATTCGATAATTCAACCGTTCTGACACCTCATTATACTCCGGGAGCTAACGATGCGACCCTTGGTCATGTATTACTTATGATGACCCTCAACGGACAGACTCAATGCGAATCTCAGATTTCAACCGATACAATACGGATTGACTTTAAGCCCTTACCCTCGGTTTCCATTACGGGAACTCCTTCCATGTGTGAAGGGAATTCCGGCAATCTTGTTTTTAATTTCACCGGATCGGCGCCGTGGACAATAACCTATTCCGATGGTCTGAATTCCTTCACGGTCCAAAATATTCCGGCAAGTCCGTTTACCGTTATTGTCAGCCCGGCTGTTACCACTACGTATACCCTGACTTCTGTTGAAGATGCCAACTGTTATGGATTTCCCGGGATTACTTCGCCATTTACCATTCATGTTTATCCAAAACCCCTTTCTTTCCAAATGACCTCGACTAACAATGGCGGTTACTGCGAAGGAGGTAATGGTATTGAAATTGGAATCGAAGGATCCCAGACAGGAATTTTTTATCGTTTATTATTCGGAGGACAACCTGTCGGTAATGCGATGCCCGGGACCGGGAACCCGGTCAGTTTTGGTTGGCACACCACCCCGGGAATCTATAAGATTCTTGCCTTCTATCCCACAACCCTTTGTGAGACTCTCTTTACGGACAGCGTCCGGGTCATTATTTTCTCTAATCCTCTGGTTGATTTTTCTCCCGATTCGACTTGCTTCGGTCAGCCGACTTATTTCCATCTTAGCGGAACAGATATCGACAAAATCTCAGAATGGAACTGGAATTTTGGAGATGGGGTTACAATTACATACACTTCCCCGATCGAACCAACGCATCTGTATCCGGCATATGGGAACTACCAGGCTGTATTATCCGTTATAGATACTAATGGGTGCACGAAAACACAGATACACAATGTTCATATCAGTCCCCTTCCAACGGTTTTGTATTCGCATAGTGCACCCGCATGTGCCGGAAATATCGTGACTTTCACCGATTATTCCTATACTTCGGGAACTACTTATCTCATAAAATGGCATTGGGAATTTGGAGATGGGGAAGACACTACCATCTTTTGGCCGGGGAACCAAAACATCGTACACAACTACTTGCTCCCCACAACATATCAGACCAGACTGACGGTTACAAATAACGAAAACTGTTCCGCTTCCCTGGTTCGAACCATCGATATCATTCCTGCCCCGGTTGCTTATTTCGAGAACAGCAATCCCTGTATGAATTCAAATATCCAATTCAATGATTTTTCGCAAAGTAACGGAGGCGGCACTATTACCGAATGGCACTGGAACTTTGGCGATCCCACTTCAGGAATTAGCAACACGTCAATACTTAAAAATCCTGTTCATAATTATCAGTCTGCGGGCTATTATGAAGTAAAACTCGTAGTCATGACCTCGAATGGATGTCTCGATACCATTAAAAAACAAGTACTTGTTAAAATGCAGCCCAGGGCTATGTTTGCTGCTGACCTGACTTGTTTTGGCAACGCTACTGTTTTCACCGATCAGTCTCTTGCAAATGCTGATTCCATGATTTCCTGGAACTGGGACTTTGGAGATGGCAGTGTTCACGCTACGGTTCAGAATCCGGTTCATACTTTTCCATGGACAGGCTTATTTAATGTCACCTTAACGGTTACCAACAGCAACTCATGCACACATGATACTACTCTGACAGTCAATGTGATTTCACTTCCGGTTGCGGCCTATCAATCCGACGGGCCCAAATGCGTCGGATCGCAGGTCCATTATACAAATTTCTCAACTACACAACATGGACAAATTGTTAAATGGAAGTGGGAATTTGGGGATGGAACGGATACGACCATCTTCTATCCCGGAGTTCCGAACGTATCGCATGTGTTCCTGGGAAATATGACTCAACATAACGTGCGTTTGACCGTGACTACATCCGATAGTTGTATTTCTTTTGTGAATCATCTTATTATTAGTCTTCCTTCCCCTACTGCCAACTTTGCCTTCCCGGAAACCTTATGCAAAAGTGCGCCCATACAATTTACCGATCAATCGGTGGAAAATGGAGGTGCAGCTATTCTAAGCTGGTACTGGGATTTTGATGATCCATTGTCCGGAACATCAAATGTTTCTTACCAGCAATCACCTACTCATATTTTCACTACTGCCAGATCTTATAGAGTTTTCTTAATGACAACCAACATCAACAATTGTTTCGATACAATTTCCAAAACGGTTATAATCAATGAATTACCGACAGCCGATTTTTCTGCTGATACCGCGTGTTCCGGCGTTGAGACCCATTTTGCCGATTTATCGGCAGCCAATGGAGGAATCATTACCAGTTGGGACTGGAATTTTGGCGACGGAACTCCTCATTCGCACCAGCAGAACCCGAGCCATCTCTTTACCGGGGCGGGAACCTATCCGGTTACGCTGGTGGTAACCAATACCAGCGGTTGTACTCATGTAATTGTCAAACAGATAAAGGTAAATCCGCTTCCGGTTGCTTCCTTCAGTAATTCCATAACCAATTGTGCAGGATCTCCGGTTCAATTTAACGATCTGAGTTATCCCAGCCAGGGTTATCTGGTTCAATGGACATGGAATTTCGATGATGGTTCTGATACAACTATCCTGTTTCCGGGGATTCAAAATGTTACACATGTCTATAGTATGGGTGGCATTTATAACGTGACTCTGACCGTTAAAAATAGTGATGGATGTTCCGGTTCAATTTCTCATCTTGTAACGGTTGGCGTATCTCCTATCGCCAATTTCAGTTATTCTGATATCCTATGTGCAGGATCTTTCGTTCAGTTTGATGACTTGTCGCAAGCTTATGGTGGAGTTCAGATTATTACATGGTTTTGGAACTTCGGCGATCCCACTTCAGGGGTAAACAATACATCTTCCCTTCAGGAACCTTCTCATACCTATCAAAATCCGGGAGATTACCAGGTTAAATTGATGGTGACCAATGCAAATAACTGTACCGACACCATCTCCCATCCCATATCGGTCAGTGATCAACCGACCGTTCATTTCAGTGCAGATACGGTCTGCAAGGGTGACACCACTCATTTTATCGATGCTTCGATCCCTAACTATGGCACGCTCATCTCCTGGCTTTGGAACTTTGGCGATGGCATCACCTCAGCCGAACAAAATCCAGACCATCTTTATGCTAATTCAGGTATATACGATGTCACCCTGACCGTGACGAACTCCATGCAATGTCAACACGATACCACCCAGCGCGTCCTTGTTAAAATTCCACCTGTTGCACTATTCACCTATGCCAATGGCTGTATGAATTCCCCGGTGGAATTTCTTGATCAATCATCAACCCAGGAAGGACAGGTCAATAGCTGGCACTGGGATTTTGGAGATGGCGATACTTCCAATGTTCAGAACCCGATACACATTTTTGTTAACTCCGGAACATATTATGTGACCCTGACAATTGGAACCACGATAGGTTGCCAGGATTCCTTTACCGTTCCGGTTGTCGTATATATAAGGCCTACTGCCGATTTCAGTTCATACAGTACGTATTGTCCAACAGGACAAGTGACCTTCACCGATCATTCAACAGGTTCCGGAGTTCCTATTATAGGATGGTATTGGATTTTTGAAAATGGATTCTCTTCTACCGTTGCCAATCCCACTTACACTTTCTCAGTTACAGACACCATCTATCCTGTTACCTTGATTGTTACCGATGCAAATGGTTGTACGGATACTCTTCTTGATGATGTTTTCGTTGTAGCGGGATTTAATTTTACATTCATCAGCGATTCGGTCTGTGTAGGAAACTTAACCCATTTCCAACCCATAAATTTAGCTCCCGGCGATACCTTACATGATATTAAATGGAATTTCGGAGATCCGAACAGTGGCACTTTAAATACTTCGACACTTTATTATCCAACCCATTTGTACACAAATCCGGAGACTTATATCGTAAAACTTCGCGCATTCAACTCAAATCAATGCGTTGACAGCGTATACAGGGAAGTGATCGTTCATCCGGGGCCCATTGCAAACTTCTCTTACGATACCATTGCATACTGTGATCAATTGGTGCGGTTCTATAACCAGTCGGAAGGAAACGGTGCAAGCGTTGATTCTCTAAAATGGCAGTTTGGCGATGGGAGCAGCGAAATTCAGATACCCCCTATTCCTCCTGTTACTCAACACCAATATGCCGGATTTGGCACTTATGAGGTAATCCTGACGGCCATCAACGCAAACGGCTGTCAAAACAGCATTCGGAAATCTGTCCTTGTTGCTTGTGTGGCTTCAACTTTTACCGCTTCCGACACCCTTCCCTGTGCCAATCAGAGCGTCCAGCTTATTGACAGTTCCGGACCAATCAACCTGATCAATAATTGGTATTGGGATTTTGGCGACGGTCAGGACACCTCTTATACACAATACATACAAGGATTCAGTCATACGTATACAACTCCGGGTGAATTTGAGATAACGCTGATTGTAACCGCAGTGTACAATGACATTTCCATTTCCGATACCTCGAAACGATTCTTCATCGTTAAAACCTCTCCGACTGCCGCATTTATCAACGCTCCCGTTTGTTTTGGCGATACTTCCCGTTTTATTAATATTTCCGACAGTAACGGGGTAAGTATCATCTCAAATCAATGGAAGTTTGGAGATGGAACAGCAGGGGCGAATGATACCAGTAGCCTGCTAAATCCTGTTTATCATTATCCGAACCCCGGAAAATACAATGTCCGGCTTGTAGTTTCCAATAGTTTGAATTGCCGGGATACGTTAATTCAGAAATCAATGGTATATAAATTACCTGAGGCCGATTTCGTCAGTTTAAAGGCTTGTTCCCGCGATTATGTATTGTTTACCGATCAAACAATACCGGGGGATACTACGATTTCCTATTGGTTATGGACTTTCGGTGATCTTCAGCGTCCTTACGATTCGTTGACTATTGCAAATCCGGTATATACTTACGGACTTAGCGGATTTTATGAGATCAATCTGAAGACCAAAGATATTAACGGATGCTGGGATACAATTACGAAATTCATTGAAGTTCTGGAATCACCGATCAGTTCCTTTACCATGACCGAAAATGTTGATGGTATGACAGGCAAGATAAAACTTAAAAACTTATCCACCAATGCAACTTCATATTTTTGGAATTTCGGTAACGGAAGTACATCCAAGGAAGAAAACCCGACCGTGACTTATCAGGATGACGGAACCTATAAGATCATGTTAATTACCTGGAATGATTATGAGTGTTCGGATACAACGCAGGTTGATTATGAATTCATGTTCCACAATTTATTTGTTCCCAATGCATTTTCTCCAACCAATATCCTATACTCAGTCAGGCTTTTCAAACCCGTCGGAATCAATCTGAGACTATATGATGTTAAGGTTTTCGATGTTCAGGGTCACTTGATCTGGGAGTCGAATTCGCTTGACGATCAAGGGAAACCCGTTGAAGGTTGGGACGGTACTTTTAATGGTACACTTATGCCTCAGGGAAACTATATGTGGAAGATTGATGCCGTGTTCAAAGATGGAAAAAACTGGGAAGGTTCCGACATTGGCGTGGGAACTCCCTCGACAATGGGTATCGTGACATTGATTCGTTGACATAGAAATCCGATAATCATGAAAACAAGATTTTTTTCTTTTATCATCATGGCAATAAGGAAAACACCTGATCGCATCATCAAGATCAGATACCAGGAAAATATCTATTAGCATGTGAACATTTAAAGGATCCCTTTTAACATTTAACTTTGTTACTCTATTAAAGAGTATTATGAAAATGAATTTATTCCGGTTTTGGCTTAGCTTTTTGTTTCTGATCACCCTTGCAAGCCAGATATTATCATGTAAGAAAAACAACGATGGAGATGCAGGAATACCATCTGGGAAAATTATTTTTTTCTTTGAACATAAGGTTAATGGACAGCTCTTAAAGGAAAACGAACTTATTTATACCAACGCAGCCGGAAATGAATATTTGATCACAGAAGTTAAGTATTTTATTTCTGATATTACATTTTACCATTCCGATGGATCAACAAAAGTAATCGGGGACTGGAAGGATATTTTTTATATCGATGAAAACATTCCGGAGACAAAAACAATCCGATTCCTTGATAATATCCCTGAAGGCATCTATGATTCGATTACCTTTATCTTCGGCATTTCCGAACAAAAAAACGAATCCTTCATGTTCGTGAATCCGCCTGAAGCAAATATGTCCTGGCCGGAAGTCTTAGGCGGAGGTTATCATTATATGATGATCAACGGCAAATGGAAGGATACGGCGAGTCTTATTCAACCATTTAATTTTCACTTTGGAATTGGTCAACTTTATCATGGTAACACATATAATGTTGATTCCATTTATGCGTTTGTACAAAATTACTTTACGGTTCATTTGCCAGGTTCGGCTTTCAATATAAAAGATAAGGATACGCTGACATTCAGGATCACCATGAACATAGAAAACTGGTTTGAAAATCCTCATGTATTTGACTTCAACCATTGGAGTGGCGCCATTATGCAAAATCAACAAGCCATGCAAATTGTAAAAGAGAATGGGTGGAATGTTTTTTCTGTTACGCAGTGACCATAAGAAAACATTATCCCAATTGCATTGCGCCGAAGTTAAATTCTTGTATTTTTGTTTGCTGTTTAACTATTAATCCTAAACCAGATGAGACACAGAATACAAATTTTTAAAACTATCCGGAATATCAGTATAATCTCTGTCATTACCGTTTTTTTTCAATTCTCCGGCTTTACTCAAGTCCAACCCGTATATGAAATTGATACGTTTGACGTAATTTATGACTGGATTAACCAGGTTGACACCAATCTGGTGATAGAGCATGTTCAGCATTTACAGGATTTTGATACCCGTGAATGTTTCACTCCGAATGCGGTTGAAGCCCAGAACTGGATCAAAGACCAGTTTGACACTCTTGGCCTTTCTGTTGAGCTTCAAAACTTCCAAATTTTTGGCAATAATCCGAGCGATAATGTGCTTGCAACTTTAACAGGGGAATTATTACCCGATGAATATGTCATTATCGGCGGCCATTATGACTCGTATACAGGTAGTTCCTTTGCTCCCGGAGCAGATGATAATGCGTCAGGCACTGCCGGTGTTCTTGAGGTCGCCCGGATTTTAAGTCAATATAAATTCCAACGATCCATTGTTTTTTGCGCTTTCTCCGGCGAAGAATATGGGTTATATGGAAGTGAAGCATACGTCGGAAGGTGTGTGGAACAGAATAAAAATATCCTCGGATATATAAATATGGATATGATTAGTTACCTGGCACCTGGAAATTACCTTCATACAGACATAATTGCTCCTTCAAGTGCACAGCCCCTGGTAAATTTTTATACCGCCGTCAGCGCTATCTACTTACCCGATTTTCCGGTCGAGGAAGGGTCAATTTCCAGTGGCGACAGCGATCACACTTCTTTCAACAATCAGGGATATCAGGGCATATTTCCATTCGAGGACACCCAACATTACAGCCCCTATATTCATTCACAACAAGATATAGTTGGAGTCAGTTTTAATTCTCCTTTGCTGGCAAGCAAACTTATTCAGACCGGTTTAGCATCGATTGCCACACTCGCCATCCCTTACGATCCTGTTGGCACCGAAGAAAGAATCGCTCAGGAGAATAAAATCAAGATATATCCTAACCCTGCTCATAATACGGTGAATATCATTTCAAAATTTTCCGAGCCGGTTCAATTTGAGCTTTTCTCAATGCAAGGTAGTTCAATAGCAAAATACGAATTCAAAGATTTAACGAGTATTGATATAACGGGAATCGCTCCGGGAACCTATATTGCTAAAATCTCCAATAAGGAATTTTCAGAGCATAAAAAATTGATAATCAATTAAAAAAAGCATACTCGATACTTTTTTTATTTCAAAAGTTTTCGCTCTTGCTATATTTTTTTTGTAAGGAGAAAAAGAACAATAGAAGCGAATGCAATTTACTTCTAACTTTACAAAAAATTAAACTTAAAAGAAATGACAAACAAGGTCTCAAAATCAGAATTGAATGAGTATAAAAACAATAAAGAATCCATCGAAAGTTTTTCGAATGGAGAGATTACTATATTTTGGAAACCTGAATTATGTATTCATTCAGCGAATTGTCTGATTAGTCTGCCGAGTGTTTTTAACACAAAAAAACGTCTTTGGATCAATATTCACGGGACAAACAGTTTAGATATCATGAAAGTCGTTGATCGTTGTCCCTCCCGGGCGCTAACTTATTTGAAAAGCTCAAAATTAGTAACATCAAAACTAAAAAAAACAGTTAAGAATAAACTTCCTTATGCCAGAATTCAATTAATTAAAGACGGCCCTTTACTTGTGAGTGGCAATTTTCTTATTCGCGACACGAATAAAAAGAAGATCAAAATCGGCAACAACCTTGTTGCTTTATGCCGTTGTGGAAATACCAGGAAACAACCATTCTGTGACGGCAATCATAATTCCGCAGATTTCTAAGATTCATCGGAAAGAATCTGTTTGTCATTATTTCCCTTTCTTTTTATATACAATATTTTAATTATGATCATAGGAATTTTAAAAGAAGAAGCACCTGAAAAACGTGTATCAATGCTGCCTGAAACGGTGGCCACCCTGTCTAAAATGGGCGTCAGTTTAGCAATCGAAAAGGGAGCGGGTTCCGGAGCTTTCGCTTCTGATGAAGATTATATATCGGCGGGAGGTAAGATTCTTTCCAAAGAGGAGTTGATCAAGCAGGCTGACTTGGTAATTAAAATCAATCCTTTGACAGAATATGAATTTTCAATCCTCGAAGAAGGAAAAATACTGCTTGCTGTGCTTAATCCCTTTTTCAATCCGGAGATGATAAAGAAACTCGCTGAGAAGAATATCACCAGTTTCAGTCTTGATATCATTCCCCGTACTTCCCGTGCGCAATCGATGGATATTCTTTCATCCATGGCCACAGTCTCCGGATATAAAGCTGTGCTTACGGCAGCAAATAATCTTCCGAAATTTTTTCCGATGTTCATGACCGCTGCCGGAACCATATCCCCTGCAAAAGTACTGATCCTGGGTGCGGGTGTGGCCGGTTTACAAGCCCTGGCAACTTCACGTAAACTGGGAGCGGTAGTAGAGGTTTTTGATGTCAGGTCCGCAGTCAGAGAAGAGGTTATGGGTTTGGGAGGAAAATTTGTTGAAGTGGAAGGAGCTACCGACGATAAAGCGGCCGGAGGATATGCTGTTGAGCAGACTGAAGATTTTAAAAAGAAACAAGCCGAGGCCATTCATAACCATGCTATTAAATCGGATGTCGTAATTTGCACTGCGCAGATACCGGGTAAGAAAGCCCCTGTCCTTTTAAAACGGGAGACGGCAGAGGGGATGAAGCCCGGATCGGTAATCATTGATCTTGCCTCTTCAACCGGAGGGAACTGCGAGTTGACAAAAAACGGAGAAACGATCATTCACCACGAAGTAAAAATTATTGGGAATTCTTCATTCCCGGTTGAAATGCCGACAGATGCAAGTAAGATGTTTGGTAAAAATGCGCTTAATTTTCTCAAATTAATGATCAGTCAGAAAGGCGAATTCAATCTGAACTGGAATGATGATATTGTTAAAGGCACCTGTGTAACACATAACAAAGAGATTGTTAATGATAAGATCAAATCGGCTATTTATTCCTAAACCTAATTACAATGATTGACATATTGAGATTTTTTATGGAATACCGGGAAGCAATTTTCATCATTATTCTTTCCATATTCCTTGGGATTGAGGTAATTTCCCATGTCCCATCGGTTTTACACACTCCGCTGATGTCGGGAGCTAACGCAATTCATGGCGTTGTGATCATTGGGGCCATTATTGTGATGGGACATGCCCATAACGCATTATCCATGATCCTGGGCTTTATTGCGGTTATTCTGGGTACTTTAAATGTGGTAGGGGGATTTGTTGTCACCGACCGGATGCTTGAAATGTTCAAAAAAAAGAAGAGTAAGAAATAAGACATTATATGGAAATGATCGAAACTTTATCCAAACCTTTTGAGTATTCACCGTGGATTTCCATCCTGGAGATATCCTATATTTTGGCTTCAATCCTGTTTGTTGTCGGTTTAAAAAAACTAAGCCATCCCGATACTGCCCGTAATGGGAATCTTTGGGCCGCCGGAGGGATGGGACTTGCAATACTCTGTACCATTTTGTTTCACCAAACCAAAAGTGAAGCGGGAATTTATGAACCGATTCACAATATTGGTTATATCATAACGGCATTAGTGATCGGATCTTTAATGGGCTGGTTTGCTGCAAAAAAAGTTAAAATGACTGCCATGCCCCAGATGGTTTCTTTATTCAATGGAATGGGAGGAGCCTGCGCCGCATTGATCTCCCTCATGGAATTTCCAAAAATGCAGAATACCATGGCTCTGGAAGGAGCTTCCAATATGTTCAACGGAGAAGCAATTGCAATTTTACTGGGTCTTATGATTGGAGGAGTTTCATTTGCCGGGAGTATGATCGCATTTGGAAAATTGGATGAAAGAATCGGCGATATTAAATCCCCCATCTTAAGATATCTCAACCTCTTTATACTGGTCGTGCTTCTTGCGGGAATCGTTTACATAATGACAATGACACCTCATAAAGACAGCAATATGGCAATCTATATTTTTGCCATTCTGGCATTACTCTATGGAGTGACTTTTGTAATGCCGATCGGGGGAGCCGACATGCCTGTTGTTATTTCGCTCTTAAACTCATTTACCGGAGTCGCCGCTGCCATGGGTGGATTTCTCTATAACAACCAGGCTATGCTGACCGGCGGGATATTGGTAGGTTCATCGGGTACAATTCTGACCATCCTGATGTGTAAAGCCATGAACCGTTCTCTGCTGAATGTGATCATAGGAGCTTTTGGAGTCAGCAAAGCAGATTCAAAGACCTCCTCCGATAAATCGGTCAAGGAGATACCTTTGAGCGATGCCTCCGTTCTATTAAACTATTCGCAAAAAGTGTTGATTGTTCCCGGATATGGTCTCGCAGTTGCCCAGGCACAGCATCTCTGTCATGAGTTGGATGTGCTGCTGAACACAAAGGGAGTTGAAGTAAAATACGGGATACATCCTGTTGCCGGAAGAATGCCCGGACACATGAATGTTCTTCTTGCTGAAGCCGATGTGCCTTATGAAAAACTACTTGAGATGGAAGAGGCCAATAACGAGATGCAAAATACCGATGTTGTTATCGTGGTGGGCGCTAATGATGTCGTAAACCCGGCCGCTGAAGAAGATCCCTCCAGTCCAATCTATGGAATGCCTGTCATTAAAGTTTGGGAAGCAAAAAATACAATTATCATGAAGCGGAGTATGGCGAAGGGATATGCTGCTATCGAAAATAACCTGTTTTATATGCCCAAGTCAAGAATGTTGTTTGGCGATGCTAAAGTAACACTTCAAAAACTTATTTCTGAAATTAAAAATCTATAGACGGACATCTTATGCTCCGTTAGAAAACAGAAAGGGGATGACTATAAGCCATCCCCCTTTTTTTTCTGAAGTTGATTTAAGCGAAATGTCGCTTATTTCTTTACTTTCTTCAGTTCTTTCTTCAGTTTGTCAGTAGGAGTTCCATCTTCCTTGATCCATCCCTGAGCAATTGAATCTTTGTGTGCAGCTACGATCTGAGCTTGAGCAATAGAATCGGCAATTCTCTGAGTTTCGGCCTGAACCATTGCTAATGAATCAGCTAAGCGAATAGAGTCAGCAATTCTTTTTTCTTCAAGTTCTTTTGCGCTTGGGCCACAGGAATACATGAAAGCTACTGCGCCAATAACTAATAATGTTGCAAGTTTTTTCATCTGTTTATTGATTTTTTAAATTCGATGCAAAGATAAATCAATAGAACCATACCATCCAAATTTTTAGACTACTTTTTTTTAACATTTTTTAACATTTAATGTAACTGCTTGATTTTTAACACAAATATTTTTAACAATTTTTATGAAATTGACATCATTTGAGCTGGAAAATGAATAACAGATTGAAATCCGAAATGAATAAATCAAGTATCTTTGACTTTCATTAAGAAAATACGGAAAACTAATCGCTGAAATGTTGATTCCACTTGCTGAACAACTCCGTCCAGATACCCTGGAAGATTACCTGGGACAGGAACACCTGATTGGGAATGACGCTATCCTGAGCCGGGCAATCCGGTCGGATAATGTTCCTTCAATGATCTTATGGGGACCTCCGGGAGTTGGAAAAACCACGCTCGCTTACATCATCTCGAAACAGCTGAAACGAAAATTCTATACGCTGAGCGCTGTGAGTTCCGGTGTTAAGGAGGTTCGTGAAGTGATCAGCAAGGCAACAGAAGCAAAGGACAGTCCTTTTCTTTTCATCGATGAAATTCATCGTTTCAGCAAGTCCCAACAGGATGCATTACTTGGAGCGGTAGAGAAAGGAATCGTAACATTTATTGGCGCGACGACGGAAAATCCTTCCTTTGAAGTTATAGCCCCTCTCCTTTCGCGTTGCCAGATTTATATTTTAAAAGTCCTTGGGGAACATCATCTCCTGAAATTACTGGAACAGGGAAAGCAACTTCTTGAAAAGAATCTTCAGATTACCATCAGCATCGAAGAAACGGAAGCGATACTCAGAATATCCGGCGGCGATGCAAGAAAACTCCTGAATGCGCTCGAACTCATCGTCACAACGGAACAAAAAAAAGGAGAACCGGTCGTCATTACCAATGATAAGACCATAAAGATCATCCAGCAAAACCTTGCCTTATATGATAAATCCGGCGAGATGCATTACGATATTATCTCTGCATTCATCAAATCAATTCGCGGAAGCGATCCAAATGCAGCCGTTTACTGGCTTTCAAGAATGATACGGGCAGGAGAAGATCCAAAATTCATTGCCCGGCGAATGTTGATCTTAGCTTCGGAAGACATCGGAAATGCAAATCCAAACGCTCTTCTGCTGGCAAACAACTGTTTTCAGGCTGTGGATGTTATCGGGTATCCCGAATGCGATTTAATTCTTTCCCAAACCGCCATCTATCTTGCATGCTCAATCAAAAGCAATGCCTCCTATTTAGCCATCCGCAAGGCAAATAAATCCTTTGTTGAATCTGGCGACCAGCCCGTCCCGTTACATCTCAGGAATGCCCCAACCTCCCTGATGAAAAAAATCGGATATGGAAAAGACTATAAATATGCCCATGATTACGAAAATAATTTTATTGAACAGGAGTTTTTACCGGATGGGATTAAAGGAACGAAATTCTATGAACCCCAGAATAATCCAAGGGAAAATGAAATCCGGGAAAAATTGAAAAAACAATGGAAAAATAAATATAAATACTGATATGTCCGTAACACCTATAATACCAACCCATAACAAGGGTATGTTTTTCCTCATTGCCGGGCCGTGCGTGGTAGAAAATGACCAGATGCCGATGGAGATTGCCAGAACAATTATCCGGATTGCAAATTCATATGAGATTCCATTTATTTTTAAAGCCTCGTACAAAAAGGCGAACCGATCAAAGATAGATTCATTCACCGGGATTGGCGACGAAAAAGCTTTGTCGGCGATTGCGGAAATTGGAAAAACACTGAATATTCCGACCCTGACTGACATTCATACGGTTAAAGAAGCCTCTTTGGCCGCTGAATTTGTGGATGTCCTTCAAATTCCTGCTTTTCTCTCCCGCCAAACTGATCTTTTGGTTGCTGCCGGTAAAACGGGTAAGGTCATCAATATCAAAAAAGGTCAGTTCGCTTCCCCTGAATCTATGCAATTTGCCATTAACAAAGTGATGGACACCGGAAATAAACAAGTAATGATCACGGAAAGGGGAACGACTTTCGGATATACCGACCTGATCGTAGATTTCAGGGGAATTCCTGTCATGCAAAAATTTAATGTACCTGTCGTGGTCGATGTTACCCATTCCCTTCAACAACCCAACCAGATTTCGGGGGTGACGGGTGGACGTCCCGACCAGATCGAAACAATTGCAAAAGCAGCTATTGCGGTCGGCGCCGACGGGTTGTTCATTGAAACCCACCCCGACCCGGCTAATGCAAAGTCAGACGGGGCGAACATGTTAAAACTTGATCTCCTGGAAGACCTTCTTAAAAAACTGGTGAAAATAAGAAAAGCTTTGTGATTTAATCCATTTGTAATCCTTTGATTCCTCCCGTCTCCTCGTAGAACCGGACTTTCCATTTATTTGCCGGGAGGAATGTGACCAACCCAAGCTGATCAACGAGACATTGAGTTTCTTCCTGGGTGAACTCATCCAGCTTAACGGTAACCCTTGCCAACTCGGGAATGCGATAGTAGAAACCATGAACTTTTGTTTCTTTCTCAGCACGTTTCAAGTAACTGGCAACCATCGTAGTGTTTCCAACCCGCTGAATCTTTATCGTAATGACCTTTCCACCGGGCGCATCCAGATCGATAATTCCCCTGGTCTGTAAAAATTTAAATAACGGAATCTCGGTATTAATCTGGTTTGACAAAGGAATGTACTTAAAATTAAAAGTCAGGGTCTTATGCAGGTTGACACCGGTAAATAACTTCAGGTAATCTTTTTCCAACTGCTTTAACTGGGCATCCATGTATTCAAGCGTCTCCCTGTTATAATTCACTTCCTGATAACCACTGATCAAATTGAAGCGGTTATCCTTAATCTTTGAAATGAAGTCGGCTGCCTCTTTTGCTTTTTGTTCCGGAGATTTTTCCACCATGGTTCTCTTGAAGTATTGCTGTTCTAAGGTCATGGTGTCGATACTGACTTTTCTGATAATGGTATCGATCTTCTCAAAAACACTGACATCCGTAGAATATTTAAATAATTCGCCAAAAGCATCCGATGCAGATTCAAGCGAAGGCACATCCTGATTGATTAAATTGACCCTTTTTACGATCGTATCCTTAATCTCCGGAATAGTTCCCAGGATCAATCCGGCATTATTGAGGGATAAAACAGCAGATTGTTCACCCTTGGAGACTTTTCCTCCCAACTCGACAAAATAGTATTGATCCGGATCCGGTTCCGGGTATGTGGTTATTGAAATATCACTGATATGATATTCGACTGAATTGGAAAACACAACATTCTTTAATCCAAGATACCGGAGGGCATAGTCTGCATAAGGACCTTTATAATTTTCAATCCGGTCGATCCTGACTTCAATCCTTACCACCGTACGCGGCAGTGAATAAAAGCACCCCTCCCCCGTCTGAGGCATGGCATCATTATCAACGCGTATGACATTGATCTGGGAATAGGATACTGCTGAGAAAACAAAGAATACACCTAAAAATGCAATTAATACTTTTTTCATATTGCTCTATTTTGCACTAATTTTTTTCACAAATCGTCTGTTGTTATTTACTGGAAAGTTCCTTGATATATTTATCCCTGCCGGTTCACCAAAAGGCCTGCTTTGTTTGGCTTTCGAAAAATCAAGAGCCCTACAAAAGTAATCATTCCATTCATAATCAGAAGTTCAAAGCCAAATTTATAGCCATTAAAAAGATATTCAGAATAGTCGCTTAAAAAATAGCATATCACGGGCGACACCATGGCAACCCAGGGGACGAACTTGTCCCTGACAGAAAAGCGGGTAAAAAGGCCAAATGCGTATAAACCCAGTAAAGGGCCATAGGTATATCCCGCGATGGTAAAAAGTTTATCGATCACTGCCCTGTCATTGATCGCCCTGAATATGACAACTACGATCAGCATGATAACAGCAAAGGAAAAATGAACAGAATAACGGATCTTTTCTTTATGCTTCTCCGGAACATCGGTTTTTTTATTCATTCCCAAAAAATCTATGCAAAATGAGGTCGTCAGAGAAGTCAGCGCCCCATCAGCGCTCGGATAAGCGGCTGAGATCAAGCCAATTAAAAAGACCAACCCGGCCAGAGGACTCAGGTAATTGATGGCAATCATCGGAAAAAGGTCATCGGATCTTGTCGGGATACTGATATTTTGATGAGACGCGTAAATATATAACATCGCACCTAAGAAAAGGAAAAGGAAATTTGCAAATACCATGCAGATACTAAACGAGAACATGTTCTTTTGAGCATCCCGGAGTGATTTGCAACTCAGGTTCTTCTGCATCATCTCCTGATCGAGTCCCGTCATGACAATGGCAATGAATGCTCCGCTCAATAATTGTTTCAGAAAAAACCGTTTATCAGTCCACTCCGTAAAAACCATCTTTGAATAAGGCCCGTCCATGACGGTATTGAAAATACTCTTAAAATCCGTACCCATCTGACGGGTGATAAGAATGATTGACAATATCAGGGCGCCCAGCATAAAGGTCGTTTGAACGGTATCGGTCCAGATGATTGTTTTTATTCCGCCCTTAAACGTATAAAGGAGAATAAGAACAATGAAGATCAGAACGGTTACGGTGAAAGGGATATGCCAGGCATCGAACACAAAAACCTGCAACACATTCACAACAAGAAACATCCGGAACGACGCTCCGATCGTACGGGATAGAAGAAAATAAAAGGAACCCGTCTTGTAGGACCAGAAACCGAAACGGGATTCCAGATAAGAATAAATGGAAGTAAGGTTTAGTCTGTAATACAAGGGCATCAAAACGGTGGCAATGACAAAATACCCGAAAAGGTAGCCGATGACTACCAGCATATAAGAAAATTGAGTTTCTCCAACCCAACCCGGGACCGACATGAACGTAACACCGGAAAGTGAGGCTCCGATCATTCCATAGGCGACTACATACCAGGGTGAACTTTTATTCCCGATGAAAAATGCCCGGTTCGTTGCGCGTCTTGCGGTGATCCAGGTAATCAGGAATAATAACAGGGTATAGAGCAGAAAACAGAAGAAAATAGTGGTAGGATTCATAGTTCCTTGGCGAAAGTGATTAAGTCGGGATAAGTAAAGTCGATGATTTTATGGCCACGCCTGATCAAATCAATATCATTGGAAATAAATACGGTCATCATATCGCTGCGGTGACCGAATATCATATCCGATAACGAATCCCCTGCCATAATTGATTTTGTCATTCTTATCCCGGGAAAATCCTTGCGGGCTTTCAGCATCATTCCGATATTTGGTTTTCTTAAAAAGGAACCTTCCTTTTCCAGATGCGGACTATAATAAATCTTATCGATCCTGCCATGTTCAGCATTGATAATACCGATCATCTTTTCATGAATTTCAACCAAACTTTTTTCCGTCATCACCTTTTTACCGATCCCTTGCTGGTTGCTTACAACCAATATCCGGCCGAAGATCCCTGAAAAAATCTTAATCGCTTCAAGGACCCCGGGAAGAAACTCGAATTGATCCCAGGTTTTCACATAGTCTCCGGTGATACGCTTGTTGATCACGCCATCACGGTCAAGAAACAGGGTCCAGGTTTTATTTATTTTCAAACCGGTTAAATTCATATTGAGCTCTGTTAAAGTCTTCGGGGATGCCGATATCGAGAAAATATCCATCCGAAGGAAATCCAAAGAATCGTGCCGTGGAATAATACCGTTCGAAACAATCTTTTTCAATAGAAAAGTTTCCTCTGAAAAAAGGCTCCATCAGGAAAGATTTATTGATCACATAAACGCCTCCATTGATGAAACCGGGTCCTGCGGAAATATCTTTCTCCGAAAAACCGGTAATCCTTCGGTTTCGGTTAAATATGACACGGCCAAACCGGTCTGTTTGCTTCAGTTTCCTTAAAGCAAGGGTAATATCCGCTTTTTTTTCAAGATGTTTCTTTAAAAACAACGGGAGATCAAGATAAAACAGGCTGTCTCCATTTAATACAAAGGCCCGGTCCGACTTAATTTTCCAGAAAGAAAGCCGTATTCCGCCACCAGTGCCCAAAGGTTCCTCTTCAATGGCATAATCAATCGACACTGTTTTGTATTGGTTCCTGAAATGATCCATGATGATCTCCCGTTTATAACCGACGGAGAGTATCACTTTATGAATTCCCATACTGATCAGGTAATCAAACTGATATTCAAGAAAAGGCCGGTTATTAATCAGCGCCATTGATTTGGGTACATCACGGACCACCGGTTGAAGCCGGGTTCCAAAGCCACCTGCAAGAATAATAGCTTCCAAGGATCAATCTTCTTTTGGGAACAGTGATGATTCGACGAGTTCACAGATGATATGACCGATCATAATCTGTGATTCCTGAATACGAGGGGTATCTGCCGATGGAATGTTAATCAAAAAATCACACAGGTCGCGCATTTTTCCTCCGCTTTCACCGGTCATTCCCACGGTAATGACTTGCATTTCCCGGGCGACTTCAAGAGCCCGGATGATATTCCTCGAATTACCCGAGGTAGAGATGCAAAACAGGACATCGCCGGATTGAGCGGTTCCCCTCAAAAGCCTTGCATAGACCTCCTCGAAAGAGTAATCGTTTGCCACGGCGGTGAGATACGAAGTATTGACATGCAGCGCTTCGGCGGGCAGAGGAAGCCGGTCGAAATAAAATTTCCCCGAAAATTCAGCGGCAAGATGCTGGGCATCAGCGGCGCTTCCGCCATTCCCGCAGAACAGGACTTTGTTACCCATACAAAAAGCTTCCGTGCATACCTGAACCACATCCTCAATTACCTGTATCAAACGGACGTCAGATAATATATGCTTCTTGATCTCGATTGACTGCTTAATGGCTTCTTTGATCCGCATTGGTTATAATATTACGGTATATAAAAATGATTAATTCGTTAAAACTTATCCCAATGAACAATCTCTTCCAGCTTTTTTCTGACCAGATGGCGGGAATGATCGACACGTTCATCATCGGGATATCCGAGCGGCAACAGGACAACCGGTTCAATTTCTTTTGGGAGATTTAACAGGTCATGACATTTTTGCATATCAAAATTACAAACCCAGCACGTTCCTAACCCTTGTTCCGCGGCAGCCAGCGTCATATGGTCGACAATAATCGAAACATCGATATCGGCGTGATCTTTTCCATCTGCCCGTTTCCAGGAAGCATGATGATCCCCGCATACCACAAGGATCACCGGAGCCTGAGTAAGCCACAAACGGGAATAGACAGAACCAAACGACTTCCGCATGGCCTCATCCCGTATTACGATGATATGCAAGGGTTGATAGTTCACCGCTGATGGCGCCAAACGACCTGATTCAAGAATATAATTAAGTTTATCTTCTTCAACCGGACGGTTCAGATAATTCCGAACCGAGTAACGTTTCTTAACAAGTTCCTGAAAATTTCCGTTCATATTAAAACCTTTTCCTTAAAACATTAAACACTGAGTTCACCCTTCATTCCTAATTCTTCATTCTTAATTCTAAATCGTCCATGTGGAAAGACCTTTGGTAGTAAACTCATATCGTTTTGTCTGTCCACCGAATCTTTTTAACGAATCGATCACTTTTGAACGGGAGTTACCCGGACAATAGAAAAAGATAAACCCTCCGCCGCCGGCGCCGGAAACTTTTCCTCCCGTAGCACCGTTGGTAACCGCTGCTTCGTATATTTCATCAAGAAACGGATTTGATATTCCATCCGCCATATTTTTCTTATTCTTCCAGCCAAAATCAAGGATTTCGCCAATTTTATCCAACTCGCCGCGAAGCAAGGCTTCTTTCATCATGAAAGCCTGTTCTTTCAGCCGGTGCATTGCATCCAATGATCTTTCATTTTTTGACATCACATTCTTTGTTTGCTGTTCAATGATGCTTGATGAAAGCCGGCTGGTTCCGGTATGAAAAAGAATAAGATTATGAGAAAGTTCGTCGAGGTATTTTTCACGGATTCTCAAGGGATTGACAATAACCTTGTCCTCTTTCGAAAATTCCATGAAGTTCACCCCGCCGAATGTTGCCGCATATTGATCCTGCTTACCTCCTGCCATTTTAAGGTCGATTCTTTCAATTTCAAATGCAAGATGCGCCAGATCATAATCTCCCAACGGAAGATTCAGCCACTCGGAAAAAGCCCCTAAAATTGCAACAACCAGGGTAGACGAGGTACCGAGACCTGAACCGGGAGGCGCATCCACATACGTCGTGAGTTCAAATGACAGCGGACGATCTGCATAATCCTTGACAACCCGGTTATAAACGCCTTTATGAAGGTCAAGTTTTCCATCGATGGAGAGTTGAGGATTGGCTTGCAGGGAATAAACTTCCTGTTTATCAAGTGAATTCAGAATTATTTTTCCATCCGTTCTCGGTTCAATGGTGGCCCAGGCGAACATGCTGATGGTAGCATTCAAAATATTTCCGCCATATAATTCAGAATAAGGCGCTACATCCGTTCCGCCACCGGCGAGCCCAAGACGTAATGGCGCTTTACTGCGTATGATCATATTTCTGTAAGTTTATCAATACTGTGAACCATATTTTCCCACGAATATTTTAATTTCTCTATCCCGGCATTTTTCGAGAATTCTTCTTCTCTGTTTTCATCAAAGAATTTAAAAATTGCTTCCGCAATTTCCGGCACTTCCGGTTTGACCACATAACCTACTTTCTGATCCGGAACAATTTCAGCCAGGCCGCCAACACAGGTAGTGATCATGGATTTGTTGAAATGATAGGCAATTTGTGTGACTCCGCTTTGTGTAGCGCTTTTATACGGCTGAACCACCAGATCTGCCGCACAAAAATAATTTCCAACCCGGGAGTCGGGAATGAAATCATTACTTAAGATGACCCTGTCGCTGAGGTTGTTTGTTTCAATGATCTCCAGAAAAGGTTTTGGATCGCAATAAAATTCCCCTGCAACGATCAGTTTCAGCGATTTATCCTGAAACCGTTTATCGGAAAAAGCCTTCAGCAGCAGATCCAATCCTTTATAATCCCTGATAAACCCAAAAAAGAGCAGATACCGGAAGGATGGATCCAGGTTAAGATTTTTAATGGCCTGCGATTTGGGAATTGGATCGCCAAAGGTATCGTACAAAGGATGCGGAGAAAAAAGGACACGTTTGGACGCGTTTGGTGAAGGGAGAAACCGCTTAATGTCATTTTCGACGGAGTGTGACATGGCAATAAAACCATCCGCACATCTGATCCAATATTTGATCAGAAGCTCATCGCCAATGCGTTTTTCGTGAGGGATCAGGTTATCAACGATGGAAATGATCTTTGTATGCCGGTTCTTTTTGATGATCCGGCATATGGTTCCAAAGCATGGCGCCATGAATGGAATCCAGAACTTGACAATAACCAAGTCGGGATTCTGATGTTGCAACTCCTTCCCTATCCGGTACCAATTTACCGGATTGATGCTGTTTACCTTACTATAGATCGGGAGATTAGCCGGAGCCGGTTCAGAGGAATATTGTGTTTTCCCGGGGAATAAAAAAGCAGGGTATTGCAAACGGAAATTATAGATACAGGCATCGTCGCCTCTGTTCCGATATTCAAGGGCCAGTCGTTCATTGAAAGTTGCCAATCCGCCTCTTAACGGGTGCGCAGAACCAATGAGTACAATTTTTTTTTGACCGGACATCTTCTAAATTCATGCTTTGGGAAGCGTGAAGCGGAAAGTGCTTCCAATATTTTTTTCACTCTCAACACAAAAGGCTCCTCCGTTTTTTTCAATAAACTCTTTACACAGGATCAATCCCAGTCCGGTACCTCTTTCATTAGCCGTACCTCTTGTCGTATATTCCTGGTCAAGATGAAAAAGCTTTTCAAGAGTTTCCGGTGTCATCCCTACTCCGTTATCACTGACAAAAATATCAACTTCATTGTCTTTATCATTTTTCCCAAGAGTTATTTTCCCGCCGGGTACCGTGTATTTGAGGGCATTTGAGACCAGATTTCTTAAAACGGTTTTGATCATATTCCTATCCGCGAAAACCATTGTACTGAAAGATGAATTAAATTCCAGGCTGATCTGCTTTTCCTGGGCATATATCTTATATATCTCAATCGTTTCCCGGATAATATCGTCGATGACGAATTTTTCCGGTTCGGATTTCAAGCGTCCGGTCTGGATCCTGGACCACTGAAGCAGATTATCAAGCAGCTTCAAGTGGTTCTTTGAGAGGTCATGCAGGCTGGTCAGGATTTCATGCTGTTGCGTGGCTGTCAGAAGATCCAGGTCTGTTTTCAAAACTTCCGAAAGAGAGATCAGTGTTGAGATCGGACTTCTCAAATCGTGGGCAATGATAGAAAAAAATTTATCCTTGGTCGCATTCAGATCTATTAATTCCTTTTTTTGTCGTTCGAGTTCCTCTTTCTGCTTTAAGATCTCCTGGTTCTGAGACGCAAATTTTTCTTCAACATCATTCATGTTCCGGAGCCGGCCGACCAGCGCCTTAAGAATTCCTTTGACTATGGTACTGTCATCTTTGGTCATTTTATAAAAAACATCCTGATTTAACAAAAATAACCGTGTCGGCACAAGCGCAGTGACAGTTGCGGATCGCTCTTTCTGATCGAGCAAATAGTATTCTCCAAAAACATCGCCCTTTTTCATAATGGTAAAAACATAATCCCCATCATGAATCTTGACCTGTCCTTCAATCAGAATGTATATTGAGTCGCCTTTCGCACCCTTAAGGAAAATATAATCGCCCTCCGGAACTTCAATTTCGACAAGGTTTTCAGCGATATGAGATAATAAAGTATCCGGAGATCCTGAGAAAATAACAACTTCCTTTAAAAAGTTGATACGCTGGGTTAATTCCATACTGCAGATAATTGTTCGTTGAATGAGTTGATTATTCGAATCCCCTCTGTGATTCGATAAGATAATGATTTCGTTCCGAAGAGTTCCGGGAAATCAATTCCCCGAGAAATCCAGCAACAAATAGTTGCGTACCCAGTATCATTGCGAGTATACCGAAATAAAATAAGGGCCGGTCTGTCATTTTAAATGCCTGGTAGACAAATTTTTCATACGTTAAAAATCCCGCGATGACGAAACCTGCCAGAAAAATAAGACTTCCCCATAAGCCAAAAAAGTGCATCGGTCGTTTTCCAAAACGGGAAGTAAAGGAAATGGTCAGCAAATCCAGATATCCTTTGTAGAATCTGTCAAGACCAAATTTTGATTTTCCGAATTTACGTTTCTGATGAACTACGACTTTCTCTCCTATCTTTGTGAATCCCGCCCATTTTGCCAGGAAAGGGATGTAACGATGCATCTCCCCGTACACCTCGATGCTTTTAACGACAGAAGGGTTATATGCCTTTAATCCGCAATTAAAGTCATGGAGTTTGATACCCGACATCCGGCGTGCCGTCCAATTATAAAACCTCGTAGGGATTGTCTTGGAGACAGGATCATGACGTTTTTTCTTCCATCCGGAAATAACGTCAAACCCTTCCTGTCTGATCAGCCGGTACATTTCAGGAATCTCATCAGGACTATCCTGCAGATCCGCATCCATCGTAAAAACAACCTCACCGCCGGCAGCGCCAAATCCAACATTTAAAGCAGCGGATTTACCATAATTTCGCCGGAACTTGATCCCTTTGACCGCAGGGTTCTTCCGGCATAATTCTTCAATGATCTCCCAGGATTTATCCTTACTCCCGTCATCAATGAAAATTATCTCGTACGAAAGCTCATTTCCTTTCATTACCCGGTCGATCCACCATGTCAGTTCCGGTAAGGAATCCTGCTCATTCAGCAAAGGAATTACAACAGAAATATTCATTCAATCAAAGATTAGGCAGAAGGCATTAACGTCTTATCCTCTTTCTTAATAAAGATGGCTAAGATCAGAGAAATAATGGTTGAGATGATTGCAGTGCCTATCAACCCCCAGATTGCAAGGAATGGAGGCGACATGAATTTTGTACTGTAAGCAAGGGCCGTTTCGAGTTGTTCTTCCGACATGTTTTGGTTTGCAGCCATGACATTTTCCCGTGCCTGTTCTATAAGTTCCTGAACTAAACCCGGATGGATGAATTGAGCGAAAAAATAGGTGTAGATCCCCGACAGGATGGCTGCATATAAGCCAACTAAAAAACAAGCGGTGAAAGCTTTTCCATAGCTCATGTATCCATTCAGGTATTTTTTCCGGTAATCGAGCGAACAAAGGAGCATTCCTCCGATGATGAAGATATAGCTTATATAGTTCAGGGTTTTATTCATGTGAAGATTCACAAGAAATAAAATGAGAGAGAAGACGATCAAAACAACGCCGGTTATCACACCGTATAATAATGCGTGTTGGCTGACAGAACGTGGTTTTTCTTCCATGATTTTTTGATTTAAGTTCATAACAGGCAAACGTACGAAAAAAAAACAGGATACCAACGGAAACAAGCCATTAAAAATTGTATTTTTGCGCCGGGTAAGTCTTATACGACCAGCTCCCATCAAACTCCCCCAGATCCGGAAGGAAGCAAGGGTAAGAGGGTTGAGCGGTGCGATATAATGTACTTACCCTTTTTTTAGATTTTACTTTTTTAATACCTTACATACTTATTTCAGGCAAACCAATCCTCCATCGGAAATGCTTTTAAAGATTCATCCGGATAATCCCGGAGAAAGACATATAAAGATCATCCTGGAATGTCTGAAAGACGGCGGCGTGATCATCTATCCCACAGATACGGTTTACGGATTAGGTTGTGATATCACAAAGATCCGGGCAGTGGACCGGATCGCGCAGATCAAGGGGATCAAGCGGCAAAAAGCAAACTTTTCTTTTATCTGCCACAATCTTAGCCATCTGTCCGATTACACCCATCCGATCCCAAATCCGGTTTATAAGATCATGCGAAGGGCCTTGCCGGGGCCCTTTACCTTCATCCTGAACGCAAGCAATAATGTTCCTCATTTTTTCCAGAGCAAAAAAAAGACCATCGGGATCCGCGTTCCGGATCACAAGGTACCCGTTCAGATCGTTGAGAAGCTTGGGAATCCCATTATGACCACCTCCATTCACGGAGAAGATGAGTTTACCGATTACCTGACCGATCCGGAGCTTATTTACGATAAGTTTCAAAAAGTAGTCGATATTGTCATCGATTCCGGTCCTTCGGGGAATATCCCATCGACCGTATTGGATTGCACCGGCGATGAACCGCTTCTTATCCGCCAGGGAAAAGGGAAATGGGAAGATTTCTTTTAAACCTCCGGGAATTCCGGACAGAAATACCGGATTTTATAAATCATCCTATCAAACGGGAAAGCCAATCATTTTTTCAGAATGATAACGTTTGTACTTTACAAAAAAAATGTATCTTTGCACCCTTAATTTTCATAGGTTGATTCGCTAGCTCAGTAGGTAGAGCATCGCCCTTTTAAGGCGGGGGTCCTGGGTTCGAATCCCAGGCGGATCACAAGTAAATGGCAAAGTGCAAGGTGCAAAGTGTAAAATTTGCATTTTGCACTTTTCTTTTTTTTTCCACTTTACACTTTAAACATTGCACTTCATTGTTTTCTCCGGCGGGGATACTAACACTTAATTTTGAATTTAAACCTGTCCGGACTGACTAGACCATCACAATAAGAAGCAATCGAGTCAATGTTTACAATCGAGGACCACCTTATACTGTTCAAGTAACAATCAAAGTAAGTAGGATCGTCAATATCGGTGGCTTCAGATATCCTTGGTAGATTCGCCTTCGAGATTATTTTTGTATTGTGTTCAATTTCCCAAACAACGTATTCGCTTTTAGAATTTGAAAACGAATCAATATAATCAATCCAGATACCATGATAGTCCTTTTTACTATCAGATTTTGCCTTTAAAATATCTCTGACAATCGCAGGTCTGTTCCGGACTAAAACTAGTTGGCCTTTTTCGGGGATGATGGAATTCATGGAGTCTATCGTATTACATTTAATTTTATCTACGTATTGATTGAATAGGAATCGACTTAAAACTAAATTCAACAGGACTAGCATATTTTTCTAATGCATATTTTGCTAAAAACGAGTTAAATTCGAGGAGGTATTTGCTGGTTTTTACGTTTTTAAGAGCCAATTCATTCTTGAACGTATCCCAATTATCGAATATTTTCAGTGTAGCATCGCTAATTCTAAATTTTTTAAAGTCTAACGTCCCAACCTCAATTATTGAAAAAAGAAATCCATCAAGGTCTTTATTCAAGATGAAATCCTTAATTATTTCCTTGGCTTCAATTGGCGTTGTTTCTTGTTCCCGGGAAGCACTACCGCCGGATGAAACCCATTCAGTCTGTTCACAATTGTGAAATAGAATCCATACATAAGGATTAAAGGTTTCAATTTCAGAACAATATATCTTTAAATAATTGATAATTATATCTTTTAATTCACTTTTACTTAATGGAAAATGTGAAGAAAATTGCAAATTAAGAAGTTTAATGAAGTCCGCTTCAAATGAATAAGGACTTTTTGCCTTATTGAATAACCCCCTGACAAATGTCTTTAATTCCTCCGTTCCTTCAGGCTCTGGGTAAAATCTTAAGACTATTTTATTGTTATTATTGTTCATCTTCTCCATCAAGTCTTGACCATCATAGCCAATTAATTCTCTTGATGGGGTATCTTTACTCTTTCGTGTTTGGTTAGCCAAAAAGAATATTGCTCTTATTGTTTTTTCGAAATCATCTCGATTGTCAAACGCTTTTATTTCAGAAAATCTGTCTTTTAATACAAACTCGAATCCTTTTTCAACCCAAACGGCAATTTTAGTGTTCAATTCATCTTGAGTCAGTGATCTTGCCTTACTGAATTCAATTTCAGACAAATTACTTTCTAATAGATTGTATGCAAAATATCGATAAAAATTACTTGGATAAACAATGGTCAAATGAGATTTTGAAGCTGATAAAAATGATAATTGCCCGCCAAAAACACCATCAACAAAATCAACTATTTTTGAAATATCATTTTGGGGAATTGAAAGTTCAGAATGATAATCTGTAAGATATTTCTCAAGACATGTTCGATTATCTATTCCTGCAGTCGATGTGGCGGTATTCTGCTCTGTATCAATCCTTATTAAATGAAAATGCTGTTTCCCTTGTCTATCATCAGAAGAGGTTTCTAAAAATGCTGGTGTGTTTCTAAAGAGTAATTCATAAACTGAAGGATACTTTAATCTCAGTAGTTCCATCCGCATAAAATCGTTGAAATCTACCTCACCAACCAACTTAATGAAATTTAAGCTAAGTGTATTAGCTAACCTTGTAACATCTCGCATACTATCAAGCCAATCATTTAAAAACTCTGGCACTGAAGATGGCGTACCAATAACTTCTTCATCGATTGTAAAATGTATACTTTTAGGTAATTTTTCTTTTAATTTTTCAGCAAGCTTATACCGTAGAATATCTTTGTTAAAATACGGAAGTGTTACTTCTATTTGAAATATCTTTTCTAAAAATACCTCCTGCTTATGCGGATTATGCTGTCTTAGAGCATTAATCACATAATTTCGGTCATAAGTTACGATGAAGTATGTATTATGAAAATTTGCCGTATTTCGTATTAACCTTATTACTTCAATGATTTCATTTTTGTCCAATCTGTCCAGATCATCAATATAAACCACAATTTTTTTATCAATTTGGATCAAAGCGGTATTTATCTCATCATATAGTTTAATTACTGAATCAAAACCCGTGAAAGCTGCAACAGTCGTCTGTATTGTTTGCGCTACCACATTCCTATTTAATGTTACGAGCTTGTTAGAATACTTGATTAAAAGTCTGGATAATGAGGAATGGTATGGATATATTATTTGTTGAACAGTTTCAAAGAAGTCTTTTATAATGGACTCAGGGGAATGACTATTCCAAGGATTAAAATCAACTTCAAGAATGTTATCCCCTTTTACATTTCGTTTTATTAAGTCGATAAAAGACGTTTTCCCTAAACCCCATTTGCCATTGATACCGATGGCAAAAGCCTTATTAAAATGGCTTGACAATATTTTCCGACCCAATTGTTCGGCATAATCAGTATAACCTAATTCGTCAACACCGTTCTCCCCAACTGGCTGATCTTCGTAAAAGGAATTTGTTTCATCTTGTCTAATGTTGTTCTTCTTAATAAAGAGTAGGAACTGGCAAACTATAAATACAAATAGAATATCAAAATATTTTATACGACTCAGTAAAGACAGAGGGGTAAATTCCCAACCTATACCAGTAATTCTGTATATAGAATAAATGATCACACCAGTACTCATTATAACTGTGAGATTCCGCGATGGTGTATATTTCCTAAATTTACTAACAGTAAGTAAAATTGCTGACATCGCCACTAGAAAGAAGGTGATGTCGTTATACCATTTCGTTTCAAGTGTGCCAAATAAATATTTTACAAAAGTTCTGTTTAGAAAAGACTCTATGGGTGCCCTAAATGCAAAAAATAATAATATACCTAAGCCATACAAAGCCTCTTTTTTTACAATGAGTTTGGATATTTTTTCAATAGTTTTCATAGGTTAGGAATATTTTCGTAGGTACAGGAACAAGTTTACATCAAAAAACTTTACAGTTGCTGCGCTATCAAGGAGTAAAGGTAGAAATATTCATGAGAAAATGGGATACTAGGTCTTTTAGAAGAAGCTCGAGTTAATTTTGAACTGTACATTTACATTTATGCTGAATCTTAGGTTAATATAAGTATATAAATATTGTAAATACAGCTTTTTTCGTAATATTGTACATCAAACTTTTTAACATGCAACTGTTTCAGTCCAACCATTATGCTGCCTTTGATCCGCCAAAACCTTCCATGGATGATAAGCCGACAATATTTGAAAGGCAGCAAGTTCGAAATATCTTTTTAAAATTAGATGATACCTTATGGCCGTTCATTGAACGATCAGGCTGGGATCTTCATAGACATAGACAGAAAAGTCATTATGTTTCTAGTGTTATGTTAAGCATCAATTGACGGATATAACCGTTTGAGTTTAATCCTTGCTTGCTTAGTTGTAAACTGCCAGTTGATTTTACATTCCTTATTATTTCGAGTCCTCTGCCAAGCATTGACT
>Ga0247841_10002455_pt1 | contig 37031 bp, 26 predicted proteins | sample LaCruzMarch2015__2_FD_192410 | JGI IMG/M metagenome (GOLD analysis project Ga0247841, IMG submission 192410) | Freshwater microbial communities from meromictic Lake La Cruz, Castile-La Mancha, Spain - LaCruzMarch2015_18m | ecosystem: Environmental > Aquatic > Freshwater > Lake | place: Spain... | reverse complement strand
ACGCGCATGCGCCGCTGGCGGGACTGCCGCTTTCATCCCGGAAGCCATGCTGCCGGGCGAAGCGGACACGTGCCAGAATGACAAATAGCGAACAAGGAATAATTATGCGCAGCGACGGCGGCCATCGAGGTACGCCGAGCATGGCTCGGCTATGAAAGGCGGGAGCATGGCTCCCGCACTCCAAGGTTCGGCGGTGCCGAATGCAGCCATAGTTTCCACACGGTGCGTCTAATTACTATGGCCTGAAAGATCGCTGCCGGCGGCGTGACGATCGGCGCTCCCTTCGCCGCACGGCGGCGGCGTAGCCCATCACGCGGAACGCCGTTAAATTCTCGTGCGACACGATAATTTATGGATGCAGAGGTGCAGACGCGGAAATGCAGCCAGCAGCCGGCATCTCTTCCCGGCGCCACCGCACGGCGGCGCCGTAGCCCATCACGCGGAACGCCGTTCCGCGGCATACCCCCACGATCCCGCCGGCGGCGCATGCTGCATGCTGTTTCTTGTTTTGGTATTCCGGCATAAATTGCTATACTAGCGGACACCGTGCATGGGCGCGGTTGCGTCTGCACCTGCGCCGCGCAGGCCTGCAGTATCACCACAGCTGGATGCCTGTCCATGATTGTGCTTGCCAAAGAGAATCCCGCGACGACGTTCTTCGCGCCGTTTGAAACGCTGACGCTGACCGCCACCGACGCGGCCGCGCGGCAGGTGATCATCACCGATGCGCACGGGCGCGGGTATGCGCATAACAGCGTGCGCCCCAACATGCCGCTGCGCCTGGCCGTGCGCGGCGCCGCTGGCACGCAGCTGGTCACGCTGCGGGACGGCGCCGGCGCCGAACTCGCCCGGGCCACGTTCGTGCTGCGGGCCACGACGCGGATCGCCTGCAATCGCGGGCCGTACGCGGCGCTGGCCCGGCGCATCGAACAGTTTCTCGAACGCAATGACGAGCGCGCCGGCGTGCTGATCAACGGCCGGCTGCATCGCATGCTGGTGACTTGGGGGCGCGACCATGTCCACACCCTCAAGGCCCAAAAATATTTCATGCCGGATGTGACCTCGGGGCTGGACTATTGGCTGGACACGCAGACCGCCAACGGCATGTTCTGGGATTGTCTGCATCCCAATCCGTGTTATCCGGCGCCGACCTGGTTTGGCGAGGCACTCGGCCAGGAGTATGCCCGTTACGACGACCAGATGAAAATCGTGGTGCGACGGATCCCGGTCGAGGCCGATTGCGAATTTCTTTACACGGAAGGCGTGTGGCACGCATGGAAGGCGACCGGTGACGACGCCTGGATGGCCAGGCAACTGCCGCGGCTGGAAAAGGCGTTGCAGTACAACACGTCACACCCGGCGCGCTGGAGCGCGCGGCATCAGTTGGTGCGGCGCTCGATGTGCATGGACTCGTGGGATTTTGTCAATCCGCATTATTGTCACGGCGACCACCGCTGCATCAATCCGGGCGATCCGCAATTCTTGTTTCACGGCGACAATTCGGGCGTGTACGCCTCGTACTGGCGCATGGCCGAAATGCACGAGCACCTGGGCAACGCGGCGCGCGCGCGGCAGTTGCGCGCCGCGGGCGAGGCCTTGCGCCGGCGCGCCAACAAAAAGCTTTTTTACGAGACGACCTATGGCCACATGATTCCGGAAACGCTGCCGGTGAAAGAGGTCTATGCCCTGGTCGGCGACGAGCGCGCGCGCATGAGCTTGTCGCTGGGTTATACGATCAATCGCGGGCTGCCGACCCACGCCATGGCGCTCAAGATATTGCAGGAATATCAACGCCGCGGCCGGGCGAAAAAGCAGGAGAGTTTTGCCGAATGGTGGACCATGGACCCGCCCTATCAGGATGCGCAATGGCCGGCACGCGGCACGGGCGGCAGTTCCGTGGGCGAGTACATGAACGGCGCGATCTGCACGATCATTGCCGGCGAGGTTGCGCGGGCGGCCTTTGCGCACGGCTGCGAGGCGTATGGCGTCGACATTCTCGAGCGCGTCTGGCAATTGTCCGAGCGCGACCATGGCGAGCTGTTCCAAGTGTACCGGCGCCTGCCGGCAACGGCGCGGGTGCCGCCGGCGCGCTTTGCATATGTGGATTTGCGCGGCGTGGCCAATCGCGGGCTGCGTTATGGCGCGCACAAAGGCGTGCCGGCGTGGGGCGAGCGCGGCAACGACCTGCGCAATCTGCCGACCGGGCGGCAGACTTTCGGCCTGGTTTCATTCGACATCATTGATCCGGTGCGCAATGCCGGCAAGGCGGTGCTGCAGGTGGATGCCGATCCAAACGTGGCGCCAAACAATGTCATTGTTCATGTGCCGCGCCGCACCGGCCAGAGCTTGTATTTCCTGCATGCGCTGCCGCGGGCAGTGCCGGCGCATGGCGTGGCGGGCAGCTATCTGGTGACCTATGCCGATGGCGCAGTCGAGCGCATTTTCGTGCGCAACAATCATGAAATCGGTTTGTGGTGGGATATTTCGGATACGCCGGCGCAGCGGCACGACAGCCTTGACCCGGTGGATCGCACCACCACGCGGGTTGCCTGGCGCGGTGCAAACGCGCAATGGAAAAACGTCGGCGTGTTCATGTTTGGCTGGAACAATCCGCGGCCGACCGTACCGGTCACGGCGATTACGGTCGAGGCCGCGGCGTGCGGCGCCGGCTGTGGCGGGATCATGCTGGCGGCGATTAGTTTCAGTGATCAGCCGGTCACCTTCGAGGAGCGGATCCGTTCGCACGGCTTGCCGGATTGCTGGGCGCAAGCGGCGGTGTATTATGCCCTTGCGGAAGGATTGGCGGGCATTGAGGACACCGGGCGCGCGTTTGACCGGGTGCGCATCGCGCCGCGCTGGAGCGCGTCATCGGCGACGCGCGCCGAGGTCACGCTGCACTATCCCGCCTCGAATGGCTATTGCGCGTATCGCTACCGCCACGAGCGGGCGCGCCGCCGCATGGTGCTGGACATGACCGGCAGTTTCACGCAGGCGCAGGTGCAGTGCCTCATGCCCAAGGGCGCCACGGCCACGCGCGTGCGCATCGGCACCCGGACGATTGCGTTTGCACTGCAAACCATCGAGCAGTCGGTCTATGCCGTGTTTGACGTGGCCGAACTGCCGACGGCACCGGTGTGGATTGACTACCAGTAATTTCTTTCGCGGCGAAAGAAATTATGGTTTTGCAGCATATTGTTTGCGATGGGCACCCCGCCGAAGATGAGCGCCACGTTCAGCAGCACACCAAGGGTAATAACAAAAGCCATGTGGGAGTGGCTTTGCTGCCGGGCGTTGAGGAAACACTGACGGCATACCACCACCATTATCACCAAGGAGGATCATAGATTTGCCAGCTCCCACATGGATAAACTAAAGGACAAAGATCAACGGCATGAGCAGACAATGCGCACCCCGTGAGACATTGTAAACATTAATCCAAGCCGGGCGCAATCGGGTGTTTTACACCTTTTGGCTTCTAGTTGTACTGAGATGGGGGCCTGGCGCCCCGCCCTGTCTCAGTATTTTCGGTGCAGAGGAAGGGGTTTGGGGTTCGCGGTTGACGGTTCAGCGGTTCACGGTTCAGGGCTGCTTGGAGTCCCGCCACCGGCGTAATTCAGGGGGAAGATGCGGCGGAATATCCAATAATTTGTTCGCGGCGAACAAATTAATAACAAATCAGCATTGGATATTGAGTGTTCGATAGTGGATATTCAGCAGGATTCAGGTATTTACTTCGCACTTCTTCCATCGTTGATCGTCAATCTTCACTCGCAGTGATTGATCCCGCCGTTGGCGCATGCGCGTCAACGTAAGGGCAGAAGGGCCATACAGCCCTGTGATGGTTGGCGACTTGTCGGGCCCCGTCCCCTGGGATGATCCAGCCGAGTAGGGCAGGCTACTAAGCACGGCGAACGCAAGTGCGCACACGAGTTGGGCGGGTGGATGCGCCTGAGACCCCCACGACCTTGCGTCGTGGGTGAATAAGATTGAGTAAAAAGGCGTGCGGGCGTCTTTTTCTCAATCTTTGCTTCCACCGATCCCGCCAACGGCGGTGATCGGTGGGGAGCGGCAATACATACCAACCGCCGGATCTGGGCTCGGCACGAATTGCCAGCCAAGTCGCAAAGCCAAGAGATTCAGCAGTGACAGGCTGGGTAGCCTGTCCTACCTCAGGTGCGTAATGACTTGGTGCGCAGGCAAGTGCGCACTAAGTTGACGCGCATGCGCCGTTGGCGGGACTCCAAGCAGCGAGTGACGAGCAACGCGGTGCGCGGGCTGAAGTGCGGCGCGGGAACGGGTCAGGGGTCGAGCGACACAATGCCTTCACGCACGGCCAGCTTGATGAGCTGCACCAGCGAATGGACGCCGAGCTTGTGGCCGATGCTCTGCCGGTAGGTTTCAATGGTTTTGACGCTGACGCCCAAGTGCTGGCTAATGCGTTTCATGGTGTTGCCCTCGGCCAGCAATTGCAGGGTCTGGCGTTCGCGCGGGGTCAAGGTGCCGAGCGGGGTGGCCGTGCTGCCGTCCGGGTTGGCCAAGGAGGCCACGACGACATCGGTCAGGTCGGGGCAGATATAGCGTTGGCCGGCCACGACCATTTTCACGGCGCGCAGCAGTTCTTTGAAGACGTTGTCTTTCAGCACGTAGCCCATGGCGCCGGCCTTGTACATGCCGGCGACAAAGCGCGGATCGCGGTGAATCGACAGGGCGATGATTTTGGCGCCGGGCAGTTTCCTGAGAATCTGCGTGGTGGCTTCAATGCCGTTCAGATCGGGCATGGAGACGTCCATGATGATCACTTCCGGCTTGTGCTTGAGCGCCAAGGCAACCGCGGTGCGGCCATTGGCCGCCGTCGCAATCACGGCCATGTCGTCACACCCGTCAAACAAGCTGCGCAGGCCCTCGCGCATCAGCGAGTGGTCATCCGCCAATAAAACCTTGATCATATTGCCCCCCTTCCCTATCCGGTCGGGTAGTGAAAAAATCCGCCAACGCTACGTTACCAAGCATATGCATGCGTCAAAAACTATAGCACAAGCCGGTTGCTTTGTCAATCCTGATAAATTCATTGCTGATAAATTCATGCTGAAAATTCCGATATAAGGAACGTGAGTCGCAGCCGTGGCACGAACACCCCCCTTCGTTCGGCGCAGCCGAACCTTGGAGTGCGGGAGCCGTGCTCCCGCTTTTCATAGCCGAGCCGTGCTCGGCGTCGGATGGTTCGCGCTCCCGGCAGCATGGCTGCCGTACCGAAAGCGGGAGCATGGCTCCCGCACTCCAAATAGCGGAATTTCAGAATCCATGCACCGCGCATGGATTTACAAAGCGGCCATGTATCATTCGCCGTGCTCAAGCGGCAGGGTGATGGCGACGGTGGTGCCGACACCGGGCGCGGTATCAATCTGCAGCACGCCGCCGACATGGCGCAAGCGCTCGCGAATGCTGAACAAGCCGAAGCCATGCCGCTGGCGCAACGTGGTCGGATTCAGCCCGGGTGCGAAGCCGCGCCCATCGTCACGCACGACAATCCGCAGGTGCTCCGGCGCCGCCGCAAGGCTGACCACAATCTCGCGCGCCTGGGCATGTTTGATGGCATTCATGATGACTTCGCGGGTGACGATGAAGAGCAAGGCGCGGAGATCATCAGCCAGGGCGACCCGCGGGCCACTGGTGGTCACGCGCAGGGCGGCGTTGCTGGCATGGCGCAGATGGTCTGCCAGCCATGCGAGCGCAGCTTCCAAGCCCAACTCGTACAGCACCGGCGGGCTGAGGTCGAAGCTCAGGTCGCGCGTGGCGTGCAAGCATTGATCGACCATGGCGGTGATGGTCTGCAGCTCCGCAACGGCGGGCTTCTTGGCCACGGTGTGCGTCAGCATGTCGAGTTTGAGTTTGACGGCCGCCAGGGTTTGGCAGACCTGGTCGTGCAAATGGGCGGCGATGCCGCGGCGCTCGCGCTCTTCCGCCAGGGTCAGTTGCGACGCCAAGGCGCGCAATTGGCGTTGATAGTGGCGCAGCCGGCTTTCCGCGCGGCGGCGGGCGGAAATGTCCTCGACATGCATGAGAATCAGATTGGGCGGCACAAAGCCGCAGGTGCAGGTAACCGGGTGGGTGTGGTGGGACAAGAACCCGGTGTAAGTCAGTTCGCGTTGCTGGCGGCTGCGACTCTGCGCGGTCTCGCGCAGAATGGCAAGCATCTCCGGCTGATTGTGATAAATCACGCCGGCGCTTTGACCGAGCAGGTGATCGGCCGTCGTGCTGGCTTCGATGATGGCGGTTTGATTGATGTTGACCAGCACGAACTCCTCGCCGACAATTTCCCACGTGGCGGTGCCCAGCGGCAGATTTTCATAGAGCATACGGTAGCGCTGCTCGCTCTCGGCCAGGGCTTGTTCAATCTGCTTGTGCTCGAAGGCGATGCCGATGCTGGCGCCAAGCCCTTCAAAGAAACGAATCAGTTCCAGCGTGAAGCGGCCGCGCTGGCGGGCGTTGAGTTGCAACAACCCGATGATCTTGTCCTGGGCCCGGAGTGGAATAAGCGCCACGGATTCGTAGCCGGCGGCGATGCAGCGGCCACGAAGGTGCGCCGGCGGGCGATCCGCCGCGGTGGTTGCTGCCACGAGCGGGGTGGTCGCGTTGCTCCAAAAGCTGCCGGCGGCGGTAAAGCACGGCAGGGCCGGGTTGGTCTGGCCGCGCAGGACATTGCCGCACAGGCACTCCAGCAGCGGGTTGCCCTGCCCGTCACAGACAATCTCGCCGGTCTGGTTGCGCGCGCACAGGCAGTTCTCGGCCTGCACAAACTCGTCGGAAAAGCCATGGGTCATGTAGTACGGAAAATCGTCGCCGTTTTGCATGCGGATGCCGACCGCGTCGAAGCCGATGATCTCCTGGATCAGTTGCAGAATATTGCGGATGACATCCGGCTCATTGCTCCAGCAATTGAGCTGCTCCAGGATCTTGCGCGCCAGCAATGCCTGGTTTTCCGCGAGCGAGCGCACGGTGATGTCCTGGACGGTGCCAATCCACTTTTCAGGCTGGCCGGCCGCATCGCATTGGATTTCCGCCTGCTCATGCACCAAGCGGACTTCCCCGTCTGGCAGCAGGATGCGATGCCCCGCACTAAACGGGGCGCGCGACGCCCAGGCCGCCGTTATGGCTTCTTGCAGCGCCGTCCGGTCGTGCGGATGAACACTCTGCAAAAACAGTTCCAAGGTAGGGCACACGGCGCGCGGGGCATACCCGAAAATGCGAAAGGTCTCGTCGGACCAGTGCAAGGCATGGGTTGCGTCATCCAATTCCCAACTGCCGATATGGGCGATTTGCTGGGCTTTGTTGAGCATGGCATCGCGCTCCCGCAGCGCCTTTTCCGCGTGGGTGCGCGCGGTGATGTCGCGGGCAAAGCCCTCGAACCCAATGACGGCGCCGGCTGCGTCCCACACAGGAGCCGCGCTTGAGGTGTGCCAGCGCCAGGCGCCGTCGTTGCGCTGCACGCGGTACTCGATACCCTCATGGCGCGTGCCCGTCGCAATCACCTTCTGCAGGAATACCAAGCACCCGGCCCAATCATCCGGATGGACGAACTGCCGGAATGGCTGGCCAACCACCTGCACGAGCGGATGGCCGAGTAACGCGGTCCAGGCCGGGGAGACAAAGGTGATGACTCCCGCGGCGCTGAGGGTATAGATGATGTCGTGGCTGTTGTCAATCAGGCGGCGATAGTTCTCTTCGCTCGCGCGCCGCGCCTCTTCCGCCTGTTTGCGCGTGGTAATGTCGGTGTCGGCGCCGCGATAGCCCCGCAGCATGCCGTGTTCGTCCAGCAGCGGTATCCCGTTGGTGGACAGCCAAATCTGTTGACCGGCGGCGGTCACGGCCATGTTCTCCAACTCAAGAAACGGCGCGTGGCGGGCAAAGACTGCGAGCGTCGCGGCTTTATAGGCCGCGCGGCCCTCGGCCGGGTGCAGGTCATAGAAGTGCAACGTGCCAACCAGGTCTGCCGGCCGATAGCCGAGCACCGCCTCGACCATCGGACTGGCGTAGGTATAAAGCCCGGCGGCATCAACTTCCCAGATGACCGTCCGGCTCTGTTCGGCAAGCTGGTTGAAGCGCTCATTGGCGTGGCGGAGCTGTTCCTCGGCCTGTTTGCGCGCGGTGATGTCGCGGCCGACGGCCTGCACTTCCAGCAGCACGCCGTGCTGATCATACACGGCCCGGTCGGTCCATTGCTGCCAGCGCACGGCGCCCTGCTGGTCAAACACGAAATGCTCGTGGATGCTCGCGGGGGCCTGCGGCGTGAGTGACGCCAGGTGGACGCGAATACCAAGATGGGTGGCTGCGGGTATTAAATTCAGAAACGACGTGCCCAGCAATTCAAACGGCGACTTGGCAAAAAAACGGCAATAGGCATTGTTGACAAACGTCAAAACACAGTCCGGGGTGAACCGGCAGATCAATTCGGTTTGCTCTTCGACAATGGCGCGGTAGCGCGTTTCATTGCGCTGCAATTCAAACTCGCGCTGGCGCACCTGCGTGACATTCATGGCGAACACGATCACGCGCGCGGGCAGTCCTTGCTCTGCCTGCACCGGATAGATCGCATTGGCATACATGTTGTTGTCGTGCGTGTCCTCAAAATGGGCGGGCATGCCGGTGGCAAACACCTGGTCGATGCGGGCTTTGCGCGCCGCCGCCATGTTGGGCGGGAAATAGTCGTAGAAGCAGGTGCCGGCCGCGCTGGCAGGCGTGGTGTTCAAGCGCCGTGCGGCGGCGTTATTCAGGGCGATGATCGCGCCATCGTGTGCCAGCATGCTCAACGATTCAGGAATCGTGTTCATGATCGCGCTGATGCTGGCTTCGCTCTCGCGCAGGCGCCGGTGGGTGTGATCGTCCTCCGTCAGATCATAGCCGACGAGCAGGACGCCCTGCGGCGTGGCGCTGACTTCAACACGGCACCAGTGCGCGCGCCACCAGCCTTGGGCGCGCTGCGGTGCGCCGGTCTGCAGGCAGGCCTGCGTGGCGGTGGCAAGGGGCGAACCATGCCATTCGGGAACAACGTCGCCGATGTGCTGGCCGACCAGCGCCGCATGCGCCACGCCCGTCAACGCAGCGGTGGCGGCATTGCAATACAAAATGCGCGCCACGCGATCCAACTCCAGCACCGGCAGGGTCAGCTGGTCCAGCACGATGCGCCCGTCATTGTGGGTCTGCGTCATAGTGCGCTAATCATAGCACGTTTGCGGCACAACGTCAAACGGCGTTCAGCAGAAATGTTGCATGATGCGCCGCCACTCATCGTTCATCGTTCATCGTTCATCGTTCATCGTTCATCGTTCATCGTTCATTGTTCATCGTTCATCGTTCATCGTTCATCGTTCATCGTTCATCGTTCATTGTTCATCGTTCATCGTTTATGGTATAGTAGTTCCATAACCTTCACCAAGAACGCCCCATGAACCATCAGGAAAAAACAATGATCGTGCTCGCCGTGGCGGCCATGCTGTGCTGCAGTGCCGCGTGCGTCAAGGCCGCCGAGACAGCGGCCGTGTTCACCATTCCGGTGATTGTCGTCAAGTATTTTCCCACCAATGACGGCATGATCGACATCAAGGTGACCGGGGATTGGGGCGCCAGCCTGGAGGAGACGCGCGCCAAGACAGACCGTGCTACCACCGAGGCCGTCCACATCCTGCAGGAAGGCTCGCGCTACCATGCCTATCGCAATCCCAAGGCGCCCGCAAGCGTGCAGTACACCATCCTGAAAACCTTCGAGTTTCTCGAGCCGCTGCCGACCGTCACGCACCGCCACGCCGGCCCACCCATGACCGACTACCACCGCATCATGCAGCAGCTCAACTTGCGCGAGTGGGTCGAGCACCGCGGCGTCAAAGAAGTCTGGATCTGGGGCTACCAAGGCGGCAAAGTCGGCCTGTGGGAATCCAACATGGCCGGCCCGTATGGCGACGTCAGCAACAGCAGCAAGGATCCCAAGGACCTGCCCGTGTTCAACCGCACCTACACGGTCTATCATTATAATTACCAGCGCGGCACCTCGGAGGCGATCGAAGACCACATCCATCAATTTGAAGCGCTGTTCAATTTCGTGGACGGCCGCGAGCGCACCCCGCATGATCAGTGGAACCAACTGTTTTTCTGGGGAAAGTTTGTCGGCAGTGATTTTAGTCACAAAATCGTCCGCCCCGGGTGCGGTTGGGCGCATTACCCGCCCAATGCCGAAAAGGATTACGATTGGGCCAATCCGCGCTATGTGGCGACCGATATTGCCGACTGGAAACCGGATGGCACGGGCGTGAAGCAAAAAATCAATTGCAGCACTTGGGGCGGCACGGGCCTGGGCTGGTTTGTCTATTGGATGCAATCCCTGCCCGGCAAGGATAACGGCCTGGTGTATCAAGGCCGGCCGTTGACCAACTGGTGGCTGTTTGTGGGTGATTTTGACGGTGCCATGAAGAACAAGACCGGCTTGCTCGCGCCGGCGCAGCCGGCGCACTAAGCCAACACGGGGCGCGCGGCGGGCGTCGATAGCGCCCCACCGAGCTTGCCTCGGTGGACGCAGAGATTGGGGAGAAGGGCCGGCGGATGTTTTTGCCCAATCTTATTCATCCACGACGCAAGGTCGTGGGGGTCTCTGCATGCAAAGCGCTTGGGCAGCGGCGGCATGCCCCGCGCGGAGCGCGTGGCGTACGGGCAGAAGTGTTCAGCATTCAGTGTGCGGTATTCGGTGGTACTTGTAGCAAACGCTGCAGCGCTGCACCATAATTTGTTTCGTTGCGAAAGAAATTAACTACATTGGTTGTTGTGCAACCGCAGCTGCGATTGACGAGCAACGATTGAAGAAGGACGAAGTAAAGACCTGAAACCCGCAGCCTGAACCCTGATGAATATCCAATATTGAACACTCAATAAAAATGAATTGCGGCAATTCATTTTGCACAAAATGGTTTTGTGGCAAAACCATTTTTCCCTGAACCCTGAACCCTGATTGCTAATGATGCATTCATCATTCATCATTCATCATTCCGGTCAGTCGCTTGCCCGCGGGCCGGCAGGCGCAGCCAGCGCCGGCGGTGGTGCGCGGCGTAAATTGCCAGAACGACCTCGACCGTGTGGCGCGCCGCGGCGGCCGGGACAAACGGTGCGCGGTGTGCGCGAATGGCGTGCACGAAATCGGCGATCTGCGCCGGATGGCCGGCGCCGTAATGCACCTTGGCCGCACTGATCGTCTGGCGTTCGACACAGGCGGCCAGCGCCTTGGTCACAGCCGTGGTGCGCGCGCGACTGGCAAAGGCAACTTTCAAGGCACAACCGTTGCGCCACTCGACCGCGCCGTCCGAGCCGTGAATTGCCAGGGTGTGCTCCCAGGCGATATTACTCGAACAGGTTGCGTCAATGACGCCCAGCGCGCCATTGCAAAACTGCAGCGAGGCGACCGCGGTGTCCTCCGTTTCGATGACGCCCTTGTGCGTCAAATTGGTGTGCGCGCCGCTGAGCATGGCGACCCCGCCCATGATCCAGACCAGCACGTCGATGAAGTGGATCGCCTGGTTGATCAGCACCGCGCCGCCTTCCCGGGCCCACGTGCCGCGCCAGGTGTCGGCCGCATAATAGTCCGCCGTGCGCAGGCAGCGCAGGTGCGTGCCGGCCGTCAGGATGGCGCCGAACGCGCCCTGCTCCACCAAGCGTTTCAGATAGCGCATGGCCGGGTCGAAGCGATGCTGCAAGACGCCGCTGAAGACCAGGCCGGGGCGCGCGGCGTGCGCGCGAAACATCTGGCGCAGGCCGGCGGCGTTGGCCGCCAGCGCTTTTTCACACAGGACATGTTTGCCGGCGCGCAGGGCCGCGGCGCTGATCGGCGCATGACTGGCGTGATCGGTGCAGACCGAGACGGCGTCCACCGCCGGGTCGCGCAGGACGTCGCGGAAATCAGTGCAGACACCGGGGATGTCATAGCGCTCTGCCATGGCGCGCGCTTTGTTGGCAAACAGATCGCAGGCCCAGCGCACGCGCACGCCGGGCAGCAATTGATAGCTCTCGATGTGCGCCGGCGCGATCACGCCGCAGCCAATCACCGCCACGTTTAGTGTGCGCGCCATGTGCGGGTCACGCATCGGCGCGGCCAAGAAAGCGCCAGAATGTATCGCCCAGGAGGCCGGCAATTTCGCGGCGCAGTTCATCATCGCCGAGACGCCAGCCAGTCTGCTCGATGGCGCCATATTTATCGGCCAGGACGCGCGCCAGAATGGCCTTGGTATGCGCCCATTTGTAGATGATTTGGTCGAGGACGCGCGCGTCGGAATGTTGCGGGATCATGCTGGTGCCCAGCCACTCGAGGCGCATGCGCGTCAGTTCCTCGATGAAGAGCGGGCTGTTGAGAAACCACCAGCAGCCGAAGGGCAGCAGGTTGCGGAACTTGCGGGCCAGGATGCAGAGCGCCTGCTGGCTCTCGTGCGTCAGCAGCGTGACCATGAAGTTCACCGCGCGGTGCTTGGCGACCACCTGTTCGATGGTGGCCATGTCCACCGGCGCAATGCCGTCACCCGCCAGGCGCAGGTCTGGGTTGACCTGGCGGTTGCAGCCGATCATCATGGCGAACGGCAGCTGGTGCGCGCGGGCGGCGGGCAGGACGACCTCGTCGAGGATGCGCGCGGGCAACGCGCGGGACGGCGCGCGAAACGCCGGCGGCAGCGAGGCCATCAGGTACAGCGGCTGCATGCGCGTGATCCAGTGGTCGAGAAAACGGTGCAGCGTGCGCGCGGTCGCCGGCGTCCATGCGCGGGTCACGCGGAAGCCCATCGCGCGCAGCTTATGCACGGCCGCCGGCCAATCGGCGAAGAGCAGGTCAATGCGCAGCGCCGTGCGAAAACGCGCATCCACGGCGGCGCCCTTGTCCCAGCAGGCGCGCTCGTTGTCATCGAACGGGTCATTGGTCAGCACCACGGTTGTAACCTTGGCCAGGCGCATGGCCAGGTCGACATGTTCGCTGGCGGAGAGGCCGGCGAAGAAACGGCGATAGGCGGCGAGATCGCGCGCGGCCACATCCAGGCCGCAGGCGTGTAGTGTGGTCAGCACGCCGCGCGCGGATTCGGAGACCGGCGCATGGTCAAGAAAGAGCGTGTGCCAGACGATGTCCGCCTGCGCGGCACGCGGCAGGGTGAAGAACGCGGCATAATCGAGGTCGGTCCGCCAGCGGAACATTTCGGCCACCAAATAATGATAGGTCAGCAGATCGTCAATGCCGCGCAGCAACAGCGGGCCGAAGGTGGGCGGATACAAATGCGTGTGAATATCGGTAATCGGCGTCTGCGCTATGATCCACGCAATGCGGGCAGACAGCGACGGGGCTGGCTTGTTCATACTGGTGTGGTGTGTATTTCAGGCTCCCCGCCGGGCTTGACCCGGCGGAAGCATGGATTGAAAATAGGGATCGGCGCAGCCGAACCTTGGAGTGCGGGAGCCGCGCTCCCGCTTTTCATAGCCGAGCCGTGCTCGGCGTCGGATGGGCAGCGCTCCCGGCAGCATGGCTGCCGCATTGAAAGCGGGAGCATGGCTCCCGCACTCCAAAGCGCCTGCGGCGCACAATGTTCAAACTTCATACCCGCGGCGCGAGACCGTGGGGGGTCGCAGCCGTCCCCCTTTATTAAAAAGGGTTGGGGGATTTTTTGCGATTGTGCCGTCGTGGTCAAAGGTAAAAAAATGTTGGCGTCATTACGCTAGCGCTCCACGCCGCCGCGCACATATATTTTGTGAAGAATGATGCCGGCATCGGCAATGCCGACGACACCCAAGCGGGTGATGACGAACGGCGTTTCGGTGTCTTGATACCAGCCGATCAGCGCGTCATCCACTTGAAAATACAGGATGTTCTGGCGGCGTGAAAACTGCATGGTGTGGCGCCCGGGCGTCAGCGCCCGTTGATCGCCGGCCACTTCGCCGCGGCCCTCAATGCGGATTTTGCTGACGCTGTTCTCGTAGCCGCCGGCGAAGGCGATGTAATCAGCGCCGGGGTCGAGCCGCGTGGTGCGGGCCCGAAATGCGCCGAGCACCAAGTCGCGCGCCGCTTCGAATTCAACCCAAATCTGGAAATTGGTCGTGGCCGGCAACGTGGTGAGCAGCGTGTCATCTTTGCCGACAAAGTGCAGCGCGCCCTCGCGGACAACCCATTGCGTGGTGTCGCAGCGCCAGCCTTTCAACGCCTCCGGCGTGGAGAAATCCGCCGCGCGCGTTGCCTGTGCGGCCGTCAGCGCCGCGGGCGGCGGCACCGGCGCATCCTGGGTGCCGACCAGCGGCAGCATCGTGCAATACACCGGATCATAGCCGTCAAACATGGCATAGCGCGCGCCCGTCTGCATGCCGGCGTCAATGGCGACCCCGATCTCACGCCCGCCGCCGTCCCAGAACCAGGCGCTGTCGCCGCGATTGCCGATGCGGAATTCAACGATCGATTTGCCGTTGTCTTGCGTGGCGCAAAAGGTGAATCCGCCGGGATTATGATCGAGCGTCAGCGTCGGCGGCGCATTCGAATTCGCCGGCGCCTTGATCGTCAGCCAATAGCCATCCGCGCTGCCGCCAAAGCCGCCAACGCCCGGCCCCCAGACGCCATCGCCTTCGCCATCCAGGACAATGCGCACATCGCGCCAAGCACCGTTCATCGCGACCAAGCCATAGTAGGCGCCATTGTCATGGCAGTGGGTGAACATGACTTCGCCTTCGGGCGCGGTGATGCGCCCGCAGAGCGGCAAATTGCGCCAGTCATCCGGGCGGCCATCCAGGGTGGCCGTGCCCGGCCAGACAAAGGGCGGGAACGGCACCAGCGGTTCGGGATCATGCAGGTCACTGATGCTGTCGTGATCGCTGTCGGTGGCGCGCGGGCGCGGCAGAATGCCGGCGCGGGCCGGGCGCGTCCACGTGCTCTGGAGCGGGCCGGGCGACCAAATCGACATGCCGGCCTTGGTGATGTCGAGCATTTCGCCGTCGCTCATCGGATTGCGCGGGTCACTGCCAAAGCGGGCTTCATCAAAGGGCAGGCGCATATCGCGATCCGGAATGCAATCGCGATCCGTGTCATCCACCGCGATCGGCTCGCCGAAATACCAGCGCAGCCATTGCATGTCGCTGATCAGGCGGTCGGTCTGCGCGATGCCGCTCCAGTGCTCGCCGAATTTGCCGGCGGTCGTCCAGGGGAATTCCTCGATCGTGCCATCCGCCTTGGGCGTGCGAAAGCGCCCGCTGAAATGGCAGAAATAGACGCGGTCATCCTCGGTGTTCAAGCCGCTGAACCAGCCCTGCGACTCAATCTGGTGGTGATATTCATGGGTGGTCAGCCAGGCCAGGTCATCACCCAGAAACTGCGAGCGGGCCGGCACGCCGCGCGGCCAGCCGTCGATGCCCAGCGTGCCGCCACCGCTGCGCACGAACTCCCATTTTTTGGCGGTGGGATTCCAGCGCCGCACCAAGGCATTCTCAATCTGGCCGGCGTACACCTCGCGTTCAACCATCGGGTACGCGCCGGTCGTCGCCACGCTGCCGCTGTCAAACGGCGTGAACTGCCCGCCGCCCGGGGCAACAAAATCGCTGCCCGCCCAGCTGCGGCAGAGCGGCAGGCCCTTGAACAGGCCGCTGGCGTTGGTCGGCTCGTTGCCCCAGCGCTGCCAGCGGTCGTCAAAAAACAACTGGAAATCATGCCACATGCGAAAGCCGCTGTTGATAAACAGGAAGCGTTCCGCCAGCCGGTATTCTTCCTTGATCTTCTCGATCTCGACGCGCGACAAGGCCGGCGGCGCGGGCGCCAGCGGGCCCTGCGCGCGGTCACATGCCGCACTGAGCATCAGCACATTCGGCATGATCAGCACTTTGACCGGCACATGGATGATGGTGCGGCGGCCCGGCAGCGCATGCGTGTTGATGGCATATTCGCGCCGCCATGGCGCGGCGGCGCCCCAGGCGCGCTCGTCGGCGGTCGGCGTCGCGGACGGATCATAGGTGCGATAATAGTAGCGGGTCGAGGGCAGCATGCCGCGAATGATCAGCCGGTGATACGTGCGCGTGCCGCGCGGGCCGCTGACGGTCCAGGCATTTTTGTCGCTCCACACCTGCGCCACCCGGCCACTGGCGGTGAGGGTCATGCAGGGCGCGCCACCCATGCGCATTTGGACTTTGGTCTCGCACGGGCGCTTGGTGTACCACTGCAAGGTCATGCTGGTGTTGGCCAATTGGCAGACGGGGCGGCGCGTATCGGGATCATGTGAGCTGGCGGCGACCAGCAGCGCACCGGCGGTGGCAGTCAGCAGGACGTAAGCGCGCACATGCATGTCAGTTCCTTGTCGTAAAATGAAGCGCGGCGGGCCACACCCGCGCACGCATGCCAATGTCTGCCTAGGATACTAATCCGCGGCTGATAAGTCAAGGAGAAAGACAAAGGCGCCGGCGCGTTTATTGTGTGCAAAACGGCGTGGCGCACCACACGGGCATCATCAGTCACGCGGCCATGACCGCCGGAAATGAAAGGATGGCATGGCGGGTGGAGGGAGGGATGGTGCAACAGAGGGAGCCATGCTCCCGCCATTCATAGCCGAGCCATGTTCGGCGTACCACGATGGCCGCCGTCGCTGCGCATAATTATTCCTTGTTCGCTATTTGTCATTCTGGCACGTGTCCGCTTCGCCCGGCAGCATGGCTTCCGGGACGAAAGCGGCAGTCCCGCCAGCGGCGCATGCGCGTCAACTTTGGCGTTTTCATTGACCTGCGCTCCAACGCACGCGACCCATCACCGTCATAAGTAACTATGCCGTACTGCCGAATAAACGCAAGCGCAACTCGATTTTACAAGAGGTTTGACTTGGGCAGGTCGGTCACTAGTCTAATTAATTACCCCGGAAAGATCGCTGCCGCTGGCGGGACTCCAGAACTCCTGACATACCATTCGCTACTTCCCTTGTTTTACGGGCATCTTGGCTTGTTGAAATACTGCCAGGATGCGAACTCTAATTTTCGGAAGGGTGGTGTCATAGGGAAGCATGGCCCATATCTGGCATCTGGTAGGTGTTGTGGCTCCCCACCGATCCACGCCGGTGGCGGGATCGGTGGAAGCAAAGATTGAGAAAAGAATGCCGGCGTGCCTTTTTACTCAATCTTAGCGGACATTTTGAACACCCCTATGTCGGGAGTTCTGGACTCCAAACAGTTGATTACCGAATACTGAGTTGTGCCCGCATCCTAAACTTCACATCGGAATTTCAGGAAAGAACCCAATTCCGGCGACTCGCTGCGCGGCATTGCCCGCGGGACGCGGGTGCCACGAGTAGCGCCGCCGGCGCGCCTTTTTTTCAATCTCATGGAATTAATGGATGCTCTAACAATCGGGTGCCGCATGCTCCCCAATATAGCCTGCACCATGCGCGAGGCGCAATCGTTCGTGTGGTGGCGCTTTTCTTTGTCACCCGCTTATTGTAGCAGAATGAAAAACAGAAGACAAGCGGATATGGCCGCCCATCGGCAACGTTGGGTTCAACTTCAATCGCCCAAATTGGGTGCTTGATGATCGCGCCGCTGGAGGGATCGCAGCTGTTTTGTCTGTATGTTGTCCATTCATGCGCTCACCAACCAATGATGCGCCATCCTGACAGCGCCCCCGCTCACGCCCCCAATAGGGAATTCTAATTGTCGCTGAAAGGGCTCAAAAACCATCAAAACCGTTCGCATTTGTGAGAAATGTCATTTTGACACACTCGGTTTTTGCGCTTGTACATCTCTGTATTTTGACGAAAATATCATTTATCTATATGCATACAAGCAACATATGTATGAATTTGGCCGTGGGCAGGTTGATTTCACTAAATTGTAAATTCCTGCTATAATATAGGCCGTTGATCAGCGAAAAGCCAAAAAAAACGCCTGCGGATAGTCGAAAAAGCGTTCATTTGTTATCTTAATATATTGCATATCAAGGAGATGCCATGAATGTACCGCAATGCAAACATACCCAGATGGACGATTACCTTATGAATGGATGCGGAATTTTCGGCGCAAGTATCTAAAACGAAGGGGGAAACCGAGCTGTACGCCAATACATATTATGTGTAGAACGCGATCGCGGTAAGTCAGTCATTTCATAACACACAGCCAACAGGGGATATCATGGGTGTTCCACAAGACAAGAGTGTTCTAATTGCCGGTTACCGCCAGCTTGCCTTGCATCATCTCCGGTCGGTGGTGCCGCCAGACTTTGCCATTGTCGAGCAGCTTGAGGGATGGATTAGTTCATCCACGGTCACGCGATTGCTGTTCGACGCGCCCCAGACGGAGAGCAGCGTGTTTGACGGCTTCACCTTTGAAATGCTGCCGTCCGACTTGCCGACCTATTCCGATGCGTACCTCACGCGACCGAATCCGCCGGACATTGACCGCGACGCCCCCTTCTGGGACGAAAAGGATCAGCGCGAAAACCAGGTGATCAAGCTGAAGTACTGCGACTGGTTTGGCATCCTGAAGATCGGGCGCGGCACGGATGCCCTTTACTGGTGTGCGTGCAAGAGCCATAATTGCGAGCTGCGCTTCCTGGCGTTCCAGAAGCACGCGTTTCTGGAGCAGTTTCTGGCGCTCTTGTCCAAAGCCGAGGCGCAGGTGACCACCACGCGAAGTCGCACCACTATTTACTGCCCAAACGGACCGGATATCCCGTTGGATCGCGTCGAATTCGACCGGCTGATCCTGCCGGTCGAATTGAAACAGGACGTTATCGGTTCGACCGAGGTGTTCTTTAAGCGGCTGAATGCGTTCCGCGGTATCGGCGTGCCGAACAAGCGCGGGTTTCTCTTCGTTGGCGAGCCCGGCAATGGCAAGACCTTGTTTTGCCATGCGCTTGCCAATCATGTCATGAGCAACTTTAGCGCGCGGGTGACAACATTAAGTGTTGATCGGGATGTTAGTAACAAAATGGTGCTTGAACTGTACGAATGGGCCAGCGAGCATGCGCCTGCCATGGTGATCATCGAGGATGTCGAAACGCTGGTGGGGCAGACCCAGGTCACGCGTTCTGGTTTTCTCAACATTCTGGACGGTCTGAATGTCGAGCGTGGTGTGCTGACCGTGGCAACCACCAACTATCCCGACAAACTCGATCCGGCGCTGGCCCATCGCCCCAGCCGATTCGACCGCGTCTGGCGCATTCCGCTGCCGGCCGATGCGGAGCGCCGCATGTTCTTGGAGAAGCTCTTCGCCGATCCGCCTATCACCGGGGGACTGTGTGAGAGCATTGTCAAGCGCACACGGAACTGGTCCATGGCCTACATTCAGGAAATCAAGGCGACCGCCGTGGTGTATGCTGTCCAGCAGGATCGCGATTGCATTGCCGAGGCCGACATCGAACGCGCCGTGGGAACCCTTGCCAAACAGTTCCGCAGCGGGCAGCAATTTCATCGTAAAAACGGCGATTCCGCCACCCTCGGCTTTGGCGAATAACAGGAGACCATTTATGAACGATAGCACCAACACGAATGCGCAGCATCAAGACACACGCGAACTCGCAGACCGCCTGGCCGCCTCCGCAGATCGCGCGGCAGTGGAGGCATTGTACGAGCAGGCACTGGAAGAGCGCCATGCCGGAAGATATGCAGAAACAGAAATACTATTGCGTCGCGCGTGGGATCTGTGCGCCAAAGTGTGCGCGCCCGACTCTATATTTGTTGAGCATATTGCCCTTGATCTTGGCTTGGCCTGCAAACGGCAAGGCAACATTGCCGAGGCAAGAGAACTCTACTGGCACGCGCTGGAAGTCAACCAAGCCCGCGCTATGTTTGGCAAAGACACCCGCGTCAGCGATGCTCTGGGACGGCTTGCCGATTTGGAGAGCAGCATGTCCGACGGCATGCGCATATATAAATTAGTCTTGCAAATGCGTGTCAAACCACTCGGTGCAAAGCATCCTGCAGTCGGCAAAGCCCTCGTGAAACTCGCCAGCTATTACGAAGAGTCAGGCAACAACGCCGTTGCTGAACGTCTCTACCGGCGCGCATGCGACATCATGGAAGCTGCCTATGGCCTATGCCATGAGGATGTTGCGAACGCACTGCAACACCTGGCTGATTTGTATGATTCGCAAGAGAATCACGCTGCCGCGGTGCCGCTGTATGAGCGTATCCTTGCCATCTGGCTCAAGCTACCCGACAGCGATTGGGGTGTGCACACCTGCCTGTACTGCTTGACGTCCGCCTATGTCGAACTCGGAAAGCGTGACGCCGCCGTGCGGCTCTACCACCAGGTGTTCCCGGCAGTCGAAAAGATGCTGGGCAAGACCAGTCCGGATCTGGTGAAATACCTGACCGCTCTGGCATCTTTGCTGGTTGATTGTGCCCAGTATACGGACGCCGAACGGCTTCTGCTGCGCGCTTTGGCAATCTGCAAAAAAGAGTATGGGGCGAAATCAGCGGAGATTGCAGATGTGCTGGAAGATCTGGCCCAGCTTTATGCAAAAGCCAACCAACCGGCCAAAGCGGAGGCAACCTTCCAAAAAGCCATGAAGATCTGCCATCAAGAAAAAAACATGGACAAAGAACTGCAAATTCAACAAAAACTCGAGGAGCTGTACGAAACCCAGCAAAACCTTGCTGCCATTGACCACCTGTGCCAGGAAGCGCTGGCGTGCCGCAAACGCGAATATGGTGACGAGTCGCCCGAGGCAATGGCAATGTTCGATCATTACGCCGCAGTGTGCGTCAAACACGCGCGCTATGAACTGGCCGAGCCGATGCTGGAACAAAGTTTGACGATGTGGACGCGGATCGAAGGCTGCGACCATGCCCGGGTGGCCCATTGCATGGAGCTTCTGGCCAAGCTGTATGTGCGTGTCGGCAAGCACACCGCAGCCGACGAGCTATTTAGGCAGGCACTCCCATTATATGAAAAACATCTCGGCAAGACGAGTTACGCTGTGCAGAGTTTATTTGAGGAAATGGCCGGCTGTTACGACGAGATGAACCGTTCGGCTGATGCCCAGGCGTTTCGCGCCCGCGCGGCCGAAATTGAGCGCATAAATCCGAACCCTTATTAGGAAGGGTTCAGGGTTCAGGATAGTAGACGTAACTTGTATGATGCAAAGTATTCTGTAATAACGAGGTGAAGCTATGAAAAAGATTCTTCGCGGTTGGTTCGCAGCCGTCCCCCTTTGGAAAAGGGGGTTGGGGGATTTTTGCCGCTGCTCTTCCGTTACCCTTGGGCAAAATTGCCAAGTTAGTGAGGAAATTACTGAAGATCTGATTAACTGACAAAAAGAGAAATTTATGGCAACCGCAACTGAAATTGCGCACAAACACAGATTCGTTCCTGCCGGCGGCACGGTCCATGACCTGATTGTGTCCACGGCAACGAGTACCGAAGCCGGGATTGCTGCCGAGTACGAGCATGTCGAGCGTGTCTGTGGCAGACGGGAGCGCGACTGGACATTCGAACGTCAGAGGATGGCGAGAGAGCCTGACAGTCGCCGCTACGATTTGTTGCGGCTGCGCATGAAGGATGAAACCATCCACGTCTTCGTCTTTGATATCACGGCATTCTACGGCAAAAATTGAGAAGTGTCCTGCATGCTTGCAGAAACAAGCCCTTTTCAGTGGCCTCGATGACTGTCTGCATTACAATGTACTATGCGACATCCATGAAAGCCCGGCAGGCTGCTGAGCCGGGAACAGTAACATGTTATAATTGCTTCAGCGCAATTAACACAAAATCGTCTCCGGGGAACCGGTGGCGCAACAACAACAGGAGTTGTTATGAGTAAACCCGTTTCACTGTTTTGCGACTACAATCAGCAAGAAAACCGCGTCACCAACTACTGTGGTCTGATCATGCGGCAACTCTACTTGGACAGCACAACGGCATTTCAAGAGTTTGTTGGAGGGCTTCTGTGCGATGATCTTAGTGTTACGTTTGGTCCCACATTCACTCAACAATCGAGAGAACGCCAGAGCGTACCTGACTTGACCATATATCAGCAACCCGTCAAGGTTCTTTTTGAGAACAAATTAAACAACTGGTTCAGCGCTGACCAGATCAAGCGTCACGCAGCAGGCTTTGACAACAAGCAAGCGGTTTGTGTTCTTTTCCTTTTGTCAAATTGGAAAAACGATAATCCCGAGAACCAGTTTTTGAGAGAGATTGAGGCGGCAAGGCAGGATCACGTCGTTATCCGATGCATATCGTATGAGGATCTCGTAGCAGAGTTTGAGAGAATAGACAAGTCTGACACGTTTTCGGAACTCTTGAATGAGTTTAAGCAGTATCTGGACAGAAAGGACCTGCTGCCAACATGGAAATACACGTTGGATGTTGTGAATTGTAAGCAATCGCTTCCCAGTGTTGTCGAGCATGAATTCTATATTTGTCCGGACACAGGCGGATCATACGCACACAGGAGAGCAAAGTACCTTGGAACCTACTCGAACAAAGTGGTGTCTTGGGTCTTCGAAGTCAAAGCCGTTGTGCATGTGTCTGTTGAAGCAAGTGATCATAATGTGAAGTGGAAATTACCCAATCTAAATGAGACAGATGCGCAGTTGATTCAACAGGCAGTTGAAAAAGCCACAGAACTCAACCGTAGTGGCGAAGTGCAAGTATTCCTTTTGAGAAATGGCGCAGAAACGCATTTCAGAAAAGACTCACATGGAGGACTAATCGGCTCCAAAACATACTTCAACGACATAGCTAGGAACTGTAGCGACGCACAGGCACTTGCAGGGCAATTGAGCGGCAGAGCTTGGTCCGAATATAAGTAATATAGACCAGATCAGTCTACATCCGCTTCGCGTACAGGCCCATGAAACCGCTATCTCCATCCCTGACCCCTCTGCGCCCAAGGCAGATATGTCATAATACCAAGGAGTGATCATGTCATCACCGTTTATCTCCAAGAGCAAGTATCTCTCCGGCCTGCAGTGTCCAAAGCTGCTGTGGCATTATTACAACGCCAAGGAGCTGATCCCCGATGTCGGCGACAGCACCCAGGCAATCTTTGATCAAGGCCACGTGGTCGGCGAACTCGCCAAGAAGCTCTATCCGGATGGGATTGAGGTGGCCTGCAATGCCACGGACTTCGCCGCGATCCTCGAACGGTCGCGCTTATTGCTCCAGGAGCGCAAGCCGCTGTTTGAAGCCGGATTCCAGTACATAAACACTTTTGCCCGGGTCGATATTCTCAATCCCGTTGAGGGCGGCAAGTGGGACATCATCGAGGTCAAAAGCACCACTGGCGTCAAGGACGTCAACCTGCATGACCTCGCCCTGCAACGCTACTGCTACGAAGGAGCCGGCGTGCCCATCCGGCGTTGCTGCCTGATGCACATCAACAACCAGTACGTCCGGCATGGCGCAATCGAGCCGGGACAACTGTTCGGCTTGCAAGACATCACTGACCAAGTTGCGGAAGCCATGCGCGGTCTCCCGCAACGATTGGACGACATGCTCAACGTCATTCAGTCTCCCGCTTGCCCGGATATCAAGATCGGCCCGCACTGCAATGACCCCTATGCGTGTCCATTGCAACCCGTCTGCTGGGCATTTCTGCCCGAGGATCACGTGATGACGCTCTACCGCATGCGGCAAGAAAAGGCGTTTGCCTTCATCAATCAGGGGATTCTCTCATTCCAAGATATCCATGACGGCATTGCGCTGTCATCCAAGCAAGAAATCCAGATACGAACGTCCCTGACCTCCGCGCCGCATGTTGACCGCGCCAGAATTGCCGAGTTCCTTGGAACGCTACAGTATCCAGTATATTTCATGGACTTCGAGACATTTGGTTCGGCAATTCCGTTCTTCGATGGCGTCCGGCCCTATCAGCAGGTGCCATTCCAGTTCTCGGTGCATGTGCTGGCGAGCCCTGACGCAAAACCGCAACACCACTCGTTTCTGGCCGAGGGGCAAAGCGACCCACGCCCGGCCTTTATGCGCCGACTCAGCGAAGTCATGGGCGACCACGGCACGGTCCTGGTGTTCAACAAGGGATTTGAGCTGACCCGCCTGCGCGAGCTGGCTGAATTGTTGCCCGAGTACACCGACTGGGTGCGGCAGATCACGGGACGCACGGTTGACTTGCTCGGCCCGTTCCGTGATTTTCACTATTATCATCCATCGCAGAAAGGCAGCGCCTCTATTAAGAAGGTTCTGCCGGCGCTGACCGGCCAGAGCTATGATGGCATGGACATATCTGAAGGTGGTACCGCCAGCCGAGAGTTCATACGCGTCACCTATAAGGACGTTGGCGACGACGACCGCCAGCGAATACGCCACGCGCTCGAAGAATACTGCAAATTGGACACCCATGCCATGATTGACATCACCCAAGCCCTCGCAAAGATAACGACCGAGACACCCGATGCCATCGTTTGAAGAACACTGTTGTGAATGCGAACGCGAACTGGGCACGCCCTTCGCCAAAGTGCATCTCTGGCTTGATGCGTACGTAGGTATGACAGGGTATGGCATGCGTCACCGGCGTGTCCGGCATCACGAGGCCGGCATCATGGAAGCGACAAAACTGTTCGGCGCAGATGCGGGCAAAGCCGCCCGACTGCATATTCTGGCCGACTTAAAATCAGAGAACTGGACGGACAGCGACCCATTTCCGCAGAATGAACAACACTACGTCAGAATTGGATTGTATTAAACTAAAAGGAGGCTATCATGCAAGTGACCATTGCACATTTCGTATTCTTGTTTGTTGGTTTGTTGGCGGGAAGTCTTGTCGCCTGGCTTCTGCTGAGAAGCAGGATCGCACTGGCAGAAGCCATTGGTCGCGCTGCCGGCGAACTCGAACGCACTGCATCCACGGCGAGGATTGCCACGCTTGAGGAGGCATTGCAGAATGAGCAGAGGCAGGCGCAGGAGAAACTGGCACTTCTGAGCGAGGCGCGTGAGCAGTTGACCAATCAGTTCAAAGCGCTGGCGGAAGAAATCCTTGAGGCGAAGAGCAAGAAGTTCACCGAGCAGAACCAGACAAATCTCACGCATCTTCTCACGCCGTTGCAGCAGAGAATTGCCGAATTCAAGACGAAGGTCGAAGAAGTCTATGTCAATGAGGGTAAGGATCGCAGTGCGCTGGCCAAGCAAGTCGAGATGCTCACAACCTTGAACAACACCTTGAGCCAGGACACGCAGAACCTGACAACGGCGCTCAAGGGAGATAGCAAGGCGCAAGGCAACTGGGGCGAATTGCTGCTTGATCGCGTTCTTGAAATGGCCGGACTGGTGTGCGGGCAGCATTATGATCGGCAGGAAAGCGTCACGGGCGAGGATGGCACCACCCGCAACATTCCCGATGTCGTGCTGCACATGCCGGGTGATCGCCATCTGGTGGTGGACTCGAAGATGACCTTGCCAGACTATAGAGCCTACGCCAGCGCGGAAAACGAGGACGACCGGGCCGGGGCCTTGAAAAAACACTTAACATCCATTCGCAATCATATAAAAGGCTTGTCGGAGAAGGAATACCAGAAGCTCTACAGTCTGAAATCACTTGACTTTGTGGTCATGTTTATTCCGCTGGAGCCTGCGTTCGGCCTCGCGGTGGCCAGTGATCCCGAACTGGTCTATGAAGCGTGGCAAAAGAACGTGCTGCTCGCCAGCCCCAGCACGTTTCTCTCTGTTGTCCGCACCGTGACTAATTTGTGGAGACGCGAGGATCTGAGCAAAAACGCGCAGGATATATCGAAACGCGGTGCGGAATTGTATGACAAATTGGTGGGGTTTGTGGAAGATTTCCAAAACATCGGTGCGAGTATCGCAAAGGCCCAAGAGAGCTACGCCAGCGTGCTGAGCAAGTTTTCCGAAGGCAGAGGCAATCTCATCCGTCAAGCCGAGCTACTCCGGAGTCTCGGCGTCAAACCGAGCAAGGCTCTGCCTGCGAAGCTGGTTGAAAACGCAAGTGAGGAGACACCTCCAATAACAACACAATCAACTGTGGCAAAGAACGAGTTGGAGGAGACGAAATATTGCGAATGCGCGAAGATCACCGGTGCGGACAAGACACACTGCCAGCGGCATCCCGAGAAATGTTCCCCGTGCTTGCAGACAAGACCAGCTATTGGCGGCCCCGATGATTGTCCGAATTACAGGAGACTATGCGAAATATGTGGCATCAAAGCGAGACCAACGCCATAAGGTAGCTCGTAAAGCTCGGTTTTGAGAGCCTTGCAATTCCGGGAAGAATATGCCATACTGGCAGCAGCGTAGTTAAAATATAATCGTCACCGGGAAACCGGTGGCGATACAAAGGAGCCCATCATGGAACTCTCAAATGATGCAACACAACTTCTCAACCTACTACCAGCCACTGGCCGGATTACAAACCAGTCCGCTGTCAAGATGACGGGATGGGATATTCAACGCGTCACCACTGCAAAGTACGAGCTTAGGGATGCTGGTTTGGTCGAAATCAAGAATTCGTGGGGCAGGCCATTTGGCAAGATTAGTCAGCCTTCCATAGCACAAGCCGCTACTGCCGTAGTACAAGCGCTTATTGAGGATGAGCTTTACGAACCTTTCAGTAAATGGGTGCAGGCTGAGTTCGCCCCAGACGACTTTGATTGCGACAAGGATCTATTCGAAGTCACTGTGTCAGCAAAGCGTCGTCCATCCTCTGCAGGTGCATGGGAAGTGCCTGATGTCCTATCCCTATCAATCAAGAAATACCCATATGTTCCCTTTGTTCAAATGGAACTGGTAACGTTCGAGATTAAGAAGTATAATGAAGCTCTTAACCCATATGGCATCTTCGAAGCTATTTCCCAATCGAAGTATGCTCACTATTCATACTATTGTTTTGAATGGTTAGATGAGTCACTTGAAATCCGAGCAGACTATCAGCGCATCCTTCAAGAAGCTACAATACATGGTGTTGGGCTGGTACACTTCAGGTTCGTTGATGACAAAAAAACAGCCGTGAGAGTAACAGAACTGCTGCAGCCACGTCTGCTTTCTCCTCAGCCTAATGTGTTGAATGTATTAATTGACTCGTTTTTTGATGAAGCGGTAAAGAAGAAAATCATACGAAGGACAGGAAACATATAGTGGCCTAACAAAGGCATGCAATTAATGGCCTCTGACCATCGCAAATGCCAAATATCAGCAACAAACAAATATTGCAATTGCGAGAAGAATATGCCATACTGGCAGTAGCGTAGTTAAAACCACATCGTGTCCGGGAAACCGGCGGCGATTCAACTAAACTTTAATTACTTTTGTGAATGGTGAAATCCATGGCCACTTTGGAGAATGAACACAATCTGCTTGAAATTCTTGGCATTGCTGGTCGCGAGGATTCCATCACCAATCTACTGGCGTATTGCTACAACAACTCGCCGAAGTTTCGATCCACTTTTATGCGTGCGATAGGTATGTGCGACTCATATGGTGAGCCGAACGGACAAGCATATACACGTGTATCGACTGGTGATTCAGGTGTTCCAGATCTCGTCATCGTGAAGCCTTATATAAACGGACCTGCGATTGTGATCATTGAGAATAAATTAGGCGCTGCAGAAGGGAATGACCAGACGATAAAGTACGGTTCCGTCGCTTGTTTGAATAACCTTAAAAACCGATACGAACTGATAGATAACATTGAGCCCCGCTATGTATTTCTCACTTTGCTACCAGATCAACATCCCCAAAGCGAACAGTTCAAGCCAGTAACGTATGAGTCATTCCTGGAGGAAAGGGAAGATTGGCCAGTTGAAGAGCAGGGAAACTCTTTGGTAGTGACATTAACCAAAGCGTTTCTCCAAGTACTTGCGCGGATTTACAAAGAAGGATGTTTGGATCCAGAAGCTAACCTTTTCGACCAGATCGGAGATTCGCTATATGCATTCTTGTCGTTTGCGCGATCAGTAACCACAAACCAATTAATATATAGGGGAGGGAGTCAGGCTCGTGCACGGGGCCACAGGAGCTATCTTGCAGCTTACGGAAAACGCGAATGGATGCTGTCAAAGATAGATAAGAGCCAATATCCATGGCGACTTGATCCTGAGACTTGTTTTGACATCCACGTTGAGCTGGACTACAGAGTAAGCCTAGAATGCCGCAAATTGTCTATGTTTCTGCACTATGAGACGAGGCCGTATTATTCTGTGAAAAATGCGCATGCTAATATCAATGAGCAAGACTACATAGCATACGAGCAACAGCGCGCTCGCTTCGTGGCTGCATTTCAACCAATATGCCCGAACGATTGGAATCCTACTAATGAACTACTGCAGGTCGCAAAAGCATCTTTTTCCTTCGAAGACCTTAGCGTCAGAGCGTCACGGGAATGCGTTTCGCGCCTTCTGGACAGAATATCCACGAAGGTCGATCAAGCACTGGCTACAACTAACCACAATTAAGTTGCAATTCACGGCATGGTCATACGTTTTCTTGACAAAAGTGGCCACCATTGACTTTAGCGTGAATACAGATATTCAGTCAACTCATTGGAGATAGTTATGTCAAACTTTGTGCCGGTTGTTGGTTCCTCTGCAAAAACTTCTGAGAAATGGCAAAACTGGCTTGTTGGCGCAGCCATTGCAGCCGATGTTGAACGAAGCATATCTCAAGGCATCGGTGAGTTGAATGATTCTATTGTAGGGGAGCTGTCGGAAATATCCCGGATGATGGACTGGCGAGCGTCTATGGTTGTTGAGCAACAGCGACTGACCAATGAATTTCTTGAGAACATTGTCGAGCTTCTTCGCATCCCCGACGTTCAGAAAGAGCGCCAGTACCGTATTCGGCAAGGGTTGAAACACTTTAGGAACGCTGCCAAGGACATAAGCCTATACACAGACTCTCTAGAAAATCTGCTTGAAGCCGAAAAAATTGAAAAGACGGATTACCTGGTTCTTCATTACATTGGCTTAATTTACCTATACTCGTCAGCTAATATTGATCTACCTAAGGCGGAAGAGTATTTTCGAAGAGCTGCTAAGTATGCTTCAGTTGAATCCGACCCTGATAGCGAGCGTTTTGTGTGCATGCTTCTCGATCGGTCAACCCATGGCGATATTCAGACAGAAAACGGCATCAAACGACTGACAGCCGAGATCTTTTTCCAAGCAGCCGTTTCGTGCTATGCACAAGCCAAGTGTGATGACGTGTTGAAACTAACAGAGCAATCCATGACGTCGTGTGCAGATATTTCAGAAGCATTCCTTCTTCGTGCAAAAGCGTTTATCTCTCTCCACCAAGTCGATGCAGCTGCCACCGTGATAGAAGACTTGATCAACCGTGACCCTAAATGTTTCTTGGTAGTATCCAAGACTGAAGATCTGATCACAGAGGAGAAGATCAGCCAATTACTAACACGTATGCGTGACAATGCTGTGTCAGAAGCCAGAGCATTGCTTGAACGATGCCGACAAAATGGAATGACTGCTGACACAATCTCCAATGCCGAAAAACAAATAGCAGAAAACGCTTACGTTCCTTGTCGAAGACTTTGTTCACAGCTTTCTGATTTCATTGCTGCTATGGAAAAACCGTGGAATGAAGCCGCTCAGAGGCAACGCACGCAGGCACAGTACGACAAGATACGTGATCTTTGCAAACCACTCACCGTAAAAGACACGGCAAATTACATATTGATATACGAAAATAAGGATATCTATTCACAACTACGTATCCCGAATGATAAAACAATCTATGCGGCCGTTTGCTTGTATGCCTTCATTAAGACGTTTCGCGTCGTCTTTTGGGAAGACGGAGTGCAAGTGCAAGAGGGTATTAAAGGAGATCCTGTTTTCTTGCCATGGGATACCATTTCCTCAAATATCGTATCATCAGCTCCGGGAGAAATGACATATGGTGGTCGCACGTTCAGAACAAACAACGACTATTTTAACGACAAAATACTTGATGTCATTACGAAGATCAGGGAAATGCTGTTGTTCTGTGCTACACATTCATATGGCGCATCACTCATATTCCTTTCTTCTACAGCACAAGACAATCTATCTAAGGAAATTAGAAAGAGGATTAGCAAAATGGCAGTAGTAAGTCTGATATTATCATCACTGACGCCGATTGGATGTGGCCCTTTCGCTGCCATACCAGCATGTTTGATGGCACTTCACGCTCGATCAGAGATAAAAAAGTCAAACGGTACTCTGGTAGGCGAAGGAATCGTCATTGCGGCTATGATAATGTGCTTGACCGGAATGCTATTTTGGGTTGTTATATTAGTCGTCGCTATATTGCATTGATATAACACGCGCGTTTCGTAACCTATACCAAGACGAGTGCTTCGTTGAAGGAGTCCATACAATAGAGGCCGAATTGGTGCCATGCATTGACAGTTAACAAAATGGCAGACCAGAGAGCGGCATAAAGATTATGTTGTTGTTAATCATTACATGCGCATTATCACGTAAAATGAAAGCGCAGTTGACATTTCAGCATCAAATGCTTAAACTTATAACGAAGTGATGCGAGGCGGTTTGCTTGGATTTCATTCACCAATCGCAACATAGTGATAAATGACAGCGTTAATAAAGCGGCTTGCGATCAATATGGAGAGTTGAATATGTCGAACAACAGTGGCTTCACCAAGGGCGTCATTGCCGGTTCTGTAATTACATGTCTTGCCAATGATGCATCTCAGTTGAATTCCAAGGTGGAAGATCTTACGGATCAGATAGACGATCTCACATCTGCTTTAGATAAGAAACACGAAGATCTTCAAGGTGAAGTGGAGGATCTCAAGTCTGTCATGGCTGATCAACATAAAGGCAAAGAGATACAAGTTGCTCTTAGACGCATAATTGCTAGATGCATGCGAGAATTAGACATTGCGCGTAAAGAGCAATCAATAGACCAATTTCTTGCATTGTGCCGTGTTGATAACGTGATGACGATTTGCAGCGAAACAAATTTCGACCAACTCGAAGAGCTCTCAGACATGAGATCAGCAGATGCTATACAAACACAAGCGCAAGAACTTGTACATTCAATGAAAGCTGCTGATGCAGAATATAGTGCTTTTGTGAAGCTTAAGAAAACCTATGACGAGGAATGCAATAAAATCAAGAAGACCCAGAATGAAATGCGGTCGATTGAAAATAACGCTGCCAGACAAGTTGATAATGCAAAGCGGCAATTCGATTCTGAGTCATCAAAGAAGTCTCTAATACAAAATAGTAAGGTAGCAGTCGAAGCCAAAATGTTGAAGATGCGCATTCAGAAACTGACAAATATGCAACCGCCAGTACGTTCATATATTGCAGTCCTCGCAGGTGTGCTTTTCACCTTTACGGGTCTACTTGGCATTCTTTTGGGTATTGCGGCAGCTATCCAGGAAGGCCCAACTGGTCCTATTGCGTACGTGTTTGTGTTTGGCTTGTTGTTTTTAGGTGGCGGTGTTAATATTTTATTCCATAAATACGGGCGCAAGTTGTACCTTTTAGAAAAAAACATTCCTGTTTATGATTATAAGCACGATTGCGTAAAACTAGCTCATCTTGAATACCAAATAGTGTTAGAACAAGAGCGAGATGAAGCCGGGATCCGGCTACTGGATGAAATGCAAAAAACAATAGAACAGATTGAAGAAGAAAAGAATAGCGTATTGGCAAGACTTCTAAAGAACATTCAAGATATTAAACAAAGCATTGTTGCACTACATCAGGAGTTGTTATCTTACTATGAACGGCATTTGGGTCTTTCTGAGATCATACAACAACCACCCGAATATCAAGATGCCGTGGCGGATATGAATACCGATTGTGATGGCTCCGACGATTCGCAAGACGAGGAAATGGACATGGAATCCTTGTTTGACAAGGCGGTTAAGGAAGTATTGGAATCTGGACAGGCAAGCCCTTCATACTTGCAGTGTGTGCTTGAAATTCGTTATGCGAGAGCGGCTAACTTGATTGATCTCATGGAGACGCAAAGAATTGTTGGGCCAAAGCGCGGGTCAAAACCACGCGATATTCTCGTGAAGAAATGGCCGCAATAAACGCGCAAGACATATCGAAATGCGGCGCGGAATTGTATGACAAAATAGTAGGGTTTGTGGAAGATCTCCAAAACGTCGGTGCGAGTATCGCGGCGGCCCAAAAGAGCTACGACAGCGCGCTGAACAAGTTTTCTGAAGGCAGAGGCAATCTCATCCGCCAAGCTGAACTACTCAAAAATCTCGGCGTCAAGCCGAGCAAGTTGCTGCCCCTAAACCGAAGTTCATATAAGGAAACCAGCGGAAACGTCGGCCATTACTGGCGTTTTGACGCGATTTCATTTTCTGTGTGCTGCCTACATGCGTAACAACCGATACACTTCGGTTTGCCACGCATCCGGCTGGGTTGTCAAGAGCACAGTGGTTGCCGCATCACCGTCGCCGATCTTGCAGTAGTTGCGGCAGATGGTGCCCATGCTGGCTAACAACGTCGGCAGGCTGTGCAGCGGCAACCCGTTCTCGGTCTGGCGTGCCGCTTTCTTGCGCCGCGCGGCGAGCGACGGTTGTGCCGGCGCCACGGGATCGCGCACGGCATTCACTTCACGCCGCGCTTCATCATCAAACAGCAGCGGCGTGAGCGCGTCGCGCAGATGCCATTCCAGATAATACGCCAGCATGCTGATGAACAGATGGGCACGCACGCGCGGGTCGCTGCGGTGGAAGATCGGGCGCACGTGATTGGCCACGCCTTTCATGCCGCGGAAGACGCGTTCTGTTTCCGCCAACTCTTTGTAGGCGCGCACCGCGTCGGCGGCACTCAGGTGTTTGGCCGGTTCACTGGTGCGGATGACATAGATGCCGTCGAGCGCCGCCTCCTTGTCGATTGAGGCTTGCTTGCGTGTCCACGCAAACGTTCCGGCGCCGATCTGCAATGAAAAGTGCTTGCCCATTTTATAGCGTTTGATGCGCGCACCCGCGCTGACGCCGATCTCCGCTGCGGTCATGATTTTTTTCGTGCGGCGCGCCACGCGGCGGCGGAGTTGTTCAAGATCCTTTTCCGTGGCGGCCAGCAGTTCCGCGCGTGACTTTTTCCGGTCGTCCGCCAGGATGGGATTGTAACAGGCCACCAGGCGTTCGCCGGGATACTCCGGCGTGGTGATCTCGGCCAGATTACGCTGGTCGAACAGCGACATCTGCACCGCGCCACTCTGGGCCAGCTTCTGGATGGCCGTCGCCCGCAGAGCCGAGACCCAGCCGAGACCCGGATGGTTCTTGACGGTTTCAATCTGCGTCTCCGTCAGCATCCCGCGATCACCCACGAACACGACCCGCTTCAGCCCGAATTGGGTGCGCACCCGTTCGAGCTGATCGGCCACCGTTTCGCTGTCGCTGGTGCCGCCCTCATAGACACTGATCGCCAGCGGCCGCCCGCACCGGTCGGTCATTACGCCATACTCGATAATCGGCAGGCCGCGCTTGCCGTCACGGCTGTAGCCGTACTGCGCCAAGGGGCAATGCTGGCCTTCGTAATAACTGCTGGACAGGTCGTAATACAAGGCTGACCCTTCGCCCACATGCCGTCCGGCCAGTTTCTTCTCGATCCGCTCCTGGCGCGCCACCAGCCAGTCCATGGCCGCATAGACATCGTTGACGCCGACCCCCGCCAGATCCAATTCCTCGGCCAGCGTGGTGGTGTGCCACAAGCGCGTCGCCGCCAACTTGGATGTGCCGTGCAGTAGCCGTTCAACGATCAAGGCCATGATGATCGAGCGTTCGCGGCACGGCTTCGATGCGATTATGTCGTCCAGTCCAATCCGGCGCAAGGTGGTGAGAAGCGCATCGACGTGGCCGTGCGGGCGGGTACGGATGATGGTGATGGGGGCGACCTGTGGCGCGCCGCGTGTGCCGCGCAAGACTGCCATGAGTGCAGCAACTTTTTCGGGTGGTTCATGAGTGAGATTGGCCAAGGTGCGGGTATGCACACGCGCGCCCTTGCGATAGGACTCACGCAGGAGGATCGTCGGGCGCGACGAGCGATTGGGTATGAATGCAATGTACATGCGCACAGTATATCATATTTAATCCTACTTGTCAAGTATCAAAATACTATTACATGCCTACATTGAAATGGCAATATGGCTGCGCGCTAAACAGGCAGGCTGTTTTAGCTGGTATTGCCACATGAACTTCGGCCTAAAGTTGGTTGAAATCGCAAGCGAAATTACATGCCGATAATTCTTCTGGCTGTTCCTTGTGTCACTCCATATGCGCCGTTGTGCGCTTCTGGACAAACTGATTGATCAACGGATTCTTGAAGCGCTGGAAACTCTCCACGTATGCCCGGTAGTCTTTGCGGGCGTGGTCAAGGGTCTTGAAGGGATTCACGGTTCGCTCCTCACATATTATTCGCTTTAGCTTCAGTCATTGACTTATCAACGATCTTCACAAACTCGACAATTGCTTTGGCCATGGCAGAACATGAGCTGTAATCAGTTATGTAGCCTTGTACGAGGTAAAAAGTATTGGCTGCTTGACCTTTTCTTGTCCTTACCGATGAAAAACATTGAAACGATAGAGTTGCGCCGTCTAAACAATCATTGCTTATATCATTCTTGCAGTTCATTAGTGATTTGTACACAGGATTTGTAATGATCTTTGTTTGTTCGACGGTTACTGCTTTCCCACACCTTGTGAATCGCAACTCTAACGTCCTGTTTCTTAGCTGCAGATGGAACATGCCGCCCTGTTTCCTCTGTGCTATTTCCTTGTACCAATGAAACGGTGATATATCCATAACAGTCACCTTCTCATTGAATAATTCGCATACACAGTCTTTGAGTGATTTGCATTTCTCGAGTTCCTCACGTACGGACCAGTAGACTATGTTCCGCCAGAAGTTTGCGTTGCGCCCTTTATCGCCAACATAGATACGATTCTCTATATTCTCATGACTGCACTTCTTCTTCATATCAGCATTGAACGACTTTTCTATATCGCCATTCAGAAAAGACTTCATCTTGGTTGACTTCTCACAAGTAAGATTGTCACGTGCCTCCAGATACTTTTTAAGGTGTGCCTTGTACTGAGCCACGAAAGTCGCTTCGTCTCCCTGGAAACAGCTCATGCTCTTATCCAGTGCATCCACTACTTTGTCAAACGTCACACATGTCCAGCCAACAATATTAGTTTCCACAAAGCATACAAGAATCTTTTTGACATGATCTAGTGTCAATTGGTCTACGCACGCATCATAGTTTGCGAGCTGGTCCTCGTCAGGAAAGCATTTGAACTTGGTTTCAATCAGGATGAGGGCTTTCACCTTCTTTGGTTCATCATCGTTGTCTTGACCGCTCTGGTACACAATATGGGCCAAGTCAATTGCGATGCGCTGTTGACGCTCTTTCTTGAATTGCTTTTTTGCCAGATTTGCTTGGCTCTTTGTAAGCAGTGCTAAGACGTTCTCTTCAGACCTGAAATCTAGGTCGCTAAAGTTTCTCAGGTCTCCAAGTAGACTTTCTGCAAAGTTCCTGCTGTTATTTAGCAAATAAGCAAGCATTGCCGAATGCACCAGTTCCTTATCGCCCTTCGACAATATTTCAAAACAGTTGAACTCCGATTCAGCATATTTGTCGCGCATGGGATTCTCTACTTATGGTTGTCCTAATGTTTTTATCCAGTCATCCAGTGACGTTCGCTAACCTGCTATATGTGTTTGTAACATGCGATACTTCTCTATAAACTGTCCTGACTTATCTCTTACATCCGCATTGATGTCCCACTTTTCTATCGTAACAGAACTGAAATATCCTGTGCTAATCCTTGTTGCTTGGTGTACATTAGTAAAGTTAGCTGCCAGTTTTCTCAATGCATGGTCACGTTCGATATCGTTTTTGTTTCCTATAACCCGCGCTTCCATGTAGAGTTTTAATGATCCTGCTTGCCACTGAAGACCACATGTCATGCCTTCATATATTCCGGCGCTGACGTGCAGTAGGGCGTTGCTATGTGTGTTGCCAAAGTGTATGCAATCAATTACCTCGCGCATTTCAGATGCAACCGACGCATAACGCCATTGCTCAAATATGCCTTTCAGTTTCAACTCATGGAGCAGCGCCACCGTATTTGCTGATACTGATCCAAGACCTATGGTAACGTATTCGTTACATGCTCTTGCAAGTAGAGTTACGTATTGGTGCCAGCAGACGATCAAATCAGCATACTCAGTCTTCTTATAGGATGACCGCACGGAATTGAGACATGCTCCAATATCGTCAAATGAAATTAGTTTCCATTGATTTGCGTCATAGACGTACGCCGGCGCAAAAAGACCTATTATGTACTTATTTGAGTTGGGATACTTGCGTGCGTACTTGTCAAGCTGGTCGCTATGCAAGTCGCTTTTAAGTTTTACTTCCGCTATGGCCACAACAGTCTTTCCACATTTCAACATAAGATCAATGCTCTTCTCCTCCACAGAAGCCTCTATCTGTGAATGCTCGTTAAGGCCGAATAGCGTTTTGTAGAAAGACTCGCCTATTTGGTTCACGCAGAACGCGATGAACCCCGTGTGGAATTTCTCCCTGTCAGACAGACCCAAGAGAGTGAAAGGATGATCGCCCATCTTGACAAGGACGCTCTCCAGTGTTTCTTTGTCTTTCTCACACATACCATTCTCCTGTTATAATTGAGTTGTTATCGCACTGCTCCAACACTCCAGTAATGCTACACTCCGTCACTCCTACTCTTCCCGCGTGCGCCACACTCGGATCTGCCGGCGGCGGATCGAGAATGGTCTGATATGGTTTGCCGTTGCAAAAGCCGCGCCATTGCATCGTAGATTTCCGGGCCGGATTGGGGCCATGCATTGACGGTTGACAAAATGGCAAAACGCGGATCGGCCATGAGATTACAGATTTCGCGGCCGATCACGCCACTGCTTGCCCTTCTTTCAGCATCTTGGCCACCTGTCGCTTGCCCATCTTTATAGCGCCACCAGTTTTCCTGGACACGGAATAGTAGAATAAGATAACCAGGGAAACAGGAGATGCAAGGATGAACGAAGAGAGTACACACGCCGCGGGTGAAACGAAGGGAGCCCGTAGGGCGA
>Ga0247841_10002451_pt1 | contig 37058 bp, 36 predicted proteins | sample LaCruzMarch2015__2_FD_192410 | JGI IMG/M metagenome (GOLD analysis project Ga0247841, IMG submission 192410) | Freshwater microbial communities from meromictic Lake La Cruz, Castile-La Mancha, Spain - LaCruzMarch2015_18m | ecosystem: Environmental > Aquatic > Freshwater > Lake | place: Spain... | reverse complement strand
GAGAAAATGTGGCTTATTATAGCAGCATTCCTGGCAGTTTGCCTCATCACCGGCATAGTATTTTTCTGTATCCGCCTGTACAATCTACAGCCCGCCGAGATAATCCTGAGCGACTCAAGGCAGGCCGATGTCAGCGGTGACGTATATGTATGCGGCAGCGTAGCCCGCCCCGGCATTTATGCAACCCAACCCGGCGATACTCTAACCGCGCTTGTTTCCGCCTCAGGTATCTCGGACAATGCGGACATCGGCGCTATCTCAATCTACGTGCCGGCAAAAGGTGAAATCTCCCGACCCCAGAAGGTCGACCTTAACCGCGCAGATAGCTGGCTGCTGCAGTCATTGCCCGGCATCGGCGAGGGCAAAGCCGCACAGATCGTCGATTACCGGGTCAAAAACGGCCCCTTCCGCAGCGTGGACGACCTGCTCAAAATCCGAGGTTTCGGCAAGTCCGTGGTCGACAATGTACGAGGTTATGTCTCCATAGGAGAATGAACCTGGATGCCCCTCCTGTACGTCAGCTTCGCCTGGCTAACCGGCATACTGGTTGGCTCAATATTTAGCCTCCCCGCCTGGCTGCTGGCGCTCCCGCTTCCGGTTATACCGCTGCTCTTCATGATGCCCAACCACCGGAGGTCCCTGGCCTTACTTGCGATGTGCCTGCTGGCCTTCCCCGCCGGCGCTCTGGTCTACCAATCATCTCAACAGCCCCTGAACAGCACTCAGGTACAGTACTACAATGACAAGGGCAGCGTACTGCTGGAGGGCGTCATTGACGATCAACCGGAGATCAGGGGGGCCTCGGTAACTTTTAAATTTGCCGCAAACAGTCTCCGCGCAGCCGATAACACTTCACCTGTTAAGGGAGGTGTGCTGGTCAGGCTACCTTTCTACAGGTCTTTCCAATACGGTGACATGCTTCAATTGAGCGGAAATCTGGAAACCCCGCTGCAATTCGATGATTTCGATTACCGCGGCTACCTGGAAAACAAGGGCATTTATTCGGTCATGAATTACCCGGCTGCCATCGTAAACGGCACCGGCAGAGGTTTCCTTCCTCTGGCCTGGATCTACAACCTGCGCAACAGCCTGTCTAATAGTCTGTCGGTTTGCCTGCCCGAGCCGCAAAGCTCGCTGGCCCGGGCAATCCTACTGGGATTGCGAGGAAGCCTCCCCTTCGACCTTATGCAATCCTTTTATATGACCGGCACCACCCACCTTATCGCCATCTCCGGCATGAACCTGACCATACTTCTCGGCATGGTCCTAACCTTGACTATCTGGATATTCGGCAGGAAAAACAAAGCTTATTTCTGGATATCGCTGGCCTTCATCTGGCTTTATACGGTGTTAACGGGCATGCCGGCTACCATGATCAGGGCAGCTATCATGGGAAGCGTATTCCTCGCAGCAGAACTGCTGGGCAGGCAGCGCAACGGGCTGGCAGCCCTGGTGCTGGCAGCCGCACTTATGACCGCGGCAGAACCACGCGTTCTGTGGGATATCAGTTTTCAGCTGAGCTTCCTTTCGATGCTCGGATTGGTGCTGATAACCCCCTGTTTAATTGCCTTCGCCAGCCCGCATGGATTAGCCGGACAAAGCAGGTACAGGTTGTGGCTAAAAGAAATCGTCGTCATCAGCTTCGGAACGACGATAGCTGCCATAATAGCCACCTGGCCGTTGACCGCACTCTATTTTCATTCTTTTTCGATCGTCAGCGCGCCTGCCACCTTCTTCGCTATGCCGTCGTTCCCGGGCATCATCGTCACTTCTCTGCTCACCGCCGCGGCAGGCCTGGCCTGGCCACCTCTGGGCATGCTCCTCGGCTGGATCGCATGGCTGTTCCTATCCTATTTTTTACTGCTGGTCCAGATATTCAGCTCCGTGCCGGTAGCCTATATACGCAATATCGTCCTTCAGCCCTGGCAGGTCGTTCTCTACTATATCGTGCTGGTCGTTATCCTGGTCTGTCTCAAATACAGACAATTCGTCTGGAACCTGATTAAATCGTCAGGGCATAATACATGGCAGGCAGCCAGTGCTCTCAAATCAATAGGCCACCGGCCGTTTATTTACCCGACACTGGTCATCCTGCTGGCTGGCAACATCCTGGTATGGGCCGCCTTATCCACCCTGCCGGACGGAAGGCTTCATATCAGCATACTTGATGTAGGCCAGGGCGAGTGCATACTGATCAGTACCCCGGACGGACAGAATATATTGATCGATGCCGGCCCCGACCCGGCCTCAGCTTGCATACAACTGGGCAGGAAACTGCCTTTCTGGGACAGGCAGATCGACATGCTTATCCTGACACAGCTTCAATCCGACCATATAGCCGGCTCCCTGGAGCTGCTGAGGCGGTATAACATAGGGTCGCTGGGCATTCCTCCTGCCTCCAGCAAAGCCGTGTTGCCTGGGGAAATCGTTGCAACTGCGCAAGCCAAGCAGGTTGCTTTGAGCACGTTGGCCCACGGCAAACAGTTAAACATCGGCAGCGATGTGAGATTAACAGTACTTAACCCCCCAGCAGAACTCTTGAAAGGCACTGACGATGACGCAAACAATAACTCTATCGTGATCAGAATTTCCTACAGAAATGTTAGTTTCCTCCTCTGCTCCGACATAGGTGTGGAGGCCGAAAGGTACCTGGCTGACAACCGGGTTGGACTGCGGAGTGACGTCCTTAAAGTCGCACACCACGGAAGTAAAGGGTCAAGCTCGGATGATTTCCTGGCTATAGTGAAACCTGCATCCGCTGTCATCTCGGCCGGCGCGGTCAACCGGTTCGGGCATCCCAACCGTGAAGCCCTTGAACGACTATTGGACAAAGTGCAGCGCGGAAACATCTTTATCACAGCTATTCATGGCAATGTTGAGTATATTACGGACGGGCAGAGGCTATGGGTAGTTACCGATAGATCACCCGCGCTGCTGCCCTGATATACACGCTCCGCGGAATTCAAGTATAATAGCTGCAGATATCAATTAATTTTTATGTATATTTCACCGCGTTATCTCTATAGGGGCGGGGTAATATCGAGAGGAGTATTAAATGAACGACAGGGTAGCCATATTTATTGACGGCAGTAACCTTTATCATTCCCTGAAAAACAATTTCAAACGTTTCGACCTCAACTTCGGCGAGTTTACCACAAAGCTTTGCGGCAGCAGGCAACTCATCCGAACTTACTATTACAATGTCCTGCAGGAGTCCAGCCAGCGGTCCGAAGGTTCCCGCGAACAGCAGGAGTTTTTAGAAACACTGCGCAAAACTCCCTACCTGGAATTGAGGCTCGGCACTACCAAGCTTTCCCAGGGCATTCCGGTTGAGCGAGGCATAGACGTGATGCTGGCCACCGACCTGCTGTACTTTGCGGCCAATAACACATATGATACGGCAGTGCTGGTAAGCGGAGATTCAGATTTCAACTATACGGTGCAGACTGTAAAGAATATGGGCAAGCACGTGGAAGTGGCCTATTTTGAGAACGCCGCATCACGGGACCTCATCAATTCCGCTGACTTTCTACACCAGCTCGACAGCAAATTCTTTACGTCTCTATGGACCACCGGGCAACGTAAATATCCCAGACGAAAGCCGCGCTACAGGAGGCAGGCCGCCGTGGCCATCGCTAATGCCCCTGCGCCGGAAGAGCAGGGAAATTCTCAACAAGATCTGCCCTGATTGCAGGACATTCGGAATATAGCTGCTCGAGAGTGGTCTCCTCCCCGGTTGCTCTCAACACACGCACATCCAGGTTGGATTGAGTAAGTAGGTATACAGGCTGTTTTGAAGCATAAAATGAGACGATGCCCCCGATCTCTACCCAGGTTAAAGTCGATCTCACCACGGGAGTCAGCTTCACTCCCATAATATCCTGCGTTTTTCCACAGCTAATTACTTCCTTTTGCATGGGCCTCCAGACATAATCCGACGCGCCTGTCTAAACTCGGGAGATAGCGCAAAGGCCAGGCAGGGTATCAGCACGTGGATGGGCTGGACCAGTAAATCACCCGATATATCCCCCTCCAGGTATAGTTCCTCCTCGAAGGCAGGCCGAAATAAGATAGCGCCGTTGAACCTCTGGTTTAAAAACAGGACCAGCGGTATCAGCAGCCCCGCCAGCATGCCTGTATAATAGTCGTCTCCAAGACTTACACTTAAATCTGATTGAATGGACTGCACCTTTGTCCGCCGGGCCATATGTCTGGCCAGCAGCTTTATCCTGTCACCAAGGCCGTTAACCTGGACGACCTCAATCACGCGGGAAACACCGTAACGGCTTTCACCTTTAACCGCCTGTTTGATCTGCTTATTTTTCCCAGTGCGCCCTGTCGATAGCTCCCACGAAAAAAGCCCAAAAAAATATGTAATCCTGGCGTTGATGACAGCGCTGCCGTGGAAGCTTGCCGACAACCCGACTCCCAACGGAAGAACCAGCAGCAAGATTACAAGGACAACTATTAACAGCGCAAAGATGAGCAGGGCCAATGGTCACTACTCCCGCTTGCGTTCACCCCACCTGTCAGCGATTTTCTCAACCACGCCCGGTACCTTTTCCCCCAGCTTTTCGATAGCTGCGGCCACGCTGCTTTTAATAGGCTCTATCCGCACCCCTTCCTTATCTATTACAATTATGGCAATTGGCCTCATGCCACCCGCACCGCCCGCGCCCCCTTTAAGGCCATTTCCACTCTGTTTCGCATCATTTTTCGCCCCTCCGCCCGCCGCACCAAAACCGAACCCCATGCTCAGTAAAGGTATGAGCGTTGTTTCACCTACGGTAATCGGTTCACCGATGACCGTCTTGCTGCTGAGAACCTTCTCGATCTGGCTGATGGTGGTCTTCACCATATTTTCAACATCTTCCATAGCGGTACCCCCTGATCGACGGATTATTATCTATCATTGGCCGTATAGTCTGTATTTTACATCAACCGTAACCGGCCCGGCCAAATAGTATGCTTTATCATTTCGTCGCATGGTATATCTCGAGGTTACCTATATCGATCCACTGTTCTTTAAATGGATAGGCATACACTGCATCGATGCCGACAAGGTGGGTAATGAGTAAACCCAGGTTGTCCCTTACGGCCGCATCAGAGAACGCGCTTATCATGGGGAATACCCTCGGTGGCAGTATCCAGCAGGCGGTGGCTACCAGGCTGGTTTTAGGCACTGTCGGCTTCTCCTCAAGCTCAATAATCGTATTCCCTTCCATCCTGACTACCCCATACTGAGTGGCTTTGGAGGGATGGCCCACGTCATACACGGCCACAAGAACGTGCCGACCGTCATAGGCTCCTATGAAGAGTGAAAGGTCGAACTCAAAATAATTGTCGCAGCCGAAAAGCAGCAAATCTTCCGTTATATTCTTTTGTTTTATCCAGTAGTTCAGCGAACCGATGGCTCCCAGCTTCTCATCGTCTGACCTGACGTTCTCAACGCAGATGGTTATATCGCGGTCCTGCCTCCTGCTCCATTCCAGAAAATCCTGCTCAAACTTCATATTCACATTCACCAGTATCTCGATGCCGGGTGACATCTTGTCCACGATATGGTTAATCATGGGTTTGCCTTTGTATGGTAAAAGGGCCTTGGCCTGGTTCATCGTCAAGGGATAGAGCCTTGTCCCGAAGCCGCTGGCGAGGATCATACATTTCATTTCTGGTTAATCCCTTATCGTATAATGGGACTTTAGTGAATTTGAATTTTACCCCACCCTCACCCTGTAATCAATTATAATTGTGTAAGTCATTTACAAAGACTGGTTGTAAAACTCCATGAGCGCTTGGATCAAACGTAACCGCCGCCTGACCCTGATAGGCGAAGGAGAGGTCGACCTCCAGGGAAGACCCATAGCATACAGTCTGAAACAAAGCCAGAGGACCCGGGGAATCAGGCTTGAGATCCGTAGTGAAACAGGCCTAACTGTGGTTGTCCCCAGAAAGTACGCGCGGCAGCAGGTTCTGGATATACTCAGGCAAAAGGCAGGCTGGATACTTAAGCACCTACCCACAAACAAACCGGTTCAAATGCCGCTTTTCACCCAGGAGCTAGGCCAGGGTGACAGGTTGTCGTTCTTGGGCAGGCCGATTGAAATTGTAATAGATACCAGGAAATCTCCAGCATCCTCGGCCGTATTACACGGCAACAAACTGCTGGTATCGAGCGGTCCGAGAAACGGGGCCATACCTAAAATCCTGGAGAAGTGGTATAGGCAGCAGGCCGCAATGGTCTTCAAGCAAAAGGCTGATAGTTACCAGGAGATTATGGGGTTACGCTACCATACCATATTCATCCGAGGTCAGAGAACCCGCTGGGGTAGCTGCTCGCCGGCTGGCAACCTGACGCTGAACTGGAAACTGCTTATGGCGCCGGAGGAAATTGTCGACTACGTGGTTATGCATGAGTTGGCCCACCTCAAGCACATGAACCATTCAAAGAAATTCTGGGACCTGGTTGGTCGATATTGCCCGGGCTGGAAGAGACACCGGAAATGGCTTATCCTACACGAAGATGAGCTCAAGGCGCGGGCTACTTTTGAGCTATAATTGGCTGTAGCAACACTGGAGGTAGCCATGAAAGTACATCATTACCTGGAAGTCGAAGCTGTCGAGGCGACTGCCGGCGTGCGCATGCACGTTGTAGCCGGGCCCAGGGAAGGCGCCCCAAACTTCATAATGCGCGTCTTTGAGATAGAGCCAGGCAGCAATACACCTTTCCACCAACACGATTGGGAGCACGAGATATTTATACTCGAAGGCCCGGCAGCGGTCAGGCACAAGGATGGAGAAACACCGCTCAAACCGGGCCATGCTATCTTTATCCCGCCCAATGAGATGCATGGCATACTCAACAAGGGAGACCAGACCGTAAAGCTGATCTGCGTTATACCGGACGTCAATAAAAAAGGCGGCAACCCCGCGTGTTTCGACCCCGGAACCAAAAGACCAGCCTGATGCAAGCTTATACGGGAAAACCAGGGACCTTAATACGATGCATTCGTTTGACACGGGCTTTAAACAGGGGTTAACATATATCTTCGTTGTGTATTTGATAACCTTGATGAGAAATTGCTGATGGCTTCGAAATCTTCACTCGACAATAAACCGCTTGAAATCAGGTGGCATGGACGCGGAGGTCAGGGTGCGATCACAGCTGCCAAGATCATTGCGGAAGCAGCGTACGCTAAAGGCTTCAAGGGTGTAACAGCAGCGCCGTCCTTCGGAGCTGAGAGGCGTGGCGCGCCGGTCAGCGCTTCGACCAGGATATCCAGTGAACCTGTACTGGTTGTATCGCAGGTCGAGCATCCTGCCATAGTAGTTGTTCTCGATCATACCCTGCTCAAGTACCCGGATGTAATCCAGGGCCTGGGTAAAAACGGGTGGCTGGTGGTAAATTCCCCCCTGATGCCCAGGGAACTCGGGATCAAGGGTGAGTTCAATATCGCAACCGCCGATGCCACCAAGGTATGTCAGGACCTCGAACTAATAGTTGCGGGGCTGGTTATAGTCAACACAGCCATACTGGGGGCCCTTGTACGCGCAACTAAAATAGTGGATATTCAAACGCTGGAAAAGGTCGTGCGGGAACGCTTTTCTCGTAATACGGTGGACATCAATCTGGCAGCGATACATAAGACATACGAGATAACGAAGCTGGCTAAATAGGGTTTTTACTATGGGAACCAGGGATTGTAATCATATATGCGATGAGTCATCGCCCGGCATCGGCGAGGCTGGCCGGACCGGCGAATGGCGCACTCACGTTCCGGTCATAGATGACAAGAGATGCACCGCCTCAAAACTGAATAAGCCGACCTGTTTTCTCTGCTGGCTCTATTGTCCCGAAGCAGTCATGACCAGGTCAATACCGCCTACCATAGACCTGGAATACTGCAAGGGATGCGGCATTTGCGCACAAGTTTGCCCGGTGCAGGCCATTGCCATAGTCCCTGAAGAAAAAAAACTGGACTGATATCAGATGGCAGTACAGAGAGAATCCAACATACATATCCTCGACGGCAACCAGGCAGCCGCTGTAGCGGCCAAGCTGAGCCGGGTGCAGGTGGTGGCTGCTTATCCCATCACTCCGCAGACACCGCTCACGGAGAAGCTCTCGCACTACGTGGAGGACGGCCAGCTCAAGGCAGAATACGTGGCCGTGGAAAGCGAGCACAGCGCCATGGCAGTATGCACCTCGGCCTCCATTGTGGGGGCGCGCACTTTCACAGCTACCAGCTCCCACGGCCTGGCATACATGCACGAGATGCTGCACTGGGCCGCCGGAGCACGCCTTCCCATTGTCATGGCCTGCGTAAACCGCGCCCTCGGAGCGCCCTGGAATGTCCTCAACGACCAGCAGGACTCAATATCACAGCGTGATACGGGTTGGATCCAGATATACTGCCGCAACAACCAGGAGATACTGGACACGGTTATACAGGCTTATCGCATAGCCGAGAGCGTCTACGTGCCCGTCATGGTCTGCTACGACGGATATATCTTATCTCACACCGAGATGCCGGTTGAGATACCCGGCCAGGTGGATGTGGACCGTTACCTGCCACCTTATAAGCCTCACACTTCGCTGGACCCGGCCAATCCCAAGAACTACAACCTGGTTACACTGGCCAATCCCCGTGTGGGTGTGGACGGCAAGCTTTACCACGGTTACATGGAGCTCAGATACCTGCTGCAGGAATCTCTGCAGAACTCCAGGGAGACGATTTTGCAGGCAGGGAAAGAGTATGACGATATATTCGGGCGCGATTACGCTAGCATGTTCTGGGAAGAGCGCAACGAGGACGCCGAGATTACGATCGTGGCAATGGGAAGCCTGGCCTCTGAAGCAATCGTGGCTGCGGACATGCTGAGAGAGGAAGGGATCAAGGCGGGCGTGCTGGGGCTGCGCGTATTCCGCCCCTTCCCCAAGCAAGATGTGGTGCGGGCTCTGCGCAAATCCCGCTTGATCGTGGTTTTCGATAAAAATATCAGCTACGGCTCAGAAGGCGCAACCTGTTCTGAGATCAAGTCAGCGCTTTACGGCACGTATATCAACGCCGCCATCAGGAACTTCATCGTGGGGCTGGGCGGCCGCGATGTTAAAGCCCGTGAGCTTGCAGAAGCAACTAAAAAAGCAATATCATCCCTTAAAGAGACGGTGACCAATCCGGATTACCCCGAGTGGATCTGTCAGATCTAAGGAAGAACTTAATTGAAAGCGAATGCCGTTAACCTGATCGAGAAAGAATGGATCTTGCCGGGCAACCGCACCTGCCCGGGGTGTGCCCTTTCACTGGCGTACAGGCACATCCTGAAGGCGCTCGAAGGGCAGTGTATCGTTACAGTGCCTGCCAGCTGCGCAACCGTCCTGCACGGGATGTATCCCATAACCGCTGTGAACGTGCCCTGCGTGAATACGCCGTTTGCGTCCACCGGCGCTTCAGCTACAGGCCTCGTAGCCGGGCTCAAGGCGCTGGGCAGGAAAGGGATAACCGTACTGGCATTTGCCGGAGACGGTGGCACACATGATATCGGTATTCAATCGCTGAGCGGCGCGGCGGAACGTCAATACGATTTCATGTATATCTGCTATGACAACGAAGGCTATATGAATACGGGCAACCAGCGTTCCGGTTCCACACCCCTGGGCGCTGTGTCGGGTACCACGCCGATTCTGGGCAAGCAGCAATACCAGAAAGACATGACGGCCATCATGGAAGCGCATGGCCTCCCCTACGTGGCAACCTGTTCGGCCTCCTACCCGTTGGATCTTTATGAGAAGGTCAAAAAGGCAAAAACCATTGAAGGAACCAGGTTCATACATGTTCACACACCCTGCCCGCCCGGGTGGTTATTCCCCTTCAGCGATACGATAAAGTTCGGCGAGATGGCGGTCGAGACCGGCCTTGTCGTCCTCTACGAGATTGAGGATGGCATCTTCAGACTGACCTCCGCCAGCGAGTCACTGGCCCGCAAAGGCGGCAACCTGCAGCCGGTCCGCGAGTATTTCAAGTCCCAGGGCAGATTTAAGACCATAACCGAAGAACAGATCGATGAGCTCCAGCAATGGGTCAATGCCCGCTGGAAGCAGTGCCTTAACAGGGCTACCAACCTTTAACCAGTGCCGGCCAGGCGTGTTCCCTGTACCGGCGCTCTACCCCTGCATTACGGAAATCATCGCTTGACAAGCACCGCCTCATCTTGATAGACTGCGTGCAAATATCCTGCACACAAATTAATTGGCCCGGAAATACTTACTGAGGTGAGAGATGGTTGATCCAGCTTATGAGAAACTGGCAGGTGCTCTTAACGCCCGTTCAACGGCATTCCCTGCCGTCAAATGTGACGAGTTTTACAGCCTGGTGGGGTTCCTCTTCACTCCGGAGGAAGCCGGCATCGTAGTGGCCATGCCGTTGGATCTGAGCGATGTTGAAGAGATCGCCGGAAATATCCCTGCTAAAGACTTGAAAAAGCTGGAAGGGCAGCTTGAGGTTATGGCTGACAAGGGGCTCATCCATATCCGCGAGAGGGACGGCGTAAAGATGTACGAGGCCTTGCCCTTTGTCCCCGGCATAACCGAGTTCCAGTTGATGAGGGGAATTGTGGACGAAAGGCATAAGAAGATCGCCACACTGCTGAAGGATTACTCAAAAGCCATGATCAGGACGATGTTGTCAGCCGACGCTCCTCCTATCGAATCATCGGCGCCCCCCCGCAAGGTGCCGGTGAACCGGCAGATCGACGACAAGAGCACGATCGTACCTTTCCAGGAGGTGAAGGAACTGATCATGAGAACGGAGTACATATCCGTGGGAACCTGCATTTGCAGGCACCAGGGCGCCCTGCTGGGTAGGCCGTCCTCCAAACCGGTAAACAATTGCATGGTCCTGGGCGAATCGGCAAAGTTTGCCGCAGAAAGGGGATTTACAACACGTCTCACCAAGGAAGAGGCGATCAAACGAATAGAGGAGGCAGAGGATGCCGGCCTGATTCATTCCTTCGCCAACAGCCCGGACAGGTTCACCAACCTTCTCTGCAACTGCTATAAAGACCTGTGCTTGATTATTCGCATGACTGGAAAATCTCCTGCGCCCAGCACAACCGTGAACGCCAGGTACCTGGTCAGGATAAAGGAAGATGACTGCACCGGCTGCGAGGCCTGCATACCAAGGTGTCAGATGGACGCGCTTAAAATGGTTGACGGCAGACTATCACGTGATGAGATACGCTGTATCGGTTGCGGTATTTGCATGTGGGTTTGCCCCACCGAGGCGCTTGTCCTGGAGCCCAGGCCTGCCAGCAAAATCCCACTGCGCAGCTGACGATTTCACATCAATATTATTTATGGAGGGTAACAATGGTTGATGCTATTTACGACAGGCTGGCCGCAGCGCTCAACGCACGCGGGACGACTGTGCCTTCGGTTATTTGCCAGGAGTACTACGACCTGGCCGAGTTCCTGTTTACCCCCGAGGAGGCCGCAATAGCCTGTGCTATGCCCATAGAGTATGCGACTGTGGAGGAGATAGCCGCCAATCTTGGAACGAATGACCATAAGAAGGTTGTAGCCCGGCTTGAGGTCATGGGCGATAAAGGGCTCATACATATCAAAGAAAGCGGCGGCAAAAAGCTCTATGAGGGATTACCTTTCGTGCCGGGACTTTTTGAATTTCAACTCATGAAAGGGATTGTCGACGATCGCAGCAAGAGATGGGCCGTGCTGCTGAGCGATTACTCAAAGGCGGTCAAGCGGGAATTCATGTCAGGCAAGCCTATTAAAATCGAAAAATCAGCTCCCGGTAAGGTAATTGCGATGGGGAAAGAAGTCCGGCAGCTTGCCTGTGTAATACCACATAAGGAGATGAAACAACTGATACTTGATACGGAGCATATTGCTGCAGGAACATGCGTCTGCAGGCACCAGGGCAACCTGCTGGGCAAACCCAGCTCTGAGCCTATGGGAAATTGCATGGTCTTCGGCGAATCGGCAATATTCTCGATAGAACGCGGTTTCACCAAGCGGCTGTCCAAGGACGAAGCCCTCAAGAAGCTGGATGAAGCTGAGGAAGCCGGCCTGGTCCATAATTACGTTAACAACCCGGGGCAGTTCACCAATCTGTTATGCAACTGCTGCGGATGCCATTGCTTTATTCTGAGGGGCGCTAAAAATGCACCTGCTCCCAGCCAGATGGTAAATCCGCGATACCTGGTACAAGTAAATGAGAATGATTGCACGGCCTGCGAGGCCTGCATCGAACGGTGCTGGATGAAAGCCCTGAAGATGGAAAACGGCAAGCTGGTACGTGACGAGATACGCTGCATCGGCTGCGGTATCTGCATGTGGGTTTGTCCCACCGATGCACTCTATCTTGAACCGAGGGAAGCCGGAAAGGTGCCGCTCAAAAAGTGTTGATAGAGCGCCAACGAAATTAAAGGGGGCAACGATGGTTGAGTCTGTCTATGAAAAATTGATACCTGCGCTCAATTCACGCAGCACTTTCCTGGTCCCGTGCATCAAGTGTGATGAGTTTTTTGCTTTAGTCGCTTACATGTACAGCCCCATCGAGGCGGAGATCGCCTGCTCAATGCCCTACCACTTCGCCACCGCCCGTGAAATTGCGGCTTATATGCCGGGCAGCCACCCTGAAAAGATAGCGGAACACCTTGAAACCATGACTAACAAGGCGCTTATACACTCGAAGCAGGAAAATGGCCAGACCCTTTACGAGCTGCTGCCGCTTTTCCCCGGCGCCATGGAGCTCCAATTCTGGCGAGATGATAAAGACTATCTGGCAAAACTGGATGTTCTGCTCGGTCAATACCTGGTAGCGATGTGGCGCCTACGTAAATCCGGCGCACCAATTGTCACGGATTCACCATCTATCCCTAAAAAAGTGATGGTGGGTCAGGAAATAATGAGCCGGTCCACCATTATTCCCTACGCAGAGATGAAAGAGTTAATCAAGCAAAGCGAGTATATTGGTGTTGCTCATTGCCACTGCCGCCAGCTGGGTGAGCAATGGGGCAGGCCTTGCTCAAGACCCATAGATAACTGCATGATACTGGGATCGTCGGCCAAATTCACCATCGAAAAGGGGCTGACCAAACGACTCAATGTAGAGCAAGCACTTAATGTGCTGGATGAAGCTGAGAAAGCCGGATTAATACACCAGTACGCTGATACTCCCGACCATTACTCCAATATCCTCTGTAACTGCTGTGGGTGTCACTGTATTGCCCTCCCCGGCTACAAGAAATCTCCTGTTCCCAGCCAGGCAGTCATAGCTCGTTATCTGATCAGGGTCGATGACGAAGCCTGCACGGCCTGCGAGGCATGCCTGGAGCGCTGCCAGATGGGGGCACTGAAGATGGCTGACGGCAAGCTCACAAGGGACGAACAGCGCTGCATCGGCTGCGGCATTTGTATGTATGTTTGCCCTGTTGATGCTCTGATACTGGAAAAAAGACCGGCAGGCAGGGTACCGCTGAAGCAATGTTGAGGGTAGTGTCCTAAGGCTGCTCTTTCTCCCTTTTGGCAGCCCGATCACGCGCCCAGCGGTGTATCTCGTCCAACGCAGGTGGCGCTACCATGAAGACCTCAATATCCTGCGGGAACTGGACTAAATGCCCTTCCCGGATAAAAAGCAAGGCCACGCCACCGGGTTTCAGCGTCTCATCGATGGTCTTGCTGATAAACTGGTAGCGTTTCCTGGATGCCTCGCCATACGCTTCGTAGACCTGCTTGGCTACCTTTTCGCTGATAAGGCCAACCATGATGCAGCGTTCCCAGTCCATGACCTCCTCGAGCAACTCGCTCACCTCTATGCACTTCAAGGAACCGGACTCTTTGCAGCGGTTATTTACCATGCCATGGCTTTTGGGATGAAGTTCCTCCAACATTTTCAAACCCTCTTCACCCTCAGCATTGATAATCTCATGGTAGATGAGGGTCACACGTCCCAGCTTGCCTTCGAGCTTTGCCACCATCTCGTTAACCTGCTGCCAGTATCTTTCATAAAGATCGAGATATTCCGCCGGTGAGTTCTTACCTGCATAGATCAGCGGCACCTGCAAGATCTTTCTGCTCTCCTTGAAATTGCTTACCTCCGGTTTCTCCATTTTACCCAGTTCCTGTGACATGATTATGCTCCTCTCTCTATCATAGAGATGCGTCCATTTACCTACTTATATCGCCTGTCCTGCGTGATGTCCCGGCCTCTATCAATCGTACAAAAATTATACTACAATATAGGATGCCTTTTGCAGAACCCTGTCACTCGTGATCCTGTGAACGGGCACCGGAGGATATGTATGGATTTCGACCTTGGGGAAAAGACCGATCAACTTCGCAAAGAGATACGTAAATTTGCCCTCGCCGAGGTAGCGGGAAAACCCTACCACACCGCCATGCTGGAGGAGGAAAGTGCGGACGAGGACTGGGAGTTTTCACTCTCCATTTCGAAAAAGCTGGCACAGAAGAAGTGGCTTTGCATGCGCTGGCCTGAGCAGTACGGCGGCACGGGCGCGTCTTACTGGGAACAATTTGTGTACTCTGAGGAGTCCGGTTACCACGAGATTCCCGGTACCAGCATGGGCATCTCCGGTACAGGGATTAACGGCCCCAGCCTCATGTTATTCGGCAATGAGGAGCAGAAACAGAAGTACCTCCCCCTCATAGCCTCAGGTGATCCCGACGGGATCTGGTGCACTGCCTACAGCGAACCTGATTCGGGCTCCGACTACAATAAGATCAAGACCACTGCTATCAGGTCGGGTGACGATTACATAATAAATGGACAGAAAGTGTGGACAAGCTGCGCCCACCGCGCGCGCTGGTGCTGGCTGGCATGTAAAACCGACCCAACTTCGAATAAGATACACAAAAGCATGAGCATCATCATCGTGGATATGAAGAGCCCCGGGATTACCACTCGGCCTCTGGTCAATCTGTCCGGTGTCCACAGTTTCAATGAAGTCTTCTTCGATAATGTGCGGGTGCCGGCATCAAACCTGGTGGGGGAAGAGAATAAAGGCTTTTATATGCTCATCCCAGCCCTGGCAATCGAGAGGCTCTCGCTGGCGCCCCATGTCCTGGGAGTCGGGCGCCGAATACTGGAATTGCTCGTGCGTTATACCAAGGACAACGATCATAAAGGCAAGCCGATGTCTGCTGACCCCGTGGTGCGTCATAAGCTGTCCGAGCGCGCCCTGGAACTCGAAACACTGCGCCTCTTCGGGCTTGAGATCATGTGGAAAATGAGCACGGGTAAAATGCCGGGCTACGAGGCTGCTAGGAACAAACTCTTCTGCAACATCGTCACAGATAACATGGCCAAAACCGGGCTTGAGATCCTGGGCTCTTACTCACAGGTAAGCCCCGATTCCAAGTGGGCAAAACTACATGGGCGTTGCCAGAATTTATACCTGCTCAACGTGGGGTGGTTCAGCGCCGCCGGAACCATGGAGATACAGAAGAACGTCATCGGGCAATTCAAACTCGGCCTGCCGCGCGCCTACTAGGACTAAATACACAACACATTAGTGCCGGGGCTTCGCTTGCTCTGACGGGCTCTTCTATTATTATTTACTACCAGCCGCCGCTGGCGCCTCCGCCTCCGGATCCGCCACCGCCGCCACCACCAAATCCACCTCCAAAACCACCTCCTGACCCACCACCAAAACCTCCCCAGAAGCCACCCCCCGTCTTATGCCAATCGGTCGATTTTCCGGCTTCTGTTAGCTTCTGGTAGTTGCGGGACAGCAGAAAATCCGTCCCCAGGCCAAGCCCGGCGAATATCAATGGCATAACAACCAGCGCAGCTATTCCCCCGATGGCCAGCCCAATGAGTGCACCGGCTATTGCGCCCCAGATTCCACCCAGCCAGATGCTCTTGCTGCGCGCCATGAAACCCGATAGGTAAATTGTAATGATGGACAGTATGAAAAAGGCAGAGACAAAGTCGCCGAACATCGATTTTACCGGGTTTTCCTCAAGCGGGGCCGGGGGCGTGCCGCCCCTGATATACTTCTCAATGGAAGCAGCTCCCGCCTTGATGCCACCCTCATAATCGTTCGTCTTGAACAGCGGTATCACATCTTCATCGCGTATCCTGCCGGCGCGACCATCCGTGATTATCGGCTCAAGTCCGTATCCAACCTCAATCCGCATCTTGTGGTCATCCAGGGCCACCAGGAAAAGAACGCCGTTGTTCTTATCTTTCTGACCGATCTTCCACTGCTCGAAAAGCCTGCTGGCATAGTCCTCTATACTATCCCCTTCCAGACTTTTTATGGTCGCTATAAAGACCTGGGCAGTGGTATCTTTCTCCAGCTGGGCTAATTTGGATTCAAGCTCGTCTTTCCCCTGCGGCGACAACAACCCTGCGTTGTCGTTAACATAGCCGGTCAGGGACGGGAAATCTTGTGCCGATATCGGCATGTTGCCAGAAAGCAGCATCAAAAAAGCCAGGCAGGCCGTAAGTACGAGTATAGCCAGCCGGGAGCCCATTAAAACTCCACTTTTGGTGGTGTATCTGAACCTGTGACCGACTGGAAGTATTGCTTTTCACTGAATCCGAACATGCCGGCCAGCATATTGGTCGGGAAGGTCTTGATCTGCGTGTTATACTCCCGCGTCAGGTCGTTGAACCGCCTGCGCTCCACGCTGATACGGTTTTCCGTCCCCGCCAGCTCGTCCATCAACTGGGTAACGTTCTGGCTGGACTTGAGATCAGGGTAATTCTCCATAACGGCCAGCAGGCGGCCAAGTGCGGTCTCAACCTCGCCGGCTGCTACAGCCTTGTCATTGACTGTCTGGGCAGCCCCGTACTTGGTTCGCGCATCTGCGATGGCCAGGAATACCGTCTGCTCCTGCTGCATCATGCCCTTGACGGAGTTCACCAGGTTCGGGATAAGGTCATAGCGCCGCTGGTACTGCGTCTCAACCTGCGACCACTGTGCATCTACGGCCTGTGATTTGGTCACCAGGCTGTTATAGATACCGACCAGGGAAACTGCAACAATTATGGCTACGAGTACTATTACACCTACGGCAGCCAGAACACATCCCCAGGTAGACTTCATTTCGGTAACCTCCTTAATCAGTTTGGACAGGCTTATCTTTCGCTATGCAATTCTACAACAGGGCCTCTGCATCAACAACTTATACTTGCACTGCTTGTTTTAGCCTCCTCACGGAGCGTATAATCAGTCACAATCCAGTAGAGGGGGTGCTATTATGGCCGTTAATAAAGAACTTGCGGCACCGTGTGGTCTGTATTGCGGGGTCTGCGGAATCTACGTTGCGACCAGGGACAACAACGAAAAATTTAAGGAGAAGCTGGCCCCAATTTACGGTGCCAAGCCTGAAGACCTGGTATGTGACGGCTGCCTCTCCCAGCGCGTCTTTGCATACTGCCGCGTCTGCCCAATTAAATCGTGCTACCGAGATAAAAAGATAGAGGGCTGCCACCAGTGTGACGATTTCCCCTGCCGGTTCGTCGACGATTTCCCGGTTCCTGTCGGCAAGAAGGTCATACTACGATCCATCCCCAGGTGGCGGGAGACTAGCACCGAACAATGGATGCAGGAGGAAGAGAAACGCTACACCTGCCCCAAATGTGGCACTGCCAGTTTCCGGGGAGCCAGGCGCTGCCGCAACTGCAAGGAGCAGTTCGACCTCGACTCATAATATCCACTATGTTAAGAACAGCTATAGCCCTGATTGTGGTTATTCTGGCGGTGGCCTGTTCTGCCCCACAGCCGCAAATAACGGCACCACCCCAGCCGGAACCGGTAAAGATCGGAGCTTTATTTGGATTGAGCGGTGATATAGCAACGTCCTACGGGCAAGCTCAAAAGAGAGGGGCGGAGCTGGCCGTAAGCGAGGTGAACGAAAGCAAATACCTCGGCGCAGGCAGGCAACTCACGGTTGTCATGGCGGATGCCGGTCCCGGCGCAGACACGGCCGTCTCCGCCATAACTAGGTTAATTGAAGTTGACAACGTATCGGCCATCATAGGCCCTACACTATCTTCACAAGCCTTCAAGACCGATCCGGTAGCGCAGAATCACAGGATCCCGGTGATAGCCGTGAGCAACACGGTTCCGGGCATAACACAAATGGGAGACTATATATTCCGCAGCAGCCTCCCCGAGTCAACTGTCATCGGAGGTACCATAAAAGCCGCAGCCAGCCAGTTGCGCGTAGTTAAAATAGCCTACCTGTGGGGTAAGGACGATGACTATACCATAGCCGGTTACCACGCCTTTAAAGACGCTGTATCGAAGAATGGATTGAAGGTAATGGCAGATGAGACATTCAGCCGCGGTGACACCGACTTCATACCCCAGCTTGAAAGGATTATAGAACGGGGACCTGATGCAATACTCGTCTCTGCGCTGGCCAAGGAAGCTGCGGTTATAATAATACAGGCACGGTCCCTCGGCTATACCGGTATTATCATCGGCGGCAATGGATTCAACTCAATGGATGTCATCAAACAGGCCGGCAGCGATGCTGAGGGAGTCATGGCCGGTACCGCGTGGAATATTGCCAGCATCAACCCCAGGAACCTGGAATTTATCTCAGCTTATCAAAAAGCCTTTGGACTCAAGCCGGACCAGTTTGCCGCGCAGGCCTATACAGGCACCTGGCTGCTGGCTAACGCCATACGGGGTGCCGGCAACGGTGATCCCGCGGCCATAAGAGATGCACTGGCCGGTATCTCCAATTTCACTACCCCCATGGGCTCTTTCAGCTTCACCATCGACAGGGAACCGGTTCACCCCGCCGTGGTGCAAATCGTAAAGAACGGAAGATTCACCATTTTCAAATAGCGAACTATCATAAGGACTCCCGGTGATGACAACAACTTTGATGCCTGTGTTATAATCGCTGCGTCTAAAATGTTTAAGTTCAACCTGATGCCTCGCGGCGACAAATTCTTTGATCTCTTTGAAGTCAGCTCAAAGAATATGGTCAAGGCGGCCCAAAGCCTCAAGGACCTCATATACATCTGGGACTCCATTGACCAGAAGCTGGAAGAGATGGACAGAATCGAGCACCAGGGCGATACAATAACTCACGAGATCATGTTCCAGCTTAACCGTTCTTTTATAACACCTTTTGATAGGGAGGATATCGGTTTACTGGCGCATTCGCTGGACGATGTTACCGACCTCATCCAGGCAACAGCCGATACAATGGTGCTCTACAAGGTCAAGGAACCAGGGAAGAGGGCACGTGAACTCGCAGATATCCTGGTCCAAATAACCACCGAGGTGGAGAATGTCATGCCCAGCCTCAGGCATCACAATGCCAACCTGGAGAAAATCCTGAACAGCTGCGTAGAGATAAACAGGTTGGAGAATGTGGCAGATAAAATATATCGCACGGCGCTGAAGGAATTGTTTGAGGATTCAAACGATATCGCGGATATAATTAAATGGCGTGAAGTATACGAACACATGGAAAGTGCCACTGACATGTGTGAAGATGTCGCCAACGTGCTTGAAGGCGTGGCATTAAAACACGCCTGAATGCTCTGCGGGGTGGCTCCAGGCAAAACCGATGATCACTAGCGTAAAGGAAAGGATGAAGATGCGATGACAATTGAAGATCTTATTTTCAAAAACCGCAGTTACCGGCGCTATTATCAACACGAGCCGGTTTCTCTTGATACCCTTAGAGAACTGGTAAACCTGGGAAGACTGTCTGCCTCCGCTATGAACCTGCAGCCGCTCAAATACATATTATCCAACGAACCGGTCAGGAATGCCGCCATCTTCGCACATGTGGGATGGGCGGGTTATCTCAAGGACTGGCCCGGCCCCATGGAGGGGGAGAGGCCTTCGGCTTACATCGTCATGCTGGGGGATACGGAGATCAGCAAGCATGTCGCGTGGGACCACGGCATCGCCGCCCAGAGCATTCTGCTTGGAGCCACGGATAAAGGCCTGGGCGGATGCATGATCGCCACAATACGCAAGACCGACCTTGCACAGGCACTTGGCATTAGTTCACGTTACGAGATCTTGCTCGTCATCGCCATCGGCAAACCCAAAGAGCAGGTCGTGATCGATCCACTGGGACAAGATGGTGACGTAAAATACTGGCGTGACGGCCAGGCTGTGCACCACGTTCCCAAACGCGCGCTGCAGGATATCATTATCGGTTAGTCCCACTTTTGACTAAGCGGTTTCAACGGAAGTTCTTTTTACCAAAACCAACCGGTTGCCTTCTTGTTCGCTGAAGCTATAGTCGATCCGGTCCATCATCTTCTTCATCATGTATATTCCCAGTCCACCCACTTTACGCTCTTCGAGCTGGCTGCCCACTTCCGGCAGTGGAACAGAGTCGGGGTCAAACTTATTACCGTGGTCTCTGATGGTAACGATAATATCAGCGCCACTCAGCGCACAGGTAATCTGATAGTAACCACCTTGTCCACCATAAGCATGCTTGACCACATTGGTACTTGCTTCATCAACGGCTGTCTCAAGTGTAAAAACATACCTGTCCAATCCCTGCCGCTGTAACCAGCTAATCACGAATTCGACAATCCTGGGTATGTCCCCCAGGACTGCACTCTCTATTGTTAGTGTATTATCATCCTGCATGCTACCTGTTGTCCGGTGATCACTGTGCATATTTATACTACCCGATTGAAACGTCATGCCACTGCTGCTGTCGCAGGGGAGATTACGATCTCGCTTCCGTTTATCTTGCTTTCCAGACTATTTTTTATGGTATCTATTACCTTTTGCACATCGGCCATCTTCCTTTCGCCATCGAACTCAAGAAAAATCTCAACGTAAACATTGGCTCCTGACCGTCTTGAGCGTATCCCGTGAATAGCCTCGTATTCGTCGAAATAATATGCAAGCTCCCTGAGGATGACGATCTGGAGAGACTCTTCCAGGGCGCGGTCCAGCAAGTCATAGACGGACATGGTGCTGATGTTGTATATGGATTGGACAATGAAGAGCCCGATGATAACGGAGCCTACCGGGTCTACATAGCTGGACCATGGCTGATCATTAAATAGGGCGCTCAGCGCCAGCGAAATTATGACCAGTACTGATGCGATGGTTTTAAAGCGATACATGCGCCAAAGCGATTCCAGGACAGGTGAATATTCCTCCTTGGCCAGGTGATAATCGTGCCGCCACAGCCAGGCGCTGGTCAACAGTGCTACAGCTGAGAAGACGATGGCAAGGTCAAGGCCGCCTTCATGTAGTTCTACCGGGTGCTGAAACCTCTCCACTGTATGCCCGATCACGATTATCAGTGATAAGACAAGCACCACCGCCACGATAAGGCCCGAAAAGCTTTCGAGTTTGCCGTAACCATAGTTATACCCTTCTGTCCTTCCCCGGTTGACCTTCCTTATACTCAAGTAGGATAAAAATACCGCGGTGACCAGCCCTATGTTCTTAAGAATCTCCGATTCAAGGGTCAGCGAATTAGCTATGACTGCAGCAATAATGCCGGTAACAAGCCCGAAAATTCCCAGAATCAGGCCAAGCAGTATGGAGTGTTCCTTGGCTTTAGAGTGGTTAATCGGCTTTGTTACTTTATCTTTCGGCATACCTTACACCAAAAGCCTGATCTGTTTGGCAATATACGCCAGGTTATTTTGGCATGATTCAATTTTTTATTCAAAGTATGAACTGGAAATGCGTTGCTATATTTCCAAAATATCAAAGGAGCGTTATAATTGAATCAATATATTTGATGTGCGATCGTAGTAGATTCGATATGTTGTTTGAGTTGGGACGGCGATACTCTTTACTGATCATCTCTTTGCTGATATCCCTGATATTTTTAATTGAAGCCTCATGTACTACTATCGGATTGCCCGCACAGGTTAATCCTCCTGATGTAACTCCCGCAGTGACTGACAATATCACGACGCCGACGCTGCTTGGTATTAAGTCCTTTACAGCTGAACCCAAAACAATAAAACCCGGCGAAACTACCACTCTGTCGTGGAAAGTAACCGGCGCTTCTTCAATTTCCATCGATCCTGATATCGGCACTGTGACTGAAACTACCGGCAGTGTTTCCATATCGCCGCGGGGGACCACCTTATTTACTTTGAAAGCTTCTGATGCACGCACTGAAATGATTGCCAGGGTGCTGGTCATCATAAAAACAGCGGAAGGGACAATTATCTGGGCTGACAGCGGTTCCGACAATATCACGGCTCAGCCACAGCTCTACGAAGGCTGGACCTACTATCCCAACAAATATGTTGAATGGAATATTATCGACCGCTACAGAGATCCATACGGAGATACCGATACCTGCTCGCAAGTGGGATATATTATCAACAACCACGGCCAGTGGATGATGACAGAGATTACTGTCAATAAGAAATCTGTGGCTGATTTCATATTACCCTCAAGCCAAAGGAGTTATACTATCAGCGTAGATTGTCAACAGTTGCCCGAACTAAAATGGAAGTGGAAGGTTTATAAGTAAATTTCTATCACGCCCTGTTATTATAATAGGTGGTATTGGTAAAGGTTTATGAAAACTATTTGGAATAAAGCGGCCAGTATTATTCTTTTAATCTGTATCCTGACTCTTTCCCTTTCCTGCTTTGTCTTTGACCGCCCGATCGACCGCTATAAAAAAGGAAATGACTATTACAGCCAAAAACAATGGGACCAGGCCATTGAAGAATATACAAAGGCGATCAGCATGGACTCAAACCAGCCTTTTTTCTATATCAACCGGGCACTGTCATATAACCAGATAGGTGAATATGACCTCGCTATTGCAGACTGCAGCAAAGCAATAGCTAAAAAGCCAGATATCGCGTTAGCCTATACTACTCGCGCCTCCGCATATAATGAAAAAGGCCTTTGCCAGCTGGCCCTGGCGGACGCGGAAAAGGCTATTGTATTAGACCCGAAGCTTGCCCTGGGATATATAAATAAGGGATGGGCGCTGTATGGCCTGGGCAAGTACAGGGATTCTATTACCGCATGTACCAATGGAATTAAGGCCGAGCCGACAAGGGCTATGGCGTATATATTCAGGGCCATGAACTATAACGAGTTGGGCATGTATGACAATGCGATGGCAGATTGCAACAACGCTATTGAGCTCGATCCTACGCTGCCGCTTGCATACGTCAACCGCGCCTGGGTGTATGACCAGATCGGCGGCTATGAACAGGCCGTTGCAGACTGCACCAAAGCCATAAGCCTGGACCCCAGGATCGCCACAGCCTACGTGAACCGGGCCTGGGCTCAGGTGGGCAGAGGCAACTACGACCTGGCCATAGCGGACTGTGATACCGCTGTTAAACTCAATGCCAACCTCCCCTTCGCCTATACTCAACGCGCCTGGGCCTACTTTGAGAAGTACCCGTATGACAACACCAGGGACTGGTGGCAGATGGGTATGGATGACTGCTATACGGCTATAGAGTTGAATCCCAAATACGCGCTGGCCTACAACATGCGGGCGCGCGGTAATATCTTAAAGCAGAGATACCGCCTTGCCATTGCAGATGCATCGAAGGCTTTGGATTTAACCCCCGAATTAGCTATTGCTTATGTTACGCGCGCCTGGGCCTATAATGACATGAAGCTATTCGACCTTGGCATACAGGACTGTGACAGCGCCATAGCATTAAACCCTAATCTGTCCTCTGCCTGGGCCAACCGGGCCTGGGCTTACAACGGCAAGGGCATGCTCGAAAAGGCCCTATCGGACATAAACGAAGCCATACGCCTTCAGTACGATTTCGCATGGGCTTATTTCACACGTGCCCTGATCCACAAGAATCTGAATGATATCGCGGCGGCGAAATCCGATATAGAGCTATGCCTTAAATATACCACTGATCCCAAGCTTATCGAGGCCGCCAGGGCTCTCTACGGCACATTTTAACTATATTTTGTATATAGCTGGACGATGAGACTTCAGTTGGCCTGCTTCAATTCAGCAATTTTTAACTGAATCGTGTGCCAAAGGTCAGCCCCTGTTAGCGGCAGGTACCAGTCGCACTTATCGTCCCACTGGTTAACCGGCCCCAACAGAAAAAAGTAATCCCATCGAGCTTATTTATCACCGCTGCATTGTCGATATCCTGCGTCAGGCTATCGACGCTCGGCCTCTGGAACAACCCCGGATATTGAAATGCAGCTAAAGACACCCAGACTTTAACGCCTGGCGCCTTCTGTTTAATCACATCTACAAAGTATGTACCCGCATCTTCTATCACCGTTGGCCACTGCAGTCTGCCCTGATTGAGGTAGTTGGAATACAGGTTGAGTGAGATAATATCCGCAATTTTATTTTCCAGTAATGCGTTAACATGTGGTGGCATCTCTCCAATATCCCAGCCGTACACGCGCACGTGTATCGGCCTTGTGGGATCAGCCTCCAGGACATCGGCTTTGGCCTGCTTAATCTGCTCGATCGTGATCATGCTTTTGGGCCAATCAGAGTTTTCCACCCCGGCCCCGCTTGGCAGATTTTCTCCGAACTCATTACAAATATCCCAGGAATATATAGCAGGATGATCCTTGAGCGCATTTATCCATCCCTGAACGAGATATTTTTGCCACACGGGTCGTTTACCGGCAGGCAGGTTATCCCAATCATCATCAGTAAAACCCCAGGCACGAGCACTGAAACCGCCATCCATAACTACCTTTAGCCCCGCTTCATGCGCTTGATCAAGAAAAGCCCTGGCCCGGGCCACATCCTGTTCCATACCCCACTCGGTAGCGAGCACTTCGATGTCAGCTTTTTTCATGTCGTCAAAATCTTTCTGCGGCAAGGTAATTGCCACACCTTTCATGCCGAACATCACCGGGTATGAGTTCATTTGAGCAGGTTGGGAAACAGGCTCATCTTTTGGGGATGTCTGCTGTATACAACCATTCATCAGCACTGCGACAGCCAGAAGTGCCATAAGCCCATGAGCTTTCATTGTCCGAGTCCTTATGTAGCCTCTACCCAATGATAATACATGCGTCCGTATTAGAAAAACTATTCGTAACGTTGACGCAGCAGCCATGAAGGTCTTATCATAACAACATGTATTCACTGCCGATTAAGTCAGTCAACCTTGTTTTGTGCCTGGTTCTGCTATTGTCGATCGGTTGCACCACTCCCTCCACCCAACCCGATGGTGTACCGGCAACCTCACCAGCATCGCCACATACAAGAACAATGCTGACACCACCTTACGAGGGAGGCGCTGCGGTCATTTTCGTCCTCAATCAGGCCGATGATAGCGGGCTCCAAGATGCCGCGATACAGATCTTTCGCGTATTTGGCAGAAACGATGCTCCACTTAGTGTTGCCATAAAGCCCCCTGTACAGGCTGATTTGGATGCACATATAGAGGAACTGACCTATTACTCGGACGCGGGTATCATTGATACGAGTTTTGACGGTCATTCCATTCCCTGGATGAAATCTCAAACCCCACAAACCGGTACCGAATATAAAATGTATACTAGCGGCCTTACAAAAACACGTGAACAATTTAAATACGTTTTTGGATCACCCGTTTTTACCTGTGTTCTGCCGCCTGCGGCCATTAATGAGGTCGACTACAATGCGTTACAGGATAGCGGATTTAAGGTCATTTGCTATGACGGTTCTGCCGCCCTTACGCCTTCAATCAAACCGGTTTCATGGTCAGGCACCTTAGACACAGAGGGCCTATACCGTTTGCCCATAGTTGGAAAAACCGACTTCTCTCAACAGTCCGGGGCATCAACCGGCCTGTACGATGCGGTAAAAAAGTCTGCTGATGCTCTGGGAGTAGCTGTCATCGAAGTAACTGCCTCGTCGATATTGGACGGAAACAATAAACCGGATCCTGCCAAGCTATTACAGTTAGCAGATCTCATCAAATCCTGCAGTGAACTTGGATATATTACAACACTTGAAAACTGGTATCGTTATAGCATCGGATGTTCTCCCGATTCCGCCGGTATAAAGCGGCCTTTACCGCCCTATAAGGGCGGTCCGGTTATCGTCTTCAGGCTGGATGATGTATCGAAAGGCAACCGTGAAGAAGTGGTGCAGGAAATAATCAAACTTTTCCAGAAAAACGGGGTACCTTTGGACTGCGGCGTGGTTTCTAATGCAAATGGCACAGAGTCCTATGAGATGCCCTGGTTAAAAAAATACGTTGATGAAAATGTGGTGGGTATCAGCGTCCACGGTTACGATTGGACTTTCTATCAGCTGGATCTTAGTAAGAACTACCTCAAGTCAATGGAAGATAATCCCTGCATCGACATATACGCAGCCAGGGCTGAGGCGGAAAAAGCCAAGGTGTCCTATGCTGAAGTAAAATTCAAACTTATCCAGGCGCGCTGCAAATTCCTCAAATACTTCGGCATCAATCCCATATCCTTAACCGTCCCCACCGATTACTATGATGAACTCGGATACGAGGCGGTACAGGATGCGGGGTACAAAGTCTTTTCGGCCCATTACACGCTTGAACCGTGCGCCTCCACCAATAAACCGGTTGATTTCAACTGCCAGATCGATTTGGCTAAGGGACTGTACAGAATCCCCACCGCATCAGATATGTGCGTCTGGGACAATTGCAAATGGACTGATGTAATAAATCTGGACAAACCGATGAAACAAAAAGACTACTGCATTTATATAGGCGCCTTTGGTGAAGCATTAGAATATAACGACAATGGAATCGTGATCTGCAACACCATGACCTCACTGGGAGTAGCAGCCCTCGGAATACATCCCGATTGTTTTGTTGATAAAGACGGCAAGCCGGATATGGCCAAGCTTGAACGACTGGATGCCATCATAAAGTGGGTTAAGTCTTTCGCAACAATAATGACCTTTGAACAGTGGTACCGTTACAAAATCGGCGACAAATAGCCTCAGTCAGGGTAATAAAGGCTGTTATTGGCGATTTTTATACCATTCGATATAGTTCTGCAAGCCCGCTTTGAGACCTGCAACAGGTTTATATCCAAGCAGGGCCTCAGCTTTAGTCGTGTCAGCTATCCGGTTAAATACCTCGATCTCTAACGACCTGCGGTGATCGTAATTTACGTACGACGTATTTATTTGTCCCTTCAGATTAAGTGAGGTTAGCACCATATCGGCCAGTGTATTAATGGACACGGCTTTTCCAGTGCCGAAGTTGAACACCTGGTTCACACCTTCGCCTTTAATGCCGGCCAGCAGCGACATATAGATAGTGTCATCTATGTAAGTGAAATCACGTGTCTGTTTGCCGTCGCCATAAATAATGATATCCTTACCCGCCAATGCTCTGTTAACAAAGCGGGAAAGCACAAAGCGGTCATCCTGACGCGGCCCGTATGAATTAAAATAACGTAAGGCTGTATACTCAAGGCCAAATTTCTGATAATACGCCATGCAGAAATGTTCGCCGATCAACTTGGTCAAGGCATAGGTTGACTTGGGATTAAACGGCCCTTCCTCCACCATAGGTTTAACTGAATCGCCATAAACCTCCGAAGAGGATGCAAAGATAAAGCGCTTGATTTTATTCTTAGCAGCGAGAGCAATGACATTGGAGGTGCCGACTACTTCAACATTGAGCAGGTTTACGGGTTCATCCTGCGTTTCTTCCACTCCAACTACAGCCGCCAGGTGAAAAACCATATCCTGACCTTTAAACAGCGGCCCGATAGCCCTGTTATCTGTCACGTCCAGCCGGTGAATTGTCAGGTTCTTATGACCATCAAGGCGTTCAATCTTGTTGCCGCATAGCATCGTATCGATAACAGACACACGGGCACCCAGGTCGAGCAGCTTTTCCACGAGGTGCGATCCTATGAATCCCGCACCCCCGGTCACCAGAATCCGCTGCCCCTTATAATTTTTTAAAATGTCATCCATGATATGTTTTTGGTAATTATTTACTCTGCTGTAAATTGCTTGAACCAAGCGATCCAGGGACCAGGCAAGAATCAGCTCCCAGTCCCCTTGGCAGGCTTGGCAGGTAATTCAAGCACAGCACCTGCCGTTGCAGGTGCCTGGCTGTGGACTGTGTCACCGATCCTGGTAACCCTCTCACGTTTCAGATAGGTACCACCGGCCACGATAATGTCTATCAAGGCCTTGATCATAGTAAAATCAAGGAACTGCTTATATCCGATAATGAAGAGCGGTGAATATAATGCCAATTTGAGATCATCATCGGCCACCAGTATAGCAAGTATGGACAGCACCAATTGCAACATGGCAAAGAGCGCAAAGGCCATCACCAGGGTCATCCACTCCCCGTCGATGAACATTATGACCGAAGTAACGAGAACAACCAGGCTGGCAAAAGGCACCAGAGTCATAGATAAGAGCATATAGGGAAATGTGAGCTTGCTCATAATCCCAAACCTGGGATTAAAAAAAGCGTCCCTGTGTTTCCAGAAATTCTGAAAATCACCGCGGAACCAGCTTAAGCGCTGGCGGTAAACGTCGCGAAAAGTCTCCGGAGCCTCGGTATAACAGACTGCCTCATTGCTGCCGTGCAGTATCTGGTGCGATTTAAGCATCTTGATGGTTATATCGAAGTCCTCCAGCAGGTAATCCGGGTCATAATATCCCGCCTCCTCAAGCGCCGTCTTGCGGAAAGCACTGAAAGCACCTGAGGCTACGGTCAGTGAACCGAAATTCTCAAAGGCCCTCCTGACGATCTGAATCTGGACGATATATTCCAGAGCCTGTAGCTTGGTCAGCAAGTTGTTACGGTTAAATACTTTCAGGTTGCCGGCCACGCCCGCCACCTCGGGATTTTCAAAGCCCCTGACCATCTCCGTTATGGAAGCACGTGTTAACATACTATCGGCATCCACGGTCATTACTATTTCACCCGAGGAAACCGCGATACCCGTATTGAGCGCGGCAAATTTCCCTCCATTGGGACGCCGCACCACCTTAACCCCGCGCCGGCTGAATTCACCGGCGACCGAAGATGTGTTGTCCTTGGAACCGTCGTCGACTACTATGATCTCTTTGTTGGGATAATCAGCTTCGAGCAGTGTTTCCAGGGTCCTTGCCAGGACTTTTTCTTCGTTATATGCGGGTACAATGATACTGACACGCGGCTTATAGGTGCTCGGCTGGAATACCTCTTTTTTCTCTTTCATCTTATGGAAAATCGCCAGAGGCACAGTCAGGAAATTGATCATCATTGTGAATATGAGCGAGACCAGGAGCACATGTACCAAAGCCGAAGGAACCACATCCCACAGGGTTACCACGAAGATAATGAAAATTATGGTAAATATTACAAGCAGAGACGTGAGGTTCTGCCACGGGCTGGGTTTTGACTCCCTGGACTGCTTACCTTTCACCAGCCTGGATAGAAAATGGAATACAAGGATGACGATGAGCGCGCCGAGCGCTATCCATACTGATTCGGCGGGCATAAAATAAAATATGCCCATAAGGAGTATCAGAAAAACGGCAGCAACTATAAAAACGGCAATATTTTTCATCATCAATTAGCGGTTATTAACCGGTATGCGCAACGTGTAACGGATAACCTGTAAGCGGCAATCACGTCAATTTACGCAGATCCAGCTGCTCTATTATGTCAATTTTTTGCTGCATGGCAAATTGTTTGGCCTGTGTGCTTATCTCCGACAGGCCCAGATATACTTTATTGCGGATACCCGCATCAAAGGCCGCGGCATCGAACTTAGATAATTCATCTAGGCCTAACGGCTGCCCAGTTTCACTACCGATGCCGATCGCAATTGTGGGTACTACAATTTTGTCATCACGCCTGGCAAAAATATCGAAAATATGTTCGATACCTGATTTGCCCAGAATCAGAGCCCTTTCGTATACTTCATAACCCCTGTTGCGAAGGAACCTCACGATAAGGCCCCTTGCATTAGCCGCAATCGATCCGCTATGGTTTTCTCCCACTTCCACCCTGCTTTGCATACCTATATTGGAACGGTCAAGGTGGGTAATATCTGCAACCACAGTTGCCAGAGTTTTAGCTTCAAAAGCCCTGATCATCTGCCTGCCGGCGAAATTCAAAGCCTCCTGCCCGAGTTTGGGAATAGCAATTACTACCTTATAGTTTATACCGATATCATAAGCACGCGTGTCGAACCTGAAAAGCGCCTCCAGTCCAACCTCGGGTTCCCCCGAAGGGGCCACAAGAATTCCTATACCAAGATTGACCTTGGTAATAATATCATCCCTGATTGCAAGCACATCCACTGTATGAACTGCACCCGAGCGTCCTGTAAGCTGTGCCAGCTCGTGAACCTGATAGCCCTGATGCTTCAAGAAATCCACCAGCTGAGTTTTTGGTTTTAGCTGGAATTCTAGCCAACCCTTCTTATCAGGACTGAATTGGTATGAATATGCCTCAACTTCTTTCAGCTCTTCACTGGTCCATATTTTACGTGTTTTCATATTGCGCCATTTCACGACCGGCACGGTAAAGACCTCGTTGCAATCCTGACATCTGTAATGTATACCCACATTGCGGTAATCGGTACCGATCAGCCTCAAATCCTTTCTGCACTTCGGGCAGACGTACCTGCTATCCTGTTTAAAATCCCTGTCGAGTCCCACGTATCCACATGAAAAATGTTCCACCAGTTGCCCTTTGACTATATTGGACGAGTCACACCGGGGGCATCTCTCAATTGGAACAAGCTGAAATAGTCCGTCAGGATCAATGTAGAATTTTTCATAGGATTGCCTGATCAGTATTCCGCTGTTGGCAAGTGACTCGAGTATGTTTATCGTGTCAACCTCGGAAGTGTCAAGCAGGCTACTAACGGATGGGTAAGCATACCCCATTTTGTAGCTAAAATCGACAACGGGATTGATATCGGGAATCTTTCCGCTCACCAGTGCATCCACCAACTTGATAAGCCTCGGGTCTTCGAGAATTGCTGCTCCAGCATCTTCCTGTGTCGGCTGTGCTTGCGCCCTGACCGCATAAGCAGATTGCTGAACCGGCGGGTTGACAACAATGGGTGTGGTGCCTTGCTTCTTAATATCGCGCCCAAGTGGAGGAACTACTACAGGAGGTGGCTGCTGCATCTGAGGAGTTACTGATTTAGGAACTTGCATCAACGGCTTTTCCAGTGCTTCCTGAAGTGGCCTTATCGGGGTTGAAGGCATGGCCGGCGGTTGTACATATGCCTGTTGTTGTACACTGGGTTGATATGGTGGTGTCTGAGGCTGTGGAGCTTCAGATTGCAGGGGCTCGGATCGAGGCCTTATAACTATACGTTCAGGTGTTGGCGCTGCCTGTGGCGGAACATCAGTTTCAGGTCTAACTGGAACAGACTGTGCTTGGTTATAAACCGGACCTCGAACTGCGGGCTCCGGTGCATATGCAGGTTGCCGGGATGTCGTTTGAGTACGCTCGTCCTGCTGCTCGGGCTGCGGCCTGGCTGGAATAGTTTCAGATCGTGCTGACGTAACGGCATCTTGTGGCCGAGGCACCGCTGCCGGCTTCGCTGCTGCAGCTTCAACTGTCCCTTTTTCGACACCAGGCCGTCGCAAGAGAGCTTTAATACGCGCCAGTAGCTCCCTCGGGCTGATTGGTTTACGCAAATAAAGATCGAAACCCAGTTCCTCTACCCGGGACCAGGCATCTGATTCCTCGATGGTTCCGAGAAGAACGATCATTGCACCCTGCTGCTGTCTGACCTTGAGACATGCTTCAAAACCACTGACGTCTGACAGCTCATCATCAATAACTACGACATCGAAGTTATTTTTATCCATCGTCATCAACCCGTCAAGACACGCCGATGTACCGCTCGCCTCGAGACCGCTCTGTTGCAGGATTTCGATATTCTTTTCTTTTAATACAGGATCGCTTGAAAGAAAGAGAATCTGACTCATATGCATCCCCTCGTGTTCATAAAACCAATTTTTTTCTTCTCTCTATATATATTCAATCGCATTATGAGCGATTTTGTAACCGTCCTCTGCCTGAACAACGATCTCCGGCCTATCCGGATTAGCCTCCAATTTTTCACGTAAATGGCGTATGTACTGCTTCAGGTGTGATATGGAATCTGCATACTCTACACCCCAGATCTTGGTCAGTATTTCTTCCCCGGATATGGCCATGCCCTCGTGCGCAATTAGATACTTTAGCAGATTTAATTCCGTAGCAGTGAGCTTTGACTGGCCGCCGTCCCTATATACCAGGCCTTTCGATACATCCACTTTCACTCTCTTTTCCACGGGCACAGTTTTAGCCACGGGTGCCGGCTTACCAGCAATAGCTGCCTTCTTTTTGTCGCCGCCCCCTTTCTGGCGGTGCCGCAGTACAGCCCTGACTCGCGCAAGCAACTCATTATGATTAAAAGGTTTGACAATATAATCGTCAGCGCCCATCTCCAGGCCCCGTACCTTATCGGTCTCATCACCCCTTACAGTCAGTATTACGACAGGTATATCGCTTTGTCTGCGTATCTCCTTCAGAACCTTCATGCCGTCCATGTCAGGCAGTCCAAGATCAAGGATGACCATGTCAGGCTGCTCAGACTTCATTAATGATAGGCCCTCTGCGCCCTTAACTGCCTGAATAACCCTGGCTTCCGGCATATGCATCTCAAATATCAGGCAGGTCACCTCCCTGATATCCGCATTATCCTCTATAAGCAGGATTGTCAACTGTCCCTGCATAAGGTGCAACTCCCCCTGTTATTTTTCATGTATCGGCAGCGAAAAAGAGAAGGCGCTGCCCTTGCCGACCTCGCTCTGAACCCAAATTGCACCACCGTGCAACTCTACGATTTGCTTGCTGATTGCCAGCCCTAATCCCAATCCTGGTATTCCGGACCTGTCCGTAGATGGGTGGTAATATGGAACAAACAGTTTTCGCTTCTCCTCATTTGGTATGCCTGGTCCAGTATCCTGTACATTGACGACCAGTCTATTCCCATCCTTGTCAGCCTTAAGATAAATTTGCCCGCCTTCCGGGGTAAATTTAATTGCATTTGATAAAAGATTCAGCAGTACCTGCTCGATGCGCTGATCATCCGCATTTATTTTAATATACGGGGCAACCTCTAAATTCAGTGTCTGCTTCTTCTGCTTGGCCAGCGATAAAACCTGATCAGCGACTTCAGCGGCCAGCATGGAAAAGTCAATTTCCTTTTTTGCGATCCCGTACGATTCATCCTTATTCTTGGACAAACTTATCAATTCGTTAAGGCGGTTCTGCAGGCTGGCCGCGCTACGAGATATATTCTGCGCCAACTTCAGCAATACGACCTCGTGTTTTTTATCCAACTCCTCAACCAGCAGACCGGTGGAAGCTATGATCGCGGTAAGAGGTGTTTTCAATTCATGGCTCAGGGCACTCAGAAAGAGATGTGTGTGTGTGATCTCATCTTGCTGCTTGGCCACCTCACTATCTTCATCTCCACATTTAACCCCGCGGCAAACTTCCGAGATACTTGAGCTGACAGCCGATATCAGCTTGATCTCGTTAACCGAAAATATCCCGGCATTGGTAGAAAATCCTCCGATGAGGCCTAATAGCTGTCCTCCTGATATCACCGGAGACGCTATAAGGGACAGGTATCCATTTTTTACGGCAGATTCCCATTTGTAATTGGCATCATTAGCCATATCGTTACAGAAAAGCGGTTTACGTGCTTGTGCAACTACCCCCATTACATTGGTGCCCACTGTCATCGCTTCCAGTTCCTTGATAATCTCATCGGGCAAACCGTGCTGAATCACCAGCATCAGCGTCTTGTTGTCGGGATTGTACTTCTGCACCCAGCATACATCAAGATCAATGACATTCCCAAGCTCCCAGAGAACACCGTCCAATATCTCCTTGTCAGATAAAGAGCTTGATACGATATCCGATATATCAGATAAAACGTACAGGTACTTGTTTTTTTGCTGGCTCTGCTGTTGCATATTAATTCAGCATCCATTATAACTAAATCAATAAATATGTCAATTATGGTAACCTAAAGCTTGTGACCTATTGGTTACTGATGTAATGATGCGACTGAGATTCCTTGAATCCCGTTTTGACACGGTCCCACCTCACGGTTAAACTATGCATAATTTGATTGAATGGTAAATAATTTACCATAGGTGAGGGTAAAATGGCACGTCCAGAATTGACCGTCAACGACCTGCGAAACCTGGAAAGCAGGATACGAGATAAATCGGCCGACATAGGTGTTGTTGGATTGGGATACGTGGGACTACCCCTGGCACTGGCCTTTGCTGAGGCAGGATTCAACGTCACCGGTATTGACACTGATAAGGCGCGTATTAACAAGATAACCCGTGGCATATCATACCTGCTGGATATAAAATCACCGCGTTTGAAAAAAGCTGTCGCCGGTGGACGTCTAAAGGCAACCACCAGTCAATCGGCTCTGCGCAGGGTAGATACCATTATTATTTGTGTTCCAACGCCCCTGACCAAGACCAAAGAGCCCGATCTAACGTATATCGTCAGTGCTACCAATGATATCGCTCGTTTCCTTCGACTGGGGCACCTCGTTATTCTGGAGAGCACAACCTACCCGGGCACCACACGGGAGATCGTGTTGCCGATACTGGAATCCACCGGTCTCAAGGTGGGTGTTGACTATTTCCTGACTTTCTCGCCCGAGCGCATCGACCCGGGCAGCCGGAAATTTACTATTCGGAATACCCCTAAGATCGTCGGGGGCATGGAACCTACATCTACCAAGCTCGCTGCGCTGTTGTACCGGCACGTATCTGACAAGGTCCTCGAAGTTTCCACACCCGAAGTGGCCGAAATGGATAAGGTCTTCGAAAATGTATTCCGCAGCGTTAATATCGCGCTGGTAAATGAACTTGCCAAGCTTTGCGAAAAGATGAATATCAACGTCTGGGAAGTTATCAAGTCCGCCTCGACTAAACCTTTTGGTTATATGCCGTTCTACCCGGGACCCGGTGTCGGCGGACATTGTATACCGCTTGATCCCTACTACCTGGCAAGCAAGGCCAGGGAATATTTTTTTCACACCAGGTTCATCGAGCTGGCAGCCGAAATAAATGAAACAATGCCTGAATATATTGTTGAGCGGATCGTGGCAGCGCTCAACACGCGGAGCAAAAGCGTCAAAGGATCAAAAATACTTGCGCTGGGTGTGGCCTATAAAAAAGACATTGAAGACCTTAGGGAGTCACCCGCTCTAAGGGTGATCGAACTGCTTATTGAAAAGAAAGCCACGGTCCATTACCACGATCCCTATATACCGGAAATTAAAGAGGGAAACCGCAGACTCAGGTCAATCCAACTCGAAAAGAAATCTATGAGCTATTATGACTGCGTGGTAATATTGACGGACCACAGCTGTTATGACCTGAAATCTATTGCAAAAGAATCAAAGCTGGTTTTCGATACGCGTGGGTGCACTGTCGGCATCGATTACGCTAACGTCATTCGTCTTGGTGAGTAATGGGTGTTTCCTGATAAGAGCACTGGTTGATCTTGTATAGTGGCTTATACCCGCCCTATTGTTGCGAGACTTTCCTAACCTTATTTTCTATTATTGACTCCACCAGCCCGGGGAAAAGCCTTTTCATGAAATACGTATATTTTGTGCCTGTACCAGGTAGTATAAGAAACTGCCCCCTGCCCATACCGCTGATCACATCCCTGGCAACGTCCAACGGTTTAATAATGGAAGCAGATGAAGATATAGCTTTGGTCTCCTCAGGCTTGATCTTGTTCGCCCTCTCCAGCATAGGCGTGTCAACATCCGGGGGACAAAGCACAGAAACGGTTATGTTAAACCGCTTCAATTCACTTCTCAAAGCCTCGGATAAGCCTATAACAGCGAACTTGGATGCGCTGTAAGCGGTCATGCCGAAAACCCCGATATAGCCGGCCACAGAGGAAACGTTAACGATATATCCACCCCGCTCTTTCATATAGGGCAACAGGATGGAAACAGTGTTCCACGTCCCATTCAGATTTATCCGCACAATTTCATCGAACTTGGTATAGGGTATTTCTTCAAATCGCTGAGGATAGGAAACGCCAGCGCAGTTTATCAGAATGTCCGGGTTGCCGAAATCTTTAACCGTCTTACTTAGTAGATTTTCAGCCAGTTCACGCTGCGATACATCGAGCCGGACAGCCAGGAAACGCTGTTTTTCGAATACCCTGTTCTGCTCAATTACCTTTAACGCCCTCTCAAGCTGCTCCTGGCCCCGGGCGAAGATAACCACCTCGGCACCTCTGGTGGCCAGCAGTTCTGCACAGGCCAAACCTATGCCGCTCGATCCGCCTGTGACGAAAGCGATTTTTCCCGTATAGTCTTTAAATTTCATGCCCGTTTATTGGCCATCACAACGGCTCCGTGTACTATACACTTTTCCCATGGATATCCGCTGCACAGACATAATAGCCGCACTGCAAATCCATATCAAGTACAGGCTCTAACCCAGGTCCACCAGATTCTTCATACCTGAGCGCAAGCGTGAGAGCTGAATGAAATGCGTGGGATTGATGAAGAGCTCCGTGAGGTCGGCTATATCATCAATGGTCGCACCTTTCTTCAGCAGGTATAGCAGGTATTGGAACGAGTCCTTTCCCCCATAACCCACGTGCTGGGCACCCAGGAATTTTCGGGTCTTTGCATCGTAGATAATCTTCTGGAACCCTGAGAGATCCGGCCACTGGTGGGCGTATTCCATGGTACCCTCGGCCAGAGGCAGAGGCAGCCAGTTCTTGTAGCCCTGTATCGGCATCCTTGCCACAAATATCTGCCCGACCTTCTCCCTGGCCTCCTTCTCGGTCATACCCACCCAGGTGGTCTCATAAAAGGTATGCAGCGTGTCGGCAAATAGCTCGGTCTCGAATTCTGCGGGAGCACCGAGTATATTCTTGGCCGCCATCATGCCGCCCTGCCTGGCCTTCCACATCTCCATGACGCCGCCCGTGATATCGCCGCTGGCATATATCCCGGGCACGTTGGTCGTCATAAACTTATCAATGATTATCTCTTTTTTAGGGCCGGTTTTAACTCCGACCGGTGTGACAATTTCCGAG
>Ga0247841_10002450_pt1 | contig 37060 bp, 36 predicted proteins | sample LaCruzMarch2015__2_FD_192410 | JGI IMG/M metagenome (GOLD analysis project Ga0247841, IMG submission 192410) | Freshwater microbial communities from meromictic Lake La Cruz, Castile-La Mancha, Spain - LaCruzMarch2015_18m | ecosystem: Environmental > Aquatic > Freshwater > Lake | place: Spain... | reverse complement strand
GGAGACTGGCTAATTCCAGGAAGATAAAGGGCAAGGAAAAGATAGTTAAAATGATGGCACAAATTGACCTTAAACTGGCTAATAATTATTTATAGGGGTGTTAAGTATGTTCGTGGACTTGTACAAATTTTTCATTTAACTGCTCTAGTTAAACGTGGGAGGCTTGAACCAACATTAAAACAATATAATGAGAAATTGCCCAAGCAGATAAAATTATTATCAAACCAATTACTGAATTTTTAATCATCGCCGTGGCTTTTTTAGTATCTTCTTCATTGCCACCGGCGGTCATATATTTAAAACCGGAAAATACTAATAAACCAATAAAAATAACCCCTAAAAATCCCAATATTACTCGAACAATCTTAGCGGCCAAGGTTCGCAAATCTTGATTCGAATAACCACCATAAGCCTGTTCAATGTCATTCATCCCGGTTTGTGACTCTAGTCCAACTTGAGCATTAACTAGCTGTCCTAGACTGAGAATGATTATTGTGATAATAAACAATAAACAGAAAGAAAGAAATTTTTTAGAAAATAGCATAAACGTGATACAATAATAGTAAGCTTCTTTCAATAATTATACAAAATTTAATTACAAAAAACAAGTAAATGAATGTTGTTCGTAAAATCGCCTTCAATACTTTAACCCAAATTATTGGCAAGATTGCTTCGACTATTTTGGGTCTTTTGGCGATAAGCTTGATTACTCGTTATTTGGGGATAGATGGTTTTGGTAAATATACAACCATTTTAACTTTTTTAACTTTTTTTGCAGTTTTGGCTGATTTTGGGTTAACCCTGGTCACGGTGCAGATGTTGAGCGACCCGACAGCTGATGAAAAAAAAGTGATTAATAACCTGTTCGGCTTAAGACTAGCTTCGATTATTGTGGTAATGGCCATTGCCCCACTAGTAATTTCTTTGCTTCCTTACGAACCGGTAATTAAGTGGGGGGCGCTAATTGCTTGTTTATCTTTTCTATTTCCAGCACTAAACCAGGTCATTATTGGTTTGCTCCAAAAAAAACTAAGCATGGACAAAAGTGCTCTGGCGGAAACTGGCAGTCGTCTTGCCTTAATTATTAGTATTCTACTGGTCAAATATTTGAATGGTGGTTTAAATGGTATTCTTTGGGCCAGTGTTATTTCGGCGGCCACCAGTTTTATTTTACATTATATTTTTGCTCAAAAATTTACACGCATTAAACCAGAGTTTGATCGATTATTGTGGCGGCGAATCATTCATAAATCATGGCCACTAGCGGTTACTATTGTTTTAAATTTAATTTATTTACGAGCTGATATTTTAATTTTATCTTGGTTTAAATCGGCGGGAGAGGTTGGTCTTTATGGGGCTGCTTATAAAATAATTGACGTACTCACCGCTATTCCTTTTATGTTTGCTGGTCTAATTTTACCGATCATTAGTTCTGCTTGGCTAGAAAATAAAAAAGATTATTTTGATAAAGCCTTACAAAAATCCTATGATTTTATGGCTATTTGTGCGATACCTCTAATTATTGGTACGCAATTTGTCGCCCGCCCCTTAATTATTTTAATTGCTGGCGAGGCCTTTACTGACGCTGAAATTATTTTACGCATTCTTATTTTGGCAATCGGTGCTATTTTTTTAGGTTCCATCTTTTCTCACGCGATTATCGCTCTTGATAAACAAAAAACGATGATCACTTATTATCTGTTAACCAGCCTTAGCTCACTAATCGCCTATTTAATATTAATTCCTCGTTTTTCTTATTTTGGGGCCGCCGCCGTGACGGTCTATAGTGAGGTTTTAATTGCTATTTTTTCTTTAGTTTTTACTTTTAAATATGGTCGTTTTCGTCCTAGCCAAAAAATTCTATTTAAAGCCACTCTTAGTAGTTTAGTAATGGCCGTTTTTCTTTATTTTTTCCCTCTAACAAAATCTGAGCACGCTGGCCATCTAGCCTTAACGGTGATGCTCGCGGCGACTATTTACTTTTTAGCTCTCTTTGGACTTCGGGCAATAAAAATCAAAGAGGTTTCGGCTTTATTAAAAAATAATGATCACGGCAGTATCCCGACCTATGGTGGTTCTGGCGTCTAAGAAAATATAATAATATGAAAAATAGTCAAATTGAAAATTTTCCACAAATAATTTCTGAAACCAAGGATTATTTAGTAATTAATAAGCCGGCTGGGTTAGCCGTTCATGCTGGTGGTAATTTACAGGAAGAAACTTTAGTAGATTGGCTAATAAATAAATATCCTAAAATTAAAGATGTTGGCGAAGATCCTCTTCGACCAGGCATCGTTCATCGACTCGATAAAGAAGTGAGTGGCTTAATGGTGATTGCTAAAAATCAAGCGAGTTTTAATAGTCTTAAAAACCAATTTCAAGATCGTCTTATTAATAAAGAATATCTGGCCCTAGTCCACGGTCAAATCACTAAAGAAGCTGATGTTATTAATTTTTCGATTGTTCGCTCTAAAGAAGGACATAAAATGGCCGCAATTCCAAAGGGAACTGTCGACCTTTTAACAAAAAGGGGTTCTGGGCGTCGTGATCAGGGCAATATCAATCAATTATTTAAAGCTCGTGAAGCCCTAACTGAATTCACGGTGTTACAGCGTTTTGTAAATTTTAGTTTTGTGCGTGTTATTATTAAAACCGGACGAACTCATCAAATTAGAGTTCATTTTTTAGCTTATGGTCATCCGCTCGTTGGCGATTTAGTATATTTTAATAAAAAATCTAAAATTAAAAATAAAAAAATCGGTTTAAACCGAATATTCTTAGTTTCTTGTCGATTAAGCTTTACTGATCTAAGTGGTGGTCGTCAGGATTTTAATATTCCCCTGCCCGATGATTTAAAAAAATATTTACCTCTTAATTAGTCACTCTCCTAATAGCTTTGACCTTTATTCTTTTTTTTACTATAATGGAGAAATAATTTATAAATAAAAAATAAAAATAAAAATTATGAAAGACTTATTCAAAAAGTTATTTGCTCGTGATAAATTCACCAAAGTAACTTTACCAATTATTTTAATAGTGGTTTTGGCATTAATCGCCTGGTTTTCTTTCCCCAAAACAACCACGAAAGAATTAAGTACCGAAGAGGCTAGGGTTCGGGCCGAAGAATTTATTAATAAATCCTTAATGCAGGCTGGTAATAAAGCAACCATTAAAGAGGTTACCAGTGAATATGATTTATATAAACTAAAAATAGATATCGTTAGTGAGGTGGTTGAGTCTTATTTATCTAAAGATGGTAAGCTTTTCTTCCCACAAGCCTTAAATATCGATGAAATTAATAATCCTAGTCAGGCTGGAATCACTGATGATGGAGCAACTACTCCAGTCACTGAAATAACTAATAAAACCGACCAACCAGTTATTGAACTCTTTGTCATGAGCCATTGCCCCTATGGTACTCAGATGGAAAAGGGCCTATTACCAGTCTTAGCCGCTCTAGGCAATAAAGTTAAATTTGATTTAAAATTTAATACTTACGCCATGCATGGCGAAAAAGAATTACGTGAACAGCTCAACCAATATTGTATTATAAAAGAACAATCTGAAAAGTTAAGCACCTATCTTGCTTGTTTCTTGGAATCAGGCGATGGTGCTGCCTGTCTAGACACCGCCAGTGTTAATAAAACTAGTTTAAACGCTTGTGTCACTAAGACCGATAAGCAATATAAGATAATTGAAAACTTTACCAATAAAATCGGTTATCAGGGTAGTTTTCCGGGCTTTGATATCTTTAAAGCTGATAACGAAAAATATAATGTTGGCGGTTCTCCAACTTTAATTATTAATGGTCAGGAAGTTTCGGGTGGGCGTGATTCAGCATCTTTGATAAAAACTGTCTGCGGCGCCTTTAATGAACAACCGAAAGAATGCGAAGCGACTGTTCCCAGCACTACCCCCGCCCCCGGTTTTGGCTCAGCCACGACCGATGGTGCCGCCGATGCTAGTTGTAATTAATCTTTAAATTATTTAGATATTTAAAAACTCCGATAAAATCGGAGTTTTTTTATTTAACCTCTTTAGTAATTTTGATCTCACGCGGTCTTATTTTATCTAAAATTTAGATCCACGCAACTTTGCCGCCGCTAAAATACGATTAACGGCAATAATATAAGCTGACTGTCGCAAAGTTATAGCTTTATTCTTCTGCAAATATTTATCATAAACTCTTTGCCAATTAGTTTTCATTTTACGTGTTAATAATCCACGTAAATACTCTTCATCAAGAATTTGCCCGGTTCGATTTTGTGCCCATTCAAAATAACTAACAATCACGCCTCCAGAATTAGCTAAAATATCTGGAACAACTAACTGATTATTGGCCGTCAAAATTTTATCAGCTTCATGGGTTATCGGTCCATTAGCAAGTTCGATAATATATGGCGCCTTAATAGCACCAGCATTTTTTAAAGTAATTTGATTTTCAAGGGCTGCTAAAATTAAAATATCCGTATCTAATTCTAATAACTCCGAATTACTAATCGCTGTTCCGCCACTATAAGCACTAACGGTTTCACCTTTATTTTTCCAGGCAATTAATCCTTTAATATCTAAGCCCGCGGTATTATAAATTCCGCCACGACTATCGGAAACAGCAATAATCTGACAGCCGTCGTTAAATAACTTTTCGGTCATAAACAAGCCGGCATTACCAAACCCCTGAATAACAACTTTAATTTCTTTTTTGTTTGGTAAAAACTGAGCGAGCATTTCCTTAGTAACTAAATATCCTCCCTCGGCCGTCGCATCTGACCGCAAAGCAATTCCCCCAAGCTCTAGTGGTTTTCCGGTAATCATCCCCGGCTCATGGTGACCAACCTTCTTTTCAAATTCATCAAGCATCCAGGCCATAACCTGACTATTAGTATAAACATCGGGAGCCGGTATGTCTTTATTTTGTCCAAGATACTTATAAAATTCGTCAATATAAGCACGACTAATTTTTTCTAATTTATACTGATCAACTGCTTTAGGATCAAACTTAACTCCACCTTTGGCGCCACCATAAGGAATGTCCGCTAAGGAATTTTTAAGAGCCATCCAAAAGGCTAACGATTTAACTTCATCCTCACTAACTTCTGGGTGAAATCTAATTCCACCTTTACCCGGACCCAAAGCTTGATTATAAATAATTCGCCAAGCCGGATATTTCTCTCCATCTACTTCTAGCTCGGCATAATTTGTTTGAGCTGGCGTTAATAATGAAGCCATTTGCTCCGAACTAATATTTTCTAAATTTTGAATTTCCTTTAATCTCTCCAAATTATCATTAAAGATACTCATATTCTTAAAAGATTTTAATCATAAAAATTAAAACCACTTAAACTGTGTTTGAATTAGCTAAATTAATAAATTTTTAATTCAAAAAGGCTTCAATGTCTGCTCGTAAAGAGTCTTGATTTCGTAAACCAACAAACTCCGCAATTATTTTTCCACCTTTAAACAACTTCATATTAGGAATACTTTGAATTTGATATTCAATCGCCAACGCCTGATTTGTCTGATCCTCAGTATTAACTTTGGCAACCTTTATCTTGCCCACCATGTCTTTAGAAAGAGCTTCTAATATCGGGGCCATCATTTGACAGGGCTGACACCACGGTGCCCAAAAATCTACTAAAACCGGCAAATCGCTATTTAAAACTTCTGCCGAAAAATTAGTTGCATTTAAATCTAAAACATTTGTCATAATTTTATTTTTATTAATTATTATTGATTGTTATTGATTGTTATTGATTGTTATTGATTGTTATTGATTGTTATTGATTATTTTTAGTAAGAACTTCTTTAAAAATTTGTTCCAACTGATGTTTATCATTTTGTGAACTATTTGCTAAGCAGCGATCAAATTCTTCAGAGATGACATTGGTCATTAAAGAAGAAATGGCCGAGCGCGCCGCCTTAAGCTGGGTCATAACTGCCAAACAATCCTGTTTATTTTCAGTTAACATTTTTTTTATACCAGTTAACTGACCAATGATATTATTAATTCGTTGTTCACCTGTTTTCATATGTTTGTATTATACTATACACTCCCCAGGGGTGTCAAGAGAAAGAGACATTTAAGCTATTTTATCGAGTTCTAGCCAATAATTAAACCGATCCTTTTTAAAATTAACCAATTGTAGTTTAGTCCCTCTAACTAGTTTTTTTAATTCATTGGCTTTAAAGGCGTGATAATAACGCAGACTACTTGTTGTCTGATTCGCTTTTTTCCAAGGAAAAAGAAGATCGCCAAAATCTAAATTACTAAGCCCAATTATTTTTTTTAAAAAATTAAGCCATAATCTTTTTTTATAGGATTTATGTTTCCAGGCCGAACTGCGCAAATTCCAAGCACTAATAAAAATTCGTCCTCCGGGTTTTAACTTAGAACTTAAAATATTCAGGGTTTTTTGTCTTAGCTCACTACTAGGGATGTGAGGCAAAACCGCCAAACAAAAAATATAATCAAAATATTGATTAGGAACTGTCGTCAATTCTAAAACGTCATCCACTAAAAATTTATTATTAGGATAATTTTTTTGCGCTAACTTAATCAGCGCGGGGCTATTATCTATCCCCCAGTATTCTGGTTTTTTTTCAGTCAATACTGACAGTAGTCGCCCATTACCACAACCCGCATCTAAAACGGTCGCTCCAACAGCAACTCGTTCAACCAAGTTTCTTATCTCTGGCCAAATTTCTTTCTGACGCGTCTGATTAAAATCGGCGGCGATCTCTTGATAACTAATTTTAACCTGTTCAAGCAAACGATCTTTTGTTTCTTTTTTCATAAAAATTATGACAAATATTCCTTGTGCCGGTAATCTTTTTTGCCCTGCGCTTGATTTTTATTCAGTCGTAAACAATTATCACAGACTCCGCAGGGCTGAGCCTTATCATCGCCAAAATATTTAAGGATATATTCCTGACGGCAACCAGTCTGATAAATATAATTTTCCATTTCATTTAATTTTTCATAAGCCCTTTCTGCTTTTTCTTTTAAAGCCTTAAAATCGAGTTTAAGATTTTCAGATTCGACTATCTTTAAAAGTTTAATTTCCGTCCCTTTAAAAGGAGGTCGGCACTCTAATAAGTCTTTTTCAGCTAATTTTTTAACCGTTCTCAGCAGTGAATCTTTTTTAATTTGTAGGGTAATGGCCACTTCCTCTGGATTAAATTCCCAACCACTAACTAACTTATTACTATATTTATCCTGTAATTTTTCTAAAATAATTAATTGGCTTTTAGCGCGGGGGCTAATGGCCGCGATAATTTCTGACCAAGTTTGCTTAAATTTAATAAAAGAATTGGCGGTTTTTTCATTAGGCCGAGTAATATAACCTTCTTTTTCTAAAATTTTTAAAGAGGTGCCGATTGCCATTTCCGGTACCGAGCTAGAAAGATTCTGTCCAATTTCGGCATAAGTAATTAGTAGTGATGTTTCTGGATTAATTTCTTGACCAGCTCGACGTATCAAAAAATCATAAATCTCTAAAATTATTTCTGGACTAGGGTTATCGCCTTTAATAAAAAATTCTCTTAAATAACGATCCTGCTGATGATAAAAAAGCACACAAAAACTAGTTTGACCATCCCGTCCAGCACGACCCGCTTCCTGATAATAAGCCTCAATTGTTCCGGGCATATCATGATGAACGACAAAGCGAATATTTTTTTTATTTATTCCCAGGCCAAAAGCATTGGTCGCAACCACAACCTGGGCTTCCCCGCCCATAAACTGTTCTTGAACCCAAGCTCGACTATCACTATCCATGCCGGCATGATAAGCCACCGCCTTAATATCATTATCAATTAAAACTTCTAAAATTTCATCTGCCTTCGCTCGCGTTCCTACATAAATAATTCCCGTCCCCAGTTCCGAATTAGTTGTTAATAAATTAACAATATTTTCAATTTTTTGACCGTTAGTGGCTGGGACAACGGCAAATTGTAAATTCGGTCTGATAAAACCAGTAATAACTAGTCGGGCATCTTTTAAACCCAATTGTTTAACAATATCATCACGAACTTCTGGGGTCGCGGTCGCCGTGAGAGCGACAACGGGCGGCGAACCAACTAATTTAATCGCTTCTTTAAGTCGCAAATAACTCGGCCGAAAATCATGCCCCCACTGACTAATGCAGTGCGCCTCATCAATTGCAAATAATGAAACCTTAAGTTGTTTTAATTCATTTATAAAATTAAAATTATAAAAACGCTCTGGAGCAATATAAACAATTTTATAGATTCCGGTTTTAAGTTGTTGTAAGCGCCGCGCGATCTCAAGTGACGATAAAGCGGAATTAATAAAAGTTGCCGGGATACCAACACGCTCTAAAGAATCAACCTGATCTTTCATTAAAGCAATTAAAGGCGAAACAACTACCGTTATTCCATCAAGCACTAAGGCTGGTAATTGGTAAATAAGTGATTTTCCACCGCCAGTTGGTAAAATAACAATCGTGGCTTGCCCCTGTAAAATATTATCAATAGCCGCCTCTTGACCAGGAAGAAAGGAGGTGTAATCAAAGTGAATTTTAAGTAATTCACGCAGCTGTTGTTTTTTGTGACCAATCATTGAAAAAATATATAATTATCAAGCCCTCCCTAAAAAACCATCAAAAAAATCCTTTCCGCCACCGGTTTGGAATATGCTTGGAACCCTTTTTAAATATTAAGAAGTATGTAACTTATTCTAAAAGATAACTCAATAATTCCGGAAATTTATCAGTTTTCATGTCACTAAAACAAAAATGTCCGTGATTAAGAAATTCATGATAAGTAATATCAGAAATGCTGTTTTTTATAATATCGACCGATTCTAGAATATCTTCATCATCATCTTTAGAAACTAGTAAATGTATTTCACCTATCCTTTCTTTAATATTCTGATCAATTTTAAAATCGAAAAAAGATGTTGTTTTTTCTCTTTTAGGATCTAGCCAAGGAGCGACTAAAATAAGCTTTTTTATCTTGACCTTATTTTCTGATAACCATCTTAATAAAAATCCGCCGCCACAACTATGGCCAATTAAAACAGAGTCTTCATTAACTTCAAATCTGGCAAATTCCCTACTCCATTTTTCATAATCAGGACTATGGGCCTCTGGCATTTCAGGGGTTTGGGTAAATACACCTTTTATAAGCAGTTGTTTTTGTAACCACGGTAACCAATGACTATTGGATAGTGATGGATATTTATCACTGAAATATTCCTCTTTATCACCGGTTCCATGAATAATAATTGCATTGTTCATATAAATTTTTATTATACCACATTTTAATTTCAAAAACAGAACTTTATAGTATTTTCACCAACTATTTTTGTCAATTAAACCCAGGTAGACGAAAATTATGGTTGTTTATAAATAAAAAATCCCGATTCATTTGAATGCGGGATTAATTTTTTTAAGACGATAATTATACAAACAACAAAACAGTATGAATTACCATAATAATATAGAATATTATTGATGACGCTTTATACTCGGCGATGACGGCGTTAAGGGCGTCGGAGAAGGCGAAGAAGGCGAAAAGTGCGGAAAGAGCTGCGGAAAGAATGAAGAAGCCGGAGAAGGTGGAGAAGGCGATGAGGGCGAAGGGATTGTATAAGGCCAAAAGGGCGGCGGAGAAGGTAAAAAAAGTGGCATATTTATTAGGCCCTTTTTTATAGAACAATATATTTGATATTAGCATTAATATTAATGACGCAATACTAATTAATATTAAATAAGATGATCCTTCTTTTGTTATGGGAACTGCCTCTATATAGTCAATATTTTTTGTTTGACTATTATAGATAATAAAGGACTCTCTAGTTTCCACTTTTTCCTTGAATAATAATTTTAGTTTTAGGGTCTCTTTTCGCCTTTCTGCTAAAATTTTTTCTCCTGGCTTTGCCATTGCCTCAGAAAATTTAAGACTATACCCCAATGCTTCCGGATCCGAGGTTATTCCCGCATCGATCCATTCAGAGGTGTCTTTTATTTTATAGACCCCCTCTTTGTTTATTTGCAATTTTACTTGCGCACAAATTGTAGTTAAGAGGCTCAATAAAAAAAACAAAAAAAATAACTTTTTCATGATTATATTCCTTTAAATTGTTAATGAACTTTTTGATAATATCTCTAATAGTATAAACATTATACTATATTAGCAGGAAATTGTCAAGGGGGGTCCCACGAGTCCTTGACAAACAAGTTAATTTGGTTTATTATTTTTTTAGTTTTTTAAAATAAACAAGGAAATGAAAAATGAAACTATCTGTATTATCAATTATCGTTACGCTCCTCTGCCTCTTAAGCGTTTTTTTAATCGCTTCTGACTTCAAATATCCTCCGCTAGCCATCCCGGAAATGGATCCTCTGACTAAGATTCTGGGGATAGTGGTTTATTCATTTATTGCTTTGTTCTTTTTGGCTTTTTCAATTTTTACAAGCAAAGAAAAGATCTAAAACAAAAAAATTGATCACTAAAAATATAACCGTTTTTAAATATTTAAAAACGGTTTTTTATTTTAAATGATTTTTATAAACCGCTAAAACATTCTTAAATAAAAAGGCGATAGTCATCGGCCCAATCCCTCCTGGAACTGGTGTAATAAAACCAGCGCGCTCTTTAATGTCTTCGTAATCAGCGTCTCCTAAAACTCTACCCCCTACTTTAGTAATCCCAATATCAATAATTATGGCTCCCGCCTTAATCATACTTTTCTTTATAAAATGCGGTTGACCAAGAGCACTAACTAAAATATCCGCTTCTTCTGGATTATCTCGTAAATTTACCTTTAAACCTTCTTTTTCTAAAATTTCTTTAACACTAATTCCAAAAATGTCTGAGTTATATAAAACACAGGCCCGCTTACCGGCAGCAGAAAAATTTATTTCTCTTAAACAAGCACTAATTGAAGCTAAAACTGGAGAAACAACATAATCTGGGTGTTGTGGGTGAAAACCATCAACATCTTTTAAGGGGTTAAGGGCGGCAATAATGTGATCCGTATTAAATTTTTCTGGCAAAGGTAATTGAATTAAAATACCATCAATTAATTCATCCTCATTTAAAAATTTAATAACTTCAAGTAATTCTTTTTCAGAAACCGCCTCGCTTAATTCATAAAGATGAGTATCAATTCCTACTTTTTTTGCTTCTCGCTCTTTAAGTGAAACGTAAAGTTGGGAATCGGCTCGTGAGCCAACTAAAATAATTGCTAAATTAGGGCGATCACCTTGAAACTTAAATATTTCCGCGGCAACCTCATCTTTAATTTTTTCGGCAATCATCCGCCCATCGATTTTTTTTACCATATTGCTTTAATATTATTCTAACACCATCGGAAAACGTTCACATAGTTTTTGGACTTCTTTTTTTAAATTATTTAGTCTTATTTCTTCGTCTTTATAACAAATAGCTTCATTAATATAGTTAGCGATAGTTTTCATCTCCCCTTCTTTCATACCCCGTGTTGTAACGGCTGGCGTTCCAATTCTAATTCCTGAGGGATTAAGGGGCGGACTTGGATCGTTGGGAATAGTGGAGCGTGAAACAGAAATTCCGATACGCTCTAATAATTTTTCTGCCTCTTTTCCAGTAATCCCTTGCGCTCTTAAATCAACTACCATTAAATGATTGTCCGTGCCACCAGAGACTAAACGATAACCGTTTTCTAAAAAAGCGGTCGCTAGTGCGCGGGCGTTATTAATTATCTGCTTAGAGTAAGTAATAAATTCTGGTTGTAAGGCTTCACCAAAGGCCACGGCTTTAGCGGCGGTAACGTGATCGTGTGGACCGCCCTGCATTCCCGGAAAAACTGCACCATTTACCTGTTTGGCGTATTTTTCTTTGCACATAATAATCGCCCCGCGTGGACCACGCAAGGTTTTATGCGTCGTTAATGTCACTACATCAAAAATCGGAACAGGATTTTTAAGTTCTCCAGCGGCGATTAAACCGGCGATATGAGCGATATCGGCAAAAGTAAAAGCACCCACTTCTTCAGCAATTTTTTGAAAAGCTTCCCAGTCAATTTCTCGCGAATAGGCGCTAAAACCAGCAACAATCATTTTTGGTTTTTCGCGCAAAGCAATGGCGCGCACTTCATCCATATCAATTCTTTCCGTCTCTTTATTAACACCATATTGAACAAAATCATATAAACGTCCTGAAAAATTAACACCATGACCATGTGATAAATGGCCACCATGATCTAAGCGCAGTCCCAAGACCTTATCGCCTGGATTTAAAAAAGCCATATAAACCGCCGCATTAGCTGGTGAACCAGATAGGGGTTGAACATTAACGTGTTCAGCTTTAAATAATTTTTTAGCTCTTTCAATTGCCAAACCTTCAATTTGATCAATATTATAATTACCGCCATAATACCGTTTACCAATATAACCCTCGCTATATTTATTAGCCAAAACCGTGGCCATCACCTCGCGAACAGCGGGCGACATATAGTTTTCTGAAGCAATTAATTCGAGTTCGGTGGCTTGTCTTTTTTCTTCATTATTAATTATTTCCCAAACAGCCGGGTCTTGCTTAAAAAGTTGTTGGTGTCTCATAAATTTTATTAAAACGATTTAGTTTAATGCTCCTAAATATTAGTTTAGAGTCTTATTTTTGTCAAAAGTTTTAAAGTTTTTTAATCATATAAGTATTTTGGAGATGATATCCTAGTTTTCGATAATAACTACGCGCACCAACCCCAGAAATAACTGCTATTTTTTTTACTCCTAAACTATGGGCGATCTCTTCGGCGTGTTTCATTAATTTTTTTCCTAATCCGCTATGTTGTGTTTTTTTATTAGCTCCGACTGGCACTAATTCTCCATAAACATGGAGCTCGCGTATAATCGCGGGCGCAATCGGACTCATAAAATCTATTCGCAAACGACAAAAACCAAACAAAGTTTGATTATCAAAACTATCAATACTAATAAAATATTCTTGTCCGCCAGCAGCTGAATAATTAAACACTTGCAATTTATATTTTAGTTCTAGTTTAAGCTCTTTGGCCTCACGACAACGAATACACCGACAAAGCACCCCGCGTTCTTTCATTATTTGTCGCAAATTAGTTATTTTATTACCAGCAATAATTGATTCGCCCGGAATATCTCGAATCAGGCGAATAATCCGAACATAAGTCGGAACTTTTTCTTTACAAGCAACGATTAATTTCTGTAGAACCTTGTCTGAGTACGGTTTATATTTTCCCTGAAGATACCAACGATAAAGCAGGCTACCAGCAGTAACCACTGTGGGATAAAATTTTATTTGATCTGGTTGAAACCGCGCATCTGTAAATAGGCGTTTAAAACATTCTAAATCTTTCTGGGGCGTCGCCCCCGGAAGCGCCGGCATTAAATGATAAGTAACCTTAAAGCCATATTGACGTAAAAGTTTAGTTGCTAGAGTAATCGCAGCCACATCGTGCCCGCGTCGATTTATTTTTAAAATTTTATCATCAATTATTTGCACGCCAATTTCCACGCGCGTACAGCCTAATTCACGCATCTGTTTAAGTTCTTTTTCACTAATATAATCTGGACGCGTCTCCAAGGTTACTCCAATAATTTTATAAGCGGCTATTTCATTTTTTGTTTGCTCTTTTTTTAAAGCTTGACGCAAATTAGTCAAAGTTAAATTTTGTTTAAAGGGGTTTAAAAATTTTCCCTTATTAATTAAAGTTTCGTCGTTTTGTTTTAAAAGTTTGGTCTTTATTTTTTGATAATCGTTGGCGGCTCGAAAACAGTTTAAAATATACCAATATTTATATTTATCGGGTAAATAACTCCAAGTGCCGCCAATCACGATTAATTCAATTTTACTGGGCTGATGCCCATTATTTTCAAGCGCCGATAAGCGCCAAATTATCTGTTGATAGGGGTTATAATCACAACGAATTGCTCGCATCACCGCTGGCTCATTAGACAAATAGCTAGTCGGAACATTTTTTTCGTGAGGACAATAAACACAGCTACCCGGACAATCATAAGGTTTGGTTAAAACAGCTACTGACGCAATTCCTGATAGAGTGCGAATAGCTCTTTTACGTAAAAACCCCAAAAGACGTTCCGGCAAGGGGTGACCGGCGGCGATTAAAATTCTGTATTGCTGTAAAATATCAGAATTGGGTAGGGCAGCTAAATGATATTTTTTACATAAAGCCCTTTTTTCAAGCTCCAGGTCTTCACGGCTATAAATCTGATCAGAATATTTAATTAATAATTCTTGAATTGCTTCCTTCATTAATTTAAGCTATAATTAGAATATAATTGTTAATTATAACACGTTTTAAAATCTAACAACATTATGAAAATAAAAATAAGCGCTTTAATCGTTTTAAGTTTCGTTTTCTGTTTTTCACTTATAGCCAGAGCCGCTGAAAACAATAATAATGGCTCTGTTTATATTCCTAAAGAGACGACTATCAGTGAAAGTCTTTATACTAAAGGAGAAAATATTACAATTGATGGTAATATTAGTGGTGATTTAGTGGCCATCGCCCAAACAATTACAATTAATGGTCATTTAGACGGTGATTTAATTGCAATTGCTCAAGATATTTTTGTTAATGGTTCAATTGGTGGCAGTGTTCGTGTAATCAGCAACTCTTTAATTGTTGATGGTACTATTGATCGCAACTTAACTTCAATTAATAGTCACTTGGCTCTAAAAGAAAACTCTAAAATTACTTGGGATACCTATTTTATCGGCTCGCGTTTAGAAATTAATGGAATAATTGATGGCAATGTTAATGCCTGGTCTCAAGACACGGTAGTTTTAGGAAAGATTGGAAAAAATTTACGTCTAAAAGTGGCTAATCAAAAAAGCGAAAATAATCTCCAGATCAATGCCGGCGCCATTGTTAACGGCGACGTTGAATATGCTTCCAGTCAAACTGCCAATATTTCATCTCAAGCAAACATTGCTGGTGAAATTAAAAAACAATCATGGCCAGTTCCCGAAAAACAAAGTAAAACTCTAAATTATTTGTGGAGTTTATTGTTCTCGGTTTTTTCCGCAATTATCGTTGGTTTGGTTTTAGTATTCTTACTTCCCATAACTAGCCAAAATATCTTAGAAAAAATATTAAAAAATCCCTTAAAATCACTGCTGTATGGTCCGATATTAATGTTTATTTTGCCACCAATTGTAATAATTCTATCTTTAACAATTATTGGTTTGCCCCTGGCTCTAATTATTGGCGCTCTCTGGTTAATTGGTCTTTATGTGGCTAAAATTTTAAGCGCACTACTTTTTGGTCAACTACTAATCAAAAAATTTAATTTAAAAAACCCGGCCTCGCTTTTTTGGTCAATGATTTTAGGAATTATTCTTGCTTGGATATTATTCTCTATCCCCTTTATTGGCTGGTTAATTGGCCTAGTGGTTGCTTGGCTGGGTTTGGGAGGAATTTATTTATATGTTACCGGTGAACCCAAAAATATTTAAAGCTTACGACATTCGAGGAATTTATCAACAAGATTTTGATGATGTTTTTGCCTATAATCTAGGCTTGGCTTTTGTTGAATTAAGAAAAAGTGAGGTTGATTACCGACCAGAAAAAAAATTAAAACTAGCCGTTGCCGCTGACATGCGTTTTTCTTCACCGGCTTTAAAAGAAAGACTGATCGCTGGTCTACTGGCTGCCGGAGCCGATGTTATTGATTTAGGGATGATCGCTACACCAACCTTTTATTTCGCCGTTGGTTATTTTAAGTATGATGGTGGTCTAATGGTTTCTGCTTCTCATAACCCGAAAGAGTGGAATGGCTTTAAACTGGTACGCGACTTCGGAATTCCAGTTAGCGGTGAAAGTGGTATTAACTTATTAAAAGAAAAAATTGTCGCTGGTAAGTTAATAACGGCAGCGATCCCCGGACAATTAACTTTAAACCCAGACGCCTTAAAGATTGAACTGGAAAACACCCTTAAAGCTGTTTCAAAAAATAAAATTAAACCCCTTAAAATAGTTATTGATGCCGCCAGTGGTATGGGCTCTACTTATTTAGAGCCCTTATTCTCTGAACTTTCTTGCCAATTAATTCCCTTAAATTTTACTTTAGATGGATCTTTTCCGGCACATGAAGCCGATCCCCTTAAGGAAGAAAATATGAAAGAACTTGGGGCGGCGGTTCTTGATTTAAAGGCGGATCTAGGAATTGCAACTGATGGCGATGGCGATCGCGTTTTTTTTGTCGATAATTCTGGAAAAACTATTAGCCCCGCGCTTATTCGTGGTTTACTGGCCAAAATTTTTCTCAAAGAAAAACCCGGAGCTAAAATTGGTTATGATGCGCGCCCCGGAAAAATAACCACCGACTTAATTAAAGAGGCGGGTGGCGTAGCCATTATGACGCGCGTTGGTCATTCGTTAATTAAAGAACAAATGCTTGCCGAAGATATTTTTTTCGCCGGCGAATCTTCTGGACATTTTTTTCTACAAGGCGCGGCTGGTTGTTTTGAATATCCTGGCCTGATGATCGTTAAACTACTTGAATATTTTTCTTCAATTAAAGAGTCTAGTATTAATCAACATCTTCATCAATATCATCGCTATTTTCATTCCGGAGAAATTAATCGTATCGTTAAAGACAAAGAGTTGGTTTTTGAAAAAATTTTAAAACATTATCCCGATGCACTTATTAGCCGTCTAGACGGCCTAAGTGTAACTTATCCTAATTTTTGGTTTAATGTGCGCGCTTCAAATACTGAGGCCCTCATCCGATTAAACCTAGAGGCTGATAGTTATAAAACAATGGAAGAAAAAAGAGACGAAGTATTATCTTTTATTTTTTAATTTTCACCGCGCCCCAATCTAAACAAAATCTAAAAAAATCCTAGTTTTCTAGGATTTTTTAAATTTTGTGATTATTAAAAAATAGATTTATTTTCTCTCTACCTCAATATTGCATTTATTAATAACAGCGGCAAGGGCGCCTACGGCTGCTAAAACTGGCGCGAAAACCGCCCCAACCACAGCAATTGTTACTGGAATTTCCATTAAAACCTTGCCCTTTTCATTTTTAATTATAATCCGGCGAACATTGCCTTCCCGGATAAGTTCTTTGACCTTTTTTAAAACTTCGTGACCATCGAGCTTAAATTGTTCTTGTTTCTTTTTTGAATTTGTTTTTTTTGGCATAAAATTAAAATAATTATTTAAGATTATTATACTATATTTTTAAAATCAATGACATGGGTCGAGCTGATACCGGTAGTTGACAAAAAAACCATATTATATATAATTAATAATTGTTCATTAAAATACTTAAAAAAACCAAAAAAAGGAGTAAACATGTTAAAAGGAAAAGATTCTATTCCCAGTGATTTAGTCAGTTCTGTGCAAGTACCGGCCAATTGCTGCCCTCTTTGTTCTATGCTAATGACCTCAAATTATATCAAGGACACTCTCCATGTTAATGGTAAAATGATTTGTTGGAATTGCATCCTGAAATTTAATGAAAAACTACCAGAAATATTTCGTCCTAAAAAACGATTATCTCTAGATGGTTTTTTAATAAATGACTATGTTGAGAACATTATTAAAAAAGTTTTTTTATCAAAAAAAACTATTTTAAGTCCGGAGGCAATACCTGCTTGCGAACTTTTAGTTTGCTTTTTGAAGAAAACTGGAGTGGAGGTAGACGTTTCAACAACCATAAAGACCTCACTTGAAGCAATTTTTGAAGGCAACGGACAGAAAAATCCCGAAAAAATATATACTGGGATTGTGGGCTTGTTGGACAACAGCGGTTTATCTCGGTATGCCGGCGTGGCTGAAATATTTTCAAACAACTAAGGAGGACTTAAGAGCGAATTTAAATTCGCTCTTTTATTTTAATAAATTATTAAAAATATTTTATTAATAGGCCATATTAATATACTCCTTAAGAACTCGATTTGTATTAAAATGCCCGGCACTTAAAAAAATACTAGCGCGCATAACTGCTTGCCATTTTTGAAGATGATCAAAATATATAGGTAAAATTTCTTTTTCTAAAAGATCATATAGATTATTTTGAGAACCGGCCAACTCTTTAATGGTCCAGCCGTTTTTGCCTTCAAAAACAGCTTCTGGCCACCAACCATCAGGCGTGCTTAGTTGCGGTATGCCGTTGTGAGCCGCCTTCATGCCGCTTGTCCCTGAGGCCTCATTGGGTGGTAGCGGGGTATTAAGCCATAAATCAACACCAGCTACTAATAATTTGGCCTTATTTAAATCATAGTCTTCCCAAAAAACAATCTTAACATTATTTATTGGTTTTTGGCTTACCCTCACTATTTTTTTAATTATACTTTGACCAACCAAATCGCTGGGGTGAGCTTTGCCGGCATAAATAATCTGTAACCCACCAAATTTAGTCGCTACTTGCGCCAGTTTTTTAAGATTAGCTAATAAAAAATCAGAACGCTTATAGGCAGTAAAGCGACGCGCAAAGCCAATTGTAAAAATGTCCATCTTTAAATCAATCCCTGCCTGCTTATTTATTTCCTTAAATAATCTTTTTTTGGTTTTTAGGTGTGCCTGCCAAAGTTCACTCGCAGGAATTATTTTAGCTTTTTTCAGAAAAATATTTTTTAATCGCCAACCTGGTAAATACTTATCATAAAGAGCGGCGAATTCTGGAGCCGTCCAAGTAACCGAGTGAACACCATTAGTTATATAATCAATTTTATAATTCGGATACATTTGGCGCGATACTTGACCGTGTCGGGCCGAAACGCCATTACAATAACCACTAAAATACAGACAAACTTTAGTAAAACTGATTTTATTATCTTCTTCAACTTCTGATCCGATCTCCGGAAAATCTGGCTGAACAATTTTTAATTCAGCAACCGAAAAAAAGTCCTGAGCCGCCGTGATTGGAGTGTGCGTTGTAAAAACGAGACGATCTCTAACGAATTGTCGTTTTTCCGTCAGCGTCTTCCCGGTTGAATTTAAATATAACTCAATCGCCGCCAGTGCACCGTGCCCCTCATTTAAATGAATTTTTTTAATTTGATATCCCAGTGCTTTAAGTAGGCGCAAACCACCGCGACCTAAAACTATTTCCTGAAATAAGCGCCGCTTGCGATCACCAAGATACAGAGAAGCACTTAAATCACGATATTCTGCTTTATTTTCTTCTAAATCAGTGTCTAAAAAATAAACTGGAACAATAAAATCTTTTGGCCCCTTAATTTCATAACACCAGGCCTTAATAATTACTTGATCCTCACCAATATTAATAGTGACGCGTCCATTTACCTCCACTAACTTAGAAAAGTCGTAATTACTTTCAACTTTATTCTTTTGTTCACCATCTGGACCAATAGTCTGGCGAAAATAACCACGATGAGAAATTAAACTTAAACCAACTAACGGGAAATTAATATCAGCCGCACTTTTTAAAAGATCTCCCGCTAAAACACCTAGTCCGCCAGCGTAATTTTTAATATTATTCTCTAGGGCCACTTCCAGGCTAAGATAAGCGATCACTCCTGATTTTTTTTGTTTCATATAATCACTTAATTACCCACCAAACTTTTATAAAAATTGTTTTGCGATTTTTTATTACTTAATTATAACACATCAGCTTAAAATGTTTCTAAAAATTAAGGGCTAGTTTTATTTAATTGGAGATGTTTAAAAAATAAAAGGGGTTGATGATAATCAACCCCTAAGCTTAAGCTTTTTTTTCTTGGCCTTTTAGCAAGCGCTCAATGTTTTCCCAGTGTTTATAAAGTATAACTAAAATAGTTATAATGGTAAATACTGTAACTGATAAATTATCGCCCCAGGCCACGGAATTAGAAATCTGAATTGTGGTTAGTGTCGCGGCAGCCAGTAATGATCCCAGCGAACTATATTTAGTAACTCCGTAAATAATTGCCCAAACAATAATTGCTCCTACTAGGGCAATCGGATTAAGAACCAAAAATGTTCCCCCGGCCGTTGAAACGCCTTTGCCGCCGTGAAAACTTAGAAAAACGGGAAACAGGTGTCCGCCGATTGCAAAAATTCCAACAATTACCACTATCCACGGATTAAAATGAAACACATCGCGTGCCAACCAAATCGGAATGGCGCCCTTTAGCATATCCAATAAAAAAATGATAAGCGCTCCCGTCCAGCCTAGTGCCCGCTTCACATTAGTTGCACCCATGTTCCCACTACCAATTTCCCTAATATCTTTATCAGAATCAGAAAGTTTAACTAAAAGATATCCAAACGGGATAGAGCCAAATAAATAAGCTAAAATAATTACAATTATCTCTTCCATTTCTTCTCCTTATCTTTAAAAAAATTATATTAACTAACAGTCGTTTATGTTTTTAAAAAACTAATTTTATTATCTATTTTAATATTTAAGATTAGTACTTTGTTTTGTTTTTGTCAAGAAATGCTCTACAAAATGGCTTGGGGTTGTTTTTATTAATAAAAGCCGCTCATTTAATTGAGCGGCCAAACATGCTGTCACCTGGGTTCGAGTTGATCTTCTAGCGAATAAGCCAGTTCCAAAAATTATTAACGGAAAAGTAATTTATTAGTTCAATAATTCCGTAAATCAAATTTCCCGAAATCTGTCCGACTAAAAAAACAAACACAAAACGAACAATTGATTCATTTAAACATCCTCCCGGTAGAATGCACCAAAAGGCTATAATAAAAATAATAAATTGAACGAGAAAATTTAAAAAAGCAACCGAACATCCAAGCAAAAAGACAAGTAAAAAAAGAAGTACGAAAATAAACCGGATTATAGGTGAGCGCGGTAAAAACGACATTAGAGCCTCCTTTTAATTATTAAAAAACGTGATAGCAATTTATCATTAATTTTAATTTTAGTCAAGTCTAAGAAATTTCTTTTAATTTTTGTCCCCATCTTCAAACTTTTTTCTTAATTCTTTTCCTTTCTCTGGATCAATATCTTCTATATTTGAAATTTCATTTTCAATGTCTTTTAAAATATCAAAGTTTTTACGTAAATCTTTATTAGAATATTTAATTGGGTTATAAACATCGATATTTGGGTCTGAACTGCAAATTCTATTTATTTCTTCAAGATCAGACGGTAATCCTCGATTGTCTCCGTCAATAATATTCATTTTTTTACTTAGTTCAACAAGTCGTTTTAGGTTGTCTAATTTTTTACCAATATTTTTTATTTTTAACTCTAGCAACGATTGCGGGGACTTTTCTTGTTCTTCTTCTGTTTTAAATGTTTCAAAACTCATAAATTTATAAAATTATTATTAACTTTGATAATCATTTTTGTTTCTGGTATTATTGCCCCGTTTTTCATTCTAAATTTTTCATCAATAGAAACTTCTCCTGTATCAAAAAAACTGAGTTTTCTATAAAATTCAATGGCCTTTTTATTATAAACAGCCACCTTTACAATAATATTTTTATCTTTATCAAAAAATTTTAAAGCTTCATTCCAAAACATTTTACCTATTCCCTTACCCCTATATTCCGATAAAACATAAATAGCTTTCAATTCTCCGTCATCATTATTTTTAATCAAACGACATACACCAATAATTTTTTCTCCATCTTTTGCGTTAATAAATTTTTCATTACTTGGTAGATTTTTAATTTGTTTCTTTTTCCTTTCAATTGCCTCTGGGGTTCTTCCGTTTTTAAAAAAATCTTCTATATCTTCTTTGCTTATTCCGTATTCTTTATTTGGGTATGTATCAAGCCAACAACGATAAAATACTTCACTGTTTTCCACAACATCTTCGGGTATCGCATCTTGAATAGTAATATTCATAATAAAATTATATCCAAATTCGAACCGATTTTACGGCTCAAATAAAGGGTATTTTATGTTAAATTTTCATTGGGGGTGGCCATTTGAGAAAGTTGGAAAACTATTTTGACGGAGTATCTACTAAGATGTTGATAAATCCAATTAAATCTCAAAATTATCAATATCTATCTTTAAAAAATCATAATACTTATTTTCAGCCAAGTCGTAGTGACCAATATATGACCTGTCTTTCTTTTTAAATTTCATAATATTCTTCTGAATAAAATAGATTTGTGATATAAATGGCTTTCCGGGATACGCAAGAAGTTCCCATTCTTGCCTGCCCTCTACATACGGGTTCTCTGTTTCAAATCTTCCATATACGGCAATATAAGAAAAAACAAATTCTTCAAGAAAAAACTGTAGCTGTTTTTCGTCCAACTTTCTTCCTATAAGCTCTGCATCTTTCTTTAATAATTCCTGAAAACATTTATCTTTTTTGTAAAAATCTTTTGCCAACTTAAGCACAGAAAGAAAATCATTAGAATTTAAGCACATCTGAAACCACGACTGGAATGTAAATGCCTTCTCGATTTGAAATTCCAAATAATTCTTCTTTAATATCTTCTTTATGCTGTTTTTATGGTTAACCATTTTTTGAATAAAAGCATTTTTTGTCTCAAATGCCTTTTCTTCAAAATTCATATACAAACCCTCTGTATAAAAAAATGGACGCCTACCTTCGGGCTTTGAACTTTTGAAGTAAAATACTTTAAATACTTCTCATACTCCTGTGGTCCCTGAGAATTATCTATTCTGCTCATAGATATAGGAAACAAAAGTAATCCCCAGGTTGCTGGGAACTTATTGATATCATGCAATTGTTCATTCTGTTTAATCATACCAAGACTATATCAAATCAGAATTAAAAAATCAAAGCAATATAATTACAATTAGTATTAATTTATCAAATAGTTTTTATTCCTTCTGGCCTTAAAACAAAAATAACCCCTAATTTAGGAATTATTCTTTGTGGGTGCCTACTGGGAGTTGAACCCAGACTACCTGGACCACAACCAGGCGTTCTACCGCTAAACCATAGGCACCATTTCGTTTCACAAGGAAACGTACGCCCGGGGGGAATCGAACCCTCATGGCCAGCTTAGAAGGCTGGTGTTCTATCCATTGAACTACGGGCGCAAACAAAAATTGAATTTAAATTAGCATAATTAAATTCAAATTAATATTAATAAAAATGGGAAGAAGTGTCAAATTTTTTAATATTTCATTACCTGGTCGAAAGTGGTTATGATAAATATATTACGTCAATCTCAAATGAAAAAGAAAAAAGCCAGATAAATAAATATCTGGCTTTGAGATTAAAGAACAAGATCGTTTGGAGGAACTAGCGAAGACGATCTATTATCACAATTTCTCGCGGTAAAGACATTTTTTCAGAATCGCCACCCTTTACTGTGGCAACTGTTCTGTTGTAGATTTTGCTAGACAATACCAGCATTTTTTCTCCAACGAGAAAGTGGAATGAATTATAACAAGAATTTCCGCTAATCAAGAAAATTGATGTCTTGGTCCGCTGCATTGTAATTTCGTAATCCTGACTATCATTGCTGTGCCCCTTCATATCAATGGTTTCGTTTTCACGAAAACCGGTTTCAATTTGATCGGCAATAGTAACGAATCCGCTGTTGACTTTTTGAAGAATGGTTCCTATCTCAGGAATATCTCCAAAGATCAAGTCTCTACTAATTATGCTGCCGTCAGAAATTTGAACTTTCTCACTTCCAACCAAACAAACAGTTACCGTGTCAACCTTATTTGCAAAAAACACTTTAACCAGGTCTTGTTGTGAGAAAGAAATTGATGTTGAAAACACCACAAGAAATAAAACTAAATTTTTCACTTTATCCTCCTAGGATATTAAGTTAATAAAGAACTTTCTTGAAAGCTAACTATATTTTGGTTTTTAGAAGTTAAGCCTCCAAGTGACTAGACAATCAATTATTTCTAGTCACCAACAATTATAGCATACATATCTACAATTGTCAATAGCTTTTGTCAAGTGTTTTGGCCGTTTTATTTAATTTTAGTATAAATAAATAAAGCGCTTAACGGTCACTAAATTAAAAATCTGGCTAATTTTAGCCAGATTATTGTTTTTTTATTATTTATTTTTAGATCATCCGCTGCGCTTAAAAGGATAATTATCCGCGCTGTCTTTTAGCTTCAAAAATCATAATCGCCGCTGCCACCGAAACGTTAAGCGAATCGACTCCACTCATCATTGGTATTTTTATGAGATTATCGGCTGATTTTAGCCAAAAATCACTTAAGCCTAGCGCCTCCGAGCCAAAAACTAGAGCCACGGCTCCCTTAAGGTCGACTTCTGTATAATTTTTTTTAGCTCCCCCGGTCGCCCCATAAGTATAAATTTGTTGTTCTTTTAGCCAATTTTTAGTTTGTTCCGGCGATGCACACACTATTTTTTGCGTAAAAATTTGACCCTCACTTGCCCGAATAACGTTCGGGTGATAAAGATTTACTTGGTTATCGTTTATAATAACGGCGTCAACGCCAGCCGCCCTAGTTGTTCTTAAAATTGCTCCAAGATTACCCGGTTTCTCTAGACCCTCAAGAATTACTATTAATGATTTTTGGCTTGGCTTAATATCATTAAAGGTGTGGGGCCGTGGTTTAGCTAGCGCTAAAAAACCATCTGGCGCTTCTTTATAACAAACTTTTTTAAAAACAGTTTTTGATAATTCGGTTCCTCTATCTTCTAGCTTTTTAAAAAATTCAGGGTAGTTGGTTTGATCTTTAAATAAATCTGGGCAATAAAAAAACGCTTGAATTTCCAATCCCGACTGAAAAGCTAAATTAATTTCTCGTGCCCCGTCAATTATAATTAACCCCTGCTCGCGGCGCTTACCCGCTTTTTTCAAACGAATTAAATTTTTTATTTTTAGGTTATCCGTACTTGTAATTATCATATAATTTTCCTTCTTTTATTTAATAAGTTTATCCTTAAGGATTATGCTATAATGATAATATAATCTTATCAATATGCCAATTCCTAGTTTAAAAACAAAATCATATCATGACTGGCGCACTTATGGGCGCGGTAATCAAGATTCCCCTTTTAACAAAAAACACAAACCATTAAGAATAAGGAAAAAAACTCTAAAAACACTAGCCTGGATTGTGGGCGGCTTAATTATCGCCGGTCTTTTTATAATCGCGACGGTGGTTGCTTGGGTTTCTCGAGACCTACCAAATCCCAATCAATTAATTAATCGCGACATCGCTCAAAGCACAAAAATATTCGATCGCACTGGCGAAAAAGTTCTTTATGAAATTAGTGGTGATGAAAAAAGGACCTTAGTGGCTATTGAGGAAATTCCAGATCACGTTAAGAAAGCAACGATTGCCCTTGAGGATAAAAACTTTTACAATCACGGCGGTTTCAGCCTCTGGGCGATGTTTAGAACGGCTCTAACTAATGTTGTTTTTCAGCGCAGTGCTGGCGGCTCAACCTTAACCCAACAATTTATTAAAAATGCTGTTCTTACTCCAGAAAAAAAGATTACTCGAAAAATAAAAGAACTTGTTCTCTCTTATCGTTTAGAAAAAAAATTCTCTAAAGACGAAATATTACAGATGTATCTTAATGAAATTCCTTATGGCTCAAATGCTTACGGCGTTGAAGCAGCCAGTCAAAAATATTTTGGTAAATCAATTAAAGACGTCTCCTTGGAAGAGGCAGCGGTTTTAGCCGCCATTATTCAACTTCCCTCCCGTTACTCACCCTACGGGCCCAATAAAGACCTTCTCCTGGGTCGTAAAGACTATGTTCTCAAACTAATGGTTGAACAAGGTTATGTTTCTGAAAAAGAAAGTGCTGAAGCGCAGGCTCGAGAAATAATCTTTAAAAAACCAGAGACTAATATTAAGGCGCCCCACTTCGTCATGTATATAAAAGATATTCTGGCAGAAAAATATGGCGAAAAAACCGTAGAACGTGGTGGTTTAAAAATATACACAACCCTTGATTTATACAAACAAGAAATTGCTGAACAGGTAATCACTGAAAAAACTAAAAATTATCCCGAAAAATACGGCGCCAACAACGCCTCGCTTGTTTCCATTGATCCTAAAACCGGTCAGATTTTAGTAATGGTTGGTTCGCGTGATTATTTTGACGATTCAATTGACGGTCAGGTTAATGTTTCAACGCGAGCGCGTCAACCGGGGTCATCAATTAAGCCTATGGTTTATGCGGCTTTGTTTGAAAAGGGCTATACCCCTAATACTATTTTATTTGATTGCCAAACTAATTTTTCCACCAACCCCGCTCAGCCATATGAACCGAATAATTATAGCGGTAATTTTCTGGGGCCAGTTAGTATTCGTAAAGCACTTGCCGGCTCCTTAAATATTCCGGCCGTTAAGGCAATTTATTTGGCGGATGTAAATAATGTAATTGATTTGGCGGAAAGTGCTGGCTATTCAACTCTTTATCCGCGTAGTCGTTTTGGCTTAGCCTTGGTTTTAGGGGGAGCTGAGGTTAAACTTTTAGAACATACCAACGCTTATAGCACTTTTGCTCGTGACGGATTAATGAGCCCAGTGGTTGGTATTTTAAAAGTTGAGGATAAGGATGGAAATATTCTCGAAGAGTATGAGCCGGCCGAAAAAAAAGTAATGAGCTCACAAACCGCTCGCATGATAAATAGTATTTTATCAGATAATGAGGCGCGTTCTTATGTTTTTGGGATTAAAAATAATTTAGTAATTGCTGGACGAACGGTGGCCGCTAAAACCGGAACGACAAACGACTATCACGATGCCTGGACAATTGGTTATACGCCCTCGCTAGTCACCGGTGTTTGGGTTGGGAACAATGATAATAAAGCAATGACGGGTCGGGCTGACGGCAGCGTGATTGCAGCACCGATTTGGAAAGATTACATGACTCGTATTCTTGGTGATACGCCCGCAGAAAATTTTAAGGCGCCAGATGACTATAAAACCGGTAAAGCAGTTCTAGATGGCGAAATCCCCAGTACTAAATTAAAGTTTAATAAATTAACTGGGCAAGTTGCTAATGAATATGACCCAAGTGATTTAGTCGAGGAGCGGGATGTGCCAATTTATCATAACATTCTTTATTATGTTAATAGAGAGAATCCTCGAGAAAAGGTACCAGAAAATCCCGAAACTGATCCGCAATTTAATCTCTGGGAAACTGGTGTAAAAAAATGGATGGAAAAAAATGCTAGTTCATCATTACTAGTTTCAGGTGGTGATGGGGGCGACCCCGCTCTTAGCGATCCTAAAAATAAGCCGATAGTTAATATTATTTCGCCGGCTGTAAGCGAAGAAATTAGCACCGACGAATTAGTGGTTAAACTAGAAATTACTGCGCCAAGCGCCATTGAACGAATCGAATATTATATTAATGATAATCTTTTACAGGTGGGCAGTGGCGTTGATACTAGCATTATTAAGAGTATCGATTTTTTACCAAATGGTTATCATAAATTGAGAGCCCTTGCTTGTAATGGCGCCAATAACTGTGGTGAAGCCACTGTTGATTTTAAGGTTGCTATTAAAGATAATTTAAACGGTGGCCAAGCGCCCGTCGTTATTATTACAAGTCCACAATCTGGCTTAGCCCTTAGTTCTTATGATTTTCCACTACCACTTATTTTAAATATTAACCCATTAAATAGTGCTGCCCAAGTAAACCTAATAATTAAAGATGCTGCTGAAAAAACAATAAGAGCTATTAAGGTTAATTCAATAAATAGCTTAGAAATAAACACTCAAATATCTGAACCTCTGCCGATTGGGGCCTACACAGTTTATGCTGAGGCGATTTCCTGGGGCGGTAGTCGTAGTCTCAGCGCCGGGGTCCAGCTACTAGTTAATTAGTAAAAACTTTAAACTACTGTTTAATTGGCATCACAATATAAAGGTAGTCGTCGTTTTTATGTGATTTAAAAACACAGGGTGAGTTGCTATTTAAAATACTAATACCAACTAACCCGGTTTTTATATTATTTAAACCATCGATAATATAGCGGTAATTTACTAAAATATTATTATCTTCGCCGTTTACTTCGGCCTCAATTTCTATTAAACTTTCGCCGCTGGCGCCCGAAGAAGAAGAGATTATTATTTTTTTATTAGAAAAATTAATAGAAATATCATTTACTCCCGCTCGAGAAAAAAGGGCCGCCGCCTTAACTGCTCTAATTAATTCTCCGCAATCAACCAGTGCTTCCGTTTGACTTTTAGCGGGAATAATTTGTTTATAATCTGGGTACTGGCCATTAATTAAACGTGAAACTAATTCAACTGAATCAATGGCAAATAAAATTTGATTCTCGCTTAAATATATCTTTAAATCATTACTGGTATCTAAGTCGTCACCACTAAACCCATTTAATATTCTAAGAAGTTCTTGGGCGGTTTTAGCCGGCACGATTACTCGGCTATCGCTTTTATTAAAACTGGAGATAGAAACTTGTTTTTCCGCTAAACGATAGCTATCAGTCGCTACTAAATTTAATTTATCACCAATAAAATCAAATAAAACACCACTTAATTCTAGGCGATTTTCGTTACTAGCGGTTGCAAAAATAACGCTATTTAACGACTGTCTAAAATCATTAGCCTGACAACTAAAATAACCGTCCTTATTTAGGGTTGGTATTAATGGAAAATCCTTAGATGACTCGCCGCGCATTTTTGTTTGGTAGCTGCCACAAATAATTTCCATGCCGTTTTCATCGCCACTTAACTCAACTTTTTCACCACCACTAAGCAAAGAAACATACTCGGTTATTAATTTAGAGTCAACCGTTAATTGACCGCTATTTTCTATTTTGCCACGTAAGTTGTAGGTTATTCCAATTTCTAAGTTAGTAGCGATTAGTTCAATATTTCCCTTATCTGCTTTAATTAAGACATTATTAAGAATCGGGAGATTGATATTTTTACTACTTGCGTGTCCAACTAAGTTGAGACCTCTTTTTAAATTTTCTTGTAGAATAGTTAAATGCATATATTATATCTATATTATATATAATTTATAATAATAACAATAAGCCGGTGGATAAATTTTAATTTAGAGGTTTCGGCCTATCCCTATTAGTTTTTACCTGTTAATTGGTTTGTCGACTACTTGTGTTCTTTGTTGAGTTAATTTGTGAATAAGTTTTTAGATCTAGAATTTATACACAGAACACACTTATTAGCCAACAATTTATCACCAAGATATTAACAAGAAAAATAGAGACAAAAGTTAATAATTATTGTTGCACAATTGACGGATGGAGGCGATTTCTTGTTTTAATTTTTCATTTTTACCATCGGAAATTTCCAATCTAATTTTATTATAAGAGTGCATGGCCGTGGTGTGGTCGCGCCCACCAAGTTCAATCCCAATAGTTGGATATGATCCACTTAAATCTTCTCTAATTAAATAGGCGGCAATTTGACGAGGTAAAACTAATTCTTTCTTACGACTTTTACCAATTAACTCTTTATAATTTGTATTATAAAAACGGGCCGCAGCTTCAATAATTTCTTTAGGACTCAATGATTTTGTTTGCAGGTTAGAAACGTAATCACTTAAAATATCTTTAACGCTCTTGGGGCTAGGGTTAATCCCTTTAAATTGGTGGAAAGCGATTATTTTATTTAGAGCTCCCTCGAGTTCACGAATATTATTTTGAACATGTTCGGAAATATAAGTTAAAATTTCTTTATCGAGAGGAAAATTGCGTTCATTTGCCTTTTTTTCTAAAATAGCGATTTTAGTTTCGGTGTCTGGTTTACCAACATCAGCCACCATTCCAGATTCAAAACGTGAAATTAAACGACTCTCAATTGCCGGGATGGCTTTTGGTGGACGATCAGAGGTTAAGACGATTTGTTTATCATTTTGTTGGAGCTCGTTAAAGGTATGAAAAAATTCTTCTTGTGTTCCATCTTTTCCCCCCATAAACTGGACATCATCAACTAGAAGTAAGTCAACGTTTCGATAAAGATTTTTAAATTCTTTAGCGCGTCCCTCTTTAACTGATTGGATATAACTATTGGTAAATTTTTCGCTAGTGGCGTATAAAATTTTATTAGTTTTTTTAGCAACCGCATTACCAATCGCCTGAAGTAGGTGAGTTTTACCAAGACCAACGCCGCCATAAATAAAGAGGGGGTTATAAGATTTTCCAAGATTATTAACAATTGCTAAACAAGCCGCATGAGCTAATTCGTTGCCGCGCCCGACAATAAAATTTTCAAAAACATATTTTGGATTTAGGCCATACTGATTAACGCCAGCATTATTATTTTTTACCGCGGCGGGTTCAGTGGAATTGATTGAGGCCTCTTTTTTATTACCCTTTTCACTACTACTAGTTGGATGTACTTCGCGAGTAGACGCGTGATTTATTGGGGAGCCGCCCAGTTGGCGCAATTCAATTTTATAAATAACTGCCTGAACCTTTTCTTGGCTAACACTTTCTAGGGCACTCACAATATTTTTATGATATTTTTCTTCTAACCATTTTTTAACAAAAGCATTGGGGACACAAACAACAAAACGACCATCCTCACGAGACGAAATAAAAGTATCCTTGAACCAGGTGACAAAATTAGCTCGTGACAAATTAATTTCCATTTCACCTAAAACAGCTTGCCAGAGTTGCTCATTAGTCATAATCTTTTAATATTTAGTGGCGGGCCAGTGCGCAGCCTATTAGTGTTTCTATTATATTAGATAAAGACATTAATCACAAGCAGGAGTATTGTTTAGAAATTGTTGAAAAAGAGGGGATAACAATAATAATTTTCTAATTTATACTAGTTAAACATTAATTAAATCTATTATAGTCTTTAATTGACTTTGACCAGTAAAGCTGTTATTGTATACGAGTAAATAAATAAAAAGATTAAACTGATACTATGCCGAAGAGAACCTACCAACCCAATAAGCGTCGTGCTAAGAAAAAACACGGCTTTATGGAAAGAATGTCGACTAAAAATGGACGACTAGTTTTAAAACGCCGTCGCCAGAAAGGCCGAAAGAAGCTCACAAAATAAATGGATTTTGTCTCTTTTCATGTTGAAAAAAAGCCAACGCATACGACTTGATAAGGATTTTGACCGGGCATTTAAAGCCGGTCAGTCTTTTTATGATAAAAACCTAAGCCTTAAATGCGTGGCCACCACTCAATTAAAAAGTCGTTTAGGTGTTTTAGTAAGTACTAAAGTTAGTAAAAAGGCAGTACTTAGAAATAAAATTAAACGACAGCTCAAGTGGCTTTTTAATGTGGAGCAGAAAAAATTTATTCGACCCAGCGATTTGGTTATTGTTGTTTTTCCAGAAATATTAGATAAAAGTTTTTTGGAAATTCGCGGCATTTTAATTAAAGGCCTTAAAAAACTTGGTCTTTATGAGTAATATTTTATTGCTTTTTAAGCAAATTCCGGCACAAATTTTAGTATTTTTAATTAAGTTTTATCAAAAAACCCTTTCCCCTGATCATGGACCATTGAGCATTTTTCATCCTCACGGGTTTTGTCGCTTTCAACCATCGTGTTCGCAGTACGGCGTCGAAGCAATTAGTAAGCATGGAGCCATAAAAGGATCGTTAATGTTATTATGGCGCTTGTTGCGCTGTAACCCGTGGAACAAGGGAGGCATAGATCAAATTAAATAATAATTTAAATAAATAATAATTTTATAAAATATGGCCAATTTTTTTACGACTGTTTTTTATCAGCCCCTTTTAAATCTACTTATCTTCTTTTACAATACGATTTCTTTTCATGATTTTGGGATTGCGATCATTTTTCTGACAGTTGCTATTAAATTAATTTTTTGGCCACTGAGTCGTTCTTCAATAAAATCTCAAAAAGCTCTTCAAGACCTACAGCCCAAAATTGATGAATTAAAAAAAATACATAAAGATGATCGAGTCGCCCTTAGTCAGGCCACTTTAGAGCTATATAAAAAAAATCAAGTTAATCCCTTTTCTTCTTGTCTACCCCTATTAATTCAACTACCCTTTTTATTTGCTGTTTATCGTGTTTTTAGAGATGGTGTTTCTGGTCGCTTAGACCTAGTTTATTCATTTATAGCGCGCCCAGAAACAATTAATACCCTGTCTTTAGGATTTTTAGATTTATCAAAACCGAGTATTTATTTGGCAATTTTGGCGGGGCTAGCTCAGTTTTGGCAAGCGAAGATGATGATTTCCTCTAAACCAAAGGGATTAACCACCTCACCCGATGAAAGCATGGCGGCTATTATGAATAAACAAATGTTATATTTTATGCCAGCAATTACAGTTTTTATTGGTTTATCGCTACCGGGTGGGCTAACGCTTTATTGGTTTGTCTTTACTCTCTTTACGGCTCTACAGCAACTAGTTACGATTTCTAAAAAAGAAGATGGGGTCAGCGGCGTGGTTGAGGGAGAACTTGTTAAATAAAAAATCGATTATCAAAAAGAAATTTTTAAATAAAAAACGACTGAATAATATCAGTCGTTTTTAATTACTATTTTTGTTTTATTTTTGGTAATTAAATAATTTAGTTTCCGGTGGTGCTGGTTGAATTTAAATTAATTGGCGATGTGCTAGTGGTGGTGTTTGGCGAGGAGGTGGCCAGGCTACTAGTTGCGTTTCCTGGGGCGCTCGCTCCGACCAAACAAACCGCTTGCCAAGGAACGTAATGAGATTTAAAGCGTTGATTAATATTTTCTTTACCGAGGTCATCTGGATAAATAACTGTATAGTCAAAATAGGCGTCAGCACCATTATGGGAACTCTCGGTACACTTTTTTTCTCCCGGCGCCAAATTACTAGTTTCAATTATTTTTGTAGGCTCGGGTTTTACAATATTATAAATGGTCGGATAGGTTGAGCTGGCTATACGTCCATCTTTAGTTCCCCAAAAATCTATATAAAGATCGCTTTTTTCAATGCGCGTTTGAATTAAAAGATATTTTCCGGTGTCGTTTACAAAACGTAAATCAGGGGTCGGATCATAAATAGTTGCATCGGTGCCGGCCGGCTCATAATAAGAAACGCGATAAGAGTGGTTTTGACGCATGGTTATTGGGAGTCCAGTAGAAATGGCTGCTCGAAAAACAGTTGTTCCGAGTTGACATAGGCCACCACCATATTCGGGGACGGTTTTATCTCCCTTAATAACCAGCTCAGTTAAATAACCAGACTTGCTGTCGATTTCGCCAAGAGCACCGATTAAAGAAAATTCTTCGTCTGGCTTAATAAGTAGCCCATGAATAGCCTCGGCTCCAATTTTTATATTATGACGACGATTGGCTGGTGAGCCAGTAAAGGCCGAGTGGCCAGTTCCAAGGAGTTCGGTGATATTAAAATCAGCGCCACTGTTTGGGTTATTAGCCGGAACAGGTTCGCTTATTAAATCAACTTCATTAAGGCCATTTTTAAATTCTTCAGAAATTTTTAAAGCAAGTTCGGGAATATTAAGTTGACGCCCGTCTTTTCCGGGTTCCCAGTTATTAACCTTGCCGTTTTTAATTTCAAAGCGCGGTAAAAGCGGCGCACGGTCTACTTCGGGAGCAACTACTAATTTTAAATATTCTTCTATTTTTTGCGGATCAAGTAATAATTGGCCGGCCTGCGCTTTTGCTAAAGTGATTAATTTAACCGATTTTATTTTCCAATATTTAATTTGGTTATCATTTTCAACAAAACGCAAACTAAGGGCGCCGCGATTAATAATTGCACGTGCCTCCTTTTCTAAACCAACTAAATTTTTAGCGCTAATTTCCGGATAAGCAATAGCGGTTTTAATAGCAATTACCCGGTTTTCTAATTGGCTTAAATTAAGGTCAATCTTATTTAGTAAATCAACTAAATCCAGATTTTGACCAACTTTTTCCGGGTTAATAATTAATTCGTCGCTGTTTTCACTTTCAGCCACAGAAAAATAAGCGTTTTCCGGCCTGATTATTAATTCGGAGAAGTTAGTATTTACTAAAGTTTCGACCAGTTTTTTATCTAAAAAATAAACAAGTTTTACGGAGTTGTTTTTTGTGGGAGATAATTTTTTTAACCAATGGCCAATAAAAGAAAGATTAAGTTGTTTATTTAATTCCTCACTTGTTTTTTCAAAATCAAAATAAAAAAGCGGTCGAGCTAGGTCGGGTCCAGACTCGGTCACTTTAATGGTTTCATATTTTATAGCTTGGTTATATTGAAAAACTAGCCCCTCGGCCTCTAATTTGCGCGCCTTTTCAAAAATTAGTTTATTTGCTTCGGTAATGTTATTTAGGCTAAGATCCAGTGAACCGAGATGAGTTTTTGGATAAAGCCTATTTTGATATTTATTTTGCCAAAATAAATAATTACCCAAGACCAATAAAAACAAGAACAAAAAAAGAACCGCAATAATTATAACCCGGCGCTTGGGGCGCTTTATCTGCATAATTTTAATAGCCTTAATCCTTAAGCTTGACCTCGATATGGTTGGCCTTGTTCTTGTAGAGCTTTAGTGTTAAAACACCATTTTCTAATTCCGCCTCGACTCGTCGGCTGTCGATGTCGGCCGGTAAAATAATAGAGCGCGAAAACGAGCCCCAGTAACACTCTCGATATAAATAATCTTCTTCTTTAATTTTATTTTCAGTTTCACGTTTACCTTTGATTGTTAGTAGGTCGTTGTGTAGAGAAATTTTTAAGTCATCAGGACTTACTCCGGCCATGGTCGACTTAACTACTATTTTTTGTTCATCTTGGTAGACATCAATTGCTAATTGTCCATCAAGCTCCACCTCTTCTTCCAACCATTGGGCGGTCGCTGATTCTTGTTGAGCGGGATGAATGGTTCTTTGATTGTTTTTGAAAAACATATTTTTATATTTGTTTATAATTTACCAATAAATGAAGTAAAAGTAAATAAGCATTCTTTTTATAAAGTAAAAATCTCTCCGACTTGGAGAGATTTTTGATGGCGGGGGATTGGTATGATCTAAGAACGCGGCTTATTAATAATAGATGAGTTAACACTATGACTTTAGACAAATAAAAAAGCCAGAAATCATTATAAAATCTGGCTTAAAAAAATTGCCCCCCTTTTATTAATTGCCTAAAAAAGGAGCCCGACCTATAAAAGAACCATCTGGGAATATTACACAATCATTTATATAGATGTCTTTACCCGGATAAAATGCTCTTAAAAAAAGAATCTTCTCTATAAGTTCCTGACCTTTAATTTTTACTTTCAGATTAGAGCGACTACTAGTATTTATAGAGACGATAATGCGCTCACTTCCAGGGACGCATTGTAACTCAGCTTTTCCCGGAATCGTAGCCACACCCACGATTTCGCCTTGTTCCCCACAGGATGTAATGAATATAGAAAACACGATAATAACTAAAACAAAAATTAAGTTTTTCATGACACACTCCTTTTAAAGTTAATATTATTTGATTAATTACTAAACTCGCCTATTTTTAGACGATCTTGGTAATTAATCAAACATAACCTTATTTATAAATGGGCTATTTTAATGTTTATACAATAGCATACTTTATTAATTATGTCAAGCATTAGTTAATTTACTCTATAAACCTCAATAAAATCAGATCACTTTAATATATTAGCTCAACTATAATCTAAAAAAGATAAAAATTAGGTTTTTTATAAATTAAGAAAAAAAGACTCCCAAAAAGGAAGTCTTAAATTATGGTGGGCCCGACAGGATTCGAACCTGTGACCTCTACAATGTCAATGTAGCGCTCTAACCAACTGAGCTACGAGCCCGCGCTTAGTGGGCATAGATGGACTTGAACCATCGACCCCCGCTTTATAAGAGCGGTGCTCTAACCAACTGAGCTATATGCCCCATCACGATATTTATTATTTAAGTGGCAAGGGTCATTTCCGCTATCTTTATATCATTATGTAATACTTTTATCAAGCTGATTGACGAGTTCCGGAATCACTTTATTAATAGCCTCTTGTAATGAATAGTTAATTTGGGCGAAGGCAATTTTAGGATTACCAGTTGGTAAAAAATTTGTGGCTACGCGCAAGGCATTAATTTTTTTTAAAGAGTAAACAATTAATTTTGTTTTTTTATCCTCATCTTCATATAAAATCGCGGCTAATTTAGCGTCCGGTAAATCGGCGAGAAGCTCATCCATTACGTCGCCGATTTCTTCAGCGCCGGCGCCACTATCTTTTAGATCGTTTTTACTAAGGTGTGACCAGAGTAAATCCCCCTTTTTTGCGGTTTGTAAATTATTAAGAATTTTCCCCCACAATTTTAAAGATCTTAAACTGCGCGAACGGTATAAATGATTAACTATTTCTTCACGTCTTGCCCCTAAAGAAATTAATTCAGAAGCAGCTAAAAGAGTTCCTGGAACAAGGTTGGGATTTTTAAAATTACGGCTCTCTAAAATAATCCCAGCCAATAGGCAGGTGGAAATTTCTTCATCTAAATTATTTTGATTATAATTTTTTAATAAATAATAAACAATCTCTGAAACACTTAGGGCATTTAAATTGACGAAATTAATTTGACCAAATTCTTCGTTGGCTGATTGATTATCGATATTTAAAATAGTTGTTTTATAAAAAAATTCAATATTATCATCATATAATTTACCTAAAGATTCTAAATCAACCGCCCCGACAACAATTATTAAATCATATTTAAACTCTCCGGCGCGTGCCGAAACATTTTCTGGTTTAAACCAACCAGCCGCTGGCGAAATAATAAAGTTTAGATATTTTTCATCAATCGTATATTTTATTTGACTCACTTTTGATTCACTAATGTCAACGGAAACAATAAAGCGTTGAATATTTTCTAAGCGACTGGCAATTTGTTTGTAGTCTGGTAAAAACATTAAAGGTCCCGGCTTATTGCCGGGTTGGTCACCAATAATATCAACCGCCTTACCCATTTTTTTAATATACAAAAATAGGGACAACGAAGCCGCGACAGCGTCTGGTCGCCAATCACCAGGAAAGACAATGAGAGGGCTTTTTGCTCGTTCAAGTTGATGAAAAATTTGTTTTTCTAAATCTAGCATTAAATATTAAGTTAATCTTTAAATATATCGGCATTTGGGCCAAAAGTCAAGACAATGCACTCGTCCATGTCATACTTAACACACCCTCCTGACTAATATGGCAAATTGGAGTAATATTTTCGGATTAAACAATAAATCCGAAGACATTATGCAAACTAAGGCCGAGATTAAATTTAACCC
>Ga0247841_10002448_pt1 | contig 37082 bp, 40 predicted proteins | sample LaCruzMarch2015__2_FD_192410 | JGI IMG/M metagenome (GOLD analysis project Ga0247841, IMG submission 192410) | Freshwater microbial communities from meromictic Lake La Cruz, Castile-La Mancha, Spain - LaCruzMarch2015_18m | ecosystem: Environmental > Aquatic > Freshwater > Lake | place: Spain... | reverse complement strand
CTCTGGAAAACCCGGAGTATGTGCGTTTTGCCTGGAATTTCCTTGCCGAGCCGAACCTGCGCAACAAGGAAGGGCTGCCTGCGCTTCCATTTAACACCGCTGAAGTCCTTTTTCATAAGACTCCAGCCGCAGGACACGCTGCGCCTTAAATTTTCACCGGATGCTTCTGTGCTGAACCCGCGAAAAATCATGACATCTCAACCAAACAAGGTCCCCCACGCGGGGAAGTCCGGATGTTGACCCGCTTTTTCCAAAGGATTGAGGAGAAGGAAAAGGATTGCCGGCAACCGCCGGTGCTAACCGTCGCATTCGGTGACAGTGCGACCCAGGGTTGCATGGAGTGCGACGTGATCGCACACTCATCGGTTTACCACCATCTCTTGAAGCAGATGTTGGAAAACGCTTACCCGAAAAGTACATTCAGCATGCTGAATGCGGGTGTGAGTGGTGACACGGCTGCAAAGTCTCTTGACCGACTTGACCGGGACGTGATTCGCCATGACCCGGCTCTGGTTATCGTGGGCTTTTGTCTCAACGACTCCTTGAAGAAAAGCAACGGGATGGCGGAATACGCCGCCAGCATGAACACGATCCTGGACCGGATCGCCGCAGAGACCTCCGCCGATGTGATTCTGCTCACTTCAAATTTCATGGCCACCCGGGCAACCGGGAGGATCCACCCGACGCACCGCTGCTTCACCGAACTCATGACAGGCTGCCAGAACGATGGGGTTGTCTCGGCCTACAATGCGGAAATTCGAAAAATCGGCGAAACCAGAGGTCTCCCGGTCGCTGATGTCTACGCCCGCTGGGAATACATGGCCAGTGAGGGCGTTGATACCACCGCTTTGCTTTCCAACGGATTAAATCACCCTGACGCGGCGGGTCAGCGGCTGATCGCTGAAGCCATTTGGAACGTCATTTCAAGAAATGCGCCGCTGGCTGACTCCTCAAATAATCCCATATGCATCAACGAATAAATCTCCCTAGCGGCGTCTGGTCCGCAGTTCCGGCCCCATTCACCAAGGATCTGAAGTTGGATCCTCCCTCCGTCAGGCGTATGGTTGACCACCATTTGGTGCTCGGGGTCAAGGGGCTGTTCCTCAACGGCACAAACGGGGAAGGTCCCTGGATGACCAATGAGCAGCGCCGCAACATGGTTTGCCTGGTGGCTGATGGAGTCAGGGGAAGGCTTCCACTGGCGGTTCAGGTTACCGACGATTCTGCCGCAAGAATCCTGAGCAATATTGATACTGCGAGGGATAGTGGTGCGGATCTGGCTGTCATTGCCCCCCCCAGCTTCCTCATGCGTAAAGATCCCAAAGCGATTCTCGACCTTTACCTTGAAGCCATCCGCAGCAGCCCGCTCCCTGTGGGTATTTATGACCGTGGTTCTTACGGAGCAGTCAATGTGCCCGATCAAATCCTTGGGAAAATCTACGCGGAACCAAATGTGGTCATGGTGAAGGACAGCTCTTCCAATCCGGAACGGCGGAAGATCGCCCTCGCGGCGAAGAAAAAGAAACCTTCCCTTTTGCTGCTCAACGGCGATGAGTTCAACTGCGTGGAGTATCTCAAGGCGGGTTACGATGGGCTTCTGTTGGGAGGGGGAGCTTTCAATGGCTGGATGGCGGGCCGGATCATGGAGGCAGCTGCTCATGGCGACCTGGAACTGGCAGAAAATCTTCAACGCCGCATGAACCGCCTCATGTTTGCAGTGTATGGCGGAAAGAAGATAAAATGCTGGCTGTCTGGTGAAAAGAAACTGCTGGTCGAGATGGGGATTTTCAGGTCCTGGAGGAACTATCCGAATTATCCGCTAACGCCTTCGTGCTGCCGGGCTATTAGTCGAATTGTGATGACGGAACAGGAATGGCTTTTCCCTTCGGGAAGAAATTCGGAAACCACAGCATGAGCCTTCTCGACAGGGATATGAAGTTGCTTGGTATATTTCGTCATTAGTGATTTGAAATGAATCATACTTTACCTCGGGGCGGCGGATTGGCCTCTACAGAGCAAGTGCGGCTGCATTCAACCGCAAGCCGTGGACGATGGCAGGCTGTGGTCATGAAAAACGGCCAACGTTATCTCATGTTAGCAAGTCCCCAAACCTGCGACATACGTGAGTATCAGTAAAGGTAAATTATGACAAATCAACCCCGGAATAAAGTGGAGCAAGAGTCGTTGTTTGCAACAATACCCACACAGCAGTCGTTACACGAAACGTTGCCAACAATTCGGATGCGCAATATGGCAAAAGTCGAAGCCGACGAGATCCAAGGCAGACATTATGCTTGGGAAAGAAAGTTTAACTCTCGATTCCTCGCTACACGAAGCACGCCGGATGTGTCTCATGCGTTGCAAGCAATGAGTTTTATTATCCTTAACTGGATGTTTGCTGCAAGCTCGGTCGCCATTGGGGCCATCTCTCCCCCTCTGCTCATTGACTCCTTTGAGTATGCTTCGCCATCCGCCGCCCAGGCAGTGTGGGTAGCAGCGACATACGGGCAACCTGCGGTTTACGCCAGCCAGCCGGTGATACCGGTGACAGAGGCGGGGGTTAACTGTCTGTCCCTGCCCAACGCTTTCACCACCACGACAGTGCGTGGAGATTTCATTCGCTCTGGCAATCTGGATCTCTCGCCCTATTCGGTGATCAGCGTAAAACTTAAAGCCACGTGTCCCTCCATATTTACAACAATCGGCTTTAAGACCACGAGTGGCGGATGGTATTTAAAAGTGATCTATGTTACAGACCAATGGAGGACATATGTAATTCCAACGAGTTCCTTCGAAGCTCAAACTTCGCCACCCGTTAGCGGATGGAATACTATAACCCAAACAAAGATCTCTTGTTACAATACTTCGTCAGATCTGCCTGAAACTGTGTTTGCATCAGAACTGCAGGCAAGCGATAACCTCAATTTGCTTCCAAATAGTGGTTTCCAGGTAGTGACGGCGGGAACGATGCCTGATTATTGGGGGCCTACTATCCTCCGCTTAGGTGCTTATCATGAGCAATGGGTGCTAGATATGGACTCATGGCGTGCGCGCTGGGGCGTCGATACGACTGTTGCTCATGGTGACACGAACTCGCTTCGCATCGTCTGTTCAGCCGAAACTCCTTCGCTCCCCGATTTGGAGGCAGTTAGCAATTATTTGACAATACCTGCTGGCCACAGCACGTTTTCTGTCTGGGTTAAAAGTGACCAACCAAACCTGGCGGTCACCCTAAAAATTACTGGTTATACCAACACAAATCCGATGAATCCATACACTGCGTCGTCGGGCCCGATACCAATAGCGGCGGCCAATGTGTGGCAGCGCTGCACCTTTACTATTAATGTGGCGGATGGACTTAATTATGCTTCATGTTTCATTTCTCCAATTGGGACTGGAACGCTATGGTTGGATGACGTGCAGTTGGAGAACAGTGCAACCGCGACGGACTGGCAACCAGCGTTGATAGACGCTAACATACCGTTGACAACCTTGCATAAGCCATCAGTTCCTTCTATTTCTGATGCTGACATTACGCCAGGATCCGACACTATCAATGTCGCTATTGATGACAATGGTCGATTCATCGTGGATTCTGAACCATTTCTTCCAATTGGAGTAGATTGGGCGGGCCCCCCTTCTTACGCCATCGTTCAGTACCTTGCCCATGCAGGCTTCAACACCATTGTGCTCTATCTTCAGGCGTGGATGCAGACAAGTGCCATAATTTCATCTTTGGACAGCGCCAAAGCGAACGGAATGAAGGTTGTTATCAGGACTGATAACGCTGTTCCTCCGGCCGCCTTGCAAACCTGGATTGAGACTCTAAATTATCATCCTGCCATCATCGCTTGGTATCCTTTTGACGAGCCAATCGGCCTGCCTAGTGAAAATCCGCTTAGCCAGTCCTGGCAGGATGCCAATGCCAAGTATGCTATCGCCACGAGTAGTGATCCCCATCATCGCCCTGTCTTTATTAACCGATATGATGATAACTTTTCCAGCGATTGGGCAAGCGATATTCTGTGCTTGGATCATTATCCCATTGGAGTGTTAGACCGTAACATCGCTGATGTCGGAACTAGAATTCACTCGCTAAGCCAACTTGCTTCGGAAGTTCACAAACCCGTATGGAATTGGCTGCAGAGCTGGGGATACCATCATTATGTTTCACGGGAACCAACGAGTGCTGAGGCCGAATGTATGGCCTATCTAGCTATCATTAATGGCTCCCGCGGCTATCTTTATTGTGGGCATCTCCCGCGATCGTTGGAACAGTGCAAGGAGATACGTCTTCTCACTGACGAAATCAGTGTCCTGACCCCGGTGCTGTCCTCGACGACGACCCCGCCAATGGTATCCGTCGACTCGCCATCCATCCAATTGCTGAGCAAGAACTCCGGGGCGAATTACGTAATGGGAGTCAATGTCACAACCTCGACTGTAAATGCGAACCTGACCTCGTCTGTCGCAGACTATGGCTTGGCTACGGTCATGTTCGAGGATCGAACTGTGCCTGTGGTGAAGGGGGAAATCACAGACACCTTCCTTCCGTATCAGCGTCATGTCTATTCCTACCCGGGTGCTTTGGTGGGGCAGTGGACTTTTGACGAATCTGCAGGCCCCGATGCCGTTGATTCCTCTGGCAATAGTCACAACGGAGCATGGAGCGCAACTGGGCTGACACCGACAATGGGGCTAGTTGGTGGAGCGCTAAATTTTGATGGAACCAACGGCTCTGTGGTGGCAAACAACGTCGCAGTCAACACAACGCCAGGAGGGGCCAATACGATCGCCTTCTGGATGAAATGGAACGGTGGCAACAATCAGATGCCGTTTGGATGGAATACGTGGTATGACCTTTTCCTGGCGAACGGGTCCTTCGGCATCAACACGGGGCAGGGAAACATTCTAGGGATTTCCTCGGCTGGCATGGCCGGGCAGTGGGTGCATGTGGCGGTGGTGTTCCCGAATGCCGTGCCGAGCCCGAGCAATACGCAGATATTCATCAACGGGATCCAGCAGGCCGTGACGAACCGAATGGGTGTCACGACGGCAAATCGCAGCGCTACCCCGGGCATAGTGATCTCGGGGTTGGGCCCCTCCACGAGTTACAAGTTTGGCGGAACGATAGACGACCTCCACATCTATAACCGTGCTTTGACTCCCAGCGAGGTTGCATCCCTCGCCACTCCGTGAACCGAATGGTACAAATTACTACCAACCGACTCCAGAGTCACCATGTTGAGGAAATTGCTGGGATCTATCCGCTGACGCGATCGTGGTGCACGGTAAAGATCCTTGGTATAATAACGATGCAGGAGAGTGCTTTTTCAAACAAAAATATGAGCGAGGCAAAGCCATGAAACTCCCATATACAGATACCAAGCCGGTTGGAGCAGCGGATTTTTATTTCGCTATCAATGCCACGTTTCGTTTCATTCTCGAATCATTGGGGCCCGATGCGCTTCGCCGTTACTGGACAGGGCTTGGGGAATCCTACTTCGCGCCCGTCTCGGAGGACTGGCGTGCGGGCGGCCTGCCTGCAGTGGCCGCGTATTGGCGCGACTTTTTCCAGGCCGAGCCTGGCGCTCAAGTCGAAGTTGATGAGGGGAGCAGTGAGGTTGTCGTGCGCGTGAATACGTGCCCTGCTATTGCCCACCTGCGGGGCGGGGCGAGGGATATCGTTCCTTGTTTCTGCCAGCACTGCTGGTTCATCGGTGAGGCGATGTCCGCGAAGGCCGGTTTCACGGTCCGCGTGGAGGGCGGTAATGGTTCGTGCCGGCAGGTGTTCCGAACGGCTGACCCGGCACTGCCGCCTCAGCAACTTTCTGCCATCAAGGAGGCCACATGCTAGGGGCCTATGATTTCTGTGCCCACTACGAATGGACTTTCGAGTGGTTGAGGCGCGAGGGAGGGCACCCGCTCGTCCGCCGCTACTGGGAGGAAGCGATCGGGGGGGACAGCCAGCGCCACGCGGCGGCGCTGATCGTCGGAAAGGGGATTGCCGGCATGAAAGAATACTGGGGCCACACGTTGAGCGAGGAGGCGGCCGGCTACACATTCACCGAGAAGCCCGGGGTTTTCCGGATTGACATGCACGACTGCCCATCAAAGGGGTTTCTCCTCCGCAACAACCTTCAGGCGTACAGTGACTATTGCGATCACTGCATGGGCTGGATTGGCCCGGTGATGAAGAAGGCAGGGTTCGTCATCCACCACGAGCACAACCACTGTGGAAAGTGTTGGTGGGAGTTCCGCCGCAAGGAGGATACGTCTGCCGCTTCTGCGCCGGGCGGGATATCTGGCTCCTTCGACGTGAGACAACGCCCAGGGTGGGAGGGGGCGCAGGCGCATCTCGATTCCTACCGGGGAGCAACCGATCCGGATCAAAAGGCTCCCCGATGAGTAGAATGCCTGCCTTCGCCCGTCTGCAAGTTTCTGACATCAAAATATTATGAATGATAATCCAACAGTTGTTTTTCCGGAACCGGGCAGGGTCGTCATCGAAAACAAGCCCTGTCCCTCGCCGAAGACCGGTGAGCTTCTGGTGGAAACCCATCGCACCTTAATCAGCACGGGTACGGAATTGACGATGCTGAGCGGCAATTTCCAGCAAGGCTCCTTTTGGGAAAGCTATGTGCGGTATCCCGTCCTGCCCGGGTATTGCAATGTGGGAACCGTGGTGGGACTAGGACCGGAGGTTGACAAAAAATGGCTGGGGCAACGGGTCGCGTCCTACGGGAACCATGCGCGTTATGTCACTGTGAGAGCCTATCCATGCGGGTCCCAAACGAATCTGGACGGACAACTGGCGATCAGCATTCCTTCCCCGTGGGTTTTGGCGCGCCCGATACTCCGCGATGTTCCAGACGAGCATGCCATCTTTTTTACGATCGGTGAGATTGTGATGAACGGTGTCCGGCGGGCCAATGTTCGATGGGGCGAATCCGTGGTCGTCTATGGCCTGGGCTTGCTGGGGCAGCTTACTGTGCAGATGTGCCTCATGGCCGGGGCGCGACCGATCATTGGTGTGGATATCTCCGAAAGCCGCCTGCAATGCCTGCCGGACAATCCCGCCGTGATCCGTGTGAATGCCAAATCATCCGATGTTTCCGCAGTGGTCGATAGGGTGACCCGCTCACGGAAGGCGGATGTGGTTTTTGAGGTGACTGGAAACCCCGGGGCGATTCCGCAGGAATTTGGCGTTCTGCGAAATCAGGGGCGGTTTGTCGTTCTGAGCAGTCCGAAGGGGGAAACGCAGTTCGACTTCAACGACCTCTGCAACGTGCCAAGTCACACCATCATCGGGGCACACAACTTTTCGCATCCGTCAGAACCAACTTTGGACAATCCCTGGACGAACCTGCGCGATGCGGAACTATTCTTCGACCTGGTGGCCGACGGCGCGGTTCAACTGGAACCGTTGATCTCCCACCGGGAGCGTTATGACAAGGCCGCCGAGCTCTACCAGATGTTGGTGAGTGACCGCTCAAACGCCATGGGCGTCGTGCTCGATTGGACGCGTTAACCACTCATGAAATTACGTATGAAGAATGCAAAAAGACCAGTCAATGTGGCCGTAGTCGGCCTTGGATTCATGGGAGTCACCCACCTCCGCGCGCATCTCGACAATCCTGCTGCGCGGGTCGTTGCCGTCTGCGATGCGGTGCGTCTGCCGGTGGGCGGAGTGTTGCCCGGCGTCGCGGGCAACATCAGGAAATCTGAAGACATAAACCTCGGGCCTGGCGTGAAGGTCTTCCGCAATCTTGATGAGTTGCTGGCCGATCCCGATGTGGAGATAGTTGATATTTGCACTCCGACGACGGCGCACCCGGAACAGGTCATGGCCGCCCTGAGGGCCGGAAAGCACGTCCTCTGCGAAAAGCCACTCGCAAGGACATCCGCTGCCGCATGCGAGATAATTAAAGTGTCCGAGGCGTCACCGGGGATGCTCATGCCGGCGATGTGCATGAGATTCTGGCCGGGGTGGGCGTGGCTCAAGCAGGTTGTAGCCGGTCAAACGTATGGAAAGGTTTTAGCAGCGCGCTTCCGACGGGTCTCCGCAATGCCTGCGTGGAGCGGGCAGGGCACTTACACCGGAAGCAGCGACTTGGGTGGAGCACTCTTTGACCTCCATATCCACGACAGCGATTTCGTCCATTTTCTCTTCGGCCGCCCCTCGAGCGTTTTTTCGACCGGCGTCCTGAACTCCGCAGGCGCGATCAACCACGTCCTGACCCAATACGAGTTCCCTGGCGGACCCATAGTCCACGCCGAGGGAAATTGGTTGCTCACGACAGGCTTTAATATGGCGTATACGCTCTATTGCGAACGGTGCACGTTGGATTTTGACCTTGACCGCGGAACGAACGCCCTGAGCGTTACCGAGGAAGGCCGGGAACCGGTTGTTGTGAAACAAGAGGCAGGGGATGGCTATGCCGGAGAAACGCGTTATTTTGTGGACTGCGTCGCTTCCGGTCGGTCCCCGCAGATTGTGACCGCGCTGGACGGGGTGGCGGCGCTGGAGATTTGCGAGGCGGAAGAAAAATCACTCCGCACCGGACAGCCGGTTTGTCTCCCGCCACAAGCCGGGCGGACGCTATAAATTCATGACTTTTATGGACACGAACATTTTGAGCTCCTCGTCTCCCTTCAACCTTACCCCAATATGATTATTAGCCATCTACGCTATGCAGAACACTTCTATGAACTTGGAGCCGGCATCTACGCCGGGCTCCAGTTTCTCGAACGGCCCGATTTGATTTCACTCGACAAGGGCAGGTATGATCTGCCCGGTATCGAAGGAGGTTACGCCTTGGTGCAAGAGCATGAGACGCAGCCACTCGCGCGGGCAAAATGGGAAGCTCACCGGAAAATGATCGATCTCCACTATATGGTATCCGGTCAGGAAATGATTGGATATTCGGATATCCGCAGTCTCCGTATGAAGGATTATCATGCTCTCGACGACAACTGCATGGGCGATGGGGAGGGCGAATGGATTCGGTTGGACGAACAGCATTTCATGATCCTTTTTCCTCAGGATGGACACTCGCCTTCGGTGGCCATTTCCGAGTCTCAAATGGTCAGGAAAGTGGTTGTCAAAATCCCAGTTGAAACCGTGCTGGATCGCCCAGGGGCCACACACCCCCATTTTCAATGAGTGAGTCGCAAAATCCGATCGTTTTGGCCGCTGTTGCCCATCCTGATGACATTGAGTTTCTTTTCAGCGGAACCCTCCTACGTCTCAAGGAAGCGGGCAGTCCGATTCACATGTGGAATCTCCTAGACGGATCCTGCGGATCGCTGACCCACTCCCGCAAGGAAATTATTCGCATCCGTGCGAACGAGGCCACACGTTCCGCTGCGATCGCAGGCGCTGAGATCCACCCATCTGTATTCCCGGACCTGGCGGTTTTTTATGACAAATCGTCGCTTGCCACGGTCAGCGCCATGATGCGGTCGATCCGCCCGCAGATCATCCTGACGCACTCCGTCAATGACTACATGGAAGACCATCAGAATGTCTGCCGCCTGATCACGACCGCGGCATTCAGCCGTTCCATGCCCAACTTTTCAACGGATCCGGAACATCCGCCGTATGCCGATCCCGTCCGCATTTACCACGCTCCCCCTCATGGCATGCGAGACGGCATGAATGAGCTATTTCACCCGGACTTTCTTATCGATGTAGGTTCCACAATGGAAACCAAGACACGCATGCTCGCCTGCCATGAAAGTCAGTATGCCTGGCTCGATGGCACGCAGGGAATGGAATCCCCTGTCGATGAGATGCAAAGGATGTGCCGCACCATGGCTGCATGGGGTTACGGTATGCAATACGCCGAGGGCTGGCGCCGCCACCCCCATCTCGGATTCTGTGCTCCGGCCTTTGATCCCCTCCAAGATCGATTGCGCGATTTTCTGCAACCCTATACCCGTTGAACCAACAAGACAATGCCATCACCAATTAGCAAGCTCGCCGAAGGATGGTGGGACTACACTACTCTCGATTCAGCAATCCTCAACGACGCCGCACGCCTGACCCCGACAGACCTTATTCAGCTTGGTCGCCCCGGATTTTCGGTGAAGATCTACGATACCGCGCAGGAATTCTTCTCCGCCCAAGCCCTCGAATATATCCAGGCGTGGCAACAGTCCAGCCCTGACAATCCCACAGGCATTTGCGGTCCCATCGGCCCGACTGAACAACTTCCTATCGTTGCCCTGATGGTCAATGCCCTTGAGCTCAACCTGAAAAAGAACGATGCCCATTTCTGGGGCATGGATGAATGGCTCGAGGACGGAAAGGCCCTAGACTCCAGGAATCCCATCTCCTTCGCAAAATGCGACAATGAAATGTGCTTCGATCGAATCCGGCCCGAGCTTTCCATGCTGGAAGCCAACAAGCATTTTCCCACAGGGGATCTCGCGGCCTACAGCGCCACTTACGATTCCGTCCGCTGTGTTCTCATGCAGGGTGGCCAGGGCGAAATCAAACATTGGGCGTTCAATGATCCGCTACCAAGGGAAGGCAAATACCAAGACGCCCCACCCACCCCGGAAGAATACCGCCAGCTTGGTGCCCGTGCGGTCAGGCTGCATCCGGTTACGATCCTTCAGAACGCCCGAACATCCGGAGGCGGCAATCCAATTCTAGTTCCCACCCATGCATGTACGGTTGGACCGAAGGAGACGTGGAAGGCTGACAAGGTCAGCATCTGGCACCCCGGTCACCACGATAATCCATTTGGCATGCGGTTGACAGCGCTGATGATTTCCAAGAGGCTTGTGGACTCCTCCGTTCCGATGTCCCTGCTCGCCGATCACCCAAATGTGCAATTCAGTTATCTTCGCCCTGGCATCGGATCGCTCGCTGTGGAAATGCGCTGAAAGTTCGTCTATCTTCCAGTCCGCTGATGGTTTGGTTTCGAATTATAATGCAACACCATCTGGCCAACTTAGTGGGCGAAGCAGAAAGGCTTTACGCAGGCGAGTTACTCTGCCAGTTGCGGTGATCTGAGTCAGAGAAGCGAGGCGGCGTCTTTGTCAAGGAAGAGAGTCGCATTCGGATGCGAGCGCAGGATGGTGGCCGGGCAGGAGGGGGAGACAGGGTCATTCAATGCCGCCCTCACCGCCCGGGCCTTGTGCGCTCCCGGAACGATGCCAATCACGGCCCTTGCGGCCATCAGCGTGGGATAGGTCAGCGTGATGGCTTGGGCAGGCATGGAGGCGATATCCGAGAAACACCCGTTGTTGACCTGCTGCTGCCGGCTCCTGTCGTCGAGTTGCACCACCCGGACTGCTCGCGGATCCTCGAAGTTGGCATCGGGAGAATCGCTGAACGTGATGTGCCCATTTTCCCCGATTCCCATGCAGGCGAGGTCAATGGGAGCTTCAGAGAGATGGTAGGAATACCTTCTGCACTCCGCGAAAGGATCCTGATCCTCGCCCCGGAGGCCGTGGAAGGCGGCCGAACGAATCCGCGAGAGAACGTGCTCGATCTGGTATTTTCGGAGTAAGCGTAACGCCCGCCGCATCTAGCTGGAAATAGCAGAGGTGTCGTAGCTTTGCGTTATGACGAATACGCAAAGCTGCAAAGAAGTGGTTCTGAAAGTGGACACGGAGGGGCGGGTGAGGACGCCCAGGGAGAAGCAGGAGGAAATTCTGGCGGCCTACGCGGGGAGCGGGATGACGGGGCAGCAGTTCGCCGCCTACTGCGGGGTGAAGTATTCGACGCTGATGAATTGGGTGGGGAAAGCGCGACGGGCGAACAAAACCGGCGGGGAGACGGGCAAGCCGGGTGGTCTGAGCTGGGTGGAAGCGACGTTGGAGCCGGAGGGTCCCGGTAAAGGAGAAGGCCTGAGCATCAAGATCGGAAACGGGGTCCGCTTGGAGGTGTTCAATTCGAGGCAGGCGGTATTGGCGGCTGAGGTGATTGGATCCTTGGAGGCAGTTCGGTCATGCTGAGTTTTTCGGGGAGTCTGAAGGTGTTCGTGGCGGTGGAGCCGTGTGATATGCGCAAGGGCTACGAGGGGTTGTCGGCCCTGGCCGGGGAGGTTCTGGGGGAAGACGTGAGAAGCGGGGCGATCTTTGTTTTCGGGAACCGAAGGCGAACGCGCTTGAAGATCCTGTATTTTGATGGGACGGGGCTTTGGCTGATGAGCAAGCGGCTGGAGAGCGGGACGTTCTCGTGGCCGAAGGCGGAAGGGACGGCGAAGCTGCGACTCAAGGCGGAGGCGCTGGCGATGCTGACCGACGGGATCGATCTGCGAGGGGCGAAGATGCGGCCATGGTATGAGAGGGAGTAAGGCGTTGGAAGGCGTTGGAAAACGGATCGCATTGCTAATGTTTAGGCATGGTTCCTGCTGTGCTAATAATCGATGGCAGAGCCCACCATAAGAGAGCTTCTCGCGAAGCTCGCCGAGCGCGATGAGAGGATCGCCGCGCTGGAAAAAGAAAACCTTTTGTTGCAGCAGAAGGTGGACGCGCTGGTGAGAAAGATCTTCGGGAGCAGCAGCGAGGCGTTCCACCCGAACCAGCCCGATCTCTTCGGGTTTACGCCGGAGGCCGAGGCGCAAGAAGCGGGAAAAGTCTGCGCCTCCTTTTCGGGGGAGGCTTCCCGGGAAAAGAGTGACCGGCGGGAACGCGCTGCCCGCATTCCGGAGGATCTCCCCATCGAGGAAATCGTGATCGATCCCCTGGAGGTGCAGGCTGAACCGGAGGCGTTCAAATACATCGGGGCGGAGGTCAGCGAACAGCTCGATTACACGCCCGGCGCGTTCCGCAAAGTGCGCACGGTGCGGCGCAAATACGTGGCCAGAGAAGTGGAGGACGCGAAGCCCGTGATCGCGCCGCTGCCGCCCAAACTCCAGGACGGCTGCCTGGCGGCACCGGGGTTGCTGGCCAATATCGCGGTGAGCCGCTTCGTGGATCACCTGCCCTTTTACCGGCAGGAGCAGATCTTCAAGACCCGCTACGGAGTCCACATCCCGCGACAGAACATGGTTCGCTGGATGGAGATGATCGCCGACCGGCTGGAGCCTGTTTACAACGAGATCAGCGATGCGGTGCTCGGAGGCGATTACATCCAGATGGATGAAACTCCGATCCGCTACCTGGATCCCGGAAACGGGAAAACCCAGATCGGCTACCTGTGGGTCACCGGAAAACCCGGAGGCGACAACGTGTTCCGATGGCGAACCACCCGTGCCGCACAGTGCGTGAAAGACATCCTGCCACCAACGTTCAAAGGCATTTTACAAACCGACGCCTATGCGGCATACGGGAGCTTTGCCAAGACGCGCCCGGAGGTCACGATGGCTGGCTGCATGGCTCACGCCAGGCGCAAGTTTTACCAGGCCCGCGAGCAAAAGCCGGGAGTCGCCAACTTCATCCTCTGCCACATTGCGGCGCTCTACCGGGTCGAAGCCTCGCTGCGCAAACGGAAGGCCGGTTCCATGTTGAGGGAGGCTGATCGTGCCTCGGCTTCCCGCCCGATCTTGGCTCGGCTCGGCCGCGCTCTCAAAATCCTCAAGCCCCGCTTCATGCCCCAGAGCAACATGGGCAAGGCCATTACTTACGCGCAGTCCATCTGGCCCTCGCTACAGGTTTACCTCACCGCCGGGCGCGTGGAGATCGACAATAATCTGATCGAAAACGCCATCCGCCCCTCTGCTGTTGGCAAACGCAACTGGCTCTTCATCGGAGGGGCGGAAGCGGGAAAGAAAACAGCCATCCTCTATACCATCGTGGAGTCCTGCCGCCGCCGGGGCATCGATCCCCTGGCTTACCTTCACGACGTGCTCACCCGCCTTCCCCGATATACCAATCACACCGTCCACGAACTCACCCCTGAGAACTGGGCCGAGGCTCGCGCTGCCTCCCGGAAAACCTACGCCGCTGCAGCGTAGGTGTTGGAAGTGTCAGAACATTCCGTTCTGACGGTTACGCAAATATCCAGCGGTTCCGCGCCTGTGCTATAAGGACCGTTTACTTTTCGGAAGCTGGCATGGTGGAATGACGGCATCCCGACAAATTCATCCATGTGGAAAATGGTGACGCGGCTCCAGTCGATCTCCGGTGCGCAGGTGAGCCTGGCCAGGAACTCGTTTTGGGAAGGCGAGCTGGCGAGAACGATGCGGGCGGAACCCTTTTCGGCAATGGCAACGCGCAGGATCAGGGAGGCCCGTGCGGCGGCGGCGGCCCCCATCCTTGCGCGGTCGGGGTGGATCTCGATTGCCAGATGTCAGCGGTCACTTCAAAATGCACCACCCGTGGTCACTTCAAAGTGCACCACCCGTAGTGCCGGCAGAAGTCCGCGAGCTTCGGGTTGATCTCCGGATCATACCAGTCCGCCTTGATCACTCCGGCTTTCAGGTTGTCCAGGTTCAGCACCGCCGGGGCCCCGCCAAAATGCCGGAACGCGTTTTCCAGACACCGCAAAAAACTCTCCGTGTCCTGGCGCATCACCGCCTCGCTATACCCCTTGCGCGAATAACCCAGCACCACCCGCAACACCCAGCTCCTCCTGCGCCGGCCTTCCCCGTCCACGATCATCGCCCCCAACCCGAAGTCCACCTGCGCCTCCTCCCCGGGCTGGCTTTCGATCCGCCACACCCGCTTGGGATCCCTCGCCTTGAGCTTCGCCACGAACCTCTTCACCGACTGGTAGCTCGCCCCGAACCCGTGCTCGCTCACCAGATCTTGATAAATCCTCTGCGCGCTGAGCCCCTTGCCGACTTTTTCTCCGATCTCTGCCGACAGCTCCGCGCACCGGCTTTTGGCCCGTCCTTTGCCGACGGGTTTCCCGGCCTCTCCATCGCCGGAGCCGGTGGTCACTTCCCCGGTGCACTTTGACTCCGGGCCGGTGGTCACTTGCCTGGTGCACTTTGCCGCATACCGCGACACCGTCCGCCGGTTCAACCCCAGCTCTCCGGCGATCCGCCTCAGCGACCACCCCCGCTCATATAAACCCCGTATCGTTTCTTGTTCGCTCACTTTCAGGACGTTGGACATGGACTCCATCCAACCGCCCTTCCGGCGATCAGTCAGAACCCGTTTTCACGCCCAAAAGTGGTGCACTTTCAAGTGACCCGTGGTGGTGCACTTTGCGTGACCGCCGACAGCCAGATCAGCCTTTTTTGTTGTTGCCCCGGACCGCGCTTTGCCAAAGGGCCGAAGCGATGCGTCAGGCGTCTCGATTTGCGGCAAGGGAACTTTCATTTGATGTTTGTTTATGTTGTTACTTGAACTGTCAAACAAAATATAACATTCTCGCTTCATGAGCACAAAATCCCGGCGCAAACGCCTCCCAGGAGCAGCACGACTTCAAGCGATTCGTGATGAGTTGACGCGCTCGGCCTCCCTTTCAATCTCCGAGATTTCCGAGAAGCTCGGGGTGACCGAGATGACAATTCGCCGCGATCTGGCGAGGCTTGAGAAGAGTTCCGATGTCCGGAGAACGCACGGAGGCGCTGTCGTCGCGGAGCGGATGGCGTTCGAGTTCAACTACCTGACCCGGCAGCGCGCACACCTGAAGGAAAAGCAGGCCATCGCCGAAGCGGCTAGGAAGCTTGTTGAGCCGGGGCAGAGGGTGATCCTCGACACCGGAACAACCACGCTCCAGCTCGCGACACTGCTCAAGGACTGCCCGGGGTTGACGGTGATCACGCCAAGCCTCGCCGTGGCATCCGAACTGCAATTTTCCGAGAATGTCAACGTGCTATTGCTCGGAGGCATGCTGCATCGCGGCAGCCCGGATCTTACGGGGCCGGTCACCGAGCATTGTTTGGAGCTCTTCTCGGCGGACTGGGCCTTTCAAGGGGCAGAGGCGCTGGGCCCCGACGGCAGCATTTATAATGTCGATCTCCAGCTTGCCCAGGTGGATCGGATCATGCGGAGCAAAGCGGCGCAGAGTTGCCTCCTGGCCGACAGTTCGAAGGTCGGTCAGACCGCGCTCGTTAAGAACGGAACCCTGTTTGATTTCGATATTTTCATCACAGACCGGGGCGTTCCCCGCGACTACCTGCGGATCGCGCGCAAAATGGCGCACGAAGTGGTGCTCGCCTGAATAACAAACTTCTCCAATCCCAAATTTTCCAACGAAGTATTATGAAAACAAACCAATCAGAAGCCGCCCCGTTCAGCACGCTGGAGTGGGGCAAAACCGACATCAGCAAATACCCGAACATGGTGGTTCCGGCACCGGGGCCGAAATCCAAAGAGTATCACGACCGCTGCACAAAATATTTCAAAGGCCTGAGCGGCCAAGTGAAGCTCTTCCCCGTCACATTCGATTCCGGCGAGGCCTGTGTGCTGCGCGATGTGGACGGCAACGAATACATCGACTTTTCCTCCGGCATCTACGTGACGACCCTCGGGCACTGCCATCCGAAGATCAGCGAGGCAATTGCCAAGACGGCCCACAAGCTCATGAACGCGCACGACTTCACGACGCCGGTGAAAACCGAGCTGATGGAGAAATTGGCCGAAATCCTGCCGGGCGACCTGAACGGGTTCCAGCTTTACGATTCCGGGACGACCGCCGTCGAGGCGGGCATGCGCGTGATGCGCGCTGCCACTGGGAAAAACGAAATGATTTCGTGCTTCAACGATTACCACGGCAAGACGTATGGCGCGGTTTCGCTCGGGCACATCCGCTCGCACGTTTACGGCCGCGTCCGCGCGCCGGGTGCCCACATGGTCCCGCGTCCGGACGCCTACCGCCCGATGTGGACGAAGCCGGACGGGACGATTGACACGGATGCCTACTTGAAATTCTACGACGCGTATCTCGACAAGGCGACCGTCGGAGATGTCGCCGGGTTCGTGCTGGAGCCGATCCAAGGGTGGGGCGGATCGGTGATGCCGCCGGACGACTTCTTCCCGAAGCTGCGGAAGTTCTGCGACCAGCGCGGGCTCCTGCTCATGATCGACGAGGTGCTCACGAGCTGGGGGCGCACAGGCAAGTTTCTCTGCATGGAGCACTGGGGCGTCGTGCCGGACATTGTCACGATCGGAAAAGGATTCGGAAACGGATTCCCGGTCACCTGCGTGGCGGTGTGCGAGCAATACAAGGAAAGCTTCGAGGCCATCTCGGCGTCGAGCAGCTACGGCGGCAACCCGATGGCCTGCGCGGCGGCGTTGGTATCGACAAAAATTATCGAGGAGGAGAACCTCAACGAATGGGCGGTGCACCTTGGCCAGGTCGCGCTCAAGCGGATGAATGAGATGAAAGCCGTCCATCCGATTATCGGAGACGTCCGCGCGAAGGGCTGCGTGATGGGCATCGAGCTGGTCAAAGATCGGGCGACCAAGGAGCCGTTCGACAAGGCTGGCGCGGAAGTCTATCAGAAGGCTTTTGCGAAAGGCCTGGCCTGGATCCCCGCGGGCCACATCCTGCGCATGAGCCCGCCGATTGTGATGGACGAGAAGACGCTCTTGAAGGGCCTCGACATCATCGAGGAATCCATCGGCGAGGTCGAAAAGGTGCACGGCTACGCCTGAGAGACACCATTACGTGACCCCGGGAGCTTCAGCACCAGTGGTTCCAGATCCCTCGCGGGCTCTCGATACGGCGCGGCACCATCTCGCGGCGGCGGCCGACCGGCTTGGGCTGCCCGAGGTCATTCGCCGGCGTCTCATGCACCCGAAGGAGCAGATCACGCTGCAACTCCATTCCGCTTTGCCGGGCGGTAAATCGCTCGAATGCACGGCGTATATCGTGCGGCACAGCGACGTGCTGGGGCCGGCCAAAGGCGGCATCCGGATGAGCCCCCGCGTCACCGCCGACTCCATCGCTGGGCTGGCAATGGAAATGACATGGAAGACAGCGCTTATCGGTGTTCCGTTCGGCGGAGGAAAAAGCGGGATCGCCTGCGATCCGGCATGGCTGACTCCTGATGAGAAAGAACTGCTCATCCGCGCATTCGCCCGAGCGGCCCATCGCCACATCGGCCCGGAGGTTTATGTACCGGCGCCCGACATGGGAACGGGAGAGGCAGAGATGGGCTACATCCGGGATTGCGTCTCGCACTCGGAGGGTGTTTCGATCACGCGCGGGTGCTTCGTGACCGGCAAGCCGGTCATCCTCGGCGGCATCCACGGTCGCCGCGAAGCCACGGGCAAGGGAGTCGTACACGCCATCGCTGCGGCCTGCCACCACCTCGGGATGGAAATGTCCGGGCTCCGGATTGCCGTGCAAGGGTTCGGCAATGTGGGGGCGGTGGCGGCGCAACAACTCTACGCACGAGGAGCCCGCATCGTTGCCGTGGCCGATCTCACCGGCGGGTTGTATGCCAAGGGGGGTATGGACATTCCCGCTCTGCAGGCCCATGTGCGTGCGACGGGGGGATTGTCCGGATTTTCCGGAGCCGATGCCATACAACCCGACGCCATCTTCGAGCAGGAATGCGATGTGGTGATCCCTGCCGCGTCGGGCTCGCAGATCCACGGGGGCAATGCGGGGAAAATTCGTGCGCGCATCGTGGCCGAGGGGGCCAACGTGCCGCTCACTCCCGAAGCCGACGCCATTCTCAACAACGCGGGCGTCTTCATTATTCCCGACATCCTCTGCAACGCGGGTGGCGTCTTTGTATCCTATCTCGAATACGCGCAGGAAACCCAGCGCGAGCAAATGTCACTCAAGGAGGTCGAAGAGCGTTTGCGCGAGCGCATGGAGTCCACATTTGCCGAAGTGCTCGCCTACAGCATCGCCCACCATTTGCCGATGCGCGCTGCCGCGATGGATATCGCGGTCAGCCGCGTGGCCAAAGGCATCAACGCCCGCGGCGCACACCCGTAACCATCAAACAAACATACACAATGAAAACCATCCGATTCGGACTTATTGGAGCCGGCCTCATGGCCCGCGAGTTCGCCAGCGCCGCCGCGCGCTGGTGCCACCTAAACGACGCACCGGCGCGCCCGGAGATCGTGGGGGTTTGCGATCGGAACCCGGTCAGCCTCGATTGGTTCAGTACTCATCTCCCGAGGGTGAAACAATACACCTCTGACTACCGCGAGCTGCTCGCGAACAAGGAAATCGACGCGGTCTATGCGGCGGTGCCCCACAATCTCCACGAGGAGATCTACGGGGCAGCGATCCGTGCGGGCAAACACCTGATGGGCGAGAAGCCCTTTGGGATCGATCTGGCGGCGAACACGGCTATTCTGGGTGACATCGGAGGACCTTCTTTCGTCCGGTGCTCTTCGCAATTTCCGTTTTTTCCGGCCATGCAGCGCATGGGCGCGATGATCGAGGCACGCGCCTTCGGTCGTATCCTGGAAGCCAACACCGGATTTCTGCATTCGAGCGACCTGGATCCGGCCAAGCCCATCAACTGGAAGCGCATGGTCGAGTTTAACGGGGAATACGGTGTGCTGGGGGATCTCGGCATGCACGCGTGCCATATTCCGTTCCGGGCCGGCTGGCAGGCGCTCAACGTCCGCGCCATCCTCTCGAACATCGTCACCGAGCGCCCGGACGGCAAAGGGGGAATGGCTCCCTGCAAGACTTGGGACAACGCGACCCTGCTGTGCGAGGCGGTCGACCCGGCGGACGGATTCCATTTCCCGTGGGTGCTCAAAACCCAGCGGATCGCGCCGGGACAGAAGGACACCTGGTATGCCGAGATCATCGGGACCAATGCCTGCGCGCGGTGGTCGAGCGCCAGCCCGAATGTGCTGCAGGTGCTCGAATACACCGGGGGCGAGCAAGCGTATCGCGCGGTCGAGACGGGATATACCCCCGCCTATAAAACCATCACCGGCCCGAATTTCGAGTTTGGATTCACCGACGCGATCCTGCAAATGTGGGCGGCATTCGTGAACGAACTGGCCACAGGAAGCACCCCGTCAAGGTTTGCCGGATGCGCGACGCCCGCCGAAGCCAACCTCAGCCACCGCCTCTTCACCGCCGCCTTGGAATCCGCGAAGGCCGGCACAACATGCCCGGTCCCCGCCACATGAAAATTGACTGTCACGCCCACATCGGGGTTGACCCGCTTTTCTATTTGAACGGCTGGTCGCCCTATGCGCTCGGCCTGCCGGAATTTCTCGTCGAGACGGACCGCTCGGGCATTGACCTGGCCGTTGTCTTTCCCTTTGTGAGTTATCTCGACCTGGATCTCGCTGCCATGCGCGAGGGGAAGATTTCCTACTCGGGGGCATTTGACGGCGTGCCCTACCGGTTTGAAAACAAGCGACTGCTTGAGGAAGTGTTTCTGCTTCATCCACACAGCGCGGACGAGGTCATGCCGTTCCTGATGGCTGATCCCGGGCGCTTGGCCGTCGAGCAGGTCGGCGAGTGGAGGCAGTTGATCCGCGACTTCAAAGTGTTTGGAATTAAAATCCAGGCGACGATCATCCAGTCCGCCATCACCGGATTGCTCGGCGAGGCCGCCTGCATGCTCGATTTCGCGGCAGAACACAACCTGCCGCTGCTGATCCATTCAAGCATCGATCCCTCCGACGAGTGGTCGCAGTGCGCGGATATTCTGGAGGTGGCCGCGGCGCGTCCCGATGTGCGATTCCTTCTCGCTCATTCCTGCCGCTTTCATCACCCGAGCCTTCAAAAAGTTGCCGAGCTTCCGAACACCTGGTTCGACTGCTCTGCCCACGTCATCCACTGCGGATGCGCGGTGAAGGGGCTGCCGACCGTAGCACCGGAGAGCACAAGGTTTCCCAGTGACTACAACTCCCCGGAGACGGTGCTCAAGGACCTCGCCGCCGCTTTTCCCGAAAAGCTCATCTGGGGCAGCGACGCGCCTTTCTATTCTTACGCCGACAGCAACATCCAGCTCACGAGTTCCTACTCGCGAGAAGTCGGATGCCTGGACTCACTCCCGTCCGACCTGCTGGAAAGGGCCAGCCACCTGAACACTCTGGCCTGGCTGCACGGAAACTAACTTATGAAAACCCAAACATTCGCTATGAAAACCCAAACATTCGATTTCGAACCCGCGAGCTTCGTGCCTTTCCGCGACAAGGAAGCCGTCCGGCGCGTCCGTGCGATCAAACGCGAGGACGTCACCCGTCACGCGAACCCGGACTACCGGATCGAGATCGTCAAGGACGCCGATTTTGAAAAAAAATGGATCGACGACATCGTCGGTCGGATCAAGGAATCGGTCGGTGGGCAGTTGGTGATGATCATGCCGAACCCGTGGCCGAACTACGTCAAGGTCGCGGAACGCATCAACAGCGAGCGCATTCCCTGCCACCATGTGCATACCTTCAACATGGATGAATACGCGGACCAGGACGGCCGGATCGCCCCGGAAACCTGGGAGTTCGGGTTCGGGCACGCCTTCAAAAAATACTTCATCGGCAACATAGACCCCGCCCTGCGCCCTCCCGAAAAGCAGGTGCATCTGCTGAGCGATGAGACGCTGGCCGATTACGACAGAATCCTGGCTGATTTGGGGGGTGCCGACATTACTTACGTCGGGCCGGGGTGGACGGGGCATATCGCCTTCGTGGACCCGGATGCACCAGAATTTTCCGCAGGCTCGCTGGAGGAATGGAAAACTTTGGGCACGCGCATCTGCACGCTGAGCCCGTTCACCATTGCCCAAAATTCGCTGCACGGCTGCTTTGGCGCGAGCGGGGACCTCACGGCAGTCCCGCCCAAGGCCGCCACAGTGGGGCCGGCGCAGATCCTCGCGGCCAAGCACAGGATCTCGATGCACAGCATCAGCGTTGGCGGGAGTTTCCAGTCCTGGCAGCGCCTCACCACGCGGCTCTGCCTGCACGGCCCGGTCACGCCACTCGTGCCGGAGTCCGTTTTGCAGACCACCCGCACCAATGTCTGGGTCTCCGAGACCGCCGCCGCTGATATCGAAACCCGCTGGGACCTCGGATACTGATGAAAGCGGAAAATTCGGATGTCGGAGATTCCTGCGGCCTTCGGGCCGGGTTCGGCCGGGCCGATATCACGCCGCTGAATCCCTGTTTTCTCGTCGGGTATCCGCATGTCGAGCGAATCTCCACCGGCACGCACGATCCGCTCTTTGCTTCGGCGCTCTGCCTGGAGAGCGCGGGATGCACGCTCATTTTCATATCGGTGGACCTTCTTTTTATATCCCCCGAGTGGACACGCGATTGCCGCGCGCGGATTTCCGCTGTGACCGGCATCCCACCAGGGAACATTCTGATCGGGGCGACGCACACCCACTCCGGTCCGCAGACGGTTGATCTTCTGGTCTGGAAGGGCGACCCGGTCGTCCCGCCATGCGATCCGGAGTATCTGGAATATTCCTGCGCCGGGACGGCAAGGGCGGCCATCGAAGCGTGGCATGGATTGACCGCCGCCGAGATTGCCGTGACCAGCGCGAATGTTTCCGGCCTGGCCGGGGGGAACCGGATTGACCCGAGCGGACCCGAGGATCCCGAGGCGGGCCTGGTGATGGTTCGCCGCATGGCAGACGGGACTCCGCTGGCAATCCTCGCTGTGTATGGGATGCATCCCACGGTTCTGCACGAGGACTCGACGCTTTTCTCCGGCGACTTCATCGCCTTCACGCGGGCGCATCTCGAAAAAGCATTTGGAGCCGGAGTCGTGTATCTGAACGGAGTCAGCGGCAACCAAAGCCCCAGGAGGTTCGTTCGCGCCCAGACCTTCGCCGAAGCGGAAAGACTGGGGCAGGGCCTTGGCCTGCGTATCGAGGAGTCATTGCGTTCTGCGGGCAGGTTCCAATCGAAAGTGCCGCTGGCTGCTTCCACCGTGAAAATCCTGATCGAGGGAAAGACGTTCCCTCCAAAGGAAGTGGCTTCCGCCCGTTTGGATGCGGCGAAAAAGAACTACGAGGAATTGAAGCTGGCAGAGGCCGGTCATGCAGAAGTCCGCACGGCCGAATGCACCGTATTCGGAGCCGAGGAGGTGCTGACGCTTTCGATGGCAGAGGCCTCGGGCGAGGCGGAAGCGTTTCGCCAGAAATACCGCGAGGCGGAGGTGCAAGCGTTCCGCGTGGGCGACACGGCGATTGTTGGCTGGCCCGGCGAGTTTTTTGTCGAATATGGGCTTGAAGTCAAATCCCGCGCCCCGGTCAAAACATTCATCGCCACCATGGCGAACGGGGAACTGCAGGGCTACATCGTGACGTCAGAGGCCGAGATTGCGGGCGGATACGAGGCTCAAATGGCTGTGTTCCCGGCCGCGATGGGCAAAAGATTTGTCGAGGCGACGTTGCGTCTCATCCAAACGCTACGGGCACCTTCGCCGGAGGCCTCTCCATGATCCTTGCCGTCGATCTCGGTTCGACCAACATGAAAGCCGCTCTCTACGGGAGCGATGGAACACGGGTTGCCCAGGCATCCCGACCGATGCCCTACGAAATCCACACCAACGAACGAACGGAACTGTCTCCGGCGGCAGTCGTGGAGTGTTTTCATCGGTTGGTCGAGGAGGTGGGATCAAAGGCAGCCTGCAGGATCCGGAGCGTTTCCCTGACAAGCCAGGCGCAGACGTTTTGTGTGGCTGATTGCGACGGGGGTCCCGTTTCTCCCTTTTACGGTTGGGCTGATGTCCGTGCGGAGAGGGAAGCCATGGAACTTCGATCCGCTCTGGGCAGTTCATTCCACCACCAGACCGGCTGGCCGGACGTGCGCCCAACGCATATGATCAGCAAAGTCCTCTGGTGGGCGCGCTTGAACGGCTGGTCGGACAAATTCCGGATCGTCTCGCTGCCCTCCTTTCTCGCCATGCAGTTGGGGACCACCCATGTGAGCGATACAAATCTCGCAGCCATGAGCGGGTTTTTCTCGATCCCTTCCAAGGCATGGTGGGGAAAAGCGCTCGATGCGGTCGGAGTGGGAGAGCTCTCGCTGGGGTCGCTCGTCGTACCCGGAGAACCGATCCCCACGGGGCGGAAGGACCGAAGCGATATTTTCACTGGAAATTTGAAAATCGTGATGGCCGGAAACGATCACACGGCCGGCGCGGTTGGTTGCTCCTGCCACCATGGGTATTCGACGCTGACCCTCGGAACAGCGGGGGTGATTTACAGGCACGCCGGTGAAAAGCCGGGGCCGTATTCGGAGAGCGGGCTTTGGGGGCCGTATCCGGGCGGTGGCTATTATGAATTGCATTGCCTGGATCACGCCTGCTCGGCACTGGACTGGGCCGATGAATTTCTTTTTGGGAACGTGGATTCCCCGCGGTTCGTCGAACACGCCCGCCGTGCCGGGACCGGCAGGAAGGACTGCTTCTTTTTTCCCGAGCGATGGGGGTCAAATCGGGCATGGACCGGGATGGAGAAGGACATCAATGCCTACGCGGTGCTTGAGGGCATCGGGTTTTCTCTCCGATCTCTTGCGGGAGCAACGGGCCACGGCGGCCAAAAAGAAATGCTGATCCTCGGTGGCGGCAGCCGCTTGGATTACTGGGTTCAGCTCATCTCCGATATCTTTCGGTGTCCGATCACCCTCTCGTCGCGCGACGGACTCGATGGAGCAGCCATCCTCGCGGGGCTCGATATGCCTGCCGAACACGGGAGGTCACCCCATCGGAGATTCCTGCCGGACTCTGCGCGGGCTGAAGTGTTGGAGGAGCGCTACCTCATGTGGCGCAGGCACCAGATTGAGCGTATCCCGTCAATTTATCATGGCCGAAACGCATGAAAATCCTTTGTTCGGCACCCGCTGTCTTTGGCATCGCCGGTGCGCCCGTGCTTTAGGAGCAATCAAACTATGAAACGACTCGACCAGAAAATCGCAAACATCCTCAACGATCCCTCGGGCGCGAAGGACTTCATCATCGCCGACGCAAAAGATGCGGACATGGCATTTGGCATCACGGCACCAGGTCCGCAGACCGGCTCTTGCAGGCATGCATATAACGAATCCGACGGATGCTGGAAAACGCTCGGCCAGTATCTCGACCAGGTCCGCGCCGTCATATCCCAGGACATCGTCGATATCATGCTCCTCTCCGCCTCGAACTTGGAACGGCTCGCCATGCAGGAAAAGCTGTTCGCGAATTCGGCCATCACCCCCGCCGCGCGGGCGAACGACACCTCCGACGTGTGGGCGGTTCGCGGAGGCAAATACCCGACCGACCACCCTTCGCGCTCCTTCCGGACCGCAAACATCTGCCACATCAAATATGGTAAAATCACCGAAGATTGCTCTCAGCCCTTCACGGGGGCGGACCTCGGGCTCTACTCGATCACCTTCACCAACAACATCGACTGGGACTACAAGGCGTTGACCGACTTTCACGAATTCCGGATCGAGGCCGAGCGCAAGCATTTCCGGTATTTTCTGGAGGTCTTCAACCCGAATGTGAATCCGGGGATCCCTGACAAAAAGGTCGCCGGGTTTCTGAACGACCACATCATCCGCACGCTGGCCGGAGTCACTCAAGTCGGGAGGCCGATATTCCTCAAGATTCCCTACAACGGCCCCGGGCCGCTCGAGGAGCTGGTCGCCTACGACCCGAAATTGATCGTGGGGATTCTCGGCGGAAGCTCGGGAACAACCCTTGATGCGTTTCAACTCATCCATGATGCCCGCAAGCACGGGGCGCGTGTGGCGCTCTTTGGGAGGAAAATCAACCTCTCGGAAAATCCGCTCGCCTTCATCGAGTTGCTGCGACGGATCGTGGAGGGGGAGGTTTCTCCCACTGAAGCTGTAAAAGTCTATCACAGCGTTCTTCAAAAGACGGGCATCCGTCCGCAGCGCACGCTCCAGAAGGACCTGGAACTCACCACAAACAAGATGAGCTACCGGTAATGTGGCAAGTGCTTGGCATGGCTATTTATTGATTTGGCGCGGCCCCCCGCTTATAGAAGCAAGAGCGACGGCAGGTTATTTTCTGAGGGGGGAGTTACCTGCCGGGGCCGCGCCTTCCATTCGTCGTCATTCTCGCGAAGCTGCTCACTCCCCTCAATATACGTATCGAAACCGTTTGCTAAAATCTTTATGTCATCCACCTACGCCTCCGCCCTCGATCAATACGCCGCCGTCGGCGTGGACACCGAAGCCGCCCTCAAAACATTGGAGTCGGTCCCCATTTCCCTGCATTGCTGGCAGGGCGATGATGTCGGGGGATTTGAGAAAGCCAATGCCAGCCTCTCCGGCGGCGGCATCCAGGCCACGGGGAACTATCCGGGAAAAGCCCGCACGATCCCGCAGTTGCAGCAGGACCTCGACAAGGCGCTCTCGCTGATTCCGGGAAAACACCGTCTCAATCTGCACGCCTGCTACGCGGATCTCGCCGGACAGAAAATCGACCGCAACGAATATTCCGTCGCCCAATTTCAGGGCTGGATCGACTGGTGCAAGGAACGGGGGATGGGGATGGACTTCAACCCCAGCTATTTTTCGCACCCGCTCGCCGATGACGGGCTGACCCTCTCTCATGCAGACCCCGCGATCCGAAAGTTTTGGATCGAGCACGGCATTGCCTGCCGGAAGATCGCCGAAGAGGCGGCCCGCCAATTGGGTTCTCCCACCGTAACAAACTTCTGGATACCCGATGGGTCTAAGGATCTTCCGTTCGACCGCAAGTCGCCGCGCGAGCGGTTCGCCGCCTCGCTAGACGAGATTTTTGCGGCACCTGTGGACCGTTCGCTCAACGTCGATGCCATCGAGAGCAAGCTCTTCGGAATCGGGTCCGAAAGCTACGTCGTCGGCTCGCACGAATTTTATCTGGCGTATGCGGTGAAAAACCAGCTCCTCTATTGCTTGGACGCCGGGCATTTTCACCCGACGGAAAACCTCGCCGACAAAGTGTCCTCGATCCTGCAGTTTGTGCCGGAGCTTCTCCTGCATGTGAGCCGAGGGGTGCGCTGGGACAGCGACCACGTCGTCCTGTTCGATGACCCGACGCGCGCGATGATGGAGGAACTGGTGCGCGGAGGCTTCCTCGCACGCACGCATATCGGCCTCGATTTCTTCGATGCCAGCATCAACCGCGTGGCCGCCTGGGTGATCGGCACGCGCGGTGCGATCAAATCCCTTCTATCCGCCCTGCTCGAACCGGCCGGACTCCTGAGGCAAGCCGAGCAGTCAGGGGACAACACCCTGCGCCTCGCGCTTTTTGAGGAAGCCAAAACCCTGCCCTTCGGGGCGGTCTGGGACGAGTATTGCCGGCGGGAAAATGTTCCGGTCGGGCCTCAATGGATGGCTGAAGTGAAGGACTACGAGAAGTCGGCGCTCGCGGGCAGGTAGGTTTTAAGATCGAAAGCTCAATTGCCCCCGCCGGGAATATGACCAACGCCTCTGAATCAAAAATTATGGACTTCGATATGAAAAAATACGCCGATTATATCAACAACCTCAGCGGCAAAATCCTGCTCGGCTGTGACGGCTTCGTTGACGAAACATACGAGATCGTCGAAGTCAGGAAGAATCAGACCGAGTTCACCCCAATGAAAAACCTCAGGCAATTCGGCGAGCTTCTTGTCGAGCGCGCAGACGGCGGGGTCGGTGTGGAGATCGTGCCGAAGCGTCGCTGTGAGGGCGGGTTCGCCATCAACACGGGGAGGGTGGCCGCCTGTTTGGGCCTGAAGCCCTTCCTGCCCGGTCTTTATGGCAGCCAGACAATCGACCCGGCTTATCGTGAGTTCGAGGACACCTGTGATCTGGTTTCTCTCGGCGCCCCCGCGTTGACGATTGCTTTGGAGTTCAGCGATGGGAAGGTTTTGATGAGCAATCTTGAGGCGGTCTCCAGCCTGACATGGGATGATTTTAAAAACCACTTCGGTGAAGACAAACTCAAAGACATGTTCTCCGGCGTCGATATTTTGGGGCTGGGCTATTGGTCGCTCACCGCAAACTTTGACGGTCTTTTCAAAGGCTTCATGGAACAGTATGAATCCATGAAGCCCCCACGCCGGATGTTCTTCGACTTCGCCGACATCAAGAAGAAGTCGAGCGAATCATTTATCAAAAGTCTGGAGCTGATTAAATCATTCAACAGCAGGATCCCCATGACGTTCAGCCTGAACGAACACGAGGTGCTGGAATTGTTTTCAAGGGTGGGAGTCGAGCGGACGGAACTGAAACCGGCGGCGATCACCTCCGCTTTGACCGTCGCCCGGGAAATGATTGGCTTCGATGAACTGGTCGTCCATACGCCGGAGTTTGCAGCAGCATCCAGCGCTGCGGAAGGCGAGGCGTATGCTCTCCAGGACCGCCAAACAAATGTCGTCCGCTTGGCTGGCGCAGGAGATAGCTTCAACGGCGGATTCCTCTGCGCATCCCTCGGGGATCTGCCCCTCAAAGAACGTCTCGTCGTCGCCAATGCGGCGGCCGCATTTTTCGTTACACACGCCACCGCACCCACCAAGGAAGAACTTCTCTCCCAGGTATCAAATGCCGCCAGCAAGTAATACAGCGTGGGCGCATTTGGCCAGCCCATCAAAACCCTCCTATGAAATCGCCGCTGGTCACCGCTGTTTGACATCGGCGATAACCAGCTGCGCGACCTCTCTTCCAGGCAAATCATGAACAGAGATCAAATCAGTCAGATCGTCCGACAGGTCCTCAAAGAAAATGTGGGATACGTCTCCCAGCCTGCGGGACTACCTCATTCGCAGGGTGCCAGCCCTTCCATGCGCACAAGCCGTGCAGCAGTGCTCACCGGAAAGGGGCGAATAGAGATGCGCGAGTTTCCCATCCGGGATATCACCGATGACGAAATGCTCATCCGAGTGGAGGGCTGCGGCATTTGTGGAACCGATGTCCATGAATTCAAGGGTGACCCCATGGGCCTTGCCCCGCTCGTCCTCGGCCACGAGGGCACGGGCGAGATCATCCGTTTAGGCTCGAATATCTGCCAGGATAGCGCCGGGAAGAAGGTTAAACTCGGAGACAGGATCGTGACCAGCGTGAATGCCTGCGGGAAGTGCGACGCCTGCCTCTACACGCCGGGGCGTCTCAATCTGTGTGAGAACCTCAAGGTTTACGGGTTGCTGCCCGACGACGAAACCCACCTCAATGGATACTTCGCGGAGCATCTGATCGTAAGGGCCGACTCGACATTTTTCGTGGTCAACGATCTGAGCCTGGAGCTGCGGATGCTGATCGAACCGGCGGCGGTTGTCGTGCACGCTCTGGAACGGGCGAAGCTCACCGGGCTTGTCAATTTTCGAAGCCGCGTGCTCGTCCAGGGCTGCGGACCGATCGGCCTATTGATGGTGGCCGCCGTGCGGGCTGCGGGCGTTCAGCATATTGTGGCCCTGGATGGTGACGACAGCCGGTTGGACATGGCCGGAAGAATGGGAGCGGAGCATCTGATCAATCACAAAAACTATGCCGGAGTTCCGGAACTGGTTGCCGCCGTGAAAGACGCCACCAAGGGTCGCGGGGCACATCTTGCTTTCCAGTGCACAGGAGTTCCTGCTGCGGTTTCCAACATCTGGAAATATGTTCAGCGGGGAGGAGGCATCTGCGAGGTGGGCTCCTTTGTGGACAGCGGCTCCTGCCCGGTGAACCCGCATCACGACATTTGCGCCAAGGAGATCACGCTGGTCGGGTCCTGGGTTTACACCGTCGACGAGTATCCCATCGCCTACAACTTCCTGCGCCGCGCCCAAGGCATCGGTCTTCCGGTGGAAAGCCTGATCACCCATCGCTTCCCGCTGGAGCGAATCGAAGAGGCCTTCGATCTCAACATTCGTCAGCAAGGACTGAAAGTTGCAATTCTTCCCACTCAATAGTCCACGCGATTACACGCCGGGGCGGCCCGCCCGGCGATCGCCCACCTCGTTGGCGGCGAGTGAGGTTGGTTGAGGTTTCTGAAAACTTTGGTGCGGCCCCTACCTTCACTCGGTGAAGGGACATGCAGGTCTGTTCGGGGGGAATACCTGCGGGGGCCGCGCCATCTTTTCTTTGTGGAGTCAGCATTTAGCTGTGAAACTCACTCCTCCCCCGTCCCGCCCCTCCCGAGCTTCGTCTTCACGCTCGCCGCGACCGGCACCACTTTATCGATCTCCATGTTTTCCTCCGCTGAATAGAGCGTATGGCGTGCTGTGTGGAATTCCTTGGTCGGCTTGAACACGGCCTTCGCGCTGAGGGCAGGCCCGGCGTTGTGGCGGGCGAACAGGGCTTGGAGTTCGCCGATGATCTCCTCGGCGGCGGCTTCCGGTATCAGGTCGCCTTTGATTTTGAGCTCGAACGACTGCTTGAAGAACGCGGCTCCCTTCTCGCCGGTCACGCGCAGGATGGCGCCATCGTCGGTCGTGCCGCGGTAGGAATTCGAGAACCCGACGCGCACGAGCTTGTCCCCGGCCTTGGTTTCCACGGATGAGGCGACTGCCATCTGCCCGGAGTAGTGGGCGAAGTAGAACGGCTTGGCGATGGCGATCAACTCGTCCTTCTCAATCGCGAGACTGCCCTCCAAGGCTTCAAGTTGTTCGCTCTTTTCAAGGATGCCCTCGACAAGCGCGGCCACCTGACCGTCTGGATCGGGCAATTCGGGATACGTCTTGGCGGCTTTGGCCGCAGGTGCCGTGGTTGCGATTCCCGCGAGGTTGATCCGCTTGAGCCCGGCTGCGGGAGCGACCGGGGCGGCTGTTGCTGTCGATGATTTGGTTTTCATACCGCCATGAGCCTCGTTCGCGCCGCTCGCGGGAATCCATCGCAGATGGGGGTGCTTGGAGGGTGCGGGCGGATTCCGGTTTTCAAATCCGAAAGGGCCTGTCTATCCTGCTGCTCCACACAACATTCCCCGCCATGTCCAACCTCACAAAACGCGATCTTGTGACTCAGATCAGCAAGGAAACCGGAATCATTCAGGCGGAAGTTTTCACGGTCATCCAGCAAACGCTCGACGCCATCACCACCGCCTTGGCCTCCGGGCGGGACGTGGAACTGCGGAATTTCGGTGTATTCGAGGTGCGTCTGACAAAATCCCGTGTTGGCCGCAATCCGAAGAAGCCGGAAGAGGACGTGACCATTCCGGCCCGCGCGACCGTGAAGTTCAAAGCTGGAAAAATCATGCGCCAGCGGGTGCTCCTGCGGACCCAGGAACTCAGCAAGAAGTAGGCTTCAATTTACGTAGCGGTGCTTGGCCCACGCCCGGCACTCCTCCGTGTCGCTTCGGAGTTGCATCGGATACGGCGCATTGCCCCGCTTCATCACCACTCCTTCAAAGAAATCGCAGCGCAAGCGGCGGTTGATCGCTTTCAGGCCGGCGTAGAAATCAGGCACCGCATTTCCCTCGTCCCGGACTGATGGTGGCAGGACCAAGGCGTTCTCTGGGAACGATTGCCACTCGCCCGTGGATAGGCGCTCGGTTTCGACCAGCCCGGCGAGGAACTCCCGCCGCTCCTCGTATGTCGGAGAGCTGGATTCAGGGATCCAGTCCAGGACGACGAGACTGCCCCGGCCGATCTGGTGCCGGCGTTCGAGGGCTTCGCAATCGGCCCACGCGAGGCCACTCCCAGCGAGCGGACGCAGTTGGTCCAGGGCTGCTTCAAACTCCAGCTCGATCGTGAGCCGCTGGCCATGCCGGTTCCACATGGCCCCGGTCGGCGTGTGAACGAGCGCCCGCCAGCCATTGAACTTTGGCTCAGCGAACCAGATGCCCGATTTCTTCGGGGCGAGTTCGAGCTTGCCGCCCCGTATCGGCCGAGCCGGGAACGTGGGTGGATGCGCAGGGATGGTTTCAGATTTTGCGTTTATCAGGCTTTGGAGGCTCATTTGGTGGATGGCTGGTAGATGGGTGAGGCGTCTGCGAAAACGAGGCCCGTTCCAAACCCGAGGGCATGGCGGGCTGCGGCGAGTGTGGCCCCAGTGGTCGCCACGTTATCCACGAGGAACACCGGCAAGGCGAACCACCCGCCGCCCCGCACGAACTTGTGGTCGGCTGCTGTGAGTCCTGGCAGGCCCCGGCGGCGACGGGCGCACGAAGATTCCACCGGCACGACCGGTTGAGCGCCGAAACGACTCGGGCCTGCGGGCCGTATTCGGCGGCGATGGCGCGGGCGAAGATCAGATTGGCTTCGATGCTGCCAATGCTTGAAGGAATGGGAACAAGCGTGAGCGTCGGCAAATCGAGCGGCAGGAGCCCGGCCATCTCGAAGGCTGCAACCCCGGTTTCCTCGCCCCGCTTGATCGCATAGGCAATCAGGCGGGTTTCAGCTTCCTCGGGCGTGATCGGCCGCGCCCTGGGCGACACGTATCTTCTGGCGGCAAGGATGGGAGGAACGAGGGCTGTGCTGGGAGGTTCGTTTATCAGCCTGATTTCTCCCTTTTGCCTTTCGGCGGGTAGGGAGATAACCCCGGCGCTCATTCTCTTCGCATGAGGACCGAGAGGCAGCGTTCCTCGGAAATGAGGATCACGGGAACCATGCCTTCGGGAACCGCGGCGATCTTCTTCGCGTTCGGCCAGCCGTGGGCGAGAAGCGCGTTCGCATCTTTCACGGTGAGGGCGAGCGTGAACGCCGGATACGCCCAACCCGCTTTGATTGCATCCCGTTTCTCCGCGCAGTTTGGCTGGTAATAAGAGGCGATTTCAAAACCGACCGAATCCTCCAAATCGAGGATCACGAACACGGGAGCCTTCGGGCTCGTGCCGAACGAGGCAACGTCCCGGTGATAATTCAGGATCGCGGTTTGGCGAGGCGTCATGGCTTGTAGGGAATCGGCGGGTTGCACTTTCTGGCGATGTCTTTGACGCGCACAGGGATGATATGCGGGTTCCACCGGGCGTCATAGACGACGATGAACGGGCGTTCTTTCCCCCGCCGCCAAATTGCGCGGAAGTCTTTCGTGTAGCCGATTTGGGCGGCTCCTTCGCAGGGTGATTTCATATTGTTCTCAGGTTGTCGCAGTTGCTCCAGTCCGAGTCGAAATCGTCCGCCGCATCCCAGAAGGGAGAGGCGAATCCCTCGCGCTCGAACGACTCGGATACAATCCGGCTGGCATCTTCCTCGGATGCCGCCTCCACTTGGACCTTCCCGTAGCTGGGCACATCAGCGGCAACGATCACGGTGAACTTTTTCATGGTCAGTTCAGGTCGACGTCGGCAGTGCGAGCCTCATGGGCACGTTTCCCTGCCTTCACTTTTTGAATTTCGGCGAGCAGCGTTTCCTCGCTCAACCGCCAGTTCGCCGGATCGGGGTCAACCGAGGCGGCGTGGATCGCGTTCAGGCACACGTTCAGGATGTCGCCGCCAGAGAGTCCACGGGAACTCATGGCCACATTCCGCAGGTCGGCGCTCACCCGGCCGATGCTCGGCAGATGGGATCGGAATATCCTCTCCCGCATCGAGGCGTTGGGCAGCGCGAACTCCACATGGCGGGCAATCCGGCGTAGTATCGCTTCGTCGTAATTGCCGAACAGGTTCGTCGTCATCACCACCACGCCGCCAAACCGGTCGAGTTCCTGCATAAGCGCATTGCGGTTCTGGTTGATCGAAGTGGCGCAGCTCTCGCCCATCGCCACCCGGCGGGAGAGCAGGCTGTCGGCTTCGTCAAAGAACAGCACCGCGTCGGATTCCGCAGCTTCCTTGAACGCTTTGGCGATGTGCTTGGCCGTGTCGCCGAGATACTTGCTGATGATCTGGCTGTAATCGACTTGGTAGAGCGGCTTGCCGAGCCTCCACGCGATGCCCAGGGCGGCGCGGGTCTTCCCCGTTCCCGGCGGGCCGTAGAAGTTCAGGATGCAGCGCCCGGCCTGCGGCTGGATCTCGCTCAATTTCCAAACCGCCTCCAGCTGCTCGCGCATCTCAATCGAGCGGAGTGCGGCGGCGATGTCCTCGCGCACCGTGCTGTGGAGCACGAGGCGGGCGAGGTCGTGGCGGGGTTCAGGATCAACGAGGATTCCGACCGGCGCGGCCTGCTGCTCTCTGCGGCGCGGGCGCGGCGTGCGGTGGTCCTCACGGTCCTCTATCATTTCTGTCTCATTGGTATCTGGCATTGTCTTGGCTTTCTGGTTGCTGCGTTGGTGCGCCGCCAACTACGCCACTCGCGTAGTCATTGGCGCAGGAAAATCATTCGTATCGGCTGTGCGGGAACACCTTCTTCATCATCCGCACGAAGGGCTTGGTCCCGTAGTTGCTGCGGATCATCGGGCTGACCGTCTCGTCGTAGAACTGCGTCCACGGAACGGCTTCGGTCTTCCGCCCCGCGCGCTCTCCATACATGCGGATGTAATCCGCATCGCAGATGAACTCGATCTGGTCTTTCTGCGAGCGGCCCCCGTCGCCCATGTCGCCGCCGATTGCGCTGTAGGTCGCCCAGCAGGCGGCGCTGAAGCGTCTAAATTGGTTCTCCGTCAGGCCGCAGAGTTCGGCCTTCGGGCTGTCTTGTTGTTGGATTGTGGCTGTCATCCTCCTTGGCCTCTCGCAGTTGTCACACTGAGTCCATCAGTATTTGTCACCATTTTTCGGGGCGTTTCCCACGGCCCGTAATGGAAGGTTTCGAGCATCATCCGGCGGGCTTCCGAGGGCGAATACATCGCCACTCCACCGGTGATTTTTCCAATGGCGTAGTAGACATCCCTGCGGGCGCAGACGATCCGCCCGTTGCTCGGGTCAATGACGGCATCTCCGATTTCGGCCCACGCGTGGCCGTAGCGGATTCCGGCAATCGGCCCCTGCCCTGTCACTTCGCCGTGGACGAGCACGATTCCGGGGCATCGGGCATTGCCGGTAACGAATCTTGCCGCAGCCTCGTAGCAATCCCCCTTCATGCCGCCGCCCTCATGTCGATGGCGCTTTCCAGATCCGCGAGCGCGGCCCGCACGCACCCACCGCTGCCGACGGCGATTTCCTGGGCGAGCCGCTTCGGGGCTTTCCACCGGCGGATAAGCCACTCGGCGATTTCATCCGACTCGGGACCGGTGATTTTGAACGCTTGGAACCGCGTTTGAAACCGTTCCGTGAGCAGGTCGAGTTGGAGGTTGCTTGTGCCGATGAGCGCCCGTCCAGGCCGCATCCGGTCGAGGTAGGAAAGCATCAGGTCTTGGGCCTCGCGGGAGCAGCGGTCGAGTTCGTTCACGATCCGCACGCTCCACCCGCCACCGAACAGGCTGACGTAGGCGAGTCCGTCCATCCACCGGCGCACGGCCTCCACCGTGATCTCGCGCCCGTTGTGATCCTCGATGGCACAGGGCTCGCCGCCGGTCAGCTCGCGGGCCACCATTTCGGCAATCGTCGTCTTGCCCACCCCTGGCGGCCCGTAAAGCAGGATCTTCATCGGCCCCTCGTTGCCGCTGCGGATCCTCCGAGCCTTGGCGACCAAAGCGCGAGCGGCAGTCCTGGCGGAACCGATCAGGTCATCCGGCACGACCGGGCGGAATGAGGCGGGCGATCTCATAGCACTCCCGCCTCCCGGAAGCTGAAGCAGGTGTTGGTGCCCACGATCAGGTGGTCCAGCAGGTTGATCTGGATGATGCGCCCGGCCTCGGCGAGCCGCTGGGTGATCCGCCGGTCGGCTTCGCTCGGCAGCGACTCCCCGCTCGGGTGGTTGTGGATCACCAGAACGGCGTAGGCAGCCATGGCCACCGCCGCCCGGAACACATCGCGGGGATGCACGGTGCATTCGTTCAACGTGCCGATCCCGACGAGCGTGTGCCCGACAGGCGAGAGGCGGGTGTTGAGCATGACGGCCACGCACATCTCCCGCTCGGGGTCATACCACGGCATCGCCGTGATCTTCTCCCGCCAGTAAGTCGCGGCGGAACTGGCGTCATCGACCTTCATCGAACCCGGTGTTTCGTTGAGCCGCTGGACGCGGACCTCGAACGTGGATTTTCCGTAGCGCGTCATGGCCGGCCCTCCAGCTTGCGGGCGAGATCGGCGACCGCCTTCGCGCCCTTCTTGTATACGACGACCGCGATGAGCTCGTCCCCGCGCCACACCGCCCAGAACCGGTTGTATCGGGCGACGCTGATCATGGCGCTTCCTCCCGCGTTGACGGTGCCCGGCGCTCCCAGTCCAGGGCGGCAGCTTCCGCTTGCTCGTGGGTTGGGAAGTTCTCCCCGACCCACCGCTCGAAAGCCCCGCCTTCATCCCGGCCCCCGCGCACGACTGTCCAACCTCGCCCAAGAGCGGCGAGGACGACTTCCGGCTGATGGAGCACGTTCATTTTGCCCACCCCTCTCTGCGGATGCGGGCCTTGAGCGTGTTGACCGGCACGTTGAACTCCGCCGCCGTCTGCTTGACACTCCGGTCCTTCCGATAACGGCGTCTGATCGCCTTCCAATCCGGACCGAGGATCGCGCGGATGGGCGCTGGAATTGGCCGTGTTTCCGCACGCCGCTTCACCGCTGGGGTAGCGGTATTGCCAGATTTCTCTGGGTCATTGAACGTGCGGTAGCGCGACGTGGAGAGCGGGTTGAACCGCTCGGCAGGTTTCTCCTTCTCCAGCCGCGACATCCGCTGCTCGATCCCCTCAAGCGCGGTGCCCGTCATGGCTTTCACCGCCGAGCCCACGAGTTTCGGGATGTCGAGCGACTTCCGCCCGGCCCGCGTCGTGGAGATCTCGGCGATCTGGGATGTCACGATCTCGCGGATCAACTCCAGCGGGATTTCCGTGACCACATAGACGACGCCCGTCAGGCTCTCCAGCCCGAGCGCCTGCTTCATCTTCTCCCTGGCCTCGCGGGGCGTTTCCGCCTCGACCCGCTCATCGAACACGATCTCACTCGACCGGCTGGCGACGATTTTGAAGAGTTTCATGCGACCTCCTTCTCCGCCGACCAGAGGGCGAGCTGATCGGTTGGCTTCTTCATCCAACGAACATTCCCCGAGCGTTCGAGTTCGTAGAGGAACCCGAGGTTCGAGCACCGCATCCCGCGCCACTCCCTCCAGTCACCGAACAGGCTGGTTTCCGTCGCCCCCATGAGCACGAACCGCCCGTCCACGCTCTGGAGCAGGTCCGGATCGTGAAGGTGGTTCACCAGCAGGGCCATCACCCGGCTGTCGCTGATCGGCCCGCCGACTTTCCGTTTCTCCGCTTTCTCGATGTAGGCGAGCGCGTCTCTGAACCCGCCCCACGTCCCGTTGTGGAACAGGACGCGGCGGGCTTTGCCCACGAGGGCGGTTTGCGCCGACTTGTTCACCGGGAACGGGTGGCAGAGCTCCGGGCTCACCCCTCCCACGCTCGCCCAACGGAAGTGGATCA
>Ga0247841_10002447_pt1 | contig 37082 bp, 33 predicted proteins | sample LaCruzMarch2015__2_FD_192410 | JGI IMG/M metagenome (GOLD analysis project Ga0247841, IMG submission 192410) | Freshwater microbial communities from meromictic Lake La Cruz, Castile-La Mancha, Spain - LaCruzMarch2015_18m | ecosystem: Environmental > Aquatic > Freshwater > Lake | place: Spain... | reverse complement strand
GGATTCATTGGGAACACAACGCCGGGTGCTGAATCTGAAATCGATCCATCATCGAATCCTTGATCTTCTGGGAGCAGAAGTGAGAAATTGTTATATTCTTGATGGATGACTGCGGAATGTAGGTTTAACTATATTAACATATAATAAATGATCAGATCAATAAAAAAGGATACTTTTTAAGACTGATCTAGATTTGTTTATCAACTAAATAACTGACCCTGTATTTTTTGCAAAGACTGAGAACCTTTTTTGAAATTGCATGTCTTATGTGCTAATTGCGCATTGCCTATTATTGTTTTTCCGCCTTGACTATGGGGCATTATATGATCGACAACACTATTATCAAAAGAATCAATACCCTCTTTGCATATCCCGCAGATATGATCGCTTCTTTTCCACAATTCAATCCTAATGTCCTCATCAAAGAGGCGTTTATCATCCAATTTTATGCTGTATTTCTTTATTTTCTCCGTTATTTTGCCAACAATCAACGAGCGGTCTTTTTCGTGTATATCTAACTCTAGCATTAATAATTGATAAGATAAGTCGTGGATTTTATGTAACATATAATATTTATCAGTTAATAAAAGAACCGCTATAAAAAGACAACCAAAAGTGAGTCTATCTTGAAATATCGTGCCTTGTAATTGCTTATCAGGAAAAATGCCAAGAATTGTTCCTGATGCCATACTTATTTTTGCCTTAATGTTCTTTTTATCAATATCGTTAATACTGTTACATGCAGACTTTATAAACCCTTCAACATCCTTATCAATTCTATTACCTTTTAATACTCGTTGAGCCATAAGGCAATTTACAAAGTCAGCAATATCAAAACGTAAATCCATACGTTTTATTGCGTTTTGGCTATACACTACCCTAAACAATACATTTGAGCTGGAATCCTCTATTTCTTTTAATAATCTAAATAATTCAGAATCATAGTATGCGCAATTCCATAACTCCATTTTTCTAAGCCTAGTACTACTTTTATTAAGACGTTCAAACAAAATCGAAATATCCGTTTTTTCAGGATTCGGTATTAGGTGAACATGAATCCTATAATCCAGAAATCTTTGTATTTCTTCTTCGGGAAGATTATTCCACGTTGTTTTTAAGCCTTCATATTTTATAGAAAACCCCTTATTGATAAAATCCTCAATAGTTCTTAGTCTTTGCTGTCCATCAATAACCGAATAAACGTATTCAATGCCTTTCTTTGAAATGGTCTTTGCAAAATAGACCGCCGGTATTGGTATCCCCCTTATAATCGAATCAATAAGCAACTGCTTTTCTTTCAATCCCCAAACGAAATTCCGTTGCCATTCCGGATGTACAACCAATGTTTTATTAGTAATCTTTGATATTAGTTCAGCTATGGAATAATCGTATGTTTTTTCTTCAAACTTAATCACCTTTAACCCTCGACTTGTTTTTGATATACTTTTGCAGTTCCTCTGGTACGACACAAATAACACGACCTGTTCTGCCTATGCGCATGTGTGGTAGTTCATTAGATGATTCAAAATATTATTCTAATTTAGTGTATCATAGTAATACATTGACAAAGAACAAAGCTCCTTTCAGTCGTAACCTTTGACAGACACAATAACACGAAAAGCAAATCGTATCAACAGTCTATGTATGACAAAAAAATATAATTTCCTATACAATAAAAAAAATAACTAAACTCCTTTTGTGTTTGGATGCCATATATATTTGTGCATTTGCAGTTGAAATCGCACTTTGAGCCGATCTTCCAGTATCCATTTCACTACTTTTAACGGTTCCAATAAATAAAAAGCTGTAGAAAAAAGTATTTCTAATTTGCTTAGACTATTTTTTTTTATTGCATCTTTAGCCCACTCGTAGTCTTTTCGACTGCTTAATACAAACTTAACCTGATCATGATCACACAAATATTCAAGATTTTTCCAATTATTTTTTTCAGACATCCCGCTGTCGGGGCATTTCAAATCCATTATCTTTATAACTCGCCTGTCAACGTTTTCTAAACTAAGGCTACCATTTGTTTCAAGTAACACATTATATTCATTGTCTAGTAGAATCTTGATCAAATTATTTACTTCATCATTCTGTAGAAGCGGCTCTCCTCCCGTTATTTCGACAAGACGACATTCATAAGACCTTATCAAAGCCATTACTTCGTCAATAGGCATATCAGTGCCATCTTCATAAGCGTATTTCGTATCGCAATAGTTACATCTAAGATTACAGCCTGACGTCCTTACAAAAGCGCACGGAAGACCAGCATAAGTAGTCTCGCCTTGAATACTATAAAATATCTCGTTTATGTTGATGATATTGCTCTCTCAACCTCGTTTGTTAGGTCAAATCCATGAACAAGTTTTTGACCATTGGATAGGATTTCACCGTTTAATATGCTGAATTCACCCAATGAGGCGGATTTCAGAGTTGCGACAATGAGCGGGAACTCACGCTTGAGACCAAGCCTGCGTATTTTATTGAATAAAGGTTCATTTTCCCCATCATTTTTTTGGATTTCTTGCAATGCTTTGCTTTTGATTTCCCATTGCCTCCACAATGGTTTTATATGATCGTCATAAATATCATACTCACAGTAAGTTATAGCAGGACCAGCATCAAGTTCAGGGGTTATAAGGTGCATCATAACGCCTGTTTTCTTTGCCTTTTGCTCCATCAGTTGCCAGATCACTTCCTGCCATGTTCCTTTAGGTCCGCCGGGAAGTGCTGGATGCAGATTAATCATGTTATATTTCCTGCACATTTCTGCGCTGACGATAAGCATGTAACCAGCAAGAACTATCATATCGGGTTTGTAATGTGAAAGTTTTGCCATCACCACGTCATCATATTGTTTTCGCCAGTTTTCAAGAATCGGAGAATCACTTCCCAATCTGATGGATTCTTCAAGACCTGCTTTCCGTAGTTGAGGTTCAAAATTCCTGTGAGAAAGAGCCATTACTTCCAGACCCAGTTTCTCTGCGTAGTCTATAAATCTATCGCTTTCAGGTTTTTCGCCTTTTTCTCTGGTGACAAAAACAAAAGAGATTTTTCCTTGAATAGACCCACTTTTGATTGCATCAGATACGACTTTTAATAAGCCAATAGCGGCTTGATCTCTCCCACTCGAAAACCAACCAATATCAAGCATGTTATGTATCTCCAATTTGATATTATACCTTATTGATCCGTCAAATTCAACAGTCATAACCTGTAATTCTGTTATTTAGTTTTAACTCTCACTATATCATCATTCATAATGCGCTGAGTCTCATCGGTATTCAATTTTATGGTCAGCGCGCCACTATCGTCTATGTCTAAGGCAAATCCTGTTTTTATACTATCGGGATATTCAATCTGCACTTGACGACCTATAGTAGCTGACAAATTTTTCCACTCATCCAAAAGGCTGTCATTATCCAGCTTTAGATAACGTGACTCGATCTGTCTCAAGATTTCTTGTAAAAGATGGATTCTTGATATTTCATATCCCGACTCGATGCTCAATGATGTGGCAATATCCGCTATTTCTTCTGGAAAACTTGTCTCTGGAATGTTTACGTTTATTCCAAATCCCACTACAACGTAGCTCGCAAATTTTTTTTCTGTCTTAGCTTCTGCTAATATGCCTGCGATTTTCTTGCTGTTAATTACAACGTCGTTGGGCCACTTTATCAATGCAGGCAGATGGGTTACGTTACGTATAGCATATACTATGGATATTGCAGTTATGAGGACTATCTTATTGATCTGAGATAATTCAATTAAAGGACGCAGGATCAGAGAAGCAAGAATACTTGTTCCAGCAGGCGCAAACCATTTACGGTCTCCCCGTCCTCTACCCATAGTTTGACTATCAGCGATTACAAGAGTACCTTCATCCGCACCTTTACTTGCTAGATCAAGGGCAATGTCGTTGGTAGAAGTAGTCTCAGTATAGAATATAACTTCATTGCCAAGTATTTTTGTATTAAGACCTGCTTTTATCTCATCTGATGTCATTAGTAATACGAGTTTTTCACTTATAGAAATAAAAAGAAGTTAAACACGGAGACACGGAGACACGGAGACACGGAGACACGGAGACACGGAGACACGGAGACACGGAGACACGGAGACACGGAGGCACGGAGACACGGAGGCACGGAGAGAACATAGAAAGTATGAAGGATGAAACTGTAATACTCAGTTCTTCTTTTTCATCCATCATACTTCCGCCTTCATCTTTTTTCTCCGTGCCTCTGTGTCTCCGTGTTTTTTCATGAATTACGACTATTCCCCAACTAACTGAAAAAGTCGTATTAGTAGAGAATATATTTGGATCGGACATCAGCAAAATCCGATATTTCGTCTTTCCATGACTGGATAACATCATCTACTGAGAGTCCTTTGGAAAGATCATTGCGCACTTTGTCTGTTCCCATAAGGAGATCGAAGTGCTTTATAAATTGAAATTCATTGGGATATAATCGCTTTATGGTTTCTATCATGTTTAACACCGTTTTGACGGGAGTAAATTTATCTCTGTCAATAACATGCACCTGCACACCACCACATCTTTGATCTCTGTGTTTTGAAAATGTTGGAATGAAATACACTGGTCGAAACTTGACGCCATTTAGTAATAGATTATTAAGTGAATCTGCTAGATTATGAGCATCAATCCACGGCGCACCGATTATCTCAAATGGTTTGGTCGTGCCTCGCCCTTCGGATAGGCTAGTACCTTCAAAAAGACACGTACCGGGATATACCGTTGCAGTATCAAGCGTTGGCATATTCGGTGAAGGCATTACCCATTGGAGTCCAGTATCATCAAACCACATATCCCGCTTCCAGCCTTTCATCTCTACAACGTTGAGTTTAGCGCCGATATGAAAATGCTCGTTGAAAAATCTTGCCAATTCACCGACAGTCATACCATGCCTTAAAAGAGTAGGCAAATATCCGACAAAAGAACTGAAATCAGGATCAAGGACATTCCCTTCCAGTATATCTCCATTTATGGGATTTGGACGATCCAGAACGATGAATTCAATATCATTCTCAGCGCAGACTTGCATTGCCATCGCCATTGTGGAAATATATGTATAAAAGCGTACTCCAACATCCTGAATATCAAATATCAGGGCATCTATGCCATCAAGCATTTCTGTTGTAGGCTTCGTAGTTTTACCATAAAGGCTATAAATAGGAATTTTGATCTGATCGTATTGAGCAAAGGGTATAGAGATAGCATCCTGAACTGATCCCCATAACCCATGCTCAGGAGAGAAGATAGCTTTCAGTTTAACTTTTGGATTATGAACAAGCAGACATATATTATCCTGAAGGCTTTCATTGACCCCGGTTGAATTAGTGATTAATCCAACGGATTTACCTTCAATTAATTCCAACTTGTCTTCCAATAATACAGTTAATCCTAATCTGATCATAATAAATAAGGTAACAAATATTAGCCACGGAAACACACGAAATAACACGGATAAATAATTCAGGATTGAAGATTTTAGGAAACCGTTCTATAAACCACTTGCATTTTTTGTCCTTTCATTTTTCCGTGTGAATCCGTGTCATTCCGTGGCTAGATTTTTTTCTTGTTTTAATATTACATTAATTGTGAATCATGCTATAAATTTTCCAGAATTTTCTCCAGCCATTCTCTCGTTTTCCATGCGCGATCATTAACGTCATCAAGTTCGCTTCCACCGAGACATTCAACGTGCAATGGTCCTGAGAAATCAGCCTTCACTAGCTTTCCAAGTACAACTGGAAAATCTACCAATCCTTCTCCCGGAAGTATCCAGACATCAGGATTTCCATCATCTTTGATAATACAATCTTTGATAATACAGAAAGTGACAAACTCAGCTACATCATCAACGTCAGGCTCAGGTCTGACTTTGCCCTTTGTGTAATAGATTATATTACCGGGATCATAACATATACGAAAAGCAGGACTATTGACTTTTTCAACAGCACGGGCAAGGTCACGTCCAGTCAAACCAAGTCCACCGTGAGGTTTCAATAGAATTTGAATGCCTTTCTTTTCTGCATAAGGCGCTGTTTGACGCATGATCTCAAAATATTTGTCGTATAAGGCTTCATTATCAGTTCCGCCATTCATCAACCAGGGACTATCCAGTGCAGACGTTGCATCAATTAGCTTTTTAAAATCAGCAACAGCATCATCAAGGCTTAGATCAAGTGCAGGAGTGCCAAGAAGCATCGTCGGAGCAATTTCATAATTCTTTGTAATCGCAACGGTTTCTGCGATTTCAGCAGGGGTGCTTGCTGACGTTATTGGCGTTTGCCCTGCGTTAGAATATACGGATACCTCTTCGTATCCAGCATGAGCAATTGATTTGCACGCCTGATCATAAGACCACGTATGCCATGGGCGTGTTGTAGAACCAAGTTTTAACATCATTTGAGTATTCTCCTTTTTTATCATTTCAGCCACGAGTCCGATATGGTACATTCCACATCCACAGGTACTTTGTGCAGGTAATGTTCCCCTGCTTTTATCATGCAATCCCGCATGATTCCAGACATTTCTTCTGCGATACTCTCGTCACATTCTATGACTATTTCATCATGCACAGTGTTTATAAGTTTAGCATCAAGATTCTTTTCTTTGATACTGTTGCGGATCCAAATTAGTGCCAGCTTAGTCATGTCAGCGTTAGTGCCTTGTATTGGGGCGTTCTTAGCCTGTCGCTCTATTGATGAACGAGTTTTTTGGTCCATATCTCTAGTATCATAATATCTTTTTCTTCCGCCGATTGTAGTAGAATAGCCTTTTTTAATGGCTTCGTTAGCGGATTGCTCAAGATATTTTTTTACATTCGGATAGCTTCGGAAATACTGATTAAGAAGTTCCCCAGCTTCTTCTTCAGGTATTTCTAATTGCATTGCTAATCCTTGCTGACCCATGCCATAAGCAAGTCCGAAGTTTATCACCTTTGCCCTTTGCCTTAGTTCAGGATTTTCGGATTTACTCACGTTCTTTTTGAAAATCGAGGTTGCTACGATAGAATGTAAATCTCCTCCCATCCTAAATGTCTCAAGAAAAACGGGATCATCGCTCAATTCAGCTATAATCCTCAATTCGCAACCACTATAATCCGCTACAACGAGTTTCCTTCCAGCAGGGGATACAAAACAGCTTCGGAACCTTGAATCCGCCTTTATGTTCTGGAGATTGGGATCAGCGCAGGACGTTCTCCCACTTGACGCCCCGATCTGACGAAAAGACGGGTGAATTCTTCCTGTAATTGGATGAATATGCTCAAGAAATTCCTGTCCATAAGATGACACGACTTTTTGATGTTCTCTATAATCATTTATTGCCTGACCAACTTCTGGATTTATTTTAGATATAGTTGCTTTGCTTGTATCGTTTACGTTTATACGGATCCTTGCCAAAGCGTTTTTCAGTTGTTCTTCACTGTCGTAGTTAATATGCATAGCACCAAAAAGGTCGAGATCGGAATGGGGTTTGAATATGCTGTCTAGTCGTTCTCTTGCCTTTTCTCTCTTATCAACCTCTTCTTGCAATATCTCAGTCCATTTAGTTTTATCCAAAAACATACCATTATATTCAATGTCACCGAAAGCATTGACAGCGAGACATTCCAGTTTAACCGTATCCTTCAATCCATCATCAATAACAGATTTTACTTGCTTATCAATGACTTGTAGAGTATATAAAAGATCACGTTTTGCATATTCCAACTGATTTTCGCTAAAATCGCCATCGTGGTTTATAAAAGATTTTCGTTCATCTTTATCTGGTCTTTCACCGATGTATTTTTCTACGAGGTCCGCTAACCCAAAATGTTTATCAGATTTTCCACTTACGAGAACCTGCTCAATGAGCATGGTATCTACCATGTTTTCCATCTCTATTTTGAAAGAATGTTTTATCATTTTATAATCGAACTTGGCATTTTGAAGCACTTTAGGCTTATCGCTTTCGAGAATCTTTCGCAGAGGTTCTAATCTTGCTTTTCGGCAGTCTATTACGAACTGCTTTTCCAGATTACCTATTTGAAATAAAAGCACCTTGCTCGTGTATGGATCAAGCCCTGTCGTTTCTGTATCCACTGCCAGCATAGGCATAGATTCAAGTTCAGAAATGATCATATCAACATCATTTGTATTAATTATAAGATTTATTTTTGTTTCCATAATGAAAAAAGGACTTTGTATGATTTATTTTATACCAGAACGCTAATATGCTATCACCTGAAATCAAAAGTGTCAAGAACGTTTCAACTATCTATCTAAAATTTTCCGCTTGACTTTGTAATATATAATATGTTATTCTGTTTAGAATTACAGAAACGTTAATCTTACAAAGGATAGCAGACATGTCAGTCTCTCGATTTATTTTTATTATCACCATCATTTTCGGTCTATTTTGGATCGTTAGCTATTCGACTGCGCAAGAAGAATCCCAAGAACCCTTAGAGCCTTTAAGACCCGCCAGCAATGTAATTCTAAATGATACGCCCAACGACAATGGGAAAAGCATATCCATGAGATGGGATGTATCACCTGATGATGATAGAGTCAGTCAATACATAATTCTCAGAAGTACGTCTCCAAAGGAAGGATTTACAGAGGTTGGACAGGTTCCAACTAATACGACTAAATACGTTGATGAAGAAAATCTCGTCAAAAAAACTGAGTATTATTACAAGATCAGAGCTATTGATAAGAAAGGTGAAAAGGCAGATTCTGAAGTATTTGGTCCGATCAGGCCCCTAGCACAATGGTTTAATACGGATTATAAGTTTATCGCTATCGCTGTGATAATATTGGGCGGATTAATTGTATATTGCATATATAGCGCAAGGCGTGGGCGTGAGTTTTTCATCAGGCGTATTGCAGGTTTAGAGGCTGTAGATGAAGCAATAGGTCGTGCAACAGAGATGGGAAGACCCATATTGTATCTAACAGGACTCGGTGGGGTCAGTGACATATCAACGCTTGCAAGTCTGAATATTCTCAGCCGTGTAGCACTCAAAACCGCCGAATATGACACTCCTCTTCTCCTCCCCTGCAATGATCCATTCGTCATGATAGTAGACCGCGAAATAGTAAAAGGCGCTCACATAGACGCTGGAAAGCCTGACACCTATAAAGAAGACAATATATTTTTCGTAAGTGATGATCAGTTTGCTTATGTTGGTGCAGTGAATGGTATAATGCTCCGTGAGCGACCTGCGGCGATATTCTATATGGGTTACTATGCTGCTGAGTCGCTGTTGCTTGCAGAAACAGGTAATTCAGTTGGTGCGATACAGATAGCCGGTACAGACGCTGATGCACAGTTACCTTTCTTTATTGCTGCATGTGACTACACGCTCATAGGTGAGGAGTTATACGCCGCAAGTGCGTATATGTCCAGAGAACCGCTACTTCTTGGAAGCCTCAAAGGTCAGGATTGGAGTAAATTCCTGCTCATACTCTCTATTTTTCTTGGAGTTATAATGGAATCTTTTGCTGTAGGTTTTGGATTACCTTTTCTCCACTGGATCGCTAAGTTCTTTACTGCGCCGTAGAGTATTTTGCTCACTAAATCATTGAAGGTGCAATCACATTTTATAAAGATTCAAAATAAATAATTAACAAGACTTTGGGTTTATAGTGACGGATGAATATGACAACGACAATCCAAAAAAGTATGATAACAACATCACAAGAATTGTTTCCCTTTGCCTTTCAAGATAGAAAAAGGATTTTTTTAGGTCGGTACAAAAGTCCTAGTGATGAAACAAAATATAAAAGATATGTAGGTTCTACATTGAGGTATGCAGGCGGTAAAAGTCTTGCTGTTGGTTTAATAATTGAGCTATTGTCTGACAAAATAAAAAGACTTGTATCTCCTTTTTTGGGTGGTGGATCAGTTGAAGTTGCTTGTGCTGTTGAATTAAATTTACCCGTAATTGCTTATGATATATTTGATATTCTTATTAATTACTGGGACGTTCAATTAAAAAATCCTGAAGAATTGTATGAAAGATTAAAAGAATTTAAGCCTGATAGAGATGGTTTTAAGAGTGTAAAAGATATTCTCAAGCTTCACTGGAGTGGAGAGCAAATAATAACAGATAAATATGATCTGGCGGCTATCTATTATTTCAACCATAATACATCTTATGGACCACATTTTTTGGGCTGGCCATCTAGTGTATATCTTCAAAAAGAACGTTACCAAAAAATGATTGAAAAAGTTCGAGATTTTGAAGCTGATAATATGCAGGTTGCTTGTGCTTCATTTGAGAGCATTATGGGCGAATACAAAAACGATTTTCTTTATTGTGACCCGCCATATTATTTGAATGGTGATAGTAAAACATTTGTTGGACTTTACCCTCACAGGAATTTTCCTATTCACCATAAAAACTTTAATCACGAAAAATTGCGTGATTTTTTATTTGAACATAAAGGCGGTTTTATTTTGTCTTATAATGATTGCTCAATAATAAGAGAATGGTATAAAGATTTTGATATGACAATGCCTTCATGGCAATATACGTTAAGTCAGGGTGATACTCGGATAGGTGAAAATAGGTTGAATAACAATGATGGAAGTTATATAAAAAAATCCCATGAATTAATAATAATGAAATATAATGAAATATAAATACAATTTCGAACTTGTATATCAATTATAGGAAAAGAAGAAGCTATGAAACTTCGTCTGCCATTAATACTATGCTTTTTATGCGGAATTTTTATGATTGTTCAGTTTTTTGTTCCGCCTTTCACCGGGGTATATGACAAGCTTCTCAACTGGGTCATGATCATCAGTATCCCTGCGCTTGTTATAGGACTCACTTCGCTTATAAAATTGCACTCTACCCGTATCATTCGTAAAACACCGAATATGCCTTACAGCATAGTGGCGTTTATTGCTATGATAACTATGGCGCTTATGGGTCTTATTGGCGGTACTGGCGAAAATACTGGATTTGAGTGGATGTTCAAGCATATACAAGTCCCTATGCAGGCGACTATGTTCTCGCTGTTGGCTTTTTATATAGCTTCCGCCGCTTATAGGGCATTCCGCGCAAGGACGCTTGAGGCAACACTCATGCTTGTAACCGCAGTTATAGTAATGCTTGCCAGAGTACCTATTGGCAACTTTTTGTGGCATCTCATTATGCCAGACTCAAACTTACCAGAGCAAGTTTCAAGCTGGATATTAAACGTTCCAAGCATGGCGGCTAGAAGAGGTATTATTCTTGGCATTAGTCTTGGTGCAATAGCTACTTCAATTAAGATAATACTCGGTATTGAGAGATCGTATATGGGAGCAGGAGAATGAGTTTTTGGGAAAAGATCGGTAGCTTTGATAGGCGGTACATATTCGCATTGATCGCTTTGACTGTGATCGTGCCATTACTGATCCCTATCGGTATGCCCATCACTACTACAAATGAGGTTAAAAGCGTATACGATTATATAGACGCATTGCCACCGGGGTCAGCGATATTAGTCGCATTAGATTTTGATCCCGCCTCACTTGCAGAGCTTTATCCCATGTCTATCGCAATACTTAAACACGCCTACACTAAAAAGATAAAGGTCATAGGCATGACGCTATGGATAACAGGTGCGTCTCTGGGAGATGTAGTAATGCGAGAAGCGGCGCAGGGTATCGCTGAGCAAGATAAAGATTACGCTTATCTAGGATTTGTACCTAGCGGGGCTGTGGCGATAATGCGTATGGGTCAGGATATTTCGGCTGTTTTTAATGTGGATTATAGTGGTAAGCCGATCTCACAGGTTCCGGTAATGAAAGGTATCAAGAATTACAAAGATATATCGCTTGTCGTTGACCTTGCGGCTGGTTCTACACCAGAAGCATGGATCGCTTATGCGGGAACTCCGCACCATGTACCAATAGCCATAGGCGTCACCGCAGTCAGCGCAGTAGGCTATTATCCTTATCTCAATGCAAGACAGATAATAGGACTAATTGGTGGGATGAAGGGTGCCGCAGAATATGAAAAGCTGATACAAGCAAGAGGAACAGCAAGCGCAGGTATGGATTCACAATCCATGACCCATATCGCTATCATATTACTCATAATAATAGCTAACGTGTCTTATTTTGTTATACGAAGAAAAAACAAGAAAGTCATAGAAACATAAATAACTTTGGTGATCATAAATGTTGATAGATTATATACGTGCTTCCATGCAGATGGCGACATACGAGATTTTGTCTGATGATGGCACATTTTATGGTGAAATTCCCGGATTTGATGGTGTTTATGCCAATACAAATACACTTGAATCATGTCGGGATGAATTAGAAGAGGTTCTTGAAGAATGGAGCCTATTTCGAGTTTCCAGAAACCTTAAGTTACCTATTGTCAATGGCATTGATCTGACTATCAAGGAAGTAGCATAATCAAGGTGATATTGGTAAAGAACTTCTTTCGAGAATATTACGACAGGCTAAAATCAGCAGATACGATTGGGAAAAACTCTGATAGATAATGAGCATTAAATAATTAATCGGGTAATAGATTAAAATAGATTCCCGTGAAAACGGGAATCCAGAAAATGTTTATAATTTTTCACTGTTTTATTTTTCAAGCTTCATTCTAGCTGGTTTATTGGATTACCAAGCTGGAAGCTACATTTTTTTAAACTTTAAAATTTTAAAAGGATTGACGTAATGAAAATTAATTTGAAATTTTGTACCCCCCCCCCCTTAAAAGTCTTTTCATTCTAATAATGAAGATTGTTATAACGTTATGTGTTTTAGCTGCGTTCATACTTTCGACTACAGTATGGGCAGGAACATATAGGGACGATTTCGAAAATGAAAAGGATTTCATAAAAGATAAGCAAGATCGGGTCTGGGACGAGGATATTGCTTTCTTTACTTGGGAAAACGCATCCATAAAAGGAATGGATAATGGTCCTGTTCTTTGGGGAATAATCACCGGTGATTACAGTTGGAAAGATTACACTGTCGAGTGTCGGATTAAGCCAATTCAAAACAACGGTTACATGGGATTATACCTCCGCCGTCCGTGCATGGGTTGCAATCCCTGCTATACATTTGCCCTTTCAGTGAATAAAGCTGTAATATACCGAGACTTTGGAGAAAAATGGGGAGGGCTAACACTGGATAGTTCTCCTTTTGAAGCCAAAATAGACACGTGGTATTCAGTGAAGGCTATCGTTCAAGGCAAACAGCTTGAATTCTACATTGACAATAAACTGGTGGCAAAAGCGGAAAATGACGTTTATCTAACAGGGAAGGCAGGTTTTATCATAGATGATGGCGAAGCCCTTTTTGATGATTTTGTGATGACGGGACCTGAGGTAAAAGATGGTGGTCATTGGGATCCGAAAGCACATATCCAACCTAACCCTGTTGAACCACAAAACAAGCTGGAAATGACATGGGGAGAGATAAAGTGCGGTAAGTAAAAGGATAGACAATGCAATGTTCGAAATGTGGGAATGAATATTTTGCACTCCATATTAAGAAGAACATAAATATGTACCTAATATCAGGTAAATCTAAAAGTTTAATTTATAGGAATTAGAATTATGAGTGAGATCGTTGGTATATGGATCGCCGCAGGATTGACGCTTTGCGTATTCAGCTTTTTGTATAAAGATAACCCATTTTACAGATTCGCAGAGCATCTATACGTTGGCACTTCTGTTGGCTACACGATAGCGCAGGCATGGCATCAGACAGTCGTAAAGCTTGTCTGGTATCCAATTAAGCAAGAAGGGGATTACACAGTCCTCATCCCTGCCGCCATAGGTCTGCTCATGTTCAGCCGATTTGTTCCCAAATATAGATGGTTAATCCGTTGGCCCCTAGCTTTCATGATCGGTGTCAGTGCAGGCGCATCTATACCACGAAGCATTCAATCCTTCATTTTTAAACAGATGGAAGCCACAATACAGCCACTCAACAGTATAAACGTATTCATCATTGTTTTAGGGCTTTTGTGTACACTGATCTATTTCTACTTTTCTACGGAACACAAAGGCGCTGTGGGGGTTGCATCAAAGATCGGCACATTCTTCCTCATGGTATCTTTTGGCGCCGCTTTTGGCTATACCGTTATGGCGAGAATCTCACTCCTTATCGGAAGAGTCTACTTCCTTTTCCACGACTGGCTTCATATAGTAAAGTGAGAAAAGTAGTAACTCTTTTTTAAATTTTCAATCTTCAATCAAATATGGATACTGAAGAAGGAATTATACTCGAAACTTACGGACGTATTGCGACTGTACAGATCAAAAGCGCTGGCGCATGTTCGCGCTGTAAGGCTGGATGTATGGAACGTGATGGATTCATGGTAGCCGAAGCGGAGAATCCAATCGGAGCAAAAGCCGGTGATACGGTAAGTCTGGGATTAGACTCAAAGAAGGCACTTACAGCTTCATTCGTGGTATTTGGTCTGCCTTTGCTGGCTTTGTTTATTGGAGTCATTGCCACGAATTTTGTGATTGAGCGTATTTGTTACCAGAATCAAGCTTTGAGTATAATTGTCGGTTTAATTGCATTCTTCCTAATGTTTAAGCATTAGAATTTACCAGAATAAGCAAATTGTATCCACGGTATAGGATGAAAGTTTTTTATTTCAATATTACCATACTCGTATTGGTAAACTCGGACTGAGTAAAAAGCAAAAGCCAGATCGAGAGTCCATTCTTTCGATGGCAATATACGCAATCCAGCAGTTAAGCCGTTGTTTAGTTCTGCAATAAACTTGAGATTATTGGAGATCGGTGCTTCAATTCCAGCAAAGAAAATGTAAGGCGACGCTTTAATCCCAATGTTAAGTCCACCCCCTGAACCCCGTTTTGGGCTAAATACGATATATGGGCTTCCAAGTGGAAAAATAGATGCACCAACAGCTACGTTAGACCCCGGTATAGCGTATTTTATACCGTGTATGCCAAGTTCAAGGTTATCTGCAATCCCGAAAATCAAAGTATATAAAGCCGATATTGTAATGACCTTTATCTAAGCTCTCAGCTTTTGGCACAGTGAATAGCCACGTAGGTTCAGCCGCTTGTGTAGATAAAGTAAAAAAAGCAAAAATAATAGTCACAGTCAAAATCGCAATAATTCTAGTCTTCATATCAAACTAACCTCCTGATTAGAATTACACAGACGTTTATAAGCAAATGAATTCTTAACATTTCTTAGTTTATCGTATTTTGTAAATTTTGTCTATAACTTTTATGACTAAAACATTCAAATGTGAGGAGATGAATATGCCTTCAAGAGTTTTTGATGATAAAGAATTAGACTTATTGAAAGAGGTTTTAGCTTCTGGAGAGCTTTCTGCATTGGGTGGAGGAATGACGCCCAGATTTGAAGCCGAATTTGCCAGAGCAATGAACTCAAAATTCGCTGTGGCAATGAACTGCGCCATGTCGGTTCTTCATACCGCGGTAATAGTCTCAGGCGCTGGCGCAGGCGATGAAGTCATCTGCGATCCGATATTTGTGTTTGGTGCGGTTGCGACGATGTATAATAACGCTGTACCGGTTTTTGTGGATATTGACCCCGTGACGATGAACATGAATCCCGATCTGATTGAAGCGAAGATCACGGAACGTACAAAGGCGATTATCGTGACACACGCATGGGGATTACCGGCAAAGATGGATCGTATTGTCGAGATCGCTCACAAGCATAAACTTCTGGTCATAGAAGATTGCGCACATGCCCTTTTTGCCACTTATAAAGGGAAATATGCAGGAACTTGGGGGAATGTTGGCTCATTCAGTTTCCAGATGTCGAAGCAGATGGGGCTTGGCGATGGAGGCATGGCTGTGACAAATAGCGAGGACATTGCTAACGCACTCGATCTGAATGCAGGCGCACCGACTTTCGCTAGTGTGGCTTTTGGATTGCACTGGAATTATCGTATGACAGAGCAGACATCAGCTATCGGTCTGGCACAGTTGGAAAAAGCAAAAAGCTACGTTGAGGAATTAATTGACATCGCCTCTTTGTATGATGAAGCGATAAAAGATTGCTCATGGATTGTTCCGCAAAAGGACGAGGATGCGAAAAGCACCTACCATTTTTGGGCGTCAACTTTCAGGGGTGAAAAACATGGTATTTCTATGGAAGAATTCGTAAAGATTCTGGGTGAAGAAGGTGGATCGTTGTTTATCGGATATACAGGCATGCCGGCGTACAAGCACCCGCTTGTTGCACAGCGCATGGGTTATGGGCGGGGATGCCCGTTGGATTGTCCGCATCATAAAGGAACGGGAAATCAATATCCTGATGATCTTTGCCCGGTAGCTGAAGACATTTTTCATAGGATGTTGTTGGTTTATACATTTTCTGATAAAGAATATCACCTGCGTAATGCAGAATATCTAAACAAAGCAATAAAAAGATTGTCATAGGTGAATTACCCCATGCCTAATGAGCATTAAATAATTAATCGGGTAATAAAGTTGTCGGAGTTTTCTGGATTCCTAATACGAGTTTTTCACTTATAGAAATAAGAAAGAATTTAAACACGGAGACACAGAGTCACGGAGAGGGTAAGGGTGAGGAATTTGCTTGACCAGTAGAATCATTGGAATTACCTCATCTTTCTTCTCCGTGCCTCTGTGTCTCCGTGTTTTTTCATGAATTATGACTATTACTCAACTAACTGGAAAACTCGTATTGATGACTCTTTTGATGCGACTTTATTTCTATGTACTGTGTTTATTACTGCGCATGATTGGTATGAGCACCATGATAAAGCGGATATTATTCCAAGAAACCGGCAACTGTTGTATTTCATTCTTCAGATTTTTGTTTTACTTGCTCTTAACCAGATGTTGGTGGTTTATTTATGGAATTATTTTCTCATTATTTAATGTTGTATGGAATATCATTACTCCATATGAAAATCATTGGTTATATGTAGGAATTTCTGCTTCTTTATCATTAATGGCTTCGTTGCTTGCTGGCTTTTATTCAAAGATATTGAATTTATTACCGTTTGCATTTGATGGCAGATGGATTATATTATTAATAGTAATTATCTTTCTTACAATAACTATTATTTTTGAGCGCATAAGCGTATAATAGATAGGTGAATATACAATGATAAATAAAACAAATAAAAATTATTATCAAGAAAAAATTTTACAAGAAATTGAGTCTGTTCCTCAAGAAATGACGCCGACCCTATATAAGATCATTCATCTGCTAAATACCCAGTGGAAAACAAAACCAAACCAAAAGAGCAAGAAGCGAAAATCTTTAGAAGGTATCTGGGAAGGTAGCTCAGTGGATGAAAATCTATTTGCAGAAGCCCGAAGGTCGCTTTTCAGCTATGAGGACAAGTAAATGGATTTTGTTACTGATACTCATTCCTTAGTATGGTTTTTTACAAGAGACGAAAGACTTAGCCAAATTGCTTTATCTGCTTTTAGGGGAACAGTAAAAGTAGGAAGGATCATAGTTCCCGCAATAGTTTTGGCTGAAATAATTTATATCTGTCAGAAAGGTAGAATATCACTATCATTTATTGAAACACCCAATCGTATAGAAAATTCAGCTTGTTTTGAGATTGCGCCACTAGATTTGGAAATTCTCAAGATAGCTGATAATATTGGATTAGATTTAGAAATGCACGATAAACTTATTGTAGCAACAGCAATATACTTTGATATGACTTTGATAACAAAAGATGAAAAAATAACTAAAGCCAAAGTAGTTGATGTTGTATGGTAAATTGATAGGCAAAATGCCTAATTTTGCCATTGAAATTATTCGGGTTAACATTTTTAGCTTATCTTTGCATAAGCAATAACAACGTTACGAGGGGTTATATGATAAACATTGGGATAGACGTCGGTGCTATAAGCGTTAAAATCGCCGCTATCGGCGAAGATGAAAACGATAAGAACTTATTAAGTGAAATCGCTTCTAAAGAAGATGGTTTTTTTCATATTGATGATAGTGATTCGTCACTTCTAAACGGTAAGTATATTCTGGTATCGAAATACAAACGTATAAAAAGTATGCCCGTTCACTCCACTTATGAGCTTCTGGAAGAATTGTTTAAGCAAATACCAGAGGATAAAATCGGTGCTGTGTGCGTAACTGGTGGTGGAGGCAAATTACTCGGTCAAATACTCGGTATACCTTACGTAAACGACTTTAAAACAGTTGCTTATGGAGTCGGTCTGCTTCATCCTGATGTTCAAACTATATTTGAGATGGGTGGGGATAACTCAAAATACGTTCAGATAGATATTGATAAGGAAACTGGCGTTGTTGGTATACTCGACTATGAGAAAAATGGCGAGTGTGCGGCAGGTACAGGGTCATTTATGGATCAGCAGTCTAATAGACTCAAGGTTGAGATTGAAGTTGTCGGCGATATGGTCATGAATGCAGGTAAAGCGGCAAATATCGCTGGTCGTTGCTCTGTCTTTGCAAAATCTGACATGATCCATGCTCAACAGGTCGGTGTTCAGCCACCGGAAATATTTAAAGGTCTTTGCGATGCTGTTGTACGCAACTACAAAGGCACAATCGTAAAAAGCAGAGTGCTTTTGCAAAAAATCGCCTTCATAGGCGGCGTCGCCGCAAATAAGGGCGTTGTTCAGTCAATGCAGAACCTTTTTGAACTCAGTGATGATGAATTTTTTGTGCCTGATTACTATGCTTGGATGAGTGCAATAGGCGCAGGACTATTGGCTGATAAGGAAAAAGAGGTTAAAAGCATCAGTAAACGTGATGTTCAGATGCTTGGGGAATATGCTGATACTACCGCTAGAAATTTTCCAACTATGCAACCTCTGAATATGGAAAATGTCGTATCGCTTAGAGACATGATAAGACCTTACTCATTTGAAGGTAAAACTGAAAAAATTGATGCTTATCTTGGGATTGACATAGGTTCAGTCAGTACAAATCTTGTTGTTATAGATAATAATGGTGATCTTATAATGGAAATATACGTTCCTACTGATGCCAGACCCATCGAAGTTGTCACCAGAAACCTGAAGGTTATTGAAGATGAGATCGGTGATAAGATAAATATCAAAGCGGTTGGCACGACAGGATCAGGCAGAGAATTAGTCGGAGTTCTTGTTGGTGCTGATACGATTAATGACGAGATAACCGCTCATAAAACAGGCGCCACTCATGTAGCAGATAAATTAACGGGAAATCGTCCTGATACTATATTTGAAATCGGCGGTCAGGATTCTAAATTCATTAGTATACAAGATGATGTCGTGATTGACTTCACTATGAATGAAGCGTGTGCCGCTGGTACAGGCTCATTCCTTGAAGAACAGGCGGAGAAACTCGGTATCAAAATCAAGGGAGAGTTTGCTCAACTGGCACTTAGCTCAAAAAGCCCGATCAGGCTTGGAGAACGATGCACCGTCTTTATGGAGAAAGACCTTAATCCTTACCTTCAAAGAGGCGCACAAGTAGAGGATTTAGTCGCAGGTCTGGCTTATTCGATAGCAACTAATTACCTTAACCGTGTGGTAAGAGGCAGATATATAGGCAATAGCATATTCTTTCAGGGTGGTACGGCTTACAACGATTCAGTAGCCGCCGCTTTTGCCACGATCCTTAACAAGAAGATAATCGTTCCACCGCATAATGGCGTTATAGGCGCTATCGGCGTCGCTTTGCTTGCCAAAGAAAAATTTGAAGCGGGTATGGCTGATGAGCGTGAATTTGATACAACTTTCAGAGGATATGATTTGACTAAGGTTGATTATAAGATAAGGTCATTCGTATGCCCCGGATGCTCTAACCATTGCGATATACAGGAAGTCAGGATTGATGATGAGCGAACTTATTGGGGTGATAAATGCTCTGATCGATACAGGAAGCAGTCAAAAAGCGATAAAAAGCCTATCATTCCCGATCTTGTGGCTTTTCGACAGGAACTTATGTTTGATAAATATGATGCAAAGGATAGACCACAAGGTAAAGGTCAGACTGTAGGTATTCCAAGATCAATGTATACTTACGATAAACTCCCATTTTGGGGTGAATTCCTGTCTCAGTTAGGTTTCAACGTTGTTCTGTCTGATACCAGTAACAAAAAGGTCATAAACTACGGTATAGATTCAGTTGTCGCTGAACCGTGCTTCCCGCTCAAGGTTGCTCATGGGCATGTCCGTGATCTTCTGGATAAGGGTGTTGATTATATATTCATTCCGAACGTAATTAATTCAGAGACGGAATTCCCAGAAGTAAACTCTCATCTGTGTCCATGGGGACAGACTATGACTTTTGTTATAAAACACGCTCCAATAATGGAAGGACACGAAAGCAAGCTTCTGCAGCCAACTATTCATTTCAGAGACGGTCAAGAGGCTGTCACTAAAGAACTTCTGGAATTCGGTAAGTCTTTTGGATTCAACAAGGCAAAAATTCAGAATGCTGTTGATATGGCATACAAATCAGAAGCAGAATTCCAGCAGAAGCTTGTAGTAGCCGGGCGTGAGGCTCTGCAAACACTAATTGATAATGATGAGCTTGGTATTGTTATAATCGGTAGAGGATATAATATTTATGACTCCGGGGTTAATCTGGGTATTCCTAGAAAATTAAGAGAATATTACGGTGTCAACGTTATCCCGTTTGATTTTCTGCCAATCGAAGGTATTCGGATAGCTGATGTAAATTCAAATATGTATTGGAACTATGGCAGAAAGTTACTTCAAGCGGCTAAGATAGTGGGTGAGCATCCAAACCTTCACATTATCTATATTACTAACTTTAAGTGTGGACCGGATTCATATATAAAGCAGTTTATTCGTAAAGCGTCAGACGGTAAACCGTTCCTGTCGCTTCAATTTGATGGTCACAGCAACGATGCGGGATTCTTAACTCGTTGTGAGGCATATCTTGACAGTAAAGGATTTCTTAGATGGTGGAAACGACAGCAACAGATAGCAGTATGAAGAAACAGATTCTAAAAGGCAGAACACTATATATTCCTCCAATGGCTTATGAAGGGGCAAAGTTCATCGCCGCCGCAATGAGATCAATTGGTATTGATGCAACAATCTCTCCTATCTCTGACGAAAGAACGCTGGAGTTGGGCGGAAGATATACTTCAGGTGATGAATGTTATCCCGAAAAGGTTACACTTGGGGATTTTTTGAAAGTTACAGAGGAACCGGGCTTTGATCCTAGCAAGGTGGCTTTCTTTATGCCATCTGCTGGTGGTCCATGCAGGTTTGGGCAGTATGCCGGTTATGCAAGGATGGTTATGGAAGAGCTTGGCTATGGTGATGTGATGATCCTATCGCCAACAAGCACTAACAGCTATGACGAAGTCGGTGAAAATGCTACCGATCTTATGAGAACCGCATGGCGTGGAGTTGTTGCAGGCGATATAATGCGGAAACTACTCCTGAAAACTCGTCCTTATGAGATAAACAAAGGCGATACTGAGGCTGAATACGAAAAGGGCATAAATGATGTATCTGCTGTCATTGAAAAACAGAATACTTCAGATAGAAAAAGAATGTCTGAAATGGTCAAAGCGCTTGAGGTTGTAAGAGAACGGTTCAGGAAGATACCTGCTAAGTATGATCCTGAATTCCCATTGATAGGCGTAGTAGGTGAGATATTCTGCCGACTTAACTCATTCAGTAATGAGGATATAATCAAGGTTATCGAGAGTTGCGGGGCAGAAACTTGGCTTGCTGGCATATCAGAATGGGTATGGTACACGAATCATGATCAACTTGAGCGCTTACGCAAGCTTGGTAAAGGCTTCTCAACTGATATGATGGTGGCAAAAATAAAGAACACTGTCCAGCGAAATGATGAGCATACATTGATGAATGTATTCCATGAGGATTTTGTCGGATACGAAGAGCCTGAGAATATAGAGATCGTCCTGAAAAACAGTCTTCCATATCTACCTTATTATGGCTGTCTGGGTGAGATGGTTCTGAGTATAGGCGGTGCAGTATATCTATATGATAAGGGTGCGGATGGTATTGCGGATGTAAGTCCGTTTACGTGCATGAACGGCATCGCATCTGAGGCTGTGGCGCATCACGTAGCAAGAGATCATGAGAATCTTCCCATACGTACCTTCTATTTTGATGGGACGCAATCTGATCTTGAAAGGGATGCTGGAATATTTATTGAGCTTGCCCGCAACTACAAACGCAAGAAGACTAGAAAAAGAACATATCCAGCTTACTTTAAAATCGGTTAAAGGTTCTATTATAACGTTAAAAAATATATAAACGTTCTAAAAACAACCCCCTAGCCCCCTTTTTTAAGGGGGAATTGTGTGGAGTATTCCCTTTTCTAATTGGGAATAAATCGAGGCGTATCAACATTCCCCCTTAGCAAAGGGGGTCAGGGGGTTGTGACGTTGAAATACTATAAAACTATCTAGTATTTGATGAAGAGATCCCTATGGCAAAAGATTATTCTCAACTTTCAAAAGAAGAATTGCTTAAAGTTATCGAGAAACTTGAATCCCGCAAGAAATATGGTTTGATCTGGGATGAAGAAAAGACCAAAGAGCAATTTGAAAAAGAATCCGAAAATGCCCTGCCAGTTTTAAAAGAGATTAAGAGCAACGAAATAAAGACTGATCCAAAAAAACCGACTAATATTTTGATTGAAGGTGATAACTATCATGCCCTTTCTGTATTGAATTATACCCATCAAGGCAAAATTGATGTTATATATATTGATCCACCGTATAATACGGGTTCTAAAGACTGGAAATACAATAATAATTATGTAGATAAAAATGATCAATATCGTCATTCAAAGTGGCTTTCAATGATGAAAAAAAGGATATTTATCTCACGAAATTTATTAAAATCAACCGGGGTATTGCTAATCGCAATAGATGACCATGAAATTCATAATATTCGTCATGTATTAAACGATATTTTTGGCGAATCAAATTATATAGCCACGATTTGCATAGAAGTGAACCCGGCAGGTCAAAATATTCGTGATAACTCCCCAGCCATAAGCCATGATTATTGCCTTATATATGCAAAAGATATAGATGAAGTTAAGTTAATTCTTAGAGAACTTTCAGATGAGGAATCAGGTTATTTTAAAGAGGAAGATGAAAATGGAAAATTCCTTTGGGACAATTTAAGAAGACGTGGGGGAAATTCCACGCCAAAAGATCGACCAGGTCAGTGGTATCCTCTATATATTGATTATGAGAACACAAATATTAGTATAAATAAATTCCTCAACTCTATTGAAGTGTGGCCCATTGATCCTAAAGGAACTAAACGTATATGGAGAGTCAATCCTGCTGGATTCCAAAGAGAATATGATTTGGGAAATATATCAGTAATAAAAAAAGCCGGAAGAATTGAGATTGTAAAAAAGTCATACGAACCAGAAGGTCGTAAACCAAAAACATTATGGAAAGATGGCAGGCATTCGGCAACTACATATGGGACTAAGTTGCTAATGGATATTTTGGGAGAAAATATATTTACCTATCCGAAATCTTTATACCTTATAGAAGATTGCATAAAATACTGGACAGACCAAAACTCGGTTGTCCTTGATTATTTCGCTGGTTCTGGCACAACTGGTCATGCAGTATTGGATCTAAACAAACAAGATGGAGGTAATCGCCAATTTATCCTTTGCACAAACAATGAAAACAATATTTGTGAAGAAGTTACCTACCCGAGAATTAAGAAAGTCATAAATGGATATAAAAAGAAAAATGGTAATCATGTCGAAGGATTAGGCGGAAATCTTAAATACTTCAAAACTGCTTTTGTAAGAAATTCTATCAGTAGAGATGACTTGAAAATGCGAATTACTCGTGAATGTACGGAAATGCTTTGTTTGCGTGAAGGAATTTTTGAAGAGGTAAAAACTGAATATGATTATCGCATTTTTGAGCAGAATGGTCGAATTATGGCTGTATATTACTCACTTGATCAGGGTGGATTAGAGCAACTCAAAAACGACCTAGATAAAATGAATGGTGAGAAAATTCTATATTGCTTTACTTTCGATCCATTAGGACTCGATAAGACGGATTTTGTTGATTGGGAAGGTGTAATTTTAGAGCCAATACCACAAAAGATATTAGATATTTATGGGCAGATTTATGAATATTAACTTAAAACTATATCAGGAAAAAGCAGTTGTTGAATTGATTGATGCTGTTAAAACGCTTCTGGAAAAAGAAGGTCAGAAAAAAGTATGTATATTTCAAGCCCCTACTGGTAGCGGAAAAACATTGATGACTGCAAAGTTTATTGAGGAAATTATCAAGGAATTGCCCGATAAGGATTTGTGTTTTATCTGGGTGAGTATTGGCAAAGGCGATTTACATCTGCAAAGCAAGCACAGTTTAGAAAATTTTTTTGGTGGTTTTCCGAGAGTATCTCTTGTAGAAGAGGAATTTGCAGGTGGACGAGAAAGAATTGTAAGAAATGAGGTTGTAGTAGTAAATTGGGAGAAGCTACGAAGCAAAGATCGTGAAACTGGCGACTGGAAAAACGTTTTAATGAAAGACGGCGAAAAGATAAATTTTCGTGATGTTTTGTCAAAAACCAGAGAGCAAAGAAAAATCATTTTGATCATTGATGAAAGTCATATTGGTGCAACAGCAGAAAGAACTAATGAACTACGAGAGGAAATTAACGCTGATATTATTTTAGAAATGAGCGCCACTCCAAAAATAAAGTTAGATTTGGTTGACATGGCACGAGGTCTTGGGAAATATGTATTAGTTGAGCCAAAAGAAGTTATTGACGAGGGTATGATAAAAAAGGAACTAATCATAAATGAAAAAATTGACGAAATTGCTGATGATGAAACCGATTCACAAGAAGTAGTTTTGGAAGCCTCTTATGAAAAAAGGTTAAGACTTAAAAGATTATTTGAAGATGAGAAGTCAATCATCAATCCGCTTGTTTTAGTGCAAATACCTACTGCGGAAGCAGGTGAAGATAAGATAAAAGCTATTAGGGAATTTTTATCTCGTAAGGATATTACTGAAAAAAATGGTAAATTAGCAATTTGGCTAGCTGAACAAAAATCGGCAACTTTGGATTGGATATCAGAGCAGGATAATGAGATTGAATTTCTTATTTTCAAGCAAGCAATTGATACGGGTTGGGATTGTCCAAGAGCGCATATTTTAGTTAAATTCAGAGAATCACACAGCGAAATTTTTGAAATTCAAACAGTCGGAAGAATTTTGCGAATGCCTGAGCAAAGACATTATGCAAGCGAAGATTTGAATAGAGGTTATATCTATACTAACGTCAGAAGCATTATTGTTAAAAAAGAAGAATACAATCCGAACATTATCAAGCATCTCAAGGCTATTCGTAAAGACTGCTATGACAATATATCTCTGACATCTTATTATAAGTCGCGTGCTGATTATGGAGATATTACCTCAAGCTTTATGCCCGTATTTGAAAGAGTTGCCTGCGAATTTTTTGGATTGAAAGGGGATCATACTTTATTCGACCAAAATATCAAAAAACTGGAAAGTCAAGGTATCTTGATTGATATAAAACAATATCAGCAAGAGATAATTGCTAATGCTAAGATTGAAGGTAAAAGTTTTGATGTAATAGAAGGCAAAATAGATTCTGAGTTACATACTCTACTGACTATTGCGGGAAATGATTTACAGGCTTTATTTGAACAGACCATCAAGAACAATCTTGGTTCATTCAGGAATGTTAAGAGATCGTTACCGATAATGAAAACAGCCATTTATTCTTGGTTTAGAAAATATCTTGGAACAGTAGAATGGTTAGAAGAGATCGTCATTATACAGATGATATTCCTGCAAAACGGAAATAGAAAGTCATTTGAAAGCATTTTAGTAAAAGCCATTGAAACGTATAAGGAAGTAAGAGAAAAAGAGATTCAAAAAAGGTTTAAAGAAAATGAACAATGGTATGAATTAGACATTGCCAAAGAAAGCTTTTATAACGAACATGCCGATAAACCAGTGAAAGCTGATAAATATGTTTATGATCCTTGTTACTTGAGCGTTGAGAGATCAAAACCAGAGAGAAATTTTGAAGTGTTTTTGGAATCTAATTCTGATAAAATAGTGTGGTGGTGGAAAAATGGAGAAAGCAAAAGAGAATATTTTGGCATTAGATATGAATATCCAGAAAACTTTGTTCATACTTTCTATCCCGATTACTTAGTGCAATTGATTGATGGTAGATTAGGCATTTTTGAGGTAAAAGATATAGATGATCGAGATGGCGGAAGTTCCACAAAAGCAAAAGCAGAAGCATTACAGGTATATATTGAAGAACATAATAAAGCAAGAAAACAGATTTTTGGCGGGGTTGTTATAGAGAAATATGATGGTTGGAAGATTAACCAGAAAAAAGAGTATGATTGGGAAAAATGCCTAAAGAACGATTGGGGGGACTGGGAAAAATTTGTAATTTAGGCTACTTATATTAACCAAAGCAGGAATGATAAAATAACTTATGGGGATTAAGATGAAGATTTACAATTTTTCTGTCTTGATCGAAAAGGATGAAGATGGATACTATGTTGCGACAGTGCCAGCCCTAAAAAGCTGCTATACTCAGGCAAAGACTTTAGAGGAATTATATCCACGCATAAAAGAAGTGATTGAGCTTTGTCTGGAAGAAGAACCGGAACCAAGTAAGATGGAATTTGTTGCTGTCCAAAGAGTTGAGGTCGCTATATGAGTCCGAAGGAAATCATTGATGATATGGAAAAAGACACTAGAGGGAAATCCAGTTGCTCTGATATTCCAGAATGGCATCATGCAGGCGAAAAACTTGTAGAGCTTGGCGCCGGTTCTCTATCTGATGCAGAATTGCTTTCTATAATAATCGGTACAGGCATTAAGGGAAAGTCTGCGGAAAAGATCGCCGAGGAACTTCTCACAAAATTTAGTTCATTCAAGGGAATGTCTAACCAGTTTTTAGAGAGATTCCTTAGTATCAAAGGTCTCGGTGACGTTAAAGTTGTAAGAATCGCCGCCGCTTTTGAGATCGCAAAAAGGTGTGTTGATATTGTTATAAAAGATCTAAAAGAAGACGAGGATTTACGAAAAGAAGTCTTTGGGGTATAACTATATGAGAAAGATAAAAGGCAAAGAAACACAAAATTCTAGCCCTTTTGATATGTCATCGCATAAGACAGAACGAACAGGCGTCTCTATCCTGATGCACTGGATGCGCCAGATAATTGAGGATAGAAGCCTTGATCTCGGTATGCCAGATGTTGAAACTTCCAGTGATGACAGAAAAATGCCTGATGTTGTCATCTATGAGTCCCAAAGAAGTGAAAAAGTCCTCTGTGTTATTGAAGCCAAACCTCCTCATTATTTTGATGTATTTGATGAAGGACTAAAAGATGATGCCCGTAAAAAAGCTAATAACAGGGGCGCAAGATACTTTGCTACAACAAATTTTAAAACGCTAATATGGTGGAAAACTCAAGAAGCCAATAACCCATCTCTACCCGAAGAACAACAGATCGCTGAAAAATATAATCTTTCCAAAATTGAAAGCCTTGATGAAATTGAGCAGATAAGATATAGCGAACCCATTAAAAAATCACTTAGAGATTTCTTGACAAAACTATATTCGGTTCATTCTGGTAAAGAACCCGAACCTAAATTAGCGATAGACGATTTTCTCGTTTTCAGGATTCATGAAAAGATAGACATATTAGCAACTTATTACAGAAGGATCATTGATGATCGCTTTCACAAAGATCCTTCTTTTGCAGGAAATCTAAAAAAATGGTTTAGGGATCAAAACTGGGAATTTGCCCACCAGTATGAAGATTTTGCAAAGGTCGCAAGACAGACAGCTTATCTTCTTGTCAACAAGATTCTATTTTATGATCTGCTTCAAGCAAAAAGACCCAATCAGCTTGATCCGCTAGAAATACCAGAAAGTAGAACCCAAAGCTCAATGTTAAAAGATAATCTTCAGGCTTATTTTAACCAAGCTATGAAGATAGACTATGAAACCATATATACAACAGATTTCATTGACACAATAGCCTTTCCTGACTCAAATGAAGTCGTAAAAGAGATAAAAGGGCTTATAAACGTTCTCAGAAGATATGATTTCTCTAAACTCGGTTATGACATTATCGGAAGGATATTTGAAAGGATTATACCTCACGATGAAAGACATAATCTTGGGCAATATTTTACCAGTCCTGATGTAGTTGACCTAATTCTAAAATTTTGTCTAAGGCATGAAGATGACAAAATACTTGATCCATCTTGCGGAGCTGGAACTTTCCTCGTTAGAGCATATCAACACAAAAAAATGATGAACCAAAGGCTAGAACATGAAAATATGTTGGAAACTCTTTGGGGAAACGATATTGCCAAGTTTCCTGCTCATCTTGCCACAATCAACCTTGCCATTAATAATTTAAGTTCAGATAGAAATTATCCCAATATATTACATGAGGATTTCTTTAAGTTAATTGTTGGAGAAAGCGGATTTGATCCCGAAAGCTGGAGAAAATCAAGGGCGAAAACTCTTGGGCTTATGGATCGGGATATTGTCTATCCAAGATGGTTTGATGCAATAGTTGGCAATCCTCCATACACAAGGCAAGAGGAAATACCAGAAACAGGCGTTAACAAAGAAAACCTCATTGAAAATGCCCTTAAAGTTGGTGAAACCAAGATCGCTGAAATAAGCAAACGTGCTGGTATCCATGCCTATTTCTTTGTTCATGGCACTAAATTTCTGAAAGATGGTGGGTATTTTGGTTTTATTGTGTCAAATTCGTGGCTTGATGTTGATTATGGTAAAGGATTACAGGAATTTTTCTTAAAAAATTATAAGATAGTGGCAATCATAGAATCCAAAATTGAACGCTGGTTTGAGCAAGCAGATATTAACACCTGTATCGTTATCCTACAAAAGTGTGATAACGCAGAGGAAAGAGATAATAATCTTGCCCGATTTGTCTATCTAAAGAAGCGATTACGGGATTTTATCCCTTCTGCTCAAGACGATTGGGATGAACAGGCAAAAAGGCTTGACGAAATAGAAAAACTTAAAAGGACTATATTAGGACACAGCTATTTTTATGAAAATGATGATATGAGGATATTCCCAAAAAGTCAAAAAGAGCTTTGGGACGGAGGCTTTGACGTTGAGGAAAGTAAATATATTGGCGCAAAATGGGGAAAATATCTGAGAGCACCCGAAATTTTCTTTAAGATTCTTGAAAAAGGCAAGGATAAGCTTGTGCCTCTTAAAGAAATTGCTGACGTTCGTCGTGGCTTTACAACAGGCGCAAATGAGTTCTTTTATCTCACAGAGGAAGAAATAAAGAAAAAAGGCATAGAGAAAGAATTCTGGATGCATCAAGGTGATAATGGAAATTGGGTGCCGAATAAAATTATCACTAGCCCTAAAGAAGCAAAATATGTAGTATTAGAACTCGATGCTCTCAAAAAAAATATATTATTCATACCTAAAAACAAAAAGAAAATAGAAGGAAAGAAAGTCACTGAGCATATAAATCATGGAGAAGCCCAAAATTTCAATGAAAGATCTACCTGCAAGTCAAGAGATATATGGTATCATCTTCAACATAGACAACCGTGGACTATTCTTTATCCGATGATACATCATGATAGACAGGTTGTCGTATTAAATAAATCTAAGGCACAGGTGGATCATAATCTTTTCGAGATAAAGCCTAAAAAAAGGCGTAATACTTTGCCTCTTTGCTGTTTCTTGCTTTCAACTTTGGGTATGTTGATAAAAGAGTTTTCTGGTCGTGTGAATCTTGGTGAAGGCGCTCTTAAAACGGAAGGCATTGATATAAAAAAGCTACTCGTTCCTTCAGATTTCTCGAAAGGAGAATATGAGTCTATTAAGAAACTGGCAAATAGATATAAAAATGCTAGTATAGAATCTATATTTAACGATTTAAATGCCGAATATGCTGATGAAGTATTTCTTGATAAAGTCAGACCAGATCGTAGGGAACTTGATAAAATCATCATGGGTGATATACTAGGTCTGACTGATGATGAGCAACTTGAGGTTTACAAAGCTGTTATTGATCTGGTGAGATCGAGGATAAACAAGGCAAAAAGCTTAGAAAATGGCACGATAATTGACGGTATTAACATAAACGTCATCAATGGTTCAATCGTTAAATCAATAGATGTGGAGGAATAGGCATGAAAAGGCTGGGCGTCTTTTATAGAGAAAAAATCTTGTCCCTGCCAAAGGAATCTCTGGAGCTAAAGGAAATGCCATCTATTCATCTCAGCGATACAAGAGTTGAAAAAGACCTTTTTGGATGGAAGCTAACTTATAATAAGAGAAGAAGTATCCGTGATTCCATAAAATGCCGTTCAGAAGAAGAAGCACGATATATTAAAGCGTTAAATGATTCAGGCTTTCCAGATATATTTGTGCCAAAAGATGAGGAGTATCTCAAAAGCATCCTTCCCGAATTGGAGTATCTAAAGATGCGTGCAGATGAGATAATAGATCGCTTTATCAGTGGTATATTTAGTCGAACGACAAGATCAGAGATAACTGCCAAAGTTTTCGCAGAATTAAGAGATGATGAGTCAACAGAAAAGTTAGCCATTGAGCTTTTTCCCGAATTAAAAGATGTTTTATTGACAGATTATGATATTACTACACAGGAGGAATCATCATTGATATTCCAACAAATTCGTGCAGGTGGAGATAGAAATTTCGGTTATCTGATCGGAGATGAATATAGTAAACAATCGGTAGTCGTTGATGTGTCTTATTTACCTGAAGAGTTTATTATTATTGCGTCTCAACATAAATTGAGGATCAAATACATAATCAGCACACATGATCATGGTGATCATACTGATGGCAATGCTGAACTTAAAGAACGAACCGATGCTAAAATAGTTATGCACAAGATGGCGCCTGATAAAGCTGATGTTCTCGTTGATGACGGTGACGTTATAAAATTAGGTGAACTTGAATTGAAGGTTATCTATACACCGGGTCATACTCTTGATGCAATCTGTATACTTGTGGAAAACAAGCTCTTAACAGGTGATACTCTTTTCGTCGGAAAAGTTGGGGGAACTCATACAGACGAATTTGCGAGAATCGAATACGATAGTTTACTCAATAAACTCATGAAATTGGATGACTCAATCGAGATTTATCCAGGGCATGATTATGGAGTTGCGCCAACGTCAACTATCGGAAATGAACGAATAACTAATCCTTTCCTTTTACGCAAAGACTTTAAGGATTTTAAGTGGCTCAAAGACAACTGGGCAAGTTATAAGCTGGAACATGGAATAAAATGATTTTTAGGAAATAGAACGCGGATGACGCGGATTGGGCGGATTTACGCAGATTTTATTCAAAAAAAGTGACAGGTATTCAAGACAAAAAGCTTTTATTTATGATTGCGAATTTAATAATTTTATTTAATACTTGAAAGTTGGGTTTCGTTCCTCAACTCAACCTACTTTTTCTATTCACTGATTACTGATCACGGATTTATCCGCGTTGATCCGCTAAATCCGTGTCATCTGCGTTCTATTCTGGAGTAGTATATGAAAACTTACGAAACTGATGTATTGATAGTCGGCTCTGGTGGTGCGGGGTTACGTGCCGCTGTTGAAGCTAAAGCTAATGGTGCTGATGTTATAGTTGTCAACAAAGGTGTATCAGGTGAATCTGGATGCACGAAAAGCGCCGCTTCGGACTGGATGGCATTCGGCGCCGCTTTTGGACACGCTGATCCCGATGATGCACCAAAGGAACACTGGATTGACATTATGGTTAAGGGTGGTTTACTATGTGACCCTGAACTGAGTAAAAACATAGCCTTTAACGCTCCAGACAGATTCATGGACCTTGAAAGATGGGGTGCTGATTTTGATAAGACTAAAGACGGTAAATTCATTCAGATACTCAGCGATGGTGCAAGGTATCCCCGTGCTTGTGGTAAAGGTGCAGATACAGGTCCCGTAATAATAAAAGTATTAATGCAGAAGGCTAATGAATTAGGTATAAAGTTTGTAGATAATATCTCAACGATTGATTTAATAAAAGACGAATCTGGAAATGTCATTGGGTGTTTCGGAATTGATAGAAAGACTCAGGAACTAATCATATTTAAGGCTGGCGCAGTCGTACTGGCATCTGGTGGTGCTGGTAAACTGTTTGCGCTGAATGTGTTTCCTGATGGAATGAGCGGTGATGGTTATGCTATGGCATACCGTTCTGGTGCTGAATTGGTTAATATGGAGTTCGTGCAGATCGGACCAAGCATTGTTTATCCCATACACTTTGCGCTTTCAGGTGTTTTCTGGCGACTTAACCCACGTATTACTAATAAAAACGATGAAGAATTTATACAAAAATACATTCCAGATGATGTAGATATTAATAAAGCCATCAATATAAAAGGCGTATCTTATCCCTTCACAATAAGAAACGCATCTAAATGGGTTGACGTTGCAGTATACTCGGAGATCGCTGAAGGCAGAGGCACAGAGCATAATGGTATATACATGGATATTTCGCACAACGATCCGAAAGTGATTGAGACGGAAGCAAGAGTTCCTTTCAAGCATTTGATGAAATATGGTATTGATCTACGCAAAGACAAGGTTGAATTTGCCCCTGCGATCCAGCATTTCAATGGTGGAGTCCGTATTAATATTAATGCTGAATCATCTCTTAAAGGATTATACGCCGCAGGTGAAAACGCAGGCGGACAGCACGGCGCAGACAGACCCGGCGGAAATGCCCTCGCTGATTGTCAGGTACATGGAAAAATAGCTGGTGAAAATGCCTCAAAATTCTCCCTATCAAAAGAGCGTAAACAGATTAGTAACGATAAACTTGCTGAGATCGACAAGGTTTATATAGATTTAATCACAGAAAGAAATAGTGAAATATCTCTGGATAAGGCGATAGCTGATCTGCAATGGGTTATGTGGAAAAATGCAAGCGTTGTCCGAACTGCTGATGGACTAAATTCCGCTATATCATATATCTCATCTGCTCCATCACCAACGGTTAATCAGAATGAAGTTGACATGTACATTGATTACAGAAACATGCTTATCGTTGGTAAAATGGTTGCTGAGAATGCGCTTATGCGGAACGAAAGTCGTGGTACGCATTATCGTGCTGATTGTGATTCTGTAAATAATCCATCGTGGCTGAAACAAATCATAATAGCCAATAAAAATAATGAGATGAAACATACCACTTATCCAATAAATCTACCCCAAGACCTTGAATACTTGAAATCAAAATTGGAAGGAGCGTGATAATTTATGAAAACTTTAGTGGAAGTAGATGAAAAGGTTACTTCCCTTGAAATCACACTAGAAAGGTTTATTACCTATCATGATCTTGTTCTAAGTAGATTAGAAAAAGACATGGAAGAAAATAGTAAACTTATTGACAGATTTATAGAAGGAAATAGCAAACAACTAAAAGAAAATAATAAACAATGGGGTGAGCTTGCCAAGAAAATGGGAACGATTGATGAAGATTTGGTCGCACCTGCAACAAGACCAGTTATGAAAAAACATTTTGGTTGCGAGCCTATTCTTAGGAGTATAAGACTCCTAAAACGCTTGGGTAGCGAAAGCTTTGAAGTTGATGTTCTGGTCGTATGCGAAACGCAGGTATTTATGATTGAGGTAAAGTCAACACCAAAATCAGAGCATGTCGGGGAAATTCTGGAAAAAGTAAAGGATTTTAGAAGATTCTTTCCTGAATACAAAGATAAACAGGTTGTTCCTATCTTTGCAGGGATTGTGTTTTCTGATGAGATAGTTAAATATGCCACGAAAAAAGGTTTATATATCATGGCATATAGAGAATGGGAGTATATGGATATTATTAACTTTAACGAAATCGAAAGGAAAAAGTAAATGAAGAACTTAATTATCTTTGCGATATTGTTTACATCACTCTCAATAGCCATACTGCCATCTATGGGAGCAGGAATAAAAACGCCACAGGGAGTAGAAGACCTTTCTGATCTGATTTATACGACAGGATGGGCTTTGGTTATCGGAATTAATGAATATACTCCTGCGGAATTCCAGCGTAAGTATGCAACAGATGATGCCGATGCAGTCGCCAATTTGCTTCAAGTAAAATATGGCTTTGATAAAAAAAACATAACCGTATTAAAGAATGGCGAAGCTACAAAACAGAAGATTATGGATAAAATCGCTACCTATAAAGACCCAAAGAAGGTCTCAAAAGAAGACTGCTTGATGATTTTCTTTTCGGGGCAGGGAGTGACGCTTAATCTTCCAGAAAAAGATGAACAGGGATTTCTCGTTCCTTACAACACAAAACTCGATCTATCTAAAGAACAAGAATATGAGGCATACAAGCAAAATTGTATTGGAATGAATGAATTAAAGCAAGCTATTAAAGACATAAGTGCAAGGCACGTTTTGGTTGTGGCAGACGCTTGCGTTGGTGGAATAGAAAAATGGCAATTACCTGCACCCGAGATTGCTATTCCTAGTTATCTGCTCAGGGTTTCAGCCGCTGGTGGACAGCAGATAATAGTCGCAGGCGGTAAAGATGAAAAGCCAACTGAATCTGATATTTTCAAGCATGGACTTCTCACTGCGAATCTATTTAATGGTTTGAAAGATGACAAAATTGATGAGAACAAAGACCTTGTGGCAACAGGATCAGAGCTTGCCTCATACCTTGCAAAGACGGTATCAGATGCGACTGGTGGAAAACAGAAACCCATGTTTGCCAGTTCGGGCGCAGGTGAATTTATATTTGCCGCACAACCGTTTCCTGTTGCTGTAATTGAGATGGAGAAAGGTGGTCGGATAGTTATGGAATTTTATCCACTGGATGCACCGAACACCGTTGATAACTTCATCAAGTTAGCAAAAAAAGGATATTATGATGGGTTAATATTCCATAGGGTAGAGCCAAATTTGCTGATTCAAGGGGGAGATCCTAGCGGTAATGGGTCTGGTGGACCGGGGTACACAATCAAGGCAGAATTTAACTCTCAGAAACATATCGCAGGCACAGTCGCTATGGCAAGAAGACCGGACCCAAATTCTGCAGGAAGCCAGTTTTATATATGTATTACACCTTTGTCAAGTCTGGACGGAAAATACACTGTATTTGGTCAGGTAATTGAAGGGATGGATATTGTAAAGGGTGTACAAAAAGGCGATAAGATGAAAAAAGTTACAATCACAGACAAAGCAACGCTTAACCCGAAGAAAGACGAAAAATAGTTAATAGATTGAAAATAAAAGGAAATTTAAGATTCTAAGATTAGGAAATTAGGATAGAAATATTTGGAATTCCTCTCCTAATCTTTCAATCTTTCAATCTTTCTTCCAATCTTCAATTCTATAAAAGGAGTAATTTTGCAAATGGCAAAATATAATAAAGTTATATGGAGTGAGGGGATGTTTCTTACTCCCCATCATCTTCAGCAATGGGATATTTATCAAACAGGAACTCTCAACACTAGATTTAGGTCACTCATCCCTTATGATTGGGGATTTAGTGAACTATCAATAGACCGTGAAGGTTTAGCAAATGGGAATTTTACGTTATTGACGTGTCGTGGTATATTTCGTAGTGGGTGTATGGTTGACATTCCAGATTCTGAAGAACTACCATCACCAAGAAGGATTGATGAGCACTTCCCACCAAATATGGACTCGCTTGATGTATATATTGCGATACCGATGGAACGCCAAAATTCCGCTAACTGCCTGTTGAGTGGCAGAAAGGCAACTAGAGAAACACGATATATTGAGGGTTCTGCAAATTTTTCTGATTATAACACGGGTGAAAATGAAAAACAGCTATCTATTGCCCGCAAAAACGTAAAACTCCTATTTCAAGATGAGCTTAATGATGAATACGAAATTTTGAAGATTGCAAGGCTTACCCGAACTTCTACAGGTGTAGGGCTTCAAAATGAATATATATCTCCATGCTTGAATGTTTCATGTTCTACACGTCTAATTAATATTATACGAGGACTATTTGAGAGCATCTCTGCAAAGAGTAATGAGCTTTCGGCGCAGTGTAGGCAAAGAACGAGTGAGGTTTACGAGTTTGGCGCAACAGATGTGTTTGTTCTCTGGCTTATTCAAACGCTTAACTCTTTTATACCTATGCTCAGTCATTTCTATAGATCACAAACAGATCATCCAGAGGAAGTTTTTCGTGTTCTGTCTCAATTAACTGGTGAATTGTCTACTCTTGCTGTCAATATCCGTGCCACAGACGTTCCTGAATACAGGCACGACGACCTTATGTATACGTTCAATGGACTTGATACGCTGATAAGAACTCTATTAACGCTAGTATCCGCTCCTCCAAGCAAAATTAAGCTTATACCTTTGCAAAGGGTTGATGAGACGAATTTTCAGGGACGTATTGATGATTCCAGTTTGTTTATGCCTCAATACAAATTCTTTATGGGTGTAAAAGCGGATGTATCACAGGAAAAGATCATAGACGAAATACCTAAAAAATCCAAGATAGGTTCTATTGAGACAATCGAGTTGCTAACACATTCAGCTTTGCCGGGAGTTTCGTTATTCTATTCGGCATTACCACCAAGCTCTATTCCTCGAAAATCAGGTTACGTCTATTTCTCATTAGATAATCGTGGACCGTATTGGGATAGCATCCGTAAATCATCATCTATCGCAGTTTTTGTTCCACCCGATTTCCCAAGGGCAGAGATCGAGATGATGGCTGTCGAGGAATAGCCTAAAATGTAAAGGAATTTTTGATGAATGGCAGAACTTTAAGAAAATAACCACAGAGAACACAGAGAGAAAATAAGAAAAAAATTCCTCTCCGTGCTCTCTGTTTTCTCCGTGGTGAAAAAAAATCAAAGAAAATCCAAACATGGTTCATTTTTCACAATAGATAAGGTAACACTTTTCAAATACAATATATAAGCATACTCCACTTGTGGCGTAATTTTACACCATATTAACAAGCTACGCTTTCGCTCTTTGAAAACCTATGCT
>Ga0247841_10002446_pt1 | contig 37095 bp, 29 predicted proteins | sample LaCruzMarch2015__2_FD_192410 | JGI IMG/M metagenome (GOLD analysis project Ga0247841, IMG submission 192410) | Freshwater microbial communities from meromictic Lake La Cruz, Castile-La Mancha, Spain - LaCruzMarch2015_18m | ecosystem: Environmental > Aquatic > Freshwater > Lake | place: Spain... | reverse complement strand
GCGCTATGATCTGGGAATCTTCATGGGACGACACAGCGGTTTGTCATCTTATCTTATTGTCATTCTCCAGGCCATCTGCGGGAGGCTGGGAGTTGAAGGCGGCAACGTTATGAATGGCCACATGATGCCCATCGGGTCTCACACGGACGAAAGAAATCCCAAAAACTGGCGCACTATGGCCACAAACTCGTTTCCGGTGTGCGGCACCTTTCCGCCCAATGTCATGCCGGAAGAAATTATGTCTGATCACCCGGAGCGGCTTCGAGCGGTGCTTGTTGCCGGCTCTAACCCGCTGCGGTCTTACGCCGATACGACAGCCTATGAAAAGGCCTTTCAAAACCTTGACCTTCTGGTGACAGCGGAGATAGCGATGACGGAAACAGCGGCACTTTCGCATTATATTCTGCCTTCAAAATCAGGTTACGAATCATGGGACGGGACATTTTTCCCCATGACCTATCCGGGTATTTTCTTCCAGATGCGGCGTCCGATTATTGAACCCGAAGGCGAGCCTCTGGAACTGGGCGAGATCCATCTGCGGATAGCCGATAAGATGGGCTTGATTCCGCTGATTCCGAATAGCCTTTATCAGGCGGCAGAGCAAAGCCATGCCGCTTTTGCCAATGCCCTGATGGAATATGCCATGACAGAACCAAAAGCCTTAAAGAGCATGCCTTTTGTTTTGGGAAAGACTCTGGGCAAGGCGATGGGGTCTGTCCATCTGGCAGCCCTCTGGGGTATGCTGCAGGTCGCGCCTAAGTCCTTCCATGAAGATGCCGCAAGGGCAGGTTTCAAACCGGGAGCAACGCTTGGCGAAGAAATCTTTCAGCAAATTATGGATCATCCCGAAGGCATCTGGGTGGGGAAAGTTGATGCGGAAAATAATCTGGCAAATCTCAAAACGGAGGACGGGAAAATCTGCCTGCACATTCCGGAGCTTCTTGATGAACTAAAAAGTGTTGACGCGGTACGCGAAGAAGCAGCGCTGGTAATGCCTCGCGAGTATCCTTTAATCCTGATGGCGGGAAGGCATATTTCCACAAACGCCAATACGCTGATGCGCGATCCTGCCTGGAACGAAGGCAAACGAGTCTGTACGGTAGCCATGCATCCTGCTGATGCGGAAGCTTTGAAATTGAAAGATGGCCAGCAGGTTCGGGTAACGACAGAAGCAGGTTTTGAGGAGATCGAACTGGAGGTAACAGATACTGCAAAGCAAGGCCATGTGGCTATCCCTCATGGATTTGGTATGGTTTACAACGGCAAAAAATACGGGGCGAATGTTAATCGCTTGACGAAGAACACCCACCGCGACCAGTTTGGCACACCGATTCACCGCTTTGTGCCATGTCGGGTAGAGGCTCTCTGATTAATAAAGGGCATAAGGTATGTTAATTGTCGACACTAGATGAATAAAACAGATCCCTATACTTACCTGTCCGGTTTAAATATTGACTCCATGCGCTTTGGGCTGGAGGCAGTTACTGATCTTTTGCTGCGCTTGGGAAACCCTCAAAACTCATACAAGACAATTTTGATTGCTGGGACCAATGGCAAAGGGTCAACAGCGGCAATGACTGCTTCGATTCTGCATAGCGCCGGTTATAAGGTCGGGCTCTATACGTCACCGCATTTAATTGACGTTAGGGAAAGAATTTCCGTAAGCGGGAGGAAAATTAGCAAGAGTGAATTTAGCCAGGCAGTTGCGAATGTAAAGAGCAAGCTCAAGCAACCGGTAACATATTTTGAATTTTTAACAGCTTTGGCTTTTCTTTATTTTCAACGCCAAAAGATTGATATCGCCGTGCTGGAAGTTGGCTTGGGTGGGAGGCTTGATGCCACCAATGTTTGCACGCCAATTGTTTCAGTCATCACCAATATTGGTTTCGATCATACGGCTTATTTAGGCAACTCTCTTGTTGCAATTGCCCGTGAAAAGGCTGGTATCATTAAGCAGAGGGGAGTTTGTGTTACGGCTTCAAGACAAAAACAAGTTTTGGAAGTATTGAATAGCGTTTGCCTTGATCGTCGCGCTAAGCTCTACTATCTGGGAAGAGACATAAAGATCAAAAAACAAAAAGATGGTCTTTTGAGTTATCAAGGTCTTAAGCGTAATTTAAAAAATATGCCGCTCCCTCTGCAGGGAAGGCATCAGTACTCTAATGCCGCTTTGGCACTGGCCACAGTAGAGCTTTGCTGCAAAAGTGGCTTCCAAATTGATGATGATGCTATAAGTCGGGGTCTTGCCAGTACACAATGGGAAGCCCGGCTGGAAATTTTGCAAAACAATCCTCTTTTTCTTCTTGATGGTGCGCATAACCCCGCAGGGATGAGGGTTTTATGTAAAGCATTAAAAAGAGATTATCCTTACCGTCGGTTAATTTTTATCTTTGGGGCACTTGCCGATAAAGATTACCGGAAAATGTTGCTAATAATCGCGCTTTTATCCCCCAAAATAATTTTAACGCAGTTAAAAGCAGGGCGTGCTGTGCCGGTAGAGGATATGGAAAGAGTTTTAAATAAAAGGGGTTATCCGGCAATTGTCACCGAAAATGTGGCCAAAGCAATTGAGCTGGCACAGGCAATAGCAGACCGGCAGGATTTGATTTGCGCGGCTGGTTCATTATATCTTGCAGGCGAAGTAAAACAAATATTTGCTCAGAACGTTTCTTGTGATATGAGACTTGAAAATGAATAAAAAAGGACTTATTTATCGTGATTAGAAATATAAAATTCAATTTAACAAAAGCCTTTGTCGCCGGAACTATATTCTTGTTTTCGTGTCCGGGCCTTTTTGCCGCTGAAAATAAAAAAAATGAAAATCCCGTGGTTATTGAATCTGAGACGATGGGATATAATAATGTTAGCGATGTGTACGATTTTCAGGGAAAAGTTGTTATTACACACGGAGACGGCACGTTAAAGGCCGATGAGGTACAATTTGATAACAAGAACAGCATTGCTACAGCCCAGGGTAACGCTTTTTTAAGCATGGGCGCGGATAATCTGGCAGGCGAGAAAATCATCTATAATATTGAAAGCAAGACGGGGACTGCTTATAACAGCAGGGCATTTTTAGCGAAAAATCATTTTTACATTAAGGGCACTAAGATTGAGAAAACAGGGGAAAACACGTATTATATAGAAAAACCGTCCGCAACATCTTGCGATGGCGATAATCCGGACTGGCAAGTAGCCGGTTCTGAGATGAATGTAACCGTTGAAGGTTATGGCTTGATGAAAAATGCCCGGTTTCTTACCAAGGGCCTGCCTGTTATTTATTCACCGTTTATTCCTTTTCCCGCAAAGACAAAACGTCAATCAGGATTTCTTTTACCTTATCTATCGTATTCTCAAGATAAAGATGGTGTTGATGTGGAACTTCCATTCTTCTGGGCGATTTCACCCGATATGGATGCGACGTTTTATCAACGCATGATGGAAAGAAGGGGATTTAAGGAAGGCGCTGAATTTAGATATTATCTGGGGGATAAGTCTTTCGGTACTTTGTACGGTGATTACATGGAAGATGTTAAGCAGATTACAGAGACAACTGACCCTTTAACCAGTCGTGATTGGAATTCAATGCATAGGCGTTGGTCTTATTATTTGAATCACCAGACTAATGTTGATCCCCAATTTTATATAAGAACGGATTTACGGCAAGTTTCGGATAAATGGTATTTTAAGGATTTTTCCGCGCACAATTATTATAGAGAGCATTTTGCCGCCAATGAACAAGATCCATTTAAAAAAGTTCCTTTTCAGGGTGATGATTCCCTGCGTTCCCTGGAATCTACTGTCCGCGCGGTTAAAAGCTGGTCAAATTACAGTATAACGGCACTTATAAGTTCAACTGACGATTTTGCGGCACTCAATAATGACAGAACATTGCAGAAATATCCGGAGATTGTTTTTACCGGTATAAAGCAGCCGTTATTCAATTCACCCGTATATTTTGAATTTGCCGGAACTTATGATTATTTTTACAGGGGTGAAGGACAAAAAGGACACACTTTTAATGTCACACCAACTTTGTCTCTGCCATTCAACGTGTCGCGCTATGCTAAAGTTGTTCCCCAGATAACCTTTAAAGAGATATTTTGGATTCGTGATGATAACCAGACAGGTGTTGGTGATAAAAGTGGTGACAAAACCATTTATAACGCTTCTGTGACTGCAAGCAGCCAGGTTTCACGAGTATTTGACATTGGCGTGTTCAATCTGGAAAAAATTAGGCACGAAATTAAGCCGGAAATAAAATATTCTTATATTCCTAATGTTAAACAGGACAATCTTCCCGATTACGTAACCGCGTTAACGCCGGCTATAGACCAATCTTTATACCCAAATATGACGTTGGGCACGAATGCCACAATTGAGCAAAATGCTGTGGCCTGGTCGCTTACCAATACCTTTACAGCGAAGCTGAAGGATGAAAAAGGCGCGTACAGCTACCTGGAATTTTTGAGGCTTAAACTCTTCCAGACTTATGACATAAACGAAGCTAAGAGTGATATTGATGCGGCTGCGAGAATAGCAGCTGGAGTTGTTTCTGAAAGAAGGTCTCTATCCGATATTGGAGTTGAGGTCGATCTCACCCCGTATAAGTATTTGTCATTTGCCGCGCGCAATAAATACAGTATTTATACCGGATGGAAAGAGACGAACTATGATCTGAGTGTAAGCGATTGGCGGGGTGACAGAGTGACTGTTGGCTATCGTTATACTCTGGACTCTATTGAACAAATTAATGTTAGCGTGAAAGCAATAATCGCTAAAAATATTGAAGGAATATTTATTTCAAGTCGTGACGTATTCCATTCTCGAACTGTAGAAAATACAGTGGGCGTGATTTACCGCTCGCAGTGTTGGGCTGTAGGAGTTGATATTACAAAAACAGATACCGATACTAGATTTATGCTGAAACTATCCCTAGCCGGACTTATCGGGGGGAATTTTTAGCTGTATTTGCAGGGCTGCGCTTTTACCCATTCCAAGGGCAAAGTTCGGGGAAATCAGATAGCTCTTCTGAAGAATATCGGGATTAAAAATATTTTGAACATTTTTCTTGACAAACGGAAGGTAATTGCGTAGCTTACGCCTTTAAATTTTTTAACAAGTGGTGATTTAATATGAAGACATATTCGGCGAAGGCGGGAGCAACAAATCAAGAGTGGTACATTGTTGATGCTTCCGAAAAAATATTAGGAAGATTGGCAAGCCAAATAGCGCTGCGCCTGCGGGGGAAACATAAGGCTATTTATACTCCGCATGTTGATACGGGTGATTTTATCATTGTGGTTAATGCTGAAAAGATTTTACTCACAGGTAAAAAATTGACCGATAAGATATATTATTCTTATTCCGGTTATCCCGGGGGCTTAAGAGAAACCGCGGCCGGTAAAATGCTTGCTGAAAAACCGGCGAACTTAATCCGTATAGCTGTTGCCGGTATGATGCCTAAAAATAATCTGGGTCGCAGGATGCTGAAAAAATTAAAAGTTTACGCGGGTAATGCTCATCCTCATGAAGCCCAATGTCCACACGCTTTGTCGGTTTAATTACCTGAAAAAGGGAATTATCTGATCATTTTTTGATATTTGGAGAATACATGACACAACAACGTTTTTATGCAACAGGTAAAAGAAAAAGCGCCATCGCTCGTGTTTATATGAAAGCGGGTAGCGGCAATATTGTAGTGAATAAGAGAAACTATGACGAATATTTTGACCGGCCCAGCTTAAAAATGATTATTAAGCAACCTTTTGAAATAACCGGTAAAACTGACCAGTTTGATTTGTATATAAATGTCAACGGTGGTGGAGTTGCCGGTCAGGCAGGGGCTGTTAAGCATGGTATTTCGAAAGCTCTTCTGGAGTATGATGCCGAATTACGAAGCATTCTTAAGAAAGCGGGATTTCTAACCAGAGATGCCCGTATAAAAGAAAGAAAGAAATACGGGCAGCCAGGAGCAAGGAAAAGATTCCAATTCTCCAAGCGTTAAATTCATCAACAAGGGAGGCTTCAGGCCTCCCTTTTTTTGTGAAACTCCAATTCCAAAAGCGCAGTAACCTAGAGGTCATCTGCGACGCAGCGGAATTGGTAAGCGGAACAATCCCGCGCAGCGGAGGGTAATGAGACCCAAGTTTCAGAAACGAAGTGTACCCTAATAACATAAAGGTCACGCGAGGGCATCTGCGACACTGAAACTTGCAGGTCGAATTATCCGTGATTGGAGGATTTTTTATGGTAAAAGTAGCAATATTTGGAGCCAGCGGTTATACAGGGCAGGAGTTAACCAGAATTTTGCTGGGGCATCCGGCTGTGCAATTAATCGCGGTAACGTCCCGGCGGTTTGCAGGTTTTCCTGTGGCGGAGGTGTTTCCGTCTCTTTACGGTCTTACTAAATTAAAATATCAAAATTCGTCACCGGAAGAAATTGCCAGTCTTTGCGATGTGGTTTTTCTGGCACTGCCGCATGGTGTTTCCATGACCATAGCACCAGTATTTATTGCCGCGGGGAAAAAAGTTATTGATTTAAGCGCGGATTACCGGTTGCGGGATCTGGCAACTTATGAGGCCTGGTATGCCAAACACAGCAGTGCTCAGATATTAAAAGATGCTGTCTATGGAATTCCTGAACTTTACCGGCTCAAAATTAAAAATGCTAAACTTGTTGCCAATCCCGGTTGTTATCCGACCAGTATTATCTTAGGCCTTGCGCCGGCTTTGAAAAATGAGCTTTTGGATGTATCTACAATTATTGCCGATTCAGCATCCGGGGTGAGCGGCGCGGGGCGTGATCCTCAGACCGGATCGCTTTTTTGTGAAGTTGACGGTGGTTTCAAAGCCTACAAAGTAGGAAAGCATCGGCATACGCCGGAAATAGAGCAGGAGCTTAGTGCAATAGCCGGTAATAATTTTGCGATTACTTTTACGCCGCATCTGCTTCCTGTAAAAAGGGGAATTTTGAGCACAATTTACGCGACCCTGAAAAAAGATATTAAACTTCAGGAGATACATGCACTTTATTCTTCTTTTTATGCCAACGAAAAATTTGTACGGGTTTGTCCTGCCGGATCGTATCCCAATATTTCTTCCGTTGCCGGATCAAATTACTGCGATATCGGGATTGCTCATGATCCGCGTACTAAACGGCTTATTATCATCGCGGCTATTGATAATTTAATAAAAGGCGCGGCGGGTCAAGCTGTGCAAAATATGAATATTGTATGTTCTTTGGAAGAAGATGTCGGTTTGAAAACTGCGCCACTTTATCCCTGACGAAGGTTGATTACCATGCCACAAAAAATATTTAATACAGCCACCCGGAAAAAAGAAGTTTTACAGACGATAAAGGAAAACACTGTAGGAATTTATGTCTGCGGCATTACCGCTTATGACGTCTGCCATGTAGGGCATGCCCGTGCGGCAATAGTTTTTGACGTTGCGGTAAGGCATCTGCGGGCAAGCGGCTACCGAGTCACGTATGTTAAGAATTTTACTGACATCGATGATAAAATTATCGATCGCGCAAATAAAGATGGTGTAAACATCAGCGAAATTGCTGAGAAATACATTAAATTGCACGATGAAGATATGGCCGCGCTGGGAGTGATAACTCCTGATGTAACCCCGAAAGCAACCCAGCACATGGGGGAGATGATCGCCCTGATTAATGTTCTTGTGGAGAAGGGCAATGCATACTCAGTCGATGGTGATGTATATTTTGCGGTAAATAGTTTTCGCCAGTATGGCTGCCTTTCCGGGCGCAATCTGGAAGAAATGATGGCCGGCGCGCGCGTGGAAATCAATGATAGAAAGAAAAACCCGCTGGATTTTGTTCTCTGGAAGAAGAGCAAGGAAGGAGAGCCTTTTTGGGAAAGCCCCTGGGGGAAGGGCAGGCCCGGCTGGCATATCGAATGTTCCGCGATGAGCAGAAAATATCTTGGCGAAACTTTTGATATTCACGGTGGTGGTGAAGATTTAGTTTTTCCACACCACGAAAATGAAATTGCGCAATCGCAGGCAGCCACGGAGAAACCACTGGCTAATTACTGGATGCACAATGGCTTTGTTAAGATCAATGCGGAAAAGATGTCCAAGTCATTAGGTAATATTTTCCCCGTGCGTGAAATTCTTAAAATTTATCATCCGGAGGTTTTACGTTTATTTATGCTACAGAGTCATTACCGAAGCCCTGTTGATTATTCGGAAAGTTCTTTAGCCGAAGCACGCTCGGGGCTTATCCGTTGTTATACAACATTGCAGCTTTTAAAAGAGACTATGGGCAGACAGGCAAACTCCACGGATGTAGCAAATGAAAAAAAATTAGCTAAGCATCAAGAATACATCAGCAAATTGAAAGATCTGAAAGAAAAATTTAACAATTCACTCGATGATGATTTTAATACAGCTCAGGCGTTGGGTTATGTTTTTGAGGCAGTAAGACTCACTAATAACTTCATGGCTACAGAAAAAAACGTACCCGCGGAAATTAAAACAAATATTCTTGATGAGGCAAAAAAAGAATTTGATCATTTCGGCGCAGTACTGGGGGTGTGCCAGGACGATCCTGATCATTTCTTCAATCTCGACCGTGAAATAGAAGCACAAAAGAGAGGGTTGGATGTTGGAGAAATTGAAAATTTGATTAGTGAAAGGCAGGCTGCCCGCACTGCTAAAGATTGGACTAAGGCCGATGCCATCAGAAAAGAATTGGCAGGCCTTCATGTTGTTCTAAAAGACAGCGCACTTACTACCAGTTGGATCATCGAATAATTAATACCAAGTTGCTTTCAAAACTCCGTCGCAGATACCCTTCAGGGTACTGTGCTGGATAGTCCCGATAGCCTTTGGCTACGGGATCAATTCAAATAAAAGATATTTCTTCACTGCGTTTAAAATATCTGAGTTTCATTGATTCGGCCAACCAGTTGCAGATTCTGAAACTGGGGTCTCACTAAATAAAGTATCAATTTTTGAAAGCTTACTTGGTATTATTCCTAATTTGAACTTATTTAAGCTTCTAATGTTTTTCTGTATATTTTCGAAATATATGGAAAATATCAGTAAAAATGATATAGTAGTTTAATTATCGTCGAAATTGAGAGGACCTTTATGAAAAAAATAGCAAATAAGTGGCCGTTTTTGGTTATTATTCTACTTGGGTTATTTGTCCTGGTGGGGCCTTACCATGATAGCAGGGTTTCCGCGCTGGATAAAGGAGTGTACAAAGATATTAAAACATTTAATGAAGTATTTGATATGGTTAAGAAAAACTATGTTGAAGAAGTTGATTCATCGGCGCTAATTCAGGGTGCAATAAATGGAATGATCAAATCACTGGATCCTCACAGCACATATATGACGCCGGAATTATACAAAGAACTGGAAGTGGAGACGCAGGGACGTTTTGGCGGTATTGGGATTGAAATCACTTTATTGAAAGACGTCTTGACGGTTGTTTCTCCCATCGAAGATACGCCGGCATTCATTGCTGGAGTAAAATCAGGCGACCAGATCATAAAAATAGATGGCAAGTCCACAAAAGATATCACCATTATGGAAGCAGTAAAGAAATTGCGCGGGGCCAAGGACACAAAGGTCACAATAACAATTATACGGGAAAACATGGCAAAACCAAAGGACTTCGTCCTGACTCGTGACATAATTCAGGTCAAGAGTGTTAAAAACAAGACCTTTGACGACAACATTGGTTATATTAGGATAGCTTCCTTCCACGAGAGGACAGCCGATGATGTGCGTAAAGCACTTCATGAAATTGATAAGAAGGTTAGGCCAATGAAAGGGTTGGTTTTGGATTTGAGAAATGATCCGGGCGGACTCCTCATTCAAGCAATTGAAGTTTCTGATATGTTTCTTAAGTCGGGCGTTATTGTTTCGACTCGCGGCCGCACAAAAAACATGGAGACAAAAGCAATGGCCAAGAATGACGGCAATGAAATAACCTGCCCTATAGTTGTTCTGGTCAATGAAGGCACTGCCAGCGCCGCCGAAATTGTTGCCGGAGCACTGCAGGATAACGGTCGGGCGGTGATTATAGGCACGAGGACATTTGGTAAAGCATCAGTACAAACAGTTATTCCAATGGATGATGGTTCCGCACTTAAGCTGACCACAGCGCGCTATTACACACCCAAAGGACGCTCTATACAGGCAGAAGGCATCAAACCGGATATTTTGGTTAAATTTGTGAAACCTGCGGAAGATACGGAAACCAATTATTGGGAAGACCGTCTTAAAGAAAAAGATCTCAAGGGGCATATCAAGCCGGCGAAAGAAGACGGGACAAAGCTTGATGAAGCAGTTGTTAAAGATATCAAGGATCCCTCTTATATAGCGCATGATAACCAACTCAAGACGGCAATTGATATCTTGAAAAGCTTGGATATAATGAAAAATAATTTAAATAGCTAAATCGCAAAAGGAAAGGGTAATTTAAAAATTGGCCAAGAAATCCAAAAAACACTTTTCCACCATATTGGTTATATCGCTGATAGGAATATCGGTTATGGCCATTATTTATGCGGTTCTGTTTCAGGAAGAGTCATCGGATGTAAAGCCACCTAAAGCAATAATGCCACAGGCCGAAAAAGCGAAACCCGAAAAAGAAACTCCTGTGATGCCAAAAACAGCACCGGGAAAACAAAAAGAAAAGATAGTTGTTGCTAAAATTGAAAAGATTCCTCTGCCTATCAAACAAATATCCATAATCATTGATGATATCGGCTATGATTTGGGGCCGGTAAGAGAGCTGCTGAAAGTTGATGCTGACATAACGTTTGCAATTCTTCCGCTATGCAGCCATAGCCGGGATGCGGCGGAAATGATCCATAAAGCGCGCAAGGAAACACTTTTGCATCTGCCGATGGAACCTAATTCATATCCCAAAGAAAAACCGGGCAAGGGAGCTCTTTTTACCGATATGAATAGTGAAGAGTTAGTATTTCAGCTGGAAAAAGATCTTGCGGCAGTGCCGTATATTTCCGGTGTCAATAACCACATGGGCTCTAAATTCATGGTTGATGAAGGAAAGCTGATTCTTGTTTTTAATAGACTGAAGAAAAAGAAGCTGTTTTTTGTCGATTCGCGGACTACCGCCAACACTAAAGCTTATGCCGCTTCTGAAAAAGTAAATATACCGTTGGGTTCGCGCAAAGTCTTCCTTGATAACAATCGTAATTATAATGAGATTTATAAGATATTGTTGGAGTCCGCTCAAAATAGTTCTGACGCGTCACCGGTTATAATGATTGGTCATCCATATCCGGAAACTATCCGGGCAATTAAAGATGCAAGTCGGGTATTAAGAGAGAAGGGGATTTTGGTTGTTCCGGTATCAAAGTTAATTAAGGGACAAACATTGAGTGGTTCTTCATAGCATGATAGTTAACCCCGAAATATTTTCTAAAAAGTGGAACTTATTATTCAATATGACGAGAAAACAATTATATTTTATTATTGCGCTTCTTCTTTTCACAACTATTAGCGGGTGTGTTTCGGTTTTGTCTGCTGCGCAATCAGCTGCTCCTTCAGAAGATAAATATTCAGCGGATGCGGTTTATCACTATTCTCTGGCTGTACTTTTACGGCAGGAAGGTAAGCTTGAGGATGCGACTTCCGAATTGGAGCAAGCAATTATAGTTGATTCTGATTCTTTATTTCTTGCCACCGAACTTGTCTCTCTGTATGTGGAGAAGGAAGATTTCAAAAAAGCAATTCCTTTGGGCGAAGCAACGCTGGCTAAAAACGCAAACAATGGCGAACTCCATATGATTATGGCTGGTTTGTATCTGCATCTACGCGAATACAAGAAGGCAATTCATGAATATAATCAGGTAATCGAACAAACCCCGAAGAATCTGATCGCATATCTTTATCTGGCAACAATATACGCTGAAGAAAAGAATTACGGCAAAGCTGAAGAGACCTTAAAAAAAATGCTGCAAATTGCTCCTGAGAACATAATGGGTATTTACTATTATGGCAAGGTATTGGCAGAAATGAACAGATTTGAAGATGCGGAAAAGATGTATAAAAAAGCTATATCCCTCAGACCGGATTTTGAATCAGCAGTTTATGATTTGGCAACGCTGTATGAAAAACAAAAAAAGCTGGATCGGGCGATTATAGTATATAGTGATTATCTGCTGATAAATCCGGCGCGTATAAATCTGAGGGCAAAAATAGCAGAGCTTCTGATTAAAGATAAAAAATTTGAACAAGCTCAAAAAGAATATCAGGAAATTTTGAACTCTAACCCCGATAATCGTGAGATAAGAATTGCTCTGGCGCTTCTATATTATGAAATGCGCCGGTTTGATTCAGCCATAGCCGAATTTTCTGCAGTTTTGAAAAAAGATGAAGATGACAGCAGGATTCGTTATTTGCTGGCTAGTGCTTACGAAGAAAAAGGTGAAAAAGAAACGGCTATCGCCGAATATCAGAGAATTCCTGCTTCATTTGAATTATATGCCAACGCTCAAATTCACGCGGCCTTGATTTTCAAGAAAGATGGTAAAATTCCTGAGGCTATTGGAGTAATAAAAGAGGCTGTCAAAAAGAAAGGCGATCAGACTCTTCTCTATCTTTACTTATCTTCCCTTTACGAAGAAAACAAAGAAATGGGTGGCGCGGAAAATATTTTGCGTGAAGGCATCAGTATTTTCCCTAAAAGTGTTGATTTGCATTACGCCATCGGTGTGATTTATGAAAAGACTAATCGTTTTCCGGAAAGCCTTAAGGCAATGGAATATGTGTTGAGCATTGATCCTGAAAATGCGGAGGCGCTTAATTTTATAGGTTATAGCTATGCTGATAGAGGCATAAACCTTGATGAAGCTGAAAAGATGATTGTTAAGGCGCTAAAAATAAAGCCGGATAGTGGTTATATGATTGATAGTCTCGGTTGGGTTTATTTCAAACAGAATAAGCTCGATAGCGCCCTGGCAAATTTAAAGAAAGCTATGGCACTTTTACCTGATGATCCCAATGTGATTGAACATCTTGGCGATGTTTACGCAAAAATGGGTAAACTGAAAGAAGCGCGGGAAATGTATAATCGGGCATTCAAGATTGATCCTAAAAACAGTTCACTTCAAAAAAAGATCGAAGATGCGACAAGGAAAAATAACAAATAATACCAAGTTGCTTTCAAAAATAACTATGAATTTTTGATAGCAACTTGGTATAAAATTTCATCTAATTTTTACAATAGAGATTTCTCCTATGCCTGGTAAATTAATTCTTGTGCTGCAGATAATGTTTTTGTTATTTTTGTCAGCGCTGGTTTGCGGTTGCCAGCAACGGACAATAGTTCTTATGGATGTTCCATCCGAAAAAAATCTTGCCGCAATTTCCGGCGCTGTTACCCAGGATAAAACATTAAGCGCCGTAGCGCAGATAGATTTGGTAACAAAACAGGGCTATCAGCAGGTCAAGGCAGCCATTGTCATCAAGAAGCCCTCATACTTGAGGTTGGAACTGCTTCCGGTAATCGGGACTCCTGATTTTTTTCTTACGGCAACGCCCGTGGTGATGAATATTTTCATCCCTTCTCAAGGGGCATTTTATAGCGGAAAACCTACGGGCGCAAATCTTGCGCAATTTTTACCTTTGAATTTTAGTATTGAAGATATAGTAGTGATTCTTTCCGGAGCATATCCAACTTTACAGGAAAAGGAAGTATCCAGTAAAAGCTATCGAGAGAGTAATTTGCTGCGGATAGAAATGAAAACAAAATCAGGCAGTTCACAAATCATCTGGATTGGAGAAAAAAATAGATTGTCAAAATATATTCGCAACGATGAATCCGGCAAAGAAATTTATTCGGTGCGCTATGAAGATTATGAACAGGAAAGCATCATTGCCGGTAAAATTACCATTAAAATGGCGGATGGTGTAACCTCTATATCAGTAAAATATTCAGGACTCAAAATAGAAACAGCAGTGGATTTATCGATTTTTGAACTGCCCGTGCAGGAAGGAATAAAAACAATATTGCTTGATTGAGAGTAGCAATTAGCATAAGCAAATTGGAATAAGAAATTAAGGAGGTATTTCATGAAAGTAGTAGCGTTAAACGCCAGTGCTCGTAAAGATGGGAATACTGCCATGCTTTTAAATGCTGTTTTGTCTGAACTGAAAAATGAGGGCATGGAAACAGAGCTCATTCAACTGGGTGGAAAAACGATAAATGGCTGCCGTGCCTGCTATAAGTGCGTTGAGAATGCCGATAGGCATTGTGTGGTCAAATCGGACATGCTCAATGACATTCTCGATAAGATGGCTGAAGCCGATGGCATACTGCTTGGCTCACCTACTTATTTTTCCGATGTTACGGCCAATATGCGGGCGGTAATTGAACGCTGTGGATTTGTCGCCAGGGCTAACGGCTATATGCTGAAGCGTAAAGTAGGTGCCAGTGTTGTCGCGGTGCGCCGCGCCGGTGCCATCCCCGCTTTCTCCGGCATGAATTTATTTTTGCACTACATGCAGATGGTCATGCCCGGTTCCAGCTACTGGAGTGTTGGTATTGGCAGGGATATCGGGGAGGTACTTCAGGATGAAGAAGGGATGCAAACCATGAAAACTCTAGGGCAAAATATGGCCTGGCTACTAAAAAAACTTAATCCACAATAAATGCAACCGTTTTAAGAGCGGTAATAAATTTTTTATAGGAGGATACACATGAGCTACAGTAACATTATTGTTTCCACAAAGGATTTTGTAACCACCATCACTCTCAACCGTCCACCCACAAACTCAGTTAATCTTGGCGTCCGTGAAGAGTTATTTCAGGCTGTAACCGAGCTGGAAAAAAGCAAGGAGACCAGAGTCGTTATCATTACCGGAGCCGGTGAGAAAGGATTTTGCGCGGGGATGGATCTTTCGGATGTGGCAAATATTAATAAGGGACATGATGGTAACAAGATTATGAATGCCATCTCGCGGTCCCAAAAACCTTATATCGCCGCTATTAATGGTTACGCTCTGGGCGGGGGCTGCGAAACAGCCCTGGCCTGCCATTTCCGCTTTATGACCGATAATCCCAAAGCGATGATCGGTCTTACTGAAGTCAATCTGGGCATCATCCCAGGCTGGGGTGGTGTCCAGCGCCTGCCGAGAGTTTTGGGAAAATCCAAAGCCCTCGATATAATTCTTTTCGGCAAAAGGATTCCCGCGCTGGAAGCTCTGGCAATCGGTCTTGTGGACAAAGTTATTCCTGCTGCTGATTTGATGAAAGAGGCTGAGGCATTTGCTTCGCTGCTGGCTAAACGTCCACCACTGGCAGTAGCGGCAGTTCTGGAAGGCATGAGCGTCGGTTTGGATAAGGGCATCGATGAAGGTCTGCGTGTTGATGAGGAATGGATAACCAAGCTTGTCACCAGTAAAGACGCAACGGAGGGCATAACCGCCTTCCTGGAAAAACGCGAAGCGAAATTCACCGGAGAATAAAAAGGAAGACTGGCTTTTAAAGCGGCGCGTGACCGGCGACTCCAAAACATGGCGAGTTGCTAGTCAGCGCTGTCTTTTTATAAAAAACTCTCAAAAAGGAAAAGCTACAAATGAAAAGAGCCGCCGGCAATAAATATCCTCCTGTAAATACCATTACCGACAAGGAGCGTATCGGTATGGTCAAAGAGATTTTCTCAACAATCACAGGTAAATATGATTTTTTGAACCATTTTTTGAGCCTGCGCCGCGATATTGCCTGGCGTCGTTTTGCCACAAATAAAATGTGTTTTTTTAAAACCAACAGGTATCTTGATGTTGCTTGTGGAACAGGAGATTTATCCATTGCCGCCGCATTGAAACATCCGCAGATAAATGTTGTGGGAATAGATTTTGTCAGAGAAATGGTGCAAGCAGGAAAAAGTAAAATAGAAAAGCGAAATATGACGGAAAAAGTAATGCTTATGTTGGGTGACGCTTTGCACATCCCCTTTAACGACAGCACCTTTGATGTTACCGGAATCGCTTTTGGAATCAGAAATATTCCCAAAAGGGAACAAGCGCTGAAAGAAATGCTACGTGTGACCATACCAGGTGGACAAGTAATGGTTCTGGAGATGACTTTTATACAGAATAGATTCTTTAAACTTCTTTACTCTGCTTATTTAGATTATTTACTTCCCTTGTTTGCAAAAATATTTTCGGCAAATCCCGCGGCTTATAATTATCTTGCCGATTCTATCATTAATTTTCCGTCGCCGGATCAATTCGCCCTCATCATGCAAAATAACGGCATGATCAACATCGAAAAATATCCGCTTACTTTCGGTGTCACCTGGCTGCACATTGGAATAAAACCTGAACAAAGCTAATACCACGTTGGTTTCAAATAAAATATGAATTTTTTAAAGCAACGTGGTATTAATACAAACATTAGCAGGAGGTGCTGTATGATGAAAGGTAAAGAGCGGATTATTACCGCTCTTAGTGTTAAACAACCCGACCGTGTTCCTCTTTATATTCATGGTATTAATGAGGCTCCGATTATTGGTATCGGTAAGCACATAACCGATGGTCTGCCTGAATCTAAACAGTTTCATGAGATGAAAGATGCAGAAAAGATGAAACTGCTGGATACTCTTTTTCTTATTCACGAAGTATTCGGCGTGGATGGATTCACCTCTTTTGAAATTGGTCACGAAACTGAAATCAGCAAGACAGACGTTAAGGATGACTGGGGCGTTATCTACAAGCGCAATCCTCATGGCTTGCCGGTTCCTATTGGCCATCCTTTAAAAGATGCAAGTGACCTTAATAACTTTCACATCCCTGAACCGAACCGCGCGCATCTGATGTTGCTTGATCTTGCCAAAGAGAGGTTTAAGGGAGATATCGCTCTTTTCTGGATGATGCGCGGAGTCTTTGTTCATAGCTGGAGATTGACCGGGATGGAAAACTACATGATGAAAATGTATAAGGATCCGGAGTTTATTCATCACATTTCGGCCATGGTGACGGAATATAACCTCAAGCAGCTAGATATGTTAGTTACAGCCGGCATTGATGTGCTGGTAGTCGAAGATGATATTGCCGCGACAAACAACCTTCTGATCTCCCCGAAACATTTTAAGGAATTTGTCAATCCGTACAACAGGAAACTTGTGGACCGCGCCCACGAACTTGGTCTGAAGGTTGTGCGCCACAGCGACGGCAATCTCTGGTCAATTATGGACGTCCTTATTGAAACAGGATATGACGGGCTTAATCCCCTGGAACCACAGGCGGGCATGGATCTGAAAAAGGTCAAAGATGCCTATGGAGATAAGATTTGTCTGCTTGGCAATATTGACTGCAAGGAGCTTCTTCCCGTCGGCACGAAGGTTGAGGTTGAGGCTGCGGTTAAAAATGCCATTGAAGTTGCGGCAAAAGGCGGAGGATACATTCTCTGCGATTCCAACTCCCTTCATCCGGGAGTCAACCCCGAAAACTGTATTGCAATGTTTGAGGCGACAAAAAAATATGGACTCTATTAATAATTCTTCAGCTCCGAAAACCAGCGCGTTGCTATCGTCCCCCTATTTCATTTTTACCATTCTTTTTCTGCTCTACATGTTTGACTACATGGACAGGCTGGTCATAGTCTCACTTTTCCCTTTTCTCAAGCTGGAATGGGGAATAACGGACACTCAGTGCGGGTTGCTTGTTTCCGCCGTGTACTGGTCGATCCTTATCTTTACCCTGCCTGTATCCATTCTAATCGACAGGTGGAGCAGGACTAAAAGTATAGGGTTGATGGCCGTATTATGGAGTGCTGCCACCCTGGGATGCGCTTTTACGAAAAACTTCGGGCAGCTTTTCACGGCAAGAACAGCCATAGGTCTTGGTGAAGCAGGTTATGCCCCGGGCGGTACCGCAATGATATCTACTCTGTTCCCAAAAGAGAAAAGGGCGAAGATTCTAGGAATCTGGAATGCCTCTATCCCTTTAGGTAGCGCGCTGGGCATTGTCTTAGGTGGAATCATTGCTGATCATTTCGGCTGGAGGCACGCATTCGGTCTGGTGGCCATACCAGGAATTATTCTGGCCTTGCTGTTTTTCTATGTAAAGGATTATCAGACCATCGCGCTTACGAGGTTTACAGGTAGTGGAGATGAAAAGACAAAATCAAAAATGCGGTGGACAGAAATTGCCAGGCATTTATTGGGGAATAAAACGCTATTATTCAACAACCTCGCGTTTGCCGCCAATACATTTGTTACAACCGCTCTGCTGACATGGCTTCCCAGCTATTTTCAAAGACTGGAAGGAATATCCATGAGCAAGGCAGCGACAAAAGGGGGCTTAGTAATGCTCCTTGCGATAATCGGCGCTCCTTTAGGTGGCTATCTGGCCGACAGATGGCTGAAAAGCAGAAGAAACGCGAGACTTCTTTTCCCTTCGCTGTCCTCATTCGTGACGGCAATTCTGTTTTTTATAGCGTTTAGTTTTTTCCGTGGTAACATTCAATATGTAATCTTGCTTGCCGCTGGTATCGCGGCGGTTGCTTTCGTGCCGGCCTCTGTTGCCGTGACCCAGGATGTTGTCCATCCGGGTGTAAGGGCGGTATCGCTTAGCCTGTGCGTCATCATCCAGCATATTCTTGGCAGCGCGTTGGGGCCTCCCGTTATCGGCGCCTTTTCCGATGCCTTCGGGCTGGAAACAGCAATGGTTTTTCTGCCTGCGTTTGCGGCTCTTGCCGGGGTTCTCTTTTTTATCGGATCATTTTTCTATGATGCGGACGCAAAGCTTGTTGAAGAGATGGAAGCTGCAAAATAGGGCGATTTGCTTTTTGCCTAAACCGGAAATGATAACGAGTCTAAAAATATCTTTTGAAATTCTGGCAGGGTCGCAAGATCAACAACTGTTACAGCCCTGGCAAGCTCCCTTGCTTTGTCGCGAAGCTCCGGGTTAAAAAGAGCGAGAATTGCTCCCGCTCCGGCGGCATTTCCAATTCCGGTAATATTTTCTTCCGGCAGATCAGGGAAAATCCCGATAGTTAAGGCATCATTTTTGTTAATATTGACGCCGAAAGCACCTGCTACCAATATCCGTTTTGGTAAAGTCATCCCCGCCGCGGCGCATAGCATCGTCATCCCCGCAAGCAATGCCCCTTTTGCCAGTTGGACTGCGCGAATATCCTTCTGGGTCATGGTAATCGCTTTTCCGGTTTCTGATTTTTCGGCGGAAACCAGTTCAAATTCAAGCATGCCGGTTTCGTCATCTCGGATAAGCGGCAAGCCGGAATTGCTTTGGAGACGGCCATTGCGTGATATAAGTCCAACCCGGTAAAGTTCAGCAACCGCGCTGACAACTCCTGATCCGCAAATCCCTGCCGGCAGACAGACGGCATCTGGATTCTTACAAATGACCGAGCAGGTGACAGCGCCGTTCTTTCTGTCGATTTTTACCGCTTCGATTGCGCCCGAAATTGCCTGCATCCCGTGCCTGATTGTCGCGCCTTCAAAAGCGGGGCCGGTGGCGCAGGATGTGGCAAACAAACCGTTTTTACTTTTAAGCAATACCTCGCCATTTGTGCCTATATCAATAAGCACTGTTCCGTCAGCGGCCTTAACCATTTCTGTTGCCAGGGCTGCCGCGACAATGTCCGAACCGAGAAAGCCGGAAATGAGCGGCAGTGTAAATATTTCGGCAGATGGATTGAATTCAAATCCGACTGATCCGGCTTGAAATGTTTTGGCTTCGACAAAGAGAGGGGCATAAGAAAAAACGCCGATAGATGAAGGATTAACGCCTGCGAAAAGATGGATCATCGTGCTGTTACCTACGACAACCGCGGATTGAATATGCCCGGGATCAATATGGCTTGAACGGCAGAGGGCTGTCACGCCCCATTCGATTGCTTGCACAGCCATCTTTTGAAGACGGATTAAATTCTCTGAATTTTCCGCAACAACACCAATCCTGCTTATCACATCGTTGCCAAACATCGCTTGGGGATTTCTTACGGAGATTGAACCGGCAATCTTTCCGAAAACAAGATCGCAGATGTAGACGGCGATGGTGGTGGTTCCAAGGTCAATAGCCAGGCCATAGCGCTTGGCGCTGCCAGCCGCAGGCAGAGTAAGGAAAGGGATTGGTTTCGGCAGAATCATCGGGGATTTTTCAACGACCTCAGGGCTGAGCAGCGAGCTATACGGAATTTCTACCGATAAATCGTTTAATGCCGTAACTCTGCAAGCCAGGCGGTATCCGGCTTGCAGATCATTTTTGCCCAGATTCAGGGCTTCGGCATCTTCCGGGGCGGAAACGCTTTTACGGGAAGATTCGGATAATCGGACAAGGCATTTCCCGCACAGCCCTTTGCCTCCACAGTCAGACCGCAAAAGAATTCCATTTCCGGTCAATGCTTCAAGAAGCTTTTCTTGTTTGCCTGCGCGGACAGATTTGCCGTCAGGCAAGATGCTGATCGTGTAGTTTTCCGTGTTTGAATTTCGCATCTTTCACTTATTCCTGTTGTAATTCTGCCGCCATCCTGTAGGTACAGTTATTCAGTGTGCAGTTTTGGCATTTATATGCGCTGGCATCCTGTGGCGGCTGTGATTTCCACATTACCCAGAATGACAAAGACTTTAACGGGAAAAGGACACCGCTTGATTTTAACTGCACGCCGATTGCCTCCGGGTTAACTAATCCCAACAGGGATTTCTGCGCGCTAAGCGGAATATTTTCAAAGCCGGGACCGAACCTGCAACCAGCGAACAGGCCTTCCTTTACGGCTTCTTTTTTAAGATGCAAATGAGCTTCATCGGATAGTGCCTCCAGAATTGCCACACCCGCCGCATCCAGAAAAAGTGCATCCAGAGACTTTCCCTGTGCCACGAGCTTTGATGTTTCATTTTCCAGTTCAGATCCGATTGTGCAGACGGCTGGTACTACGGAAACTAAACCGTCATCAAGCTTATCGGGAGGAAGAAACAAAGAGATGCCTTTTTCAGGATCAAGAGTGTTGATGGAATGCGCGGCATAAACGAAAGCCGGTTGCACCAGTGCCGACGAGCGTTCCAGAATATCAGCGGCCAGTTTTTTTCTTTCCGCATCCGGCCTGTAGTGACTTCCGCCTGCGTAACGCGCGACATTTTCCGGCGTTACTCTCAGGTCAGTAAAACGAAGTTTTACGGCAATGCTCATGGATTCCAAAGCTACCTTTCCCGATGAGAGATTTGCACAAAACCTTTAATCGTCATACCGGCGAAGGCCGGTATCCAGGAAACCATTGATAATACTGGATTCCCGCTTTCGCGGGAATGACAATATTGTTGGTATTATACCGTTATGCAAAGCTTTCCCGATCTACTTCTTTCCAAAACTATATAGGACATCGGCTGACGTGTGTCAATGGAAAGGAAATTATCGGCCTTGACACATATACTTACTTTTGTTAGAAATTCACGCTGTGTTTTTATATAATCCCTTTTGCTTCAGAGGAGCTATGATGAGTGAAGAACTTTTTGAAAGACTGACTAAGGCCGTAATTGACGGGAAGGATAAAGATGCCGTCAGCTTTTGCCGGGAAGCGGTTGAAAAAGGCGTGACTGCCCGGGCTGTCCTGGAGCGCGGACTTCTGCCCGGAATCAGGAAAGTAGGCGAACTATTTAGTATTGGCGAATATTACCTGCCGGAATTACTGATTTCAGGCATGACCATGCAGGCGGCAGTAGCCGAACTAGAACCTTTGCTCAACTCCGGAGGTTCGCAATTTCACGCCGGCAAATATCTCATCGGAACAGTTAAAGGAGACATTCATGACATCGGCAAAAACATTGTTATGATGATGCTCAAAGGAAACGGCTGGGAGGTTACCGACCTGGGAGTGGATGTTGAGCCCGAAAAAATATGCGCAGCGATTGCAGAGGGTGATTACGATGTCTTCGGGATGTCCGCCTTGCTGACGGTCACCTTGCCTGCAGCCGATGAAACCGTGAAAGCGATCAGCAAAGCAGGTTTAAGGGATAAAATTAAAATCATGGTCGGGGGCGCGCCGGTGACACAGGACTTTGCCGACAAAATCGGCGCTGACGGGTACGCAAAAGACGCTTTTGAAGCTGTGAACAAAGCTTTCAGCCTTATCAAATGAAAGCAACTTGGTATCAAATGCCGTATCCCGTTCTTTCAATGAGTTCAATCTGCATTTCTTTGTTCAGCGTGACAAAATAAGCGTTGTATCCGGAGATGCGTACAAGAAGGTTGCGATAATTTTCCGGATAGGCCATCGCGTCTTTCAGCAGCTCCGAAGTTACAACGTTGAACTGCATCTGCATTCCGCCCTGCTGAAAATAGGTCTTCACATAAGAACTCATCGCGTCAATGGTACTTTCCTGCCTGCTTTGCAGTCCCGGCATGAGTTTAACGTTAAAGGCGATATTGTTATCCATAAACTGTGCCTTGAGATGCGCGACATCCGTGATGTTATCAAGAAAATTCTTTGATGCTGAAGGATGCGGTGTGAGTCCGGGAGTAAATGCTTTGCCCGCCAGTCTTCCAGAAGGAAGAGCGCCGGAAAGCGATCCGTAGGCCACATGCTGCGACATGGACCAGAAACCGGCGGTGTACTTTCCGCCACGGTAATTTTTGTGACGACCATAGCAGCCGGAGATGAATTCCGTAATGCGGTTGGCAAGCGCGAGTGGTTCCGGGTTTCCCGATCCAAAGAGAGGCACCTTGTTTTGCACTAGCGCAAGAATTTTCGGGTTATTCGTGAAATTTTCATCCACGGCCTTTTTCAGTTCAGCAAAAGAAATTATTTTATCATCGAAAACAAGCTTCTTGATTACCATCAGCGAATCAGTAACATCCGCAAGCCCGATATTGGAAGTGCCGGAGGTGTTGTATATGGCTCCCCCTTTGGTCACATCAATTCCCTTTTCAATGCTGCCGCTGATGAGGGAACTAAGCAGTGGCGATGGCCGCAGCACGGTATGCGCCTCGGCAAGAAGGTTGTTTAGTTCCACTGCCTGGTCAATGAGGAATTCCTGCTGCGCCGTAAAGGCCTTGAAAAAATCCTCGAAAGTGGCAAAGCCGCCTTTTTCAATGCTTCCCGTAGTTGGCCCGAGATCCCAGTTCATCGCGGGGTGTCGGCCGTTATTGAGCGCCATTTCGAGCGCCGCGACCATGTTCATCAGGATTGATCCGGTATGTCCCATGTGTTTGCCGCAAAGAGTCGGCTCCACGCAGCCGGTGGCGGCCCAATCGCGAATGTCAGAGATTTCCGAGCCGTGCGGGGAAAGCGCGGCAAAGATATTTTCATCGCTGTGCATGGAGGGAGTGGCGGCAGTAATATAATTTACTTCACAGAGGCGTTTTAGATAGGCATCGCTGTTTTTCTCCACGCTGAACCGCGCGTTGACATTGGGGTCGCGAATGGAGAGCATTTCAGTGACTTTGAGAATGATATAGGTCATATCGTTGACACCGTCATTGCCGTCAGGCGTAACGCCGCCAAGGGTGATTGCCTGGTCAGAAGAACTGCCGCCGAAAAGATAATTGCCAATATCCGGCACAAGCGGTAGATGATCGGTACAGCGCATAAAGAAACAGGCAACAAGCTCAAGCGCGAGGGTGAGGTATTCTTTTCGGCCGTCTTCGCTTTGAATTTTTTCCATGTCTTTGACAAAATAAGGCTGTAGCCACTGGTCGAGCCTTCCTAGAGAAAGGCCGGTATTCGTATTTTCCATGTGCAGCGCCACCCAGACAATCCAGATTGCATTCACAGCTTCATCCAGGGTTTCCGCAGGATTTGCCGGCACCTTCGCGCATATTGCCGCAAGCCTGATGAGTTCTTTTTTTCTTCCCGGATTTAGTTCGGAGGAAGCCAGAAGGGATGCCTCCGAGGCGAGGTTCTTCGAATATGAAATAACTCCTTCGAGTGCTATTTTCATTGCCGTTAAAGAAATATTATTGGCCGCGGTATTTTTTTTATCCTTCAGCCGGGCATCAATTTCTACCATGATACCGATGATTCCTTTGTTCAGCACTTTTGGAAAATCGGGGATGGTGTGGGATATGCCCACTGATTTCCAGACAAAATAATATACCCAGCGCTCATCAATCGAAAGGCAGAGAGGATTTTGATATTTTTCCCGCACATATTCCCGAAAATTCCTCTTTGCCCAAAAGGGAAAAAGATCATGCAGCACGAGGGCATCTTCTTCGGATATGGTATAGGGATTGAGCACGCGCTTATCTACTGATTTCAGCTCGCCCCAGATCATCGTGCCCTGCGCGTCAGGATAGATGATGACGCCGGTCGGTTCTTTGGATGTTGATGTCCCGGCAATAAGATCATTGGTGTGGATGATCGGCTTGCGGTTTTCCATCAGGAATCTGTAAGCAAACGCTGCCCTAAGTTCCGGCTGCCATAGATTTCCGTGATCATCTGACTCAAATCCATTTTCCCTGTACCACTGTGTCAGAAGCCGCGGTCGTTCAGTGCATATTGCCGGCATCAGCGTGAAGTGCTCATCCAGAAATTTTTCAATCCTGGGGAATTTATCGATGCTGTATTCGGAAAGATAAGGGTCATCCAGGTATCGGACATGCTTATCGGTATTTCTCGTCTTCAATCTGTTTTTATTTCTTTCCTGGATATTTGCCACGAGCTTTTCATGGTTGCCCGCGCCGTACTCATTTTTGCGGGATGCCGTATCTTCCTTAATTTTTTTCGCAAGCATTTTCTGGTGCTTTTTCCCAAGCAGAAGCGAAAGGAAAAAATTAAAGAGCTGAAGATACGCGATGTTTCCATCCAGAACCATTTTGTTGTGCAGGATCAAACCGAGCATTTCATTGGGAGTAATTTTCAGCATTTCGCGAACAGTGTCTTTGTTCATAAAACGCATTACAACATCGGTACCGGGCTGGATTTTCCCTGCAACAAATACCCTGCCGTTTTTGAAAGTAATGGATTGCTCAAGTTTCCCGTTTTCGAGTTTCATCCCGACGGAAAAATTTATCCAGCCGTCAGTTGTTTTTAAATACTTTTTCAAAGACGGACGGGTGTTAAACATAAATGCCATTATTTGTAAAAGAAGATGGGTTATTAAATTCATTGATGCTGTCTCCTTAAGGTACATCTTTTCCCAATTCATATTGACATTACGGCAAAAAATATGTTCTTATAACCAATATTTGTCAAGCAGAAACAGGAGAACGAAATAACTTGAAAAAAAGTAAAACAAGTTTCTTTTGTCAGCATTGCGGCTATATGTCACCAAAATGGCTGGGCAAGTGTCCATCCTGCAATGGGTGGAATTGCTTTGCCGAAGAACTGGTGGCACAGACAGAGTCGGGAAGTCGTGCCGAAATGAAATTTGATGGCCAGCCGATGCCGATAGAAGAAATTCCTGCCGAAGAAGGCCAGCGCATACTTACCGGTATCGCGGAAATTGATCGTGTCCTGGGCGGCGGTATTGTAGGTGGTTCGGCAATTCTAATCGGCGGCGAGCCGGGGATCGGCAAATCCACTCTCATGCTGCAGGTGATGAAAAATCTGGCCGAAAAAGGTCATCGGGTGCTCTATGTTTCCGGTGAAGAATCTGCTCAGCAGATAAAATTACGCAGTAACCGCATCGGCGCCACCACGAAAGATTTGCTATTGCTGGTGGAAGTCGCACTCGAGAGGATTCTGGCGCAGATTAAGCTAGTTGAGCCGGCGATTGTTGTGATTGATTCCATCCAGACAGTTTATTCCAGCGATTTGATGTCTGCCCCTGGCAGTGTGGGGCAGGTGAGGGAAGCTTCATCGCGGTTGATTCTCTTTTCCAAAAAAAACGGGATTCCCGTGTTTTTAGTCGGTCATGTGACCAAGGATGGCTCTATTGCCGGCCCCAAGGTTTTAGAGCACATGGTTGATACTGTTCTCTATTTTGAAGGTGATGCCGGACATGCCTACCGGATTATCCGCAGCATTAAAAACCGCTTTGGCCCGACCAACGAAATTGGCGTTTTTGAAATGCAGGAAAATGGTCTCAAAGAGGTACCGAACCCTTCGGCCTTTTTTTTAGAGCAACGGCCACAAAATGTCCCCGGTTCGGTAGTTGTGCCCAGCCTGGAAGGCACAAGGCCGATATTGGTGGAAATTCAGGCGCTTGTTTCCGCGACTAATCTTGGAATGCCCAGGCGTACAGCTATCGGTGTGGATCATAATCGTGTGTCGCTTCTGGTGGCGGTTTTGGATAAAATTTGCGGTATGCATCTGGGAGGCTCCGATATTTTTATCAATGTCGCAGGTGGTGTCCGGGTGGAAGAGCCGGCAGTTGATTTGGGCGTTGTTGCCGCTATGGCTTCGAGCTTTCTGGATCGTCCGGTTGATTTCCGGACGGTTATTTTGGGAGAGGTGGGGCTGACAGGAGAGGTGCGGGCTGTTTCGCAAACGGAAGTGCGGGTAAAAGAAGCAGCGCGTTTAGGCTTTACTCGGTGCATTGTGCCCAAAACAAACGCAAAACAATTGACAAAGATAGACAAAATGGAAGTATGCGCGATAAGTTCACTGAAAGAATTACTGGAAAATCTTTTCTAGAAAACCTTGACACAGGGGAAATAGTGCATAAAATAGCGCAGCTTCAAAAGAATTCATAAATTTAATAAAAAAATTCAGAAAGGAGAAGAAAAAGTATGAAAATCAGACCTTTACAGGATAGAATCATTGTAAAACGTTTGGAAGAGGAAACAAAAACAAAGGGAGGAATCATCATTCCCGATACAGCCAAGGAAAAACCAATTGAAGGTAAGGTCACGGCCGTGGGCAAAGGTAAAGTTGCTGATGACGGTACCCTGATTAAAATGGAAGTAAAAGTTGGTGATACCGTCCTTTTCAGTAAATACGGCGGAAACGAAGTAAAGATAGATGGTCAAGAATACCTGATCATGAGAGAAGATGACATTCTGGGAATTATTGAAAAATAAGAAAATTTTAAGGAGGAATATATACAATGGGTGCAAAAATACTTCTTTACGATGAAGAAGCAAGAAAGTCGATGCTCAAGGGCGTAAACACCCTGGCCGACGCTGTAAAAACAACCCTTGGACCAAAGGGACGTAACGTAATCATTGATAAAAGCTATGGTTCACCAACCGTCACCAAAGACGGTGTGACTGTGGCTAAAGAAATCGAACTGGAAGATAAGTTTGAAAACATGGGCGCGCAGATGGTCAAAGAAGTTGCCAGCAAGACCAGTGACGTTGCCGGTGATGGAACAACTACCGCGACACTTTTGGCACAGGCAATTTATAGAGAAGGCGTCAAAGCCGTCGCCGCAGGCTCAAACCCTATGGATATTAAACGCGGGATTGAGAAGGCCGTAGATACCGTAGTCAAAGAGCTCAGCAAGATGAGCAAACCCACTAAAGATCAAAAAGAAATCGCTCAGGTCGGCACAATTTCCGCCAACAACGATGAAACAATCGGCAATATCATTGCCGAGGCAATGGGCAAAGTCGGCAAAGAAGGCGTTATTACCGTAGAAGAAGCCAAAGGACTGGAGACGGAACTGGAGATCGTTGAAGGCATGCAGTTTGATCGCGGCTATCTTTCTCCTTACTTTGTCACCAACGCCGAGAAGATGCTTGTTGCTCTGGAAGACGTGCTGATTTTAATCTACGAAAAGAAAATCAGCAACATGAAAGACCTGCTGCCGATTTTGGAACAAATCGCTAAAATGGGCAAACCACTGCTGATCATCGCTGAAGACATCGAAGGCGAAGCGCTGGCAACACTGGTTGTCAACAAGATTCGCGGCACGTTGCATGTAGCGGCTGTTAAAGCTCCCGGCTTCGGCGACCGCCGCAAGGCCATGCTGGAAGACATCGCCATCCTTACCGGTGGCAAGATGATTTCCGAAGACATGGGTTACAAACTCGAAAACGTCAAGATGGAAGATTTGGGACGCGCCAAGAAGATCTCCATTGATAAAGACAACACTACAATTATCGATGGTGCCGGAAAGCGCTCTGAGTTGGAAGGCCGTGTCAAGCAGATTCGCGCTCAGATTGATGAGACCACATCTGATTACGATAAAGAGAAGCTTCAGGAAAGACTGGCCAAACTGGTAGGCGGTGTTGCCGTAATTAAAGTCGGTGCCGCGACAGAGTCTGAAATGAAAGAAAAGAAAGCACGCGTGGAAGACGCGCTTAACGCAACCCGTGCCGCTGTTGAAGAAGGCATCGTTCCCGGTGGTGGAGTTGCCTATCTGCGGACTCTTCCGGCGTTGTTCAAAATGGAACTGGCCGGTGATGAGCAAATCGGCGTCAATATTGTGAAGAAAGCAATTGAAGAGCCGATTAAAATGATCGCCTGCAATGCCGGTATGGAAGGCAGCATTGTTGTGGAAAGAGTAAAAGAAAAGAAGGGCGCATTTGGATTCAATGCCCGTACCGATCAGTATGAAGATATGATCGTGGCAGGTGTCATTGACCCGACCAAAGTGACCCGTTTCGCGTTGCAAAACGCAGCCTCAGTTGCCGCGCTGCTTTTGACAACCCAGTGCATGATTGCCGATAAGCCTGAAGAGAAGGGCGCCGGCGGTGGAATGCCCGGCATGCCTCCCGGTGGTGGTGGATACCCCGGAATGGGAATGTAAGAAGTTAGTTTAAGTGTCATTGCGAGGAGCGCTGCGCGCGACGTGGCAATCTAAGTAAAAACTAAAACAAATTTGGTCACAAAGTTACAGACCAAAGAAAAATATCGTAATTAGCCCTCGAGACAGGAAACTGTCCGAGGGCTTTTTAGTGAGACTCAGGTTTCAGAAACGAAGTGCACTGAAAGCTGCAAGTCGAACTATCCCCGAAGCGCATGGCCTAAAGGCCACTATAGGCGGAGCGGGATTAGAGACTCAGGTTTCAGAAACGAAGTGCATAACCTGAAGGTCATCTGCGACTGAAAGCTGCAAGTCGAACTATCCCGTGATTTTCTTTGACATAAGACGCCATTTTCCTTATAGTAAAATTAACCATCCTAAGAAAGAAGGTCATAGTCCAAAATGAAACATACATTAAATGTTGAGGAACGCGGACAGTTGGATCAGCGCATAGCTGATGCGGAAAAACGTACAGGCGCTCAGATTGTGCTGGCCGTGATCGAGCGCAGTGATTCCTACGCGGAGCTTCCCTGGAAGGCCTTCGCGCTGGGCGCCTCCATTGCCGGCTTTTTGGTTTTAGGGATGAACCTTTTGTGGCCGCTACCTTCTCCCGGTACCGCGTTGCTGCTGGCAATTGTCATGATGCTCGCGGCAGCAGCGGGTTTTGCCCTATTGTGCGTCTTTGCTCCCGATTTTGCGAGGCTCTTTCTACATGCTCACCGTGCCGAGGTTGAGACACGGCAATACGCCGAATCTCTCTTTCTTTCCAAACAAATGTTTGCCACAACTAAGCGCAAAGCCGTATTGCTACTGGTCAGCATATTCGAGCGGCAAATCTTTGTGCTTCCCGATACGGGGCTTGCCCAAAAGTTGAATCAGGAGGCCACAGATAATATTATCAGACACATGCGTCCATATCTGATAGCAGGTAAGACCGCGCGGGCACTGGATGCCGGATTGAAAAAACTTGTGGAAATCATTTCTGCAGGTGAACAACCTCAAGCAGTTGTTAATGAGCTACCTAACGACATCATAGAGGAGAAGGGCACATGAAAAAAATACTTAATTATGCAGTAGTCTTTGCCGTAATTTTTGCCGCGAGTTTTGCTCTTGCTGCGGATATTCCCTATCTTACAGGTCGGGTGACCGACAACGCCCAAATTATTTCTCCGGAAGCAAAAAAGTCAATTAACGAACGCCTTAAAGCCCATGAAGAGCGCACCACTAACCAGATTGCTGTTCTGACAGTGCCAACGCTGGGTAATCAGAGTATTGAAGAATATGCTGTGGCCGTGTTTAAAGAATGGAAATTGGGACAAAAAGGCAAAGACAACGGCATTCTGCTGATCGTCGCGCCAAAAGACAGACGCATGCGTATTGAGGTTGGTTATGGTCTGGAAGGCACAATGCCTGATTCTTCGGCGGGAAGTATCATCCGCAATGTTCTGACTCCGTCATTTAAAGCAGGTGATTACGCAGGCGGCATTGACGCGGGTGTGCAGGCCATTATCTCCGTGCTGGAAGGAGGCAAAGTGCCGGAAGGTGAAAGTGGCACGGGTAAAAAATCATCCGGCTTAAATATGGAAACGCCGGATATGTCGCTTGCCGAGCGGATACTGATCGGTGCCTTTATCTTCGGCATCATCGGTCTCTTTACCGTGATTGGCGTACTGACACCGGGAATGGGCTGGTTTCTTTATCTTTTCCTAATTCCTTTTTGGGCCATGTTCCCCATTTTTATTGTAGGTACAACAGGCGCGCTCTATCTGTTGGGAACTTATGTGATCGCTTTTCCTATCGCCAAACTGATTATCGGCAGGTCCGATTGGTACAAAAAGGCCAGCACAGATTTGCGCACAAAGGGAAAAGCTTCTATTGGTGGTTTCGTGATGTCCTCCGGCGGTTCAAGCAGCTCCAGTATTTCCAGTGGTTCCAGCTTTTCCGGTGGTGGCGGCTCATCCGGCGGCGGCGGATCATCCGGGAGTTGGTAAGAAAGCGAATACCTCCACAACCTTTATTCCCAGGCATTCCCGGCATTCGCCGGGGTTCCCTGCCGGGTCAGGCTGACCCGGCCTACAACAAGACAAAAAATGATAATGTAGGCCGCGTCGTGTGCCCTGCTTTTTAGGGTAGCCCTCACGCGGCGAAAAATTGGTATAAAACTATTCCCTTCGTATAGGCCAGAATTGTAGTTTATAACAGTGAATACACAATATTATCCAATATATAGAGCTTATATGCCTGTACCGCCGGTCAGTAAAAATAAAATTTCAGTTAAAATTTCTTGAGTAATGATTTTAATGCTGGTATGACATGCGCGTTGTTTTGAAAAATTATTTTAAGGATGGTTATTTATGCAGAACCCTAACTTTAGTTCCGGCCCTTGCAGTAAGAGGCCAGCATGGAATATCGATGCGTTGAAGGGTGCCACAGTCGGTCGCTCTCACCGTTCCGCGCTGGGTAAAGAAAGAATTGTCAAATCTATAAGCGAAACAAAGAGAATTTTAAATATTCCGGCAGATTATCTGGTAGGCATCATGCCGGCTTCAGATACCGGCGCTTTTGAATGCGCCATGTGGAGTCTTTTGGGTCCCAAACCGGTTACCGTATTGGTCTGGGAAAGTTTTTCCGAAGGCTGGGCAACAGATGTCGCCAAACAGCTCAAACTTAATCCTAAAGTTCTCAAAGCGGATTATGGAAAAATTCCTGATTTAAAGTCTGTGGACTGGACAAACGATGTCGTGTTTGTAGCCAACGGCACAACCAGCGGCGTTAAAGTACCGGACTACAACTGGATCCCGGCTAACCGTGAAGGGCTCTCGCTTTGCGATGCCACCAGCGCCGCCTTTGCCATGGAAATAGACTGGAGTAAAATTGATGTTTTAACTTTTTCGTGGCAGAAATGCCTCGGTGGTGAAGCCGCGCACGGCATGATGGTTTTAAGCCCCAGAGCTGTCGCCCGCCTGGAATCTTATGATCCGACCTGGCCCATGCCAAAAATCTTCCGCCTCAAGAAAAGCGGCAAAATCAACAAATCTATTTTCGATGGCGATGTCATCAATACTCCTTCCATGATATGTGTTGAAGATTATCTTGACGCACTCGATTGGGCAGGCAAACTCGGACTTGCGGGTCTTATCAAAAAAAGTCAGGCTAATCTGAAAGTTGTTGAAGACTGGGTGGCCAAAACAGACTGGGTTGAATTTCTGGCTGCAGATGCCAAAACTCGCTCCAATACATCCGTTTGCCTGAGTGTGACCAGCCCCAAGGTCAATGCGCTTGCGGCGGATGAAAAAGGTAAATTCCTGAAAAGCATCGCTTCAGACTTGAGCAAGAAAAATATCGCCCATGACATCAACTCTTACAAAGACGCGCCTGCCGGATACCGTTTCTGGTGTGGTCCGACAGTTGAAGAAGCTGATCTCAAGATCGCGCTTGCCGAACTGGAAAAAGTTTATGCTGAAAAAGTCAAAAGCCTCTAATTATTATTAAGGAGAAAGATATGAAAAAAGTATTAGTCAGTGATTCGATGGCACCCGAAGTTGCGGAAATATTAGGCAACGCACCGGGGATTAAAGTTGACGTCAAGACAGGCATGAAGCCTGAAGAATTAAAAGCGGTCATCAAAGATTATGACGCGCTGATCGTCCGTTCATCAACCAAAGCCACAGCAGAAATAATTGAAGCGGCAACAAAGCTTTCCGCTATCGGTCGCGCAGGTGCTGGTGTTGATAATATTGATATTCCCGCTGCCAGCAAACGCGGCATTGTCGTGATGAACACACCCGGCGGCAACACAGTGACGACAGCAGAACATGCCATTGCCATGATGGTGTCCCTTGCCCGGAAGATACCTCAAGCCACAGCCTCAATGAAAGCAGGCAAGTGGGAAAAAAGCAAGTTTATGGGTAACGAGTATTGCAACAAGACATTGGGCATCCTGGGGCTAGGTCGCGTCGGCGCAGTTGTGGCTGATCGAGCTAACGGTCTTAAAATGAAAGTAATTGCCCATGATCCCTTCATTTCTCCGGATGTGGCGGCGCAAATGGACGTAACGCTTGTCAGCCTTGATGATATTTATGCCAACTCTGATTTCATCACGGTTCATTCCCCTCTTTCCAAGGAAACAAGAGATCTGGTCAACGCGGATTCATTTGCCAAAATGAAGAAAGGTGTATTCCTGATTCACTGCGCCCGTGGCGGAATCGTCAACGAAAAAGCTCTTTATGACGCGCTTAAATCCGGTAAAGTTGCCGGCGCGGCAATCGACGTTTTTGAAGAAGAGCCGACTAAAAATATGGAATTAATCGGGTTGGATAATGTTATCTGTACGCCGCATTTAGGCGCGTCCACAGATGAAGCACAGGTAAGCGTTGCTATTGCTATCGCGCATCAGATTGCCGCCTACTTTGCCACAGGCGAAATTAAAGGAGCGGTCAATTTCCCATCTGTCAGCGCTGAAATAATGACGATTATCCGGCCTTATCTTGATCTGGCCGAAAAGCTAGGGACATTCCAGGCGCAATTAATCACCGGCGCAATCCAGGAAGTGAAGATCGAATACAGCGGGGAAATTCTCAATCACAATGTTGCCCCGATAACTATTTCTCTGATCAAGGGCCTATTGGAACCGGTTTTAACCGAAGCTGTCAATTATATTAATGCTCCGATTATTGCCAAAGAAAGAGGCATCAAGGTTATTGAGTCTAAAAGCAGTGAAATCAAAGATTACACCAATATGATTACACTGAGTGTAAAAACATCTAAAGAGACCAGCATCACCGCCGGCGCGTTATTCGGCAAACATGATCCGAGAATTGTGCGCATCAACGAATTTTCAGTAGAAATCGTTCCTGAAGGCTTCATGCTGGCAGTATCTAATGACGATAGGCCTGGTGTTATTGGAAATTTGGGAACCACTCTTGGCGAAAATAAAGTAAATATTGCCCGCCTGCATTTAAGCCGTGATCCTCAGGCAAAACAAGCGCTGGTCATTTTAAATACTGATTCGGCCGTGGGCACTGATGTTTTGGAAAAATTGCGGAAATTGCCCCATGTAACCTCCATCAAACCGATTAAAATGTAAGGATTATTTATGTCCAATGTTGCAGTTGTAGGCACTCAGTGGGGCGATGAGGGCAAAGGGAAAATTGTTGATCTGTACACGGAAAAAGCGGACGTAGTCGCGCGTTTTCAGGGTGGGAATAATGCCGGCCATACTCTGGTTGTTCAAGGCCGAAAAACTATTCTGCATCTGATTCCTTCAGGAATTTTGCACGACCATAAAATTTGTATTATCGGTAATGGTGTTGTTTTTGACCCCATTGTTTTTCTTCAAGAAATAGAGGAATTACAGCAAGGCGGGCTTTTGCCGCCCAACACTAAGCTTTTTATCAGCGAAAAAGCTCATTTAATCATGCCTTACCACCGCAGTATAGATCAGGCACGTGAAGCCAGGTCTTTGGGTAAAAAAATCGGCACGACAGGCAGAGGAATTGGTCCGGCATACGAAGATAAAGTTGCCCGAACGGGAATCCGTGTGGGTGACCTTTATGAAGAAGATTTATTCAGGGAGAAATTGCGACAAAGCCTGGAAGAAAAGAACTTCTTACTGGCAAATTACTTTAAGGATAAACCGCTTGACGAGAAAGAAATAGCCACCCAATATTTAGCCTATGCCCAAAAGATCAAGCCCTATGTGGCTGATACTTCACTAATTCTGGATCACGAAATAAAACAGGGAAAGAAAATTCTTTTTGAGGGCGCACAAGGTTCTCACCTGGATGTCGATCACGGAACATATCCTTATGTGACTTCTTCCAATACAGTTTCCGGCAATGCTTCCTGCGGCAGCGGCATCGGGCCTAACGCAATCGGCAAAGTAGTAGGAATTTGCAAAGCATACACCACAAGAGTCGGCGAAGGCCCTTTCCCTACCGAGTTGCAAGATGATATCGGCAACCACATGCAGCAGGTCGGCCAGGAATTCGGCGCGACAACCGGCCGGAAACGACGCTGCGGCTGGCTGGACATGGTATTGGTACGGCAGGCAGTCAGAGTTTCGGGTATTACCGCGTTGGCCATTACTAAACTGGATGTTTTAACCGGTTTGAGCAAATTGAAAATCTGCATCGGCTATAAATCTGCAAACGGTGAGTTTTCTTACGCCGCACCGGCCAGCATGCGCGTGCTTTCTGCGTGTCAACCAATTTATGAAGAATTGGACGGCTGGAAGGAAAATATTCTTGACGCACGGGATATAAACGATCTGCCGGCCAATGCCCGAAAGTATCTGAAGCGGTTGGAAGAACTGGCGGAAGCCAAAATTGTTCTTATATCCGTGGGCGCAGGACGTGAGGAAACAATACTTCTGGAAGATCCTTTCCATAAATGACTTATTGTTCTTGACACACGCTGTCCTTGCTGCTAAGAGGGCAGGTTCAAAAATAATTACTCAAATGGGCTGTTAGCTCAGCGGTAGAGCAGCGGACTTTTAATCCGTTGGCCGAGGGTTCAAATCCCTCACGGCCCACCAACAAAATCAAGGGGTTACAAGCCGCAAGGAAGGTTTGTAACCCTCTTTTTTTGGCTATTGTGATAAATTTGTGATAACCGGTTTACGAAGGTTATCCATAACCTCAATAGCAGACCTGAGACTCTCAGGATAATGGTGTGCATATCGTTGAACCATAGTAATACTTTTCCATCGTCCGAGTTTTTGAACCTCATATATCCCAACACCACCTTGGACAAGTCGAGTAGCAAAAGTATGCCGCAAATCATGGAAACGCAAGTCATCTATCCCAGCTTTCTTAATTGTGTTTTTGTAAGCACGGATAAGATTTCTAAATTTGATAGGCTTTAGCAACTTACTGTAAAAGACATGTGCAACAGCATCTTCTTTTAGCGTCAGTTTCTCTATTAGTAAATCCATAACCGTCTTATTCAGCGGCAATGTATCAACACTTCGGTTTTTCTGCTCGTAGATCGTAAGAGTTCGCCTTGCCATGTCTATCTGTGCCCACTTAAGATTAAGGATTTCACTTTGACGAAGACCCGTGTTAATAGCAAAAACAATAATATCCGCCAGCCACTTCGACGCTGCCCCTAAAAGAATTTCTTCCTCCGCCAAGGTAAGCCATCTTTCGACATTATTAGAAACCCTTTCCTTCCTCACATTTTTAGCCGGATTTTCCTTAGCCAAATCCCATTCCCGGATAGCAATGTTGAAAGCATGACTCATCAATGTAATTTCGTAATTGATGGTTCGGGGTGATGCGCCTTCCACTCTGCGCATCACTTTATATTCGGAAATCATAGATGATGTTATTTCCGCCAAATATTTTTCTCCGAATATATGAAGCAAATGGGCTGAAAGGCTTTTATCCCTTTTGTGAGAAGAAGCTGCTTTGCTCACTGCCGAATATTCCGTCATATACTTTGCCATCAGGTCTTTGAATTTGTAAACAGCACCTGGCTGTTTCTCAAACCATTTGCCTTCTGCAATTTCCCCTTTCAATTTGTCAAAGATCCGTTGCGCCAGCTTCTTGTCTTCTGTTTCCGTTGACCGCCTTAGCTGCTCGCCATGATGAGAAAAACTCATCCACCAGACCGATCCTCTTTTATATAGACTCATTATTTATCTCCTTTATGAGTCCCTCGATCAGGTCTGATTTCCCTTGGTAGAGATTATAGACTTCATTCTTGCTTTGGTCAATTACCTTCCTGATTATTTTATCAATGAATATATTACCCGGCATCTGTGTAGACTCTCTACCACTCTCTACCTCTCTCAAAAGTATTTGATCTTGCTCATCTTTTCTGGGTAGAGAGTTAGGTAGAGAGTTGGTAGGCTTTGATGACTCTCTACTTCTTAATCTGTATTGTAGGATGATCTTGATACACTTATCTGTGTTAATAACGATTCTCGAATAACCATTAGCAATCTGATTCTGAAACTGTGTAAAGCTTGGGGTTGAAGCATGGCGTGTTACAGATACCGCCATGCTTGATCTGTTATCATGGACATTAGATATTTTATCTCGTGCAGACTCCACAGCCTGTCCGTCCGCCGGCGATGCTACGGCGACAGACGGACAGGCCGGTGTCTTTTGAACAGACAAATAACTTTCAGCACATTTGCTGTCATCAGGTTTTTCTGAATTTTTGTTTGAAGTATTTTCTTTCATAGAATGACAGTCTAGCAAAGTATGAAAGAAAACTACCGGACATTAATTGAATTATTTTTTGTCCGGTAATAAAATATAGGCAAAAACTATCTCCGATAAAAAGGCACTAATCAAATCAATGGAGGGTTCCGGCTCCGACGAGTTCTGGGCGACCCATTCTCGCCGGAACCTCCAGCATTTAGTGCTTCCTGAAATATAGCATCAAGCAACTTTATCTAAAATACTTTATTTCAATTATTAATCCTTATTGACTGTAGTCTACCACTAAAAATATGCAGGACTTCAATAAGTATTGATCT
>Ga0247841_10002443_pt1 | contig 37103 bp, 38 predicted proteins | sample LaCruzMarch2015__2_FD_192410 | JGI IMG/M metagenome (GOLD analysis project Ga0247841, IMG submission 192410) | Freshwater microbial communities from meromictic Lake La Cruz, Castile-La Mancha, Spain - LaCruzMarch2015_18m | ecosystem: Environmental > Aquatic > Freshwater > Lake | place: Spain... | reverse complement strand
TTTGGCCCACCCAAACCCAGGCGTTCGCGCTGGCCAATAGTGTAATTTATAAGACCAAAGTGTTCACCAATTTGCTTACCTTCTTTATCAATAATCGGACCTGGCTCGGTTAAATTTTGGGCGTAACGCCTTAGAAAACCGCCAACATTTCGGTCTGGTATGAAACAAATACCTTGAGATTCTCTTCTGGTGGCTGTTGGTAGTTCCAATTTAGCCGCAATTTCGCGAACTTCCGGCTTAGTCAAATCACCAATCGGAAATAAGACGTGGGCCAATTTTTCTTGAGTCAAGGTCCATAAAAAATAAGTTTGGTCTTTATTTTCATCGACTCCAGCCAAAAAATGATAATTTTTACCAGTCTTAGTGATTCGCGCATAGTGCCCCGTAGCCAAAAAATCCGCATCTAGTTCGGTCGCCTTTTTTAAGAGTAGCTCACTTTTAATATCACGATTACAAATGACACAGGGGTTGGGAGTTCGACCTTCCTCGTATTCATTAACATAATAATTAACCACTAATTCTTTAAACTCTTTTTCAAAATTCACGACGTAAAAGGGGATACCGAGTTTTTCGGCGACTGCCCTGGCGGCGGTTGAGGCTTCCACCGAACAACAAATATTCTCGCGAACTAAATCGGTCGGATCCGCTTTATCTTCTGCCCAAAGTTTCATAAAAATACCCACAACATCGTAGTCCTGGTGTTTAAGAAGTGCGGCCGCCACTGATGAGTCCACTCCCCCGCTCATGGCAATGACAACCCGCTTTTTTTTATTTTCTACTTTCACCTTTTCCATACCTTAATTTTAACACAAAATAAGGTTTAATTAAAGGAGATAAAAAAAATGTTTTAGAGCTCGAAGGAATCAATTAGGTTCTTCATCAAACAAGCCACGGTCACCGGGCCCACGCCGCCGGGGTTTGGCGTGTAAGAAATGTCTTTTTGATAAACCTCAGGATCGACATCGCCGACCATTTTACCATTGGATTCCGAAGTTCCGGCATCAATGACTATTGCCCCATTTTTAACCATGCCTGGCTTAATGAGGCCAGGGACGCCAGTCGCCAAAATGAGAATATCGGCTTTCAAAGTTTCTTCTTTTAAATTCTGAGTTTCCGAATCGCAAACCAATGGCTCATACGTCTGAGCCATTAACATTTTTTGCAAAGGTTTTCCCACCAGTTTTCCCCGCCCAACAATGACGATCTTTTTATCTTTAAGTTCAATCTGATAGAATTTTAAAATTTCTAGAATTGCCGCGGCAGTCGGAGCGGTATAGTCGCTTGTTAGCCCATCAATATCTTTTTTTGGATCAATTTTTTCCAATAAATTGTCGGTTGCAAATTCTTTTGGCAATGGTAGTTGAATAATAATACCTTGAATAAATTTGTTCTTGTTTAAATCATTGATCAATTCTTCAATATTTTTTGTCAAAACATTGGCCGGCAAATGATAAAATTTAAATTCTACCCCGAGTTCTGCCGCCTTTTTTTCTTTCAATTCTACATATTTTAAACTGGCCGGATCATCCCCGACCAAAATAACCGCTAAGTGCGGTTTAATATTTTTTTGTTTTAGCTCCTCAATTTTTTCTTTGAGCCGATCATAAATTTTTTGAGCAACTGGCAATCCGCGTAAAATCATATTTTCCTTAATTTGCAAATTCTTGGGTAAACATTTTACCGTAAGAACCGGCATCAATTATACCAATTCCAACTTTGGTAAATTCCGGATCCAAAATATTTTTACGATGTTTGGGACTATTCATTAAACCGATATGGGCTAATTGTATTGTTGGAGCAAAGGCCAAGTTTTCTCCAGCCTCATTATAGTTAACTTTAGCAGCCAACAACCGGTCAAACAACGTAATGCCTTCTGGAGTAACGTGAGAAAAAAAGCCTTTTACCAGCATATTACGAGAATAGGCCCGAGCCACATTTTTAAGAAGTGGATCGGAAACCAAGGGCTTTAAGTTATTATTATAACGCTCTTGGTTAATTCGATCAAGCATTTGATCTTCGGAAACGGTATCAATAGTCATGTTTGTAGTCGTAAAGCCAAGTTTATCCTGTTCTTCTAGAATTGTTTCGCCGCTATGGTTGGCAACTTGAGTTTCCTGAGGTGCCAATGTTGATTGCATCTGAAGCTCAAAGCCCCAAGTATATTGCATAATAGTGCGACCAAAAAATGAATTGCGCACGGCATCTTTAAAATTAGTCGAAAGAGGCGCAACCACGCCCAACATTAAGAGGACAGCCACGAATAGACCAGCTTTCAAAAAAGCCGGAATAAGACCGAAAACTAAGTTTAATCTTGATTTGCGAATATAATTTGGTGTATGCGAAGAAATAATCTTACTAATGATATAAACGATTGTCTGAACAACAATCCAAATAAAAACAAAAGCAATAATTTTGGAAATATTTTCCTGAGCACCGAAAGATTTTTCAATAAAAAGGCCTAGCGGTGTGAAATATTTGAGCGCCAACACAAAAGCCAAAGCCAAGCCAATCAATTCGGCGGTTAGTCTTAAAAAACCGCGCCGGAAATCTTCCAAAACGTATAACACAAAAATAACGATCAAAATTATATCAACGTAGTTCATTAATTATATATTAGCACTTTTTACGAAAGTCTTCGATTGCTTTTTTGAGCGCTTCTTCGGCTAAAACTGAACAATGACGTTTTACCGGCGGTAGGCCTTCGAGAGCATCTACAACCGCGCTGTTGGTTACCTTTTCAGCTTCTTCAACGGTTTTGCCTATAATTAGATCTGTCAAAATTGAGCTAGTGGCAATGGCGGCCGTACAACCAAAAGTCTGAAATTTAGCTTCGGTAATAACATCTTTACCGGCTTTTTTCTCCACCTTGATTTGGAGCTCCATCAGATCGCCACAGACAGGGTTTCCCACTCTACCGACTCCGGACGGATTTTTAATTTCGCCCATGTTGTGGGGATTTTTGAAATGGTCCATAACTTTATCGCTATAGAGACTCGCTATTTTTTTCATTTATACTCCTTTGGACTAAGCGGACTTATTTTTCTTAATTTGGCAATGATTTTAATCAAATTTTCCATTGTATAATCAATTTCTTTTTCAGTGGTGTCGTACCCCAAAGTAAAACGAATTGAGCCATGAGCACGCTCCGCATCGGAGCAGACCGCCATAATCACGTGGCTGGGTTTTAAGGAAACCGAGGTACAAGCCGAACCGGAAGAAGCGGCAATACCGACTAAATCTAGATTTAAAAGAATTGATTCCCCTTCGACATATTTAAAATAAATATTAACGTTATTGGGACTTCGAAATTCCCGAGAACCATTTAACTCCGATTCTGGAATTTCTTTTAAAACGCGATCGATAAAGTAATCTCTTATTTCTTGAATTTTAGTGTCAGATTTTTGAATTAGTTCCACTGCTTTTCCTAAAGCGACAATCCCGGCAACATTTTCCGTGCCGGAACGTTTCCCAAGCTCGTGTTCACCACCATGCATCATCGCCATAACCGGGGTACCTTTTTTGACATAAAGACAACCAATTCCTTTTGGTGCACCAATTTTGTGCCCCGATATTGTTAGTAAATCAACATGCAAATAATCAACATTCATATTTTGATATTCGGCTGCCTGGACGGCATCGGTGTGAAAATATATTTTTTGAGATCTGGCTTGATTTTGTTTCTCAAGCATTTTGCCAATTTCGCGAATTGGATTTATAGTGCCAATTTCATTATTGACATACATAACGGAAACAAGAATCGTATTTTCTTTTATCGCTTTTTTGACATCATCAATTTCAATAATGCCATCAGCATTTGGTTTAATATAAGTTACTTCTGCACCGCTTTTCTCTAATGTCTTAGCTGAGTTTAGTACAGCATGATGCTCGATTTGCGATACTATTAAATGCGGTTTTCCTTTGCCTTGATATATAAACGGCAAAACCATACCTTTAACGGCCAAATTGTCAGCTTCCGTGCCGCCAGAAGTAAAAATTATTTCCGAGGCTTCAGCGTTTAAAAAATTAGCTACCTGAATTCTGGCTTCATCAATGGCCGAACGGGCACTACGACCCCATTCATGGATGCTTGATGGGTTACCAAAATTATTTTGTAAATAAGGCAGCATCGCATCGAGTACTTCTTTTTTAACCGGACCGGTAGCTGAATAATCAAGATAAACTTTCATTATTCACCTGCCCTGTCTTCGACTCCGAGGTCGCTCAGACTCGAGGAGAGCGTAGTCGAAGGGTCATCTTTTGAGTTAATCTTGCCGGCAATTTTTCTTAAGTCCCCTATACATTTACGGCACTCCCCGCGCAAAGATAAGAATTGCTCATAAGATAAAACCACGGCCACGGGTTTAGAATAGCGCATGACTTCAAATATTTCGCCTTCTTCGGCTCGGCGAATAATACTGGAGATATTAGATTGTAGTTCGTTAACATTAATTGTTTTATTTGACATATATAATATATAACATGATATATAACTTATGTCAAATGAGTTCTCTATTATTAGTGGTTGAATACCTCGTAGTTTACTACGAGGATGAAAACCTATTAATAACAAACGTTGTTACCTATGGTAATAACAAACTTTTCCATTTATGACACGTAGTGTCTGGATATGGAATACCTCGTCAGCTTGCTGCGAGGTAGTTTATTTTTTAGTGATGGTATAATTAGTTTCTTTATTTGAACCTTGATCCACGGCGAGTTCAATAGTATTTTTATCTTTAACAAATACGGCATCAGTGAGACTCGCTGTCTTTAAAACCCAGCCACTCTTTGCCAGTTGAGTTTTTAAATACTGTAACACTTTGTCGGTATTGTCTAAACTTTGATATTCAATAATAGTTTCTGTATTAGTTTTAGCATAATTCGTGCGCTTCGATCCCGGATAGCGCTGGAGCTCCGCCAAATCTTCACCAGCAAAATCAGTAGTCGGCAACACATAGTCTGCCGAAGCCGTAATTGGCGACCACTTTGACGTGTCGTTGACTGCCGACTGAAAGGAAGAAGCAATACTGGTCGCCCCCTGTTTTGCATAGTAAAACAGTCCTACAGCGCCAATATTTAAGACTAAAAGAGCCAGCACGACTAAGCTTTTTAAAAACAGATGTGGATTGTTATTTTGTTTGTCCATTAACTTTATTATACAACATTTTATTTAAAATATCTTGATAGTATCTTTTTTTATTTGTATGATGAGAATACAAAATATGCGCATATCTTATTCGGCATTCGATTGTTTCAATCAATGCCCGCTCAAATTTAAATTTTCTTATATCGATTGGGTTAAGGTACCAACCAGACCAGAATTTTTTTTTGGTGCTTTAGTTCACGAAGTAGTTCAGCGCGCTTTAAGGCGTGACCCGATTATACCGAAACTAGAAGAACTTTTAAAATATTATGAAAGCAAGTGGCAAGAAGACGTTTTTCCCGATAAATTGACCTCGGACCAGTATTTGACTCTTGGCCGAGAAATGATTCAGAATTTCTACGAAGGCTATAAACCAGGGCTTCGCAAAGTGGTTGCGGCCGAAAAACGGTTTCAAATTCCGCTAGGCCGACATACGCTAAGCGGTATTATTGATCGTGTAGATAAATTACCATTTGGCGCCTATGAAATAGTAGATTATAAAACGAGTAAATCTTTGCCCTCTCAGGAAGAAGTGGATTTAGATAAACAACTAGCCACCTACGCCATTGCCGTGGCCGAACTTTGGCCAGAAGCCAAAGACATGCGTCTGACTCTTTATTTTTTAAAACACAATTCGCAAATCACAACTTTTAGAACACCGGAGCAAATCGAACTTTTAAAACTCGAAATAATGAAAACGGCTGACAAAATAGAAAATACCAAACGTTTTGTCCCTCGTGAAAACAAATTTTGCGCCTGGTGTGATTATAAAAATATGTGCCCAGTGGGACAAAAAATTGAAGTTGCTAAAGAAGACGAATCGGACTCACTAGAGAAAAGAGCGCAAAAATTTGTTGCTTTAAAAAAAGAGTTGGAAAAATTGGAAACGGAAATTTCCGCCATTATGAAAAAAGATAAACTAGAACTATTCGCAGTCGAAAAAGATATATTATACCGTCTCGACGACGGTTGTTTAGTCCTCAGAAACAAAGACGATTTAAACTAATTTAAAAAAATCTTGTGCGTTTTGGGTGGTTTGAGTTTCCACTTCTTCTAGAGTAATTTTTTTAATTTCCGCGATTTTACGCGCCACTTCCACCACATAAGCTGGTTCATTTTGTCTACCTCGGTATGGTTCCGGAGTCAAATAAGGACAATCAGTTTCAATCATAATTCTGTCTAATGGTGTTTTTTCAATAACTTCAAAGGTTTTTTGATCTTTGGTGAAAGTGATAATCCCGGTAAAAGAAAGCAAAAAGCCCATATCTAAAATAATTTGAGCAAAATTCCAATCACCCTGGAAGCAATGCATCACAGCCTTTTGTATTGGTCGATTTGCCATTAAAACCGATAGAATATCATCATATGCTTCCCTTGTGTGCAAAATTAAAGGTTTGCCGGAAATATTGGAAAGTTTAATATGTTTGGCAAAAATTTCTTTTTGTAGCTCCGAGGTGCTTCGGTCATAATAATAGTCCAGTCCAGTTTCCCCAATAGCGACAACTTTTTTACTGTTAGCTAATTCCAAGAATTTTCCTTCGTCTAAAACTTCATCTTTAACATGAATCGGATGAAGGCCAACAGCCGCAAAACAATTGTAATATTTTTTAGCAATTTGAACGGCTCTTTGAGATGTTTCAAAATTAGAACCAACATTAATAATTTTTTTCACGCCAGCTTCTTTAGCTGCATCAACAGTCGATTTAACTAAAGAATCGAAGGCTTTAAAGTTGAGATGAGCATGGGTATCAATAAACATTTAGCGTCCTAAAAATGTCGCGTAGACAATACAACCAACGATTACTAAGCCGTACGCGACTTGTTGTATTTTTAATTTTTCATGAAGAAATAAAGTGGAAATAATATAAGTCAAAGTCGGGGCCAAAATTAAAATGAGTGAAGTATAAATCACCCCGAATTCGGCAAATCCGTAAAACTTAGCGATCATTTGAAAAGTCCCCAGCGCGGCGGTTAAAAAAATCCACCAAAGATTTTCGCGGGATACAAGTTTTAAATGTGGGCGATAATAAAGCAAAAAGAAAATAGAAATCAAACCAGTGCGCATAGCATAAAGTATAACCGGAGATAAAACATTTAAAAGTAAATCAATCAAAATCAGCTCGACAGACATTAAAATAACCGCCAAAACCAAGCCAATCGTGGCGGTTGAAAAAACAAAATGTTCTTTTTTAATATTGGCCAGGATTAAGGCGAAAGAAGCAACAACGGCGGCTAAAAGCAAATGCCAATTTTGTTCGTTTTTTAAAAACATACTGGCCAGTAAAATCGTAAAGAGAGGCTGACTCATCATAATGAGCTCAAAATCATGAACTTTTTCCGCCTGCACTCCGCGATAGTAAAAAACATTCCAAATAACCGCGGCTAAAATCATACCTATAAAAATAGAAATGTACTTAACGGAAAAAAATTCCGGACTGACATTGCTGAAAAATGGGCACAAAATTACAGTCGTAATAAATAAAAATAAAAAAAGTATGGGAATAAAAATATGTAATTCGACGCGGCGGCGTGACAAAATAATTTTATCGGTGATAATACCACCGGCTTGGGCGAGAGCCGACAAAAAAGGAAAAATGATGACCTCCCTGTCTCGAGCATAGTCGAGAGACTAACCAATTTTAGGAAATAGTGGAATCGGTTTTAAATCTTTTAATTGAGCGGCTATTTTTGCATTTGTTTCCGGAATAAAAGGTTTTAACGCATCATTAAGACTATGCAAATCAATATAAACTTTTGTTAGAATCAGAGCCAATTCTTTTTGTTTTTTTTCTTTTGCTAAGATCCAAGGTTCTTTTTCGGCAATAAATTTGTTTAGATTTTCGGAAAATTCATCAATCTTTTTTAATGCACCGTAAAAATCAAGATTTTTAATTTGTGTATCAATTGCAATCTTTTCGCCATTGGTTTGATTTGTTTTGACATCAATATCGTATTGATTAATCATAGATAAAGTTCGCTGAACCAGATTGCCAATATTATTTGCTAGACGAGTGTAAGAAACAGCCACTTTTTCTTCGGAAATATCGCCGTCTTCACCAAAAGGAAATTCGCGCAGGAGCGCAAAACGAACGGCATCGGCACCATATTTTTCCACCAATTTATTTGGGTCAATTACGTTGCCAACAGATTTACTCATTTTTTGTCCATTAACAGTAAAATAACCTTGAACAAAAACTTTTTTGGGTAGAGGCAGATCTAAGGCCAATAATACTGCTGGCCAAATCACAGCATGAAACCACAAAATATCTTTACCAACAATATGTAAATTTGCTGGCCAAAAATCAACTTTATCAAAAATTTTTGTAGCAGTGTAATAATTTAGAAGGGCGTCGATCCAGACGTAAATTGTTTGACTCTCATCTTGCGGAAACTTAATCCCCCAATCAACCGCCTGACGCGAAATACTGACGTCTTCCAGCCCTTGCTTGATCTTGGATATTACCTCGTTTCGACGAGTTTCTGGCGCAATTACCAGTTCGTTTGATTCTATTTTAGCTAGAATTTTTTCGGCAAAGTCCGATAGACGAAAAAAATAATTTTCTTCTTTTTGTAAAACTGGCTCTTTCTGATGATCAGAACATTTACCATCAACTAGTTCGGATTCTTTAACAAATTTTTCGCAACCAACGCAATATAAACCCTCGTATTGACGCTTTTCAACAAAACCTTTGTCTTGAAGTTTGCTAACCATTTCTTGAACTAGTTTTTCATGCTCTGGGTTGGTCGTGCGGATATAAGCATCATTGGAAATATTTAAGTTTTTCCAAGCAGCTTTAAATTTAATATCCAATCCATCGACAAATTCATTCGGTGTTTGATTAACTTTTTGGGCCGCTTCGCAAATTTTGGCCCCGTGCTCATCAGCACCGGTTAAGAAAAAAACATCATAATTTCGATCACGATAAAATCGGGCTAAAACATCGGCCGCAATTGTAGTATAAGCGTGTCCAATGTGCGGCTCGCCGTTAATATAATAAATTGGAGTTGAAACAAAAAACTTTTCCATAAGTAAATTTTACCTTAAAAATATTATTTTTACCAGTACTTTCAAACAAAACTAGCTAAAAATAGACCAAATAGTCGCAATTCCGACCAAAATCATAAAAACCGTGACAATCCAGCCCAAGATACTTACAAACTTGGAATTTGCCCATTGGCCCATGATCGCTTTTTTACTACTAATAAGAATAATTAAAACTAAAATAAGTGGTGCGACTAAACCATTGACCACGGCTGAGTAAAGCAAAGCTTTGATCGGATCCATACCGATAAAATTAATTCCCATGCCGATCAACATAGCCAAAATTATCACACCGTAAAAAGCAGCCGCTTGCTTAAATTTCCGATACAAGCCTTCCTTCCAACCCAGACTTTCTGAAATTGCGTAAGAAGCTGATCCAGCCAAGACCGGAATACCTAAAAGTCCGGTACCAAAAATTCCAATGGCAAATAAAATATATGCTTTATCACCAGCTAAAGGCCGAAGCGCCGAAGCGGCTTGAGCAGCGGTGCCAATTTCAAAAGTTCCGTTTTTAAACAAAGTCCCGGCGCAAACGGCAATAATAAAAAACATGACTAAATTTGACCAAAACATACCGGTCCAGCTGTCTATTCTCATTTTACGAATAGTTTTCTTGTCGACATCTGCACGGCGGGATTCAATAGTGGTATCACCTTCTTGAATTTGTTCTTCCACTTCCTGAGAAGTTTGCCAGAAAAATAGATAAGGGCTAATAGTTGTGCCCAAAATACCACAGATTAAAATAATTTGATCTTTGGTAAATTTAATTGAGGGCGAAAAAGCGTGAGTCAGAAGTTCACGCCAATCAAAATTCGGAATAACAAAAGCAGTTATAACATACACCATCAAAGTCAGAGCCAGATACTTCAAATACTTGGCGTATTGGCTGTAAGAAATAAAAATCTGCATTACTAAGCTCAAGGCCGTAAAAAGAACGACGAGCAACAGATAATTTAGGCTTGGCCAGATAAGTTGTGTCGCATTAGCCAGAGCACCTAAGTCAGCGCCAATATTAAAAGAGTTAGCAATTAAAAGCAACACTGCTACTATATATAGAACGTATTTAGGAAAATGCCTTTTAATATTGGAAGCCAAACCTCTCCCAGTCACCAAGCCAATTCGAGCACACATTTCTTGAATTGCACCCATCATGGGAAAAGTCCAACCCGCCAGCCATAATAATTGAAAACCGTATTTGGCTCCAGTTTGCGAGTAAGTCGCTACACCTGACGGATCATCATCGGCTGCTCCGGTAGTAATGCCCGGTCCTAAGCCGTGCCAAAAGTTACGTATTTGCTTGATTGGAGGCTGCTCTTCGACAATTTCAACTGCTTCTTCTACAAGCCTCACGCCTTCTTTAGGAATTTCTACAAATAAGTTCTCGGAATTGTCCGGTTTCTTTTGAGTGTCGTTTTCTTTTTCCACTTACCCTCCCTAATTTGTCTTTGTAATTAAATTATATGCCTAAGATTTTACCTTTGACAATCGTTTTATATAGCTCTTCCCATTGAGAAAGAGTCAAATCTTCAGCCCGAAGCATCGGTCCGATTCCCGATTGATCCAAGATCTCTTTAACTGTATTTTGATCTAACCGCAAGGTAGCTGCCAACGAATTGTGAATCTGACGACGTTTAGAAGAGAAGCCGGCTTTAACAATATGAAAAAACATTTTCTCGTCAGCGTCTATCCGCTTTTTCTTAACATTTATTTTAATCACTGCACTGTCTACGTTTGGCTGCGGGTAGAAATCCCGACGCGGAACATCAAGCAAAACTTCCGCATCCGCATAAAATTCAACGATTAAAGTTAGGAGGCCTCGTTCAGAACTTCCTGGCTTAGCACAAATACGCTCAGCTACTTCTTTCTGAACCATTAGAACCATTAATTCTGGTTTGGGTTCATTTTCAATAAACTTGCGGATTAAGGGTGATGTTATATTGTAAGGAATATTGGCAACGACTTTATAACTATCTAAGAGCGAGAGATCAAAAATCAAAGCATCTTGATGAATTAGTTTTAAATTTTTATTACTCAACCTTTTACGGAGCTTATCAACTAAATCATAATCTTTTTCGATTGCCCAGACTTCTTTAACTTCTTTGACTAATCGTTCGGTCAAAATTCCAGTGCCGGGACCAATTTCCACCACAATATCTTTATCCGTTAAATTAGCCGCGGCAATAATTTTGTCCGCGACTTCCTCATTCTTTAAAAAATTCTGTCCTAATGATTTTTTGGGAAACATATTAATTAGTTACTTGGATAATATTTTTCGATTCTAATATCAATAATTCCAGCACCCAATGAGGCAATTGAGGAAAAAGCGGCTTTCGATAAGTCCAGTGTGCAGTTGGGGTTTTCCATATAATCCAAAACAGTTACTTTGACACCTTTGCCGTTGGCTTTATTTATGACCCAAAGTTGGGTACCAACAGGATAAGTGCCCCAGTCATGGGCAGCAGCATAATAAGCATTGTTTGCGGCTTTTGCTTTCCATGGCCAAATACCATACCAGCTAGCAACAGCGTCATTACTAAAAACTTTAACCCACGTGCCTATTTCTTGAATTTCATCAGTTTGTTCGGAAACAATTTTGGTGTCAGTTAGCTTGCGCGAAACTTCTTCGCCATCGACTCGTTTAATGTGGTAAGTTACAGACTTTTCACCATTTTTACCCTTTTCGAGAATATTTTTATTGCCTTTTTCTAAAGTATTGTTATATTTTTTTATAACTTTGTATTGAATCGGTTCACTTTGAGTAATATCGAGCTCAGCCACACGAGTAATTTTAATATTCATATTATTTTCAAGCTTTGTACTTTGAACAGGTTCAGCGCTGTCTTTGTCTATAAGCTCAATATTTTTTTCCGCTAAAAGTTCGCCAACGGTTTCCTTCCAGGTTCGATAAACCTTTTTCACTTTGGCGTCGGTTACATTGACAACCGTAGCGCGGTTAATGGTGATTTTACTGCCAATCCCTAAGACTGGATCAGGCAGAGTAATAACTTTATCCTCCGGATAAATATCAATCGAAAGATCGTGAGTCATCTCGGCTAAGCTGTAGAGACCAGTGGGACCATAATAAATTTCTGTCGGATGATTGGGGTCGATTTGCGTTTCACTACCAAGAACTCGCGGCTCAGTCCCACGAGAACGAAAGAACATAATTCCGCCGAAAATTACCAGTACTATAATTATAACGCTTATAAATTTAGGCATTGATTTGAGTTTATCACATGGGGCCATTTTATCAAGACTAAATTCTTTCCGTTAGTTCCTCGGGGATTTCGGATAAAAATCTGGAAGGGGGATTTGACTGAATGGAACCGTAAAGCATACGGGTTTGGGCAAAAGTTAAGTATAAACGCTTCATGGCTCGAGTCATCCCGACATAGCAGAGGCGTCGTTCTTCTTCCATATCGGCTGGTTCCATCATGGAATTCATATGCGGGAAAAGACCTTCTTCCATCCCGACCATAAAGACGACCGGAAACTCCAAACCCTTGGCATTATGAAGCGTCATCATGGTCACTGCTTCGGCCGAGCGGTCCAAGTTATCCAAGTCCGAAGCCAAAGCCACGGTTTCCAGAAAATCTTCCAGCGATTCGTTTTTTTGCGCCACAGATTTTAACTCTTCAATGTTTTCCCAACGCATTTCCCCTTCTTCGGTCCCATCTAAAATATAATTTTTGTATCCCGTAGAACTCGTAATTTCATCGATCAATTCCATGAGGGTTATTTTTTTAGCTAGTTCGCGAAAGTTTTCCACCAACGCAAAAAAGTTTTTGATCTTAGGATTTTCCAGATCCATCTCTTTATAGGTTTTATCCCCAATGCCCCGCGGCGGTACATTAATGATGCGTTTAATCGAAACCTTATCATTTTTATTATGGATCAGTTTCAAATAAGCCAAAATATCTTTAACTTCGCGACGCTCATAAAACCGCAAAGCGCCAATTAATCGATAAGGCATTTTGTGTTGTAAAAAAACTTCTTCTAAAATACGTGATTGGGCATTAGTGCGGTAAAGCACGGCAAATTGATTAAAGCCAAAAAATTTATTGAGTGCCTGGATTTCATTCCTGACAAAATCAGCTTCATCAATTTCATTGGCCGCTTCATAAATTGACGCTGGCAAACCCTGCTCATTATCGGTCCAAAGTTTTTTTTCAGACCGGAGCATATTTTTCTCAATCACTTTTTGCGCAGCAGAAATAATACTTTTAGTCGAACGATAGTTTTGTTCCATCTTAATTATTTTGGCTGCCGGATAATCTTTTTCAAAGTTTAAAATATTACGGAAATTGGCTCCCCTGAATCCATAAATGGCCTGGAAATCGTCGCCCACAACACAAATATTTTTATGATTGCTAGCTAGCAAATGAACTAGTCGATATTGAGCCTGATTAGTATCTTGATATTCATCAATTAAAATAAATTTAAATAAATTTTGGTAGCGCTGTAGTACTTCGGGAGACTTTTCGAATAATTCTACAACCAACATTAACAAATCATCAAAATCCATGGCATTAGCAAGTTTCATATTTTTTTGATATTCTTCGTAAACTTTTTGCACCACTTCACCAAAATAACCCCGAGCAAATTTTTGATACTGCCGCGGTCCGATTAGTTCGTTTTTAGCGCCACTAATAAAATTTTTAATTGTTTTGGGACTATACTGTTTTTTATCAATTTCTAGCGTATCCATCGCCAATTTGACAGCCATTAAAGATTCTTCTTCATCATAAATAGTAAATGAACGTTCGTAGCCTAAGTTTGGTGCTTCACGCCGTAAAATCTTGGCACAAATAGCATGAAACGTTCCCATCCATGGTAAAAGTTTAAGTCCCGGCGCAATCAATTGTTCGGCTAGCCAGTAATTGTCAGAAGATAACAATTTGTTAATTCTCTCCACCATTTCGCCAGCAGCTTTGTTGGTAAAAGTAACCGCTAAAATATTTTGCGGATGAACTTTTTTTTCTTTAATTAAATAAGCGATCCGGTGAGTCAAAGCTTTTGTTTTGCCCGAACCAGCGCCAGCAAGAATCAAAACTGGGCCTTCGGTTGCTAGGACAGCCTCGCATTGAGCGTCATTTAAACCATCTAATATATCTTTCATGTGTAACCACATGATAATAAAAAAAACGCCAAGGTGCAATCCTTAGCTAATAATTAAAAAGCACCGAAGTACGTAACTTCGGTGCTTGGGGCTCGCGCCCCGAGTTCGTTCAAGTTGTTGCGGTTTGAAAGCGCCGACGGCGCGATAGGTCGATCGAACGAGCCTTGGTTTGCCGGTGTTCGACAATCGCTTCCTTGTCGGCGGCGATCCCTTTCAGATGTTCGGCAATACTACCTTCTCGTGCTTCAATCTTTTCGTCTTCGGTTTCAGCCCGAGCCAGTAGTGCGGCACGGATTTCCGCTTTGTTATGGCGATTGGGGATTTTGCCGGTCAGCCGGTAGACTTCTTCGTTTTCGCGCTCCAGCAGATAATTGCGCAAAATCATGCCGCCAATTACCAGCAACAGCGCTCCACTGAAGATAATCCAGCCCATGTTATGGGCCCAGAATGCCTGAATCACGTCCATGACTACCTCCTCCGAAAATCGCAGCATTAATCAACCTCAGTTTTGGTTGATTAAATTATTCTAGCGCATTTTAGTCATTTTGTCAAGAGTAGAAAAGCCGCTCTAACAGGTTGACAAAAGTATATTTTTCTGCTATAATTTCTGATTGGACAAAATCAGACAAGGAGGGCAGTACTTTGAAAATTTGGATCAACTTCCAGCTCACCACAATGCGCTGGATTCTTTTAACATTGCTGTTTGTTTTGGGCATTAGCTATCTTCAAACCGGCAATATCCAGGCATTCCAGCGACCCAAAGAAACGCAAAAACCGCCAATCACTATTAATTACGACGATTTCAGTCAAGCCGAAATTCAAGCAATCCAGGAATATGAACGCCTAATTTACTCGCGAAAAAATACCGAGCAAATTATGCGTAACTTGGACCGCTTTAACAAAGATTATCAATTTGCCTGTGACGTCTATTCACTGGATATTTGCTTAAACAAAGCGGTGGATTTCGTCGAATCTGGCGGTTATGAGTTTGCGCTTTCCTACGCTAATTGTGCCGGACTTTCCCAGTTTTGTGTTGCTACAGCTGAAGCTTGCGGCTTAGCTGTCTCTGACAACTGGAAAGATGTATACACTAAATTCCTCAACGCCAAAACACCACAAGAACGAGCTTATTGGGGAAAAATCTTAGCCAAAATTGACTGGCGGTTTGATCCGCATAAGTCGATTCCCGCTAAGGCCAAACACATGAGAACGCTGGTTGATAGTCTTGGTAGCTATGATTTGGCGACCCAGGCTCATCATGACGGCAGCCCCAATATCATCGAGACCGTTCAAATTTATGAGTCAAACCCCAAAAATCCGAAATTCACTCGCTGGAGCAATTTGGTTCAAACGGCCAAACAAAACAGACAATCAGAGCTGTATCGCCTTCTCTACGTCGTCAGAAAGGATCGCAGTTACAGCTACTATTACGTCGTGATGGCTGCTTATTTTGCCGCCAGAGACTGGCAATACGATCGAAAAACCTTCAATCAAAAGGTTAAATTCTATCGTAATCCCCAGTTTAAGGGCAAAATATTTGCCAAAATCACCTCTCCCACCGTTATCTATCTTAAAGCGCGCGAAAGTAAGTCGCTGAGCTCAAACTTTTCTAGTTTAACATTTAATCTGTTAACCTGGAAAATCAGCGGCATTTGCTTTCTCCTCTGGTTATTCCTCAGATGGCAGCCAATCAGACGCTTTTTCTTCAACACCTAAGTCAAGGACGGTTACTCCGGTAACCGTCCTTTTTAGTCCTAAAAATTAGTGCCGCTCCCATATTAATTGAATACCAAAAAGGCGCGATCAAACACGATTCTTAAAATTTAATTATAATCGTAGTCGCGCCTCGGTGATAAGGGCAAAGCAAATTTTTTGTCCCTATCACCGCTTTTTCAGCTGATTATAAGAACTTTATCACTTTACCCGATACTCCTACCATTTCGGGTTGCTTGATATTTTTACTTCTTCCGAGAATTACTGTTTTGTAAAAATTTCTATGCGTTTGTATACGGTAAGAGAGTAAGCTGACGAGTACTTCCCTCCTTGTCAGCTCGCTTTCTTATCCTAATCCCTTCCTTTTTCAAAGATCAATGATTTTCAATCATTATACTATTATACATTAAATTTGAGCGTTTGTCAACTCCTTAACGTAGTGCGGAGTTGATATCGAGCGAAGTCGAGATATCAAACACAATAGCAATCAGAAGTGATCAATAAATTTATATTGATCATCGAGTTCTTTGATAAAACTTTTCATATAGTCTTTGTATTTTTGGCCAAGAATTTTGCCACCGCGCGATTGAAAAACAAATTGATCGTCCTCTGATAAAGCATTAATGCGGTCAATTGACCACTGAACCACTGGCTTCATTTTGTAAGCTTGGGCAATCGGACTGCGCAAAATGCCGCTGGCGCCAAACATTTCAATTTTATCGGCGTCAGTCATAATGTTGAATTCTACAGCTTTGGCAATGCGCTCATCCGGACAAATATGGGCAACCGTATGATACTTAATAATAAGCAACGTTTTTTCTAAATCTATATTTAGACTCTCAAAATCTTTTCTATATGGTTCCAACAAAGCTTTGGCAATTTTAAAGGACTCCTCAGCATGTGGCTCAATATCTTTACATCTTCCTGAATCATGCAGGATTGCCGCAATTAAAACTTCGGCGCGATTGGCCAATGGTTCATGCTCTAAAATCTCCCATGCGGCCCCATAAACGCGTTGCATATGACCCCAATCATGAACATCGTCAAAGGGTAGATTTTGATCATTAATATAGTACGGCCTAGCCTTAGTTTTAATTTCACTGATTAATTGCTCTTCGGTCATAACTCTCCCAAAAATTAATTTGATTGATGTTGAATTTCGCGCTTCTTTTCCATTGTACCAAATTGATGACTAATTCGGCTAAGTTTGAATTTCTCTTTTTTTGTCCATTGTGCCGAATTTCATGTATTCCGGCTTCCAAAAGAGTTGAATATCGCCTACCGGACCGTTGCGATGCTTGCGAATCAAAATTTCAGCAACATTTTTAAGATCAGTATCTTGTTCGTAATAATCGTCGCGATAAATAAACATGACCACATCTGCATCTTGTTCAATAGAACCAGATTCCCGAAGATCAGAAAGCATTGGCCGCTTATCAGGACGGTGTTCAACAGCACGAGACAGCTGCGAAAGGGCCAAAACCGGGACATTGAGTTCTCGAGCTAAACCTTTGAGCCCGCGGGAAATTTCCGAAACTTCTTGGACCCGACTATCGCTCGATCGACTTGTTCCTTGAATTAACTGCATGTAATCAATCACAATCAAACCCAAGCCGTGCTCGGCTTGTAACCGCCGGGCTTTCGTTCGAATCTCCATGACATTGATAATCGGCGTATCGTCAATAAAAATCGGAGCTTCTGAAAGCGCGCCCATGGCATAGTTTAAACGCCCGAAATCCTCATCTTCAAGGTTGCCCGTTCGCAGTTTCCAGGAATCCACTGTGCCTCGAAGACAAAGCAAACGATCAATAATTTGTTCTTTACTCATTTCTAAAGAAAAAATGCCCACGGCAATTTTTTCATCACAAGCCACATGATCAACAAAGTTTAAAGCTAAAGACGATTTACCAATTGAAGGACGCGCGGCCAGAATAATTAAGTCCGAAGGCTGAAGTCCAGCCATTAAATTGTCTAAATCATGAAAGCCAGTCGGGACGCCACGCAAAGTACCTTTTTCTTTGTGGAGTTTGTCGATACGATCGAAGCTATCAGATAGAATATCTCTAATTGGGGTAAAATATTGCTTCACATATTTTTGACTGACAGAATAAAGAGATGATTCCGCTTTATCCAAAATGGATTCTAATTCCGTATTTTCATCATAGCCAAGCTCGGCAATACTGGTAGCCGCCGAAATTAAACGTCTCAAAGTAGCTTTATGCTGCACAATTTGGGCGTAACTTGCCACATTGGCGGCAGTAGGAACCGAATTGACCAAAGTGGCCAAATAAGAAGCGCCACCAATATCTTTGAGCTTTTTATTGATTTCTAATTCATCGGTCAAAGTTACAACATCAACTGGCTTATGTTTCTCATAAAGCTTTAAAATTGTCTGATAGACTATCCTGTGATCATCACGATAAAAATCTTCAGCATTTAAAAAATCGCCAACTTTTAAAATGGCATCTTTATCAATTAAGAGCGATCCGAGAACTGACTGTTCGGCTTCTAAATTTTGGGGCGGTATTTTAATATCGGGCATTGCCCTCCTCAATTAAGCTGCAATATTTAGTTTCACACTTTTAGATTTAAGTTGCAATTGTGGATACGGTGGATAACCTGTGGATATCTAGCGAGTTGAAAATATTTATTATATAATTGAATCAGATAATTGGAGGGGTGTGAAAAAACTCAGTCCAAAATTAAGGTGGTTGATAATAGTACTGGGATCACTAGTTTTAGTGGGCATTATTTTTGTTGTGTTAAAATACACCATATTGAGCCCCAGACCAAATATTGCCAAGCCAGAAGCAATTAAAAACGAGGAGCTGAAGGAATATAAAAATGAAACATATGGCTTTGCTTTGTCCTACCCAAAAACCTGGGAAGCAAAAGAGACCACTCAAAACTTTTCCGGAGCGGTTTTCACCATAAATTTCGCCATAAAAACCGATCAAAACACTAGCACTCCTTACCCCAATAATTTATTTGTCCGGGTCTGGCCAAATTATGAAAATCTTAGCCTTGAAAACTGGCTTACGGCACGCTACAAAAAGCCAGGAACTGAATCGACTAATTATAAACCTGGCCAGACGATTGAACTTGGCAGCCAAAAGGGTCTAGCTTCCTCAAGCATGTGCTGCACTGATTACGATTTTAGTTATACGGCCGCATCCAATCAATTTATTTATGAATTTGGTACCAATAACGGCGCGGAAAAAATTACAACCACCAGCCCGGAAGTAAAAGACCTGGACAATAAAGTTTTGCTTCGATACGGTCCGTATTTTAAATTTATTCCCGTAAAAACTCTAAAAACAAATATTTCATCGGATTCGATCACTGATAAATGGCCAATTTATGAAGATGATAAATTTCGCTTAAGTTTCCGTTACCCCCTAGACTGGCTTACTCCGGCTGTAACCGAAGTAAGAAAAGACCCGGCCTTACCAACCAGTCTCTTTAATTACAGTTCCTTAAATTTTGGTGCAGCTTCGGACAAAATCAAAAAGGTCTCACTTTCTGGCTATGAAACCTACATTGGCACCCCGCGCGAAAACGATCTCAATAAAATCAAGAAGGTTTATTTAGACAAAGACCCCAAGGGTTTGGGCGGACTATGGCTGCCGCCGGCTGACGCCGCTATCTTTGCTCCGTCAACTTCCTACTATATAGAAACATATGATAAAAAATGGAGAGGTATATATTATTTTGCCAGCATTGGCCAAGCTTTCAACACGAACCTAAATTTAATTGTTATTCTAACTGATGGGATTGGTAAAATTTTTCAACTGCAAATTTCGGATGACTCATTTCGAAAAATGGAATTTGAAGCTCGTAATCTTGAAAAAGAAGAAACAAAAAACGATTTCTTTAGCTATGTTAAAAGTTTATCCAACACTTATACCGATGAACCACTAATCAAAAACTTTAATGAAAATTATAAATATATAATTTTAAATTTAAAATCTTTTTAAAGGAGAAGAATGAACCAAACACCTGCCTCGCCTGATCAAGGCGGATCACCGTCAACAAATAATGCGCCCCAGACGCAACCTCAAGTTGAGGCGCCAGTTCAAATGACGCCAAAGCAAGCCATTCCCACCAAGTTGCTAATCTTATTTGCCGTCGGAGCAGTTGTTTTAGTCGGGTTGTATTTTTGGATTAAGCCTTATTTAACTCCGAAACCAGTAATAACGCCTGAACCAACTAGCGTTTCATCGGCTGATTGGCTGGTTTACAAAAACCCGACGTATGGTTTTGGTTTTAAATACCCTAAGGAGTGGAAGGCACAAGAAAAAGTCGGACCAAATTCTGATCAAGCGGTAGTGAGTTTAACAAGCCCAGAAACCAGTCAAAAAACAAGTAGCAGCACCAATGTCGGTCCATTAAGCCAATATGATTTCAGTGTCTACTATTATGATAGTGTGGCCGAAGAAATTGAAAATAAGTCCAATAATTGGGGTGCGACAACTCTTGACGAGTTAATTAGCAAAAGTAAGGGCGTAGTCAAACTAACCGCTGTTTCCAAGCTGGGAGACGCGAATGCCATTGATGTTGTCTGGAGTGGTGAAGGCACCTATTATACCATACTGGCGACCAAAAATAATCATTTATACAAAATATTTTTCGCCAATCGTTCAGCCGCGACAGAACTGACTTTAAATGAAAAAGAGATCTTGAGAACTTTTCAGTTTACGACAGCCGAAACAGCAACCGTAACAGTTTCAGATCTAGTAAGTAAGCCGGAACAATATATAAGCAAGACTTTTAATATTATTGGGACATTAAGTATGGAAGGAAGTTTATTTGGTGATGTTGTTGGCGGAGGAAACGCCAAGTTTTACTTAGTTGATAATGATAAAAAAATCTTGATTATAACGTCTTGGGCACCCACAGAAGCAATTCAATCGCCCACGCCAGGAACCGCAAATCCCAATGTTATATCGAATTACGTTAATAAAAAAATTAGCCTTACAGGTCAGCTTCAGAAAGCAAACGACGCTTATCAAATTATTGTACCAGCCGAAAATGCCAGTAGTGTCAAAATTATCAACTAATTTGTCTTAAAGGAGCGTTAATGAACCAGCCGATACAAAATTCGCAACCTATATCCGCAAACACGAAAAAATCGAGAACTTGGGTTTGGATCAGTTTAACCATTATTTTTCTCGCCGCCGGCGGATATTTTGGATTATATTTTTGGAATCAATCAAAAAACCAAAATTATAGCTCCAATCCGACTACAAATAAACAAAACGCATTATCATTAAGCTATAAAATATCTGGCGGGCTTGGTGGCGCAAATATATCTTTAACGATAGATGGTCTTGGCAATGTAAATTACTTAGATACGAACCCGACCAAAATCTCAAAAAAATACAAGTTGCCAGCATCAGACTCAAGCGAATTGAACAGTCTTCTCGGTCAAATCGAAATAGATAATCTAAAAAATAGTTATGATTGTACGCAATTAAATTGCGCTTTAGACTATCCAAATTCCACTCTGATTTTAGATCGTAAAACTATCACCTGGAGCAAAATGGATGAGAGCGCTCCTCAAAGCCTTAAAAACTTAGTAAAATTTCTTAATAATATTTTAACTAAACTTGCACCCACGCAAAATAACTCAGCAGAGATTCCTCCTCCAACTGCCATCTTCTCTCCTGAAGAACCAATGCGATAGACCTAAAATCACTATCAAACGCCCCGCCCCCGAGATATTTATGGCCTTAAGCGAAAAATAACGGCTCAGACGGTATGAGCCGTTTAGAACAGGTTTGAATTAGATATCGAAAACTTCTTTAGCGCTACTTAAGAGTTCTTCTTCATTGTCGACCGGTTTTTGCGACTTAAGATTTTCGTTTACAATGCACTCCAGCTCATAAACGCGGCCGGTAAATTTTTTAATAGCTGCATCAATGACCTGACGATTTTTATGATTACAGATTTGATCGGCATGAAATTTGTATTTGACTTGCAAAACTATTTTATCAGTCCCCTGCTCGGCGTATTGGGCGTCTTTGAGCATGGCGGCTAAAGAATTGTTATAAACTTTTACTTCTTTAACTAAGTTGGCCCAAGCCGTTTTCAAATCCTCACTGACTAGCTCCGCAACTGTTTCGGTTTGCTCCTCAACTTTTACTTCCACTTCCTTTTCGACTTTTGGCTCAGCCTTAGCCTCAATGATTGGTTCTGGTTTGTCCGGTTTTACAGAAACAGCAACTTCTTTAATTTTTATCGGTTTTGTTTCAACTTTTACCTCGACTGGTGACTCAGCAGAATCTGAAATGCAAAATTCAAAGACCAAAACTTCCAAAGGAAGTTGACCCAAAACCGAACTCTTTAACTTAGGCATAATTTCCGTCAGTCGTTCAATTAAATTAATTATTTCTGAAGTTGTAAAGTTTTCGGCTAGTTTTTTCAGTTTTTCTTTTTCAATAATTTCTACTATATTAACTCCGGCTTTAACTAAAAGCATTTGGCGCAAAATCTCAATGGTTTGCGAAGAAAAGTTTTCCAGGTCTTTGCCTTCGAAAAAAAGCGACTCCACTAATTCAATTGACCGATTTCGATCACGCACTTTTAAAAATTCTAAAAACTCCCAAACTGAAGCTTCGGTTGATTGACCAAGAATTTGTTGAACTTCTTTCAAGCTAATATTTTCTTTGACGCTTCCTGTATTGGCGACCTGGTCTAGCAAGTTAACCGCATCACGGTAAGCGCCATAAGCCAATTTAGCAATCAAAAGTAAAGCTTCTTCCTCAATCAGAATTTTTTCTTGCTTTACGATTCTTTTAAGAAGCAGGAGAATTTCATCAATTTTGGCTTTATGAAAATCAAAGACCTGAACGCGCGAAAGAATTGTCGCCGGTACTTTTTGCAGTTCAGTGGTAGCTAAAATAAAAATGGCATGTTTTGGCGGCTCTTCTAGAGTTTTGAGAAGCGCATTAAAAGCTTCTTTTGTCAGCATGTGACATTCGTCAATGACATAAATTTTAAAACGGCTAGCGGTAGGCGCAAACCGAATTTTTTCCCGTAAATCGCGAATCTCGTCTATTCCTCGGTTGGAAGCAGCATCAATCTCAATCACATCCATTGATTGACCGCTAGTAATTTCCTTGCAAGAAATACACTCTTCACATGGTTCGAAATTTTTATCGTCCAAGGCTCTGCCAGTACAGTTAAGCGCTTTAGCCAGCAATCTGGCAGTAGTCGTTTTCCCTGATCCCTTGGGACCGGTAAACAAATAAGCATGCGAGAATTTGGCAAATTTTAAGGCGTTTGAGAGCGCCGTCTTAATATGCTCTTGACCAACAAGATCCGTAAATTTTTGGGGACGATATTTTCTATAGAGGCTCATATAATCCTTTTTTGAGTTTAGCACTTGGCTTTGACAAACTCATCATATCTAATTTCCTAAAAAAAACAAATTGTGATATGCTAGTGACAAGGGAAAAACAGAAGGCTTTTAAAGTACTCAGGAGGGGCCATGAATTCAACTGATTTAATTAAGGAAATTTCTGATAAAACCGGTATTAATCGCGACCGGATTAAGCTAGCACTCGATTCGTTTCAAAAAACTGTTAGTGACGAACTAGCGGCTGGCCGGGAAGTCCAAATCCCCGGCTTTGGCAATTTTGTCATTGTCAGCTATCCGGAAAGAACTGTTTTGAATCCGAGAAATCCGGAAGAAAAAATCACGGCGCCAGCGCAAAATGTAGCCAAATTCAGACCACACAAAGACTTTACCATGGAAATGAGGAACAAGGACAAGGAGATTAATTTGTCAGACTTGAGTTCCGCTGATAGCGATATTTCTTATATAGATTTAAGCAAGCTGACTGTCAATAAAAAGATTCTCGGTCTGATTCCAGAACACATTGCCCGGCATTATCAAATAGTTCCGGTTGAAGAAAAAAACGGTACTTTAACAGTTGCCATGATTGATCCAGAAGATCAGGAAGCCCTGGAAGTAGTGAAGAAAAAAACCGGCAAAATTTTAAACTTAAAAATTTGCACTTCAGCTGACCTGAATCACGTCCTTGACCAATATACTGGCCAAAGCGAAGAAATGAAGGAAATTGTTGCTTCCGTTGGGGACGACGAAGTCCTAAAACCAACCAAAGACCAAGAACAAAAAGCGGCCAAAGAAGATTTAGTCGAAACCGCTCTGGCGGCTAAAATTGTTCAGTCGCTCGTGCGCCGAGCAGTCAGCGAAGGCGCTTCCGACATTCACATTGAACCAACCGAAGAAGAAACAATTGTCAGGTTTAGAGTTGACGGCGTTTTAAGAAAAATTATTACGCTCCCTAGAGAAATTTTGCCAGCCATTGTTTCGCGCATAAAAATTATGTCGGATTTAAAAATTGATGAAACGCGTCTACCACAAGATGGTCGCTTCCAATTGTCTTTTGATAGTGCGGACGTAGACTTTAGAGTCTCTACCTTTCCGACCGTCAACGGTGAAAAAATCGTTGCCCGTATTTTAAATAAATCGGCTGGCATTATTAATCTGGAACAGCTCGGCCTGCGTGGCAGCGCTTTCAAAATTGTGACCGACAACATTCATAAGTCTCATGGGATGATCTTGGTTACCGGTCCAACTGGCTCCGGTAAAACAACCACACTTTACGCTGTCCTACAAAAACTTTTAAACGTTGCTGTAAACATTGTAACCCTGGAAGACCCAGTTGAATATAGAATTGCCACCATTAACCAAGCTCAGGTCAATCCGACAATTGATTTTACTTTTGCTAAGGGTCTACGTTCCATTCTGCGTCAAGATCCAGATGTTATTATGATTGGAGAAATTCGCGACAAAGAAACAGCGGAAATGGCCATTAACTCGGCTTTAACCGGACACATTGTTCTATCTACTTTGCACACCAATGACGCAGCCGGGGCTGTGCCGCGACTTTTGGATATGGGCATTGAACCGTTTTTAATCAACTCTTCAGCCAATGCCGTAGTTGCTCAGCGACTCTGCCGTAAAATTTGCGATGATTGCCGTGAAGCATTCACACCAGATGAAGCCAGCCTAAACGAAGCTAACCAAGCAATTAAGGAGCTATCAGCCGCTGAACCGAAACCGGAAAAAGTTCAGTTTTTCCATGGTAAGGGCTGCACCAATTGCGGTGGCACAGGCTACAAAGGCCGGGTCGGAATTTACGAAGTTTTTGAACTGAATAATGAAATGAAAAAGCTCGTCGCTGAACGCGCGTCTGGTTCGCAACTAAATGATTTAGCGCGTAAAGACGGAATGGTTTCCATGCGCCAAGACGGAATCCTCAAAGCCATTGAAGGAATCACCACTTTGGAAGAAGTCTGGCGCGTGACAAAGGATTAATATGATTTTTTCTTATGTAGCCAAAAATGAAAAAGGCATCGAGCTTAAGGGACAAATGGAAGCCTCAAGTGAAGAGGAAGCTGGTAAAATTTTAAGTAGCAAAAAAATGTTTGTCGTTTCGCTTAAAAACGAAGAAAAACAATTTTTAGGTAATATTACGTTATTTAAAAGCAAAGTCAGTCTAAAAGAGAAAATTATTTTCACTAAAGAACTGGCCATGATGATTCGGAGCGGTCTGCCGCTAGTCGATGCTTTGGAAGCGCTCAAAGAACAAACTGAAAGTATTACCCTGGCCAAAGCCGTCACCGATATTTCTAACGACATTAAGGGCGGTGCCACCTTGTCGCACTCATTAAGTAAATTTCCTAAAATTTTTCCCAATGTTTATATTTCCATTACTGCTTCCGGTGAAAAAAGCGGCCAGCTCGATGAAGTCCTAGACCGCTTAGCCGAACAATTGCAAAAAGATTATGATCTTATCTCTAAAGTTAAAAATGCCATTACCTATCCGGTAGTCATTGTGGTAGCTCTTTTGGGCATTATGATCCTGATGTTAACTTTTGTGGTGCCAAAAATGAAATCCATTTTTACTGAAATGGGCGTAGAACTACCGCTTATCACCAGAATGCTTCTAAACACTAGTGATTTCGTGTTGCAATACTGGTATATTGTCATAATTGCCTTAGTCGGGATATTTCTCCTTCTAAAACTTTGGAGCAATTCCGGCTCCGGCGGCTATCTGCTGGACAAAATAAAAATCAAGATTCCAATCTTTGGCGCTTTGGTCGTCAAAGTCTATATGGCTCGTTTTACCCGCACCATGGCTACCTTAGTTGCCTCCGGGCTGCCAATGCTCGAAATTGTTAAAACCGTTAAGGAAGTGGTCGGCAATCACGTCTACAGTCCTTTGTTTGACCAAGTCTATAAAGATATTGAAAGCGGCGTGCCACTGTCTCAGGCGCTTAAAAAACACGAGGAATTCCCGATTATGATTGCCCAAATGATTTCCACTGGTGAAAAAAGCGGCAAAATTGATTTTGTTTTATTCAATGTAGCCGATTTTTACGACAAAGAAGTCGAAGCGACTACTAACAATCTGACTGCTTTAATTGAGCCGATTCTAATTTTAGTTATTGGTGCCGGGGTTGGCGTGGCGATTGCGTCAGTAATTTTACCCATGTACAGCTTGGTTAACGTTATATAAATATGAAAAAAATATTTAAAAACAGATTCGGTTTTAATATGGTAGAAATGCTGGTCGTTTTTGTTGTTTTTGCGATTTTAGTCGCCGCCATAGTACCAGTAGTCAGTAATTTTATGCCTGGTGTAAAGCTGACAGGGGCATCTAGAGATCTACTATCAAGTCTCAGAGAAGTGCAAGAAATTGCAATTACAGAGCAAAATCAGCTATTAGTCAGATTTGATTTAGCGGCAAGCCCAAAAAATTACAAACTCATCCGCAAGATTGGTGCGGTCGAGACGACCTTGAGACAAAAAAATATACCTGAAGACATATCTATTACACTAGATCCGACGATCACTAGTAGTCAAGTGGTATTTTCCCCAGACGGAGGACCTAGTTGTTCTGGAAATATAACATTAACGGCAGGCGCAAAATCAAAAATCGTTAGCGTATCCCCAGCCGGATACTTAAAAATTGAGTAATAAAATGAAAAAACAAGCTTTTACATTAATTGAAGTTATTGTGGCCATCGGCATATTTGTCATGACCATTTTAGGCATTATTAGTTTTTTTGGTTATTCGGCTCAAGTTAATAGGTTTTCTAAAAATATTACTGTGGCCTCGAATTTGGCTCAAGCAACAATTGATGAAAATATCAGTAAATCATACGATCAAATTACAGTCGGAAATGGTACAAGGACTCGTTTTAGCGCGGACCAAGCAGATCCTTATTACGGATATGAAAAAAAAGTTGATGTTACTTATGTTGATCAAAATTTAAATGCTGCCGGCACAAATACCGGATTAATAAAAATTGTCTGTACAATTTATTGGTTTGAAGGAGCAAGTGAAAAAAATGTCCAAGTCGCCACACTTAAAAGTGATTTTTAAAAAAGGTTTTACCCTGCTTGAAGTTTTAACTGCAGCAGCAATTGCTTTTGTTTTACTGACCGCGCTTTATACCACTTTTGTGGCCGGGACTCGTTCTTATCGCAGCACGGTAAATCAGGCGGAATTAGCCCAAAACGGTCGCATTGCCTTAGAACGAATCTCGCGAGATATCCGTCAAACTGATGAAATAGTGACAACAATTCCACCGACAAAAGATGATCTACTCAACCCTCCACCAAATAAAATATTGTTTCAAGACGGCCACTCTACAACCAGTATTCGGTATATTGAATACAGACAAGACGGCAATCTCTTGAAACGCCGGACCTTACATTATTCTTTTTCTAGTAGCCCGAGCACTTGGGTTCTTTGGAATGCCCAAGACCAATTCAATAACCCGCCTACGGAACATCAGGACAGCGAAGAAATTAAAGCCGATAAAATTAGTAGTCTCAAGTTTTATGGCAGTAATATAGTCACGATTGACTTAGTAATAAACGGTAGCAATCAGACAATTTATTTAAAAACCGAAGCGCTAGCAAGGAACATATGAAAAACGAAAATGGTTATGCGCTTGTTTCGGTAGTTGTGATCATGACAGTCTTAATGGCCATCCTTTTTTATCTGGCCGATGCCCTGTTTTCCGAAATGGCCATTTCTCGAAACCAAAAATCAGCCACCGTTTCATTTCACTTAGCCGAAGGTGGTGTCCAAGAAGCAATCTGGCGAATTCAAAACGATGCCACGACCAGAAATACATTTTTAAATACCACTAATGGTTTGACAAATTTTTCCCATAATCCAGGGCCAATCGCCAATAGCTCCTACACTGTCGCGATCCAAAATACCGCCAAAGCCGCTGCTACTATTTCCGTGACCGGATTCTATCAAATTGGGGGCAAACAGGCCCAACGTCGCATTACCTTAAACGTCATTCAAGCTACAGCCACCGGCACTTATGATTATGACGCTGGTTTATTTGTCGGTGGTCCTAACCCCGGAGATGTTTATATTCACAACATGACCGTCTCTTTTGGCAGTGGTTATGACCGCGCTGGCATTATGAGTGGCGGTGATATTGATATTGGTAACGCAACCGTTTCTGTTAGAAAAGACATTTTGGCCAATGGTGATATTGATGTTCATAATGCGACTGTTAACCTCCCTCCTCCAGTTCCGCCGGTTCCGCCAGGTTTTCCCGGTGGAGTACAACAAGAAAATTATCCAACAGATTTTCTCTTGCCCGGCATTGACGTAAATGGATCGGGGCCCAATTCCTACAAGAGTCTGGCTCAAGCCCAGGGCCACTACTACACCTCAGCTCAGTTTAAAACCCTCCTAAAATCACAATCTACATTCAACGGTATCTATTATGTCTCCGGCTCTGGTGGTGTCACCATTAAAAACAAAAATGTGACTTTTAATGGCGCGTTGGTTAGCGAAGGCAGTATTTCATTTACGAATGCCAATGTTGATGTAAACCATACGAGCGGGCCATCTGGATTAATCACTCTGGCTAACCTCAACATTACCAATGTGAACATTAACGTTGAAGGTTTAATTTACGTTGGCGTGCAGTCAGCCGCTTCTACAAATGCTAATATTACCGTAACAGGTGCAATTTTAACTCATGATTTTTACGGCAACAATGCTAATTTAACTATAAATTTCAATAAAGAATGGGTAAACGAAGCGCTTCAAGGCGGAGCGACCCAAACTCCAGTGATTCAAATGCAGCATTGGGAAGAAGAATATTAGCCTAATTTCCAATTTTTAATGTATAATGTATAATAAATAAAGAAAATTATATTTTAGGAGGGGAAGATTTTTGAAGGAGTGCTCGGACTAAAATCTGCGACTTTTGGTTTAGATATTGGCTTCAATACCCTCAAAGTGGTAGAAGTTAAAGGTACAGGCAAAGGCGCCCATCTGGTTGGTGCGGCCGAACTTCCAATTCCGGAAAATAGTCTTAATAAAAACGGTATTCAAAAAAGAAATGAACTCTCACAAGTAATTCGTCAAGCGACGTTAGTCGCTAAACCACATCGAATTGGCGCCAATATTGCTGTCTGCGGACTCCCGGAATCATTGGTTTTTACCAAAACTTTGGATTTACCAAAAATGAATGATGCTGAAATCGCCAAAAATATTCCTTTTCAGGCTAAGGATTTTTTACCTCTACCGATCGAAGAAACATATATGGACTGGCAAACTGTTGGTATCCTGCCGGATGGAAAAATTGAAGTACTGATGGTTGCCACACCAAAAGTAATTGTGGATGCGATTATTGATACTGTCAAATTGGCTGGTTTTGAACTTCTGGGATTAGATACCAAACCAGTCGCCCTTACCCGCGCCTTAGTTGAAGAAAAAGATACCAACGGTTATTTGATTTTAGATATTGGAGCTCAAACTTCATCAATCACCTGTTACGATCAAGGTACAGTCAAACTGACTTCCACTATTGCCTGCGGCGGAGATAAAGTTCGCGAAGAACCAACCTCAGCCTTGAAAGTAATTAGCAACGAAGTGATGCATTCGGTCAAATACTATCAAAATAGAATCGGTCAAACTCAAGTATTTAGAAAAATTATTTTAGCCGGCGGTGGGGCCAATTTGCCAGATGTCGCTCGGATTATTGAAGGTTTATTAAAAATTCGCACTGAAATTGGTAAGCCCGTTGCCGATATCAAAGATTATAATCCGAAATTTGCCAGCGCCTTGGGTCTAGCAATGAAAGAGATTTAATGATCAATATTAATTTACTTCCACCAGAAATCAAGAAAAAGATTCACCAAGCCAAAAAGACGGCCGATGTTTTTAGTATTTGTTTGATTGTTTTTTTGGTCGTAATTGTGGGCACTTTTCTTCTGACAGCGGCCAAAAAACAATATTTTGATCCAGGCTTGGAGACAAACCAACAAGGCATTCAAAAAGTTATGGCCGAATTAGCCAATTACAAACAATTTGAAACCCAGGCTTTACTTTTAAACGAACGAGCGCAAATTGCCACCAAGATAGAAGAGAAACGACCTGTTTGGTCGCAAATAATTCAGGATTTGATTAATTCTGTGCCCACTACCGTACAATTTACCAGTTTTCAGGCTGGAACTGACAAGAGTCCAAATTTCGTCCTTTCCGGCACGACTACTTCCGAGCGAGAGATTATCAAATTCAAAGAAAAACTCGACGAATCTGATTTTTTCAAAAACGTCGCCTTCAAGAGCTCATCGACAACACAACAGACGGCCACCACTCCTACAGGGACAACCCCAACGCCAGAAGCACAACCACAAGGACCCAAAGTAACATTTTCTCTGGAATTTGATCTGGAACAATATTTTGCCAAACCAAAGGAGACAAAATGAGCCGTGCTAGCTGGATAATTGTTTCGGTCACTTTCGCACTTTGCGCGATTATTGGTTTTTTCTGGACAAGGCCAGTTATTATGAGCGATCTATCAGCGCTAGAACAAACTCAAAAAGCCAAAGATGAATTAACTGCCGCCACCCAAAAAAAAGAAGCCTTAGCGCAACTAAAAGACAACGACCAACTTGCCAAACTGAACGCCATTGCCGTCAAATATATCCCCGAAGAAGCCAACTCCAGCGAACTAGTTCTGGAATTAACCGGAATGGCCAATCAAAATAAATTAACCGTAGATTCTTTTTCATTAACCAATCAAGCGGCGGCAACACCAGCGGCCAGTGATGATCCGACGGCTACGAAAACAGCCGCACCAGCCAAAACAACAGGACCTGGTGGATCACAGGAAGTCGGTTTTAGTATGACTGTTTCCGGCTCTTTCCTAGATTTCTTAAATTTCCTTAAAAACAGTGAGTCGTCTAGCCGATTAGTCTCTTTGCAAACCATGGGCCTAAACCAATCCGAAGGCCAAGGCACAGTCAAGTTCACTGCCAACCTAGCTGGTAAAGCTTATTACAAAAAAGGTAGTTCCCTGGCTGCCGATTTAGCCAACATTCAGATCTCTACAGATACCATTGCCAAGTTCCAAAACTTGAAGACTTTTAGTACGCCAATCAATTTGCCAGCAGAAGCCGGATTTGGCCGCACTAATCCGTTTGAAACAGTCAAATAAATTTAGAAATAAAAAAAATAGCCATTCGGGCTATTTTTTTATATTAAAAACTTTAGTTTATTTTTGTCCCAGCACTCCCTGAATCTTGGCAATAACTTCGCCAGGCATAGTTTCAGATTTAACAATATAATCAGCCGCTCCCAGTTTTTTACCTTGTAAGCGATCAACATCCTGAATTAAAGCGGTTAAAATTATGACTGGAATATCTTTTAGTTCCGGGTCTTCTTTGAGTTGGCGCAAAACGTCAAAGCCATTAATTTTCGGCATCATAATGTCGAGTAAAATCACATTGGGATTAACTTCTTTAGCTTGCTGTAATGCCTCTTCGCCATTACTGGCTTGGACAATTTCAAAGCCTTCAACCTTAAGACGTTCGCCATACATTTCGCGCAAAGTTAAATCGTCATCAACCAGCAATATTACTTTTCCAGATTCCATATTATTTCCTTTCTTTAAGATATTTTCTTTTCCTTAATATTTCTTTAACTCTTAAAATATAGGGAAATACATTATCTTTGTCAACCTTGAGCTTATCATAAGGCAATTTATTTTTTAGCAATGAATAAGAAATACATTACTAAGTCATTAATCAAAGTGGTCAAAAGCACAATTATGATGATTGTTAGCAAAGCTCGGTAGCTTTTGCCTTTTGCCGGCGGCGTGCTTTCGGTGGCCAAGGGCACTTGATTAACTGGTTTAATTGCATCAATCGGCGGACGTTCTTCGAGCGGTTTTTTCACATCCTCAATCACCTGCGGCGTCGGCGCCATTGGTGGGGCTGGCGGCACGCCGATCGGTTCGGTTTCAATCATCGGCCCATTGGGTACTTCTTCGGGCTTAAATTCAATGTTTGCCGTTTCCTCAGCCGGCTTATCTTCCGGCTTATCATTGAAACTTTCCCAACCAGTTGGCATTTTGGTTTCAGCAGTTGCTGGCGCAACATCAGGAGCCATGGGCGGTGCAGGGGGAGTTTCTGGTATTGGTGGCGCGATTGGAGCGGCTGGTGCGGCTGAAGTGGTGCCAAAACTATCTTGACTCCCGGTCGGCACAGTCGGCGGAGTCTGGGTCGCACCAAAACCTTTATTATAATTACCCAAAACTTGTTCAATTTTAGTAATGACATCCGAAGGCATGGCTTCGGATTTAATCAGGTAATCATCCGCACCAGTATCAATCGCCTTTTCTCGATTAAAGTCCCGCATCAAGGCGGTCAACATGACTACTGGGATGTTTTTAGTCTGCGGATCGGATTTGAGTGCCGCCAAAGTGGCATAACCATCCATTTTGGGCATCATCACGTCTAACATAATCATATCAGGCACAAATTCGTGCACTTTTTTCATGAGTTCTTCACCGTTTGGACAAGCAATAACGTTGTAGCCGGCCAGATCCAAGCGCTCTTTGTACATATCCAAGAGCATCTGGTCATCATCGGCCATGAGAATCTTACTACCTTTTGGCATAATTGCCCCTTCCTTTAAATATATAAAAATCGGCTGTTGTAGATTTATTATATCACAAATTGAAATAAAAAAGGACCTGGTTAAAAACCTTGGTCCCGTGTAATCGTGATTTTGTATTCGTCTGGCAAAAACTTGATTGCGTCTAACTTCAACAGTTCAGTCCGCTTTTTAAGCCAGGTGTGATATTCGGCCGGCACAATCTCCTTGGCTTCGTTTTCCAAGATAGGCATCATGTTATCCATGGTGTCTCGAGAGGTGATTCTTTGGCGCTCTTCATCCAGACCAGCCAAGGTGGTCTGGTTGTGAATTCGGTCTTCAATTCTAATTGGAATCACCATCCAATCCTTATTTCTGGCATAGCTTGTCCAGCGCTCAAAACCGTCGCGGCGACGTCTCTCTTTGCAAAAAATTATCTCTTCTTTGCTAGGTTTATCAGACTGGAAAAAAGATTCTAATGGACGCTTGCTACAGGCTGCAACTAATTCTCCTACCCGCCGGCCAAATAACTCACCACGCCCCTTGCTAAAACCAGCAACTAATTGCTGACAATTTACATTGGTGTCTTCAATAATGTCATGCAAGATAGCGGCAATCAGTACCTCATCGTCGAGATAAAGCATAAATTCACCATTGGGATTCTGCGGCTGAGCATAATCGGGTTTGACTTGCATCACATTCCAACCAACCGTGGCCAAATGATCCAGGTAAGGCTCCCCGGAATCACGCATCTGCTTGGATGGACCCTGATACTGACAAACAAACTGGACCGCATAAAATAGCTCGGTCGCCAATTCATGCGGAATATTTTGGCAACGAGCAATAAACTCGTAGAAAGTTATCATGGTGCGCCCCCTTCCTTGGCGCCATTGTAGCAAATTTCCTTCCTTATGTCCAGGTTAGATTGACAAAGCATCGATTTAATGGTATAAATGTTCGTATAGGTAGCTTTCCGCTAGGCTACTTGCGCACCATATTTTATTCGCGAAAGGTTGATTCTCATGAGGAAGAGAGACGGTTGGACCCAAGTAATGACGGCAGTGGTGTTAGGCCTCCGCCAAATCGAGGACGATGTCGCAGAACGGAAGACTCAGTATACGGCTCACGCCAATGACGCCGCACTGAATCTGGAAAGATCGGGTGATATGGTTTACTCGGTCGACCCCATGTCCGAAGTTGCCGCCGGGACATACTCGGCAAAGCATCAGGAAGTCGTTGGCACCCGCCAAACCTTCGAGCAGATGCTTGCCGAACGCGGCCCGATCCAAACCGGGGGCATTACCATTGGCCACGTCGTGGTCTATCGTCGGTTGGATGACGATACGACCCACCACGTCATTCTCGCTCCGGGATACATTGGCGAGGAATTCGAAATTCCCGGCAGACCACCCCGCAAGGTCATGCTCGTCAGTGAAGTCTGTCCCCTCGGTGCCTCCCTCATCGGCAGAAACGCCGGCGACGTGATTTCCATGGAAGTCCAGAGCAAAACCATCCGCGCCACCATCGAGCAGGTGCTCGACCGGCCCTAAAGGCCACAACCCCGCGCAAGTTTTAGAACCCTAATCACAAACATGCCCAACCGCTCCGGTTGGGCCTTTTAAACAGATTTCTTCTTTTTTCAGATTCTTTCCTTATTCAATAGTATCAAACCGGATTATCATAAATTTATCCTGTCAGTAACTTGACAATCAAGAGGTGACGAAGATGCTTATGACCCAGAAAAGTGATCGAGTCCTTCGGATTAAGATCACTGGCGCCTGCAATATGAGCTGTAACTTTTGTCACCACGAAGGTGGGGACAAGGTAACGCCAATTACGCTCGCACAAACCGACCAATTAGCCAGTTTTGCTCATGAATTCGGCTACACCAAAGTCCACATTACCGGAGGAGAACCAACTATTCATACGGGGCTCGCTGATATCGTCAAGATTATCCGATCCCACGGATTGGTTTGTTCTCTCACGAGTAATGGCCAATTTCAGCCCGATTTGCTCGACTCCCTGGCCGAAGCTCGGCTCGATAGCTGTAACTTTTCGTGCCATACGGTTGATGCCAATCAGTGGGCCAAAATCCAAAAACACGGCAATGTTAACTACTCGCAGTCTCAGATAGAAAGACTGTTAAACAATATTAAAATTTGCAAAGAAATTGGCATTTACACCAAAGTTAACACTGTCGTAGGGGACAATCCACAATCAGCGCTCGGTGTCATTGAAGCTTTAAAATCTTTAGCTATCGAGATAAGACTGTTATCCCTCCTGGGTTCAACAACTTCTCTCGATAATATTGATTCCATTCTTCAGCAACTTGCCGCGCGCAAAATTGAGACAGTCTCTTACAAAAATTCCAGCGAAACCAAAGTCGTCTATCAGACGAACGCTGGTATGGTTACAGTCAAGACGATTGCCAATTGCCGCCTCCAAACCTTGTGCGAAGGTTGCACTATCCCTTGTCTTGAGGGATTCTACAACACTCGCGCCGAGGCCATTAGTAAGGAAATCTATATTCGGCTCTGTCTGCAAAATGATGGAGCGAATTCTCTGATGACTTTGGCCAAATTCCGTAATTCGCCACAGTTAAAAGAGATTATCGGGTCAAGCGAAATCCAAACTTCCGGGAGGGTATTATGTGGAATGAAGTAATTGCGGCGTTCAAAAAAGAACTTACCGCAAAGATGGGCCAACTGCAACAGCACGTCGAAAGTGCCGTAGACGCCGCGATTCACTCGCAATCGAAAATGGAATCGCGCTACGATACGTACCGCGAAGACTTTTCGAAAGAAGCGGCCATCGCCGACGGTTACCGCACGAATTACGAAATCGCCCTGCGCGAACTGGGAGAAATTGAGACAAAGCCCGTTGCCGATCAAACCAAGGTCGACATCGGAGCCATCGTCAAGCTTCATTACCAGAATGGTCACGAAGCTAATTTCTTTCTAATTCGCGAATCGGCAGCCGGACTGGAAGCAGAGGTCGACGAAGTCACCTATACCATGCTTTCAACCGAAGCTCGCTTAGGCGAAATGTTGCATGGCCTGTCGGTTGGAAATGCAATCTCCCTCAACGGCCACACCATCACCATTGCCGAAATCCACTACAAGGAGCAAGACGATGTCCAGGAAACTACTGATAGCGCTTGAAGCAATCGACGGCGTCGGCAAGACCACGGTCGCCCAAATTCTCGCCCAGCTAATGGGCGCCGAATATGTTAAGACCCCAACAGCTGATATTTACAACCAGCGACATTACTACGACCAATGCGGCGATCCCCTGGTCAGGTTTATGTTCTACCTGAATAGCAACCTGATTACTTCCCGCTACATCGCACCGATTCTGGAGGAAAAACCAGTGGTTTGCGACCGATATCTGGTCTCGACCATTGTTTTTCACCAAGCCATGGGTGTAGATACCAGCATCGTTGACGTTGATCGCCTACCCATCCTGAAACCCGATTTCTACTTCTGCCTCCAGGCCGAAGAGAAAGTCAGACTAGAACGACTTCATAGTCGTGGCGTCCTGTCGGACACCGACGGACAAATCGATCTCTTGCGCAGAGCCGATAAACTCTTGCCACAGTACTGCACGCAAGTCATTGATACCACCTACATTACGGCTGAAGAAGTCGCCAACATCATTTACAGCACCGTATCATAGCAACCCCGGACTCTCCGGGGTTTCTTTTTTTGATTAATAGGTATAAAATAGAGAAAACAAATCAAATTTAGGAGAATTAAATGAATATAGAAATTGAAAAAAAGTACAGAATTGAAAATTACGAAAAAGCCCAAAATAAAATTGAAGCAATGGGCGCCACTTTAGAAAAAACCAAAATCACGAACGATCGTTATTTCGAGGTCCCGCAAAAAATCGCTCGGACTAAATACTTGCGGATCAGATTTAACGACCAAGCTGAAAACGGCACGCTTGCTTATCATGAGGTCATTGACGACTTGCAAACAAAAGAATGGGAAATTGAAATTGATAAAGCGGATATTGCCCAACAAATTCTGGAAAAATTAGGTTTCCAACCAGAAGTTGATGTTAAAAAAGAACGAGTTAAATACAGTTTTGAAAATTCCGAAATTTTACTGGACAAAGTCGAAG
>Ga0247841_10002440_pt1 | contig 37116 bp, 24 predicted proteins | sample LaCruzMarch2015__2_FD_192410 | JGI IMG/M metagenome (GOLD analysis project Ga0247841, IMG submission 192410) | Freshwater microbial communities from meromictic Lake La Cruz, Castile-La Mancha, Spain - LaCruzMarch2015_18m | ecosystem: Environmental > Aquatic > Freshwater > Lake | place: Spain... | reverse complement strand
TGGAGGAAACGGAGGAAACGGAGGAATGGGAGGAGCCGGAGGAAGATCTATGACTGGAACAAATGGGAACGGAGGAGACGGAGGAGATGCAGGAAGCCCAGGAAACGGAGGAGCCGGAGCTGCTGGTAATGCTACTAATCTTAATGGAGGATTCGGAGGAGCAGGAGGAAGACCTGGTAATTATGGATTCGGAGGAACTGCAGGAGGACCAGGAGCAACAACAGGAGTGAATGGAAATGAAGTCACAAGCGGAGGAGACGGAGGAGACGGAGGAGCTGGTTATAATAATCTAAATGGTAATGGCGGAGACGGAGGATTCGGAGGAGCTGGAGGGAGTATAGGAAACGGAGGAGCCGGAGGAGTCGGAGGAGATGGATCTGATGGAGTAACGGCCGGAGGGGACGGATGGAATGGAGGAGCCGGAGGAGTCGGAGGAGATGGGGGCATGACTAGTGGTAACGGAGGAGCCGGAGGAAAGGGTGGAGCCGGAGGAGATGGAGTGGATGGAGCTAATGGCGTAATTGCTGGAGAAGCCGGAAGATTTGGAGGAAACGGAGGAAACGGAGGAATGGGAGGAGCCGGAGGAAGATCTATGACTGGAACAAATGGGAACGGAGGAGATGGGGGAAATGCAGGAAGCCCAGGAAACGGAGGAGATGGAGCTGCTGGTAATGCTACTAATCTTAATGGTGGAGACGGAGGAGCCGGAGGAATGCCTGGTGCTTGTGGGCTGGGGGGAGCTCAAGGAACCGGTGGAGTTGGAGGAACAGCAGGAACGGATGGAACTTCAGTCACAGGACCGGCAGGAAACGGAGGAGACGGAGGAGCCGGTTATAATAATAATAATGGTAATGGCGGAGACGGAGGAGCCGGAGGCTCGGTCGGAAATGGAGGAGTCGGAGGAGCTGGAGGAAGCGCGACTGCATCCGGAACTGATTCTATCGCTGCTGGAGGAGCTGGGGGGGCTGGAGGAAACGGAGTAATAGGCGGATTTGGAGGAGCAGGAGGAAGTGCGACTTCAATTGGAAGTAGTTCCACTGCAACTGGAGGGGACGGAGGAGACGGAGGAGCAGGAACCGCAACAAATGGAGGAAATGGAGGAGCCGGAGGAGCCGCGAGTTCAGATGGAACTAATTCTATGGCTGTAGGGGGAGATGGAGGAGATGCAGGATATTCAGGAGGAATGGGAGGAGCAGGCGGAGCTGCGACCGCGGTCGGAGAAGGCTCAATGTCTGTGGATGGAACTCCAGGAGCTGATTCATGAAAAATAAATTAATTTTCGCATTTGCATTGATTTTGATAGCATCTGCATTTTCTGCCTCAGGAGTCCGGGCAGTTTCTAGCCTAAGTACCTCGGGAATTTACCTTGAGCACAGCTCGGATAACACATTTTACAACAATCTTTTCAATAGCACTGTAAACACCTATGTAAATGGACCTAACTCTTGGAATATCACATCTAGAGGAAACTATTGGGCGTATCCAAACGGAACAGGATTTTCTGAAAGATGCACTGATAGGGGCGATGGAATATGTGATGAGCAGTATAATATTACTAATGATGGGTTTAATATCGATTATCTGCCTTTGACGACATGGGTAATTGTACCTCCTTTTTCAGGGTCAGGAGATGGAACTCCTGAAAGTCCATATAACATAACAAACTGCACACAGCTTCAGGAAATGGAGAATAATCTCTCAGCATATTATGTCTTGGGGAATGATATCAACTGCTCTGAAACTTCCGAGTGGAATGGCGGCTCAGGATTTGATCCTATTGGAAACTCAACAGCTTATTTCACAGGAACTTTTGGAAACTCAACAGCTTATTTCACAGGAACTTTTGACGGACAGAATCATACAATAACGGGATTGTATATCAATGTAACTGAAAGTGTTAATGCTGTCGGATTGTTTAGCCGTGTTTTAGGCGGAGCAATAAGCAATGTGGGTTTGGAAGAGGTGAACGTTATGAATCCTGGGGGTTCATCAACAGCAGGATTAGTCGGCGCGACTGGAACCATCCTCATGGATGAAAATGGATACCTTTATGCTGTTTCCGGTGCAACAATAACAAATTGCTATGTCATTGGAAATGTGACTGGAAGGAGTGGTACGGCATTATTGGTCGACCTTAGTGCGGGTTCAACAATCACAAACTGCTATTCAGCTGGAAGTGTGACTGGAATTATAGCTCAACCTGCTCCCACCGGAGGATTGGTTGGCCGGACTGTTTTAACAAATATAAGTCATTCATATTCAACTGCAAGCGTTTCAGGATTCTGGTTTGTTGGAGGGTTATTGGGGGTAGATTTGGGTGGAACAGTAATGACTGATTCCTATGCTACTGGAAATGTGACCGGGAGTCGTTATGTTGGCGGATTAGCGGGTGGAATGAATCTCGGAGGAGCACTGGGAGAACCAACAATAATTGGTAGCGGAGCAATAGCAAATTGCCATGCGACTGGAAATGTGGCTAGAAACCAACTTACCGAAAGTCTGTTCTCTGTTGAAAGCAAATTTATCGGAGGGTTAATTGGTGCTATTGCTGGCGATACATCTGACATTGATAACAACGCAATAACAAACTCATATGCGACCGGAGATGTGAGTGGAAGCAAATATGTGGGAGGATTAGTCGGAATCAATGGATTTACTCCGGATGACGGTGCCAGCTTCTTACCAGGTGCAAAAATAACAAATTCATTTTCCACTGGAAGCGTTAATGGAAGCCAATATGTGGGAGGGTTAGCCGGAATCAATAATGGAACAATAACAAACTCATATTACAACAATCTTGCTGAGAATCCACAGGATTGTATTGGTCTTGAAATGGGAAGCACACAATGCACCACAATACAGAATAATGAAAACTATTTCTTCTCAAGCAGCAATCCTCCTATGAATGGGTGGGATTTTGTGAATGTATGGAAGATGCCTTCTTTTGCAGGATATCCTTTGCTTAGGTGGCAGTCTGAATTTTGTGGAATAGATTGCGACGGAGATGGTATAAACAATACGAATGATAATTGTCCAAAGGTCTACAATCCTGTAGTTGTTGAGATAAATCCGACCGTTTCTTCAATGGCGATAAATCCTCTCGCGGTCATATACTATGAATCCAGCGATTCAGTGTTCATCAGTGATTCTCCGCTCCGATATAACAGAGTAGAATATAACACTTCTCTTCCCCCTCTTTTTTCGATTACCTCACATGCTTTCTTCTTTACAGACTCAGGTACATATTGTAACATGGATGCAAATTTTTCCACAATACCTGGAGACTCTTGTTACATAAATCCATCAAAACCAGTTTATGTTTATGCGTTAAATTATGCAATTCCAGGAATGTTGGTGGGCCCATATACTATATATTCTCAAATGACTCGTTCAGAGGTAATTAGTTTAGCCGATGCTATTCTAGAAGGGCAATTAGGATTGCCCCCTCCGTATAGTAATTATTATTCAATTGACTTTTCATCGCAGGCATTCACAGTCGGACAGCCTGATGGCGATGGGGACGGAGTGGGAGATGTTTGTGACAATCGCCCGAGCGTTTACAATCCTGCCGGACTTTCAAATCCCACGCAGATTATTGCACGGGCAGGGCTTGTTGACATGACCGACGCGTATAACTCAACTAACTGGGAGATAAATATCCCGCAAGGATACGCTTTTGATCTTTCTGGAAGCAATGGAAACGCAGGCATATGGTATGTTTATGTTATTAATTGGCAGGGATATGGCTTCAATGATTATATGTTGGGCAATGCTCCTTTTTATAATCATGGATTAGGTTTTGACTTAGATATGTCCTTGCAAGGTGCAGATGTAGAGCTTTCAAGAACACCATGCAATGAAGCAACCGAGGATACGTTTATGAGTTCTGTGGCTAGTGGTAGTGCTCTTTATTGGTCCCCCGTGGGTGGTATTCCTGCTCCAACGCATGTTTGTGCAAGGCTTGCGGATAATCACTCAAAGATGTGGGGGCTTGAGATTTCCTGCTATGATAGCAGCCGCATAGTTTTAACAAAATACGACTATGACGCTCTTAATAAACAGCAGTTGGACAGCTATGTTGGTGGAATAGGGGATGCATGTCAGTCAACAACAACAACAACTAAAAAATCTTCTGGAGGCGGAGGATGTTTGACAGAATGGAAATGTGCTGATTGGAGCTCCTGCGCCAATGGAAAACAGACGAGAAATTGCGCAAAGGCAAATCCTTTATGCTACGCTCCTGGAACAATGCCTGCTTTGAATCAAACATGTTCTATGCCTGCTCCAAAAGCGCCTGTTGTTGAGAAGAAAGTTGAAGTGCCTGCTGCACACAGGGTTTACAACAATGTTGTGTCTTCGGCAAGAACATTGTTCTCAGCCGCCAATGTGATGTTTAAAATAATCTGGGATTTTATTTTTAGGATGTTTTGATTTTAAATTTTATATTTCATATTTCTTCTAACAATGTTTAAATAACAGGCTTGATTGGAGAGGATGTGGCATCAAATGTTTTAAAAAGAGTTGGCATTGGCCTGATTATCCTGGGAATAGCGATGCAATTCATAAATATGATCACCTATGGCCTCTGGGGAATTGACATTGACATATTCGGGATGCTTATCTTCATTATTGGACTGGCAATTGCCTTAGTCAATTGGAAAAATAAGAAGAAAAAATAATCTGGCATATTCTCTTTCTTAACTAAATTTTATTAAAATCGGGGTCATACGGGAGGCCCAAAATCCGAAGATCTTGGTTGTACATGCCCGCATGGCCCCGTAAATCAATTAATGGGGGGCCATTTATAGCTTTCGATTTTAATTTTTCAAACATCTTCTCATAATCTTTATATATCTCTTTTTCCATCAATATAATGTAAAAAGATGGTTGACAAAAGGCTCTTTGCTGTGGGATATTAAAATGAAAACTTCAATAATATTGGGACTTGTTTTGATGTTGCTTATTGTAAGTGGGGCTTCTGGATGTTCCAAGGGAACTGAAGGAACGGCTAGTGCAAAATGCATGCAGGGACATGTTCAAAGCACATGTTCTAACGGTGAAATTAAATGCTGCTTGAATGGATGGGTGTGCTGTGCTGACAGTGGGGAAAATAGCTGCACTCCAGAGTCATTCTGTGAAGGAAGTATTCCAAGCGACCCATTTGTTGGAACATAATAATATGAAAAATTGGTTAAAAACTCTGCATCCCCTTAAAACACTCATAATTTCAATCATTGGTGGTACGGTTTTGCTTCTGGGAATGGTTCTGTTGTTTATTCCCGGTCCAGGAATACCGGTAATCTTTTTAGGAATTATTATTCTTGCGGCGGAATTTTTGTGGGCTAGAAGACTGTTGAAAAAGATAAAGGGGAAGTCTAGAAACCTCAAGGATTACCTGTCATTAAAGTTTAAATAAACGTTTTAATTGATAGTTATATGAAAAAGTGGATTAAAAGCATAATAAAATTTCTTGAGAAAAGAGATCATCAGCCAAAGAAAAAGGCAAATGAAAACATTTGGAATGTTCCAAATCCCATAACTTTCTCACGGGTGATCATATCATTTATTCTAATCTACATGTTCATTGTGGGAGCGAGCATGCTCTCCATTGTTTTTATGTTCGTTTTGGGAATGCTTACCGATTTTTTTGACGGTTATTTTGCAAGAAGGCTCAAGCAGATTACGGAATTCGGAAGGCAGTTTGACATGCTTGCGGACAGGCTTTTGATGATTGTGATGGTTCTTGGAATAATCCTCACCCTAATCGGCCAGGACAAAATGCACTGGTGGCACCTTATGCAGATTTTCATGATCCTGTCCAGAGAACTGATCTCATTTCCATTCGCCATCCTTGCATTAGTGTGGGGAAAGAGGATTCCCGGTGTGAGATATATCGGGAAGGCAACCACTGTCCTCCAGGCCGTGGCATTCCCATTGATAATTCTCAGCGTGTTTTATTCTGCGTTCAATTTCTCAATATACTTCTCTGTTCTGACGGGCATTGTCGGGATATTTTCCGGAATGTATTACATAGCTGATTTGAATCTTGGAAAGAAATAGGGCGATGTTTTCAATCGGTATTGGTCTTTTCCTAGTTCGTTTTTAGAATCTCAATTATTTTGCTAAAAACTTCCGGATGTTTTTCAACATTTATCATGCTGACATGGAGAAGATCTGTTGAGGAGGGACAGTTTCCGTTTATCTTGAATGTTGGAATGGCATTGAATTCATTCCGGAGCATTGCATTTTTCAGCATGACAATGCCATCTCCATTTTCTTTGTTATCCATGAGGCATCCCGATCCGATAAAATTGTAGATTGAAAGATTTTTTGGCTGGTAGGAGTTAAGGTTATTTAGGAAAGCATTTCCCTCCTGCATCTCGGTGCATTCCCTGCTTGAACCGAATATCGGACAAAGGGTGTTGATCTTTCCGGAGGTTCCGTTGTTTGGGACAGCCACAAGAATCATTTTATTAATGGAGTCTTCTCCATATTTCTGAAGATAGGCTCTAACAACCAGTCCACCCATGGAATAGGCAACAATATCAACTTTTTTCTGTCCAGTCCTATACTGTATGAGTTTTATTTCATTGTTAAGATTGGCCGCATAGTCGGAGATGCTGAGATTCTTTTCATTTTCTCTATAATATGTGGCGGTGATGCTCATGGAATTTCCTGAAAGGCCCCATTCTCCTGCAGAAACCTCTGAGATGCTAGAATCGGGGGTGATTGTTCCGGCATTGACATATCCATTCTTTTCCAATTCATTTTGGATGAGCTCAAACTCAATTACGGAATAGTCTGGAGAATTCTTTTCATTGAAGAGATGGCCGTGGACAAGGATAAGGGGATTAAATCCGCATGAGGAGTTCACACAGCACACTGAACACTTTCCGAACATGCAGCAAATCGGAGGATTGTCTCCGAGGTTGAATTTATTTTGTGTGAGATTAAAGTCTTCTGGAATGACCGTAAGATTTATTTCCCGAAGAGGATTGATGGTTATTGTCCTGACAATCTGGCAGCTGTCAATGGCCAGTGATTTATCTGGTTTGTTTGATCCGTTTGATTCATTCCCAATCAATATTTCCAAAACCTGTGTCTGCACAGCACTCTCATTGCAGTAGTTTGCTAGGAGGTTGAATTTTTGGGTGATGCTTGAATTTGCCGAGGCTGACGAAGAGGTGATGTTCTTTTCAAAAATCAAACTGTCGAGAAGGAGAGAGACATTTGTGGCCAGAGGATTATAGCTTTCTTCGAATTGGAATTTATAGCTTCTTGAGAGGTTCAGATTTTTTGAGGAGAGGCTCTCAACTACTGGAGAGAATGCCTTCAAAATATCCACTTTCTCCTTCGGTAGACTGAATGAATCGGAAACGCCGATAACAATTGGAATTTCCCTCTGCGTCTGATTTGCGAACAGCACCATGGAATTGAATTCTCTTATGGGTTGGAATGATTCATTGATGCTTTTTGAGAGGTTTGAGAAATTGACATTAAGATTATTGCCCAGCTCTCCATATTTCTGCTGATTCCAGAGGTCAATGAGGGCAGTTATTTTTTGCTGATAGGATTGGAATTCCAGGTCGGTCTGATTGTGGGGAAGATTCAAAGAATCCAAACCAAGTTTCAGATTTCGGTAGGTTATTTCGATATGGGAATAGTTATTCAAAAGATTCTCGAGATTTTGTTTAAGCAGGGGTTTCAGCTGCTGAAGTTCCGAGGAAAGTTTGTAGTTCAATGTGATTATTTCAGTTTTTCTCACAACAGTATTGTTAAGGGTGCATGATTTCGAGTATACATTCTGGCATCGGGCATTAAAATTGTAGATCACCTGGCCCTCTCCATATTTTGGAGCAACAAGTTCATAGCTTTTCACATATTCCTGGAGCGGGCCGCTGAGAGAGATCTTCTCATTGTGGATTTGAAGATTGTTGCTTATATCTGTGAATGAAATATCACATTCGGTAATGCATTTCCCTCGGCCAAGTGCCCTCATAAAAAATGTGATGTTTGCAGAGTCTCCAGAATTTACGTTTATTGACTGCGCGGAAGATTGGAGGGTGACTATCAATTCCCCGAGGGTCTGGTTCTGTATGGAGAATATTTCAAAGTAGACCAGGCCATAGATAATTCCAGCGGTCAGAAAAATGAACAGAACAATTCTTGCAATCCATTTAAGGACAGGATTCTTTGAAAATATTGACTTCTTTTTATTGACCTTTGCCATGCCTCTTCTCCGGTAAATGGGAGTTGCCCTAGATTTTTAAAAGTATAGAAACGCCGTCAAAAACAAAGAAAAATTTTCCCAGAGAGGAGAGGATTATTCATCCTCGCTCTCCCCAAAGTTGATTTATTTAATTATGGGATTTTTATTTATAAACCTTTGTGCGCTCGATAATAAATATTGCATTTTCTATTAATTTTGTATTGATTTTCTATTGATCCGAGGGAGTATTCTCGAGAAAGAATAGCTCAGAAAGTATTATAAACCATGGAACGTATTTGAAAATTGAAAGACCCTGTAGCTCAGCCTGGCTAGAGCGCTAGCCTTTTAAGCTAGATGTCGCGGGTTCAAATCCCGTCGGGGTCGTCTGAAACCTTTCTTTTTAGAAAAAAGAAACGTTTACGAAAGAAAAACATTTCAGGGGTTTTTAAAGCGCCTGCGAAGAATATTTGCGGGTTGCCGAAACCCCTTGTTTTTTATCACCGTCGGGACCATTTTTTCCATCTTTTTTATCCCTTTTTGGGAGTCTTTAGCGAAACATTTAAATAGCATATTTTTTATGTTTAAAAGTAGCGCCCTCCTAAAATGCATATCTTACAGCCAAAACACTCTAAAGCAAGCCAATCCGAAGCCAAGGCTATGATGGCAAAGTATAATATTTCTACAACCCAATTACCGAGGATAAAGTTCGGAGACAAGGCCCTTTCCAGCGACATCAAGGTCGGAGACATTGTCAAAATCGAGAGAAAAAACACCAATGGTGAAAAGGCGTTTTACTACAGGCTGGTTGTGGACTGAATAACAAAATAAAATGGAAAAAATAGATGCAAACAAGGAACACCTGCTCGTCAGAAAGTTCCTCGAAGAACATTCGCTGGTAGAATCCAACATTCTTTCTTTCAACAATTTCATAGATCAGAGAATGCAGCTGATCTGCCAAGAGGTCAACAAGAATCTTGTTTCCGAGGACGTTACAATAGAGCTTGGAAAGATCAGGGTTGAAAGACCTGACCTTATCGAAGCCGATGGAAGCAAGCATCCACTTCTTCCAACCGAAGCAAGATTGAGAAGCATGACCTATTCTGCTCCAGTCTACATGGAAATAACGGTCAGAGCAGGAAACGAATCAGAGCATTCTGAAGTAGAAATCGGAAGAATCCCAATCATGGTAAAGAGCAAGTATTGCCATCTTCATAATTTCACAAAGGAACAATTAATAGAGCAGAACATCGATCCTGCAGACCCTGGCGGATATTTCATAGTAAATGGAAATGAAAGAGTTCTTGTGCTTCTTGAGGACCTTGCTCCAAACATACCATTCATAATCGAAGATGCCAAGGAGAAGGCAACCCTCAGAATACTTTCCCAGAGAGGAGCCTACAGAATCCCTACCACTCTCTCAGAATCTGCTGAAGGCTTGATGCAATTGAGCTTCTCAAGATTCAAGGACATTCCAGCGATTCCTTTGATCAAGGCCCTTGGAATAATCAAGGATGCGGACATTGCCGGCTTGATCGGAAAGGAAAATGACAGCTTTGTCGTCAATCTTTACGAATACGCAGACATCCACACCGTAAATGACGCAGTCACATTCATAATCGAAAAGACTGGAATGGTCGGAACAAAGAAAGAGGCAGTCGACAAATTGAGATCAAGAATAGATTCCTACCTTCTTCCGCATATCGGAGTGGATGAGGCCTCAAGAATGGAAAAGGCAATCACACTTTGCAAATTAATAAAACAGTTCTTCATTGTCAAGGAAAAGAAGCTCATAACAGACAAGGACCACTATGCAAACAAGAGAGTAAAGCTTTCCGGAGACCTTTTCTCAGATTTGTTCAGAGTAAATCTGACAATCCTTCTCAGAGATATTCAACACAGCCTTCAGAGATTGAGCAAGAAAAAGAAGATATACTCTCTCAGAACACTTGCAAAGTCAACGCTGTTCACCCACAGAATAGAGTCTGCAATAGCAACAGGATCCTGGATCGGAGAGAAGACAGGAGTTACGCAGAACATGGACAAGACAAATTATCTTGCAATGCTTTCAAAGCTCCAGTACGTAGTTTCCATGCTTCCAACGGAACAGGAAAACTTCAGAGCAAGAACACTTCATCCTACTCACTACGGAAGATTCTGCCCAATTGAGACTCCAGAGGGAACCCCAATTGGTTTGAGAAAGAATCTTGCCCTTCTTGCAAAGATCTCCACGGCAGTCGTGTTGGATGAAAAGTCATTCGTCAAGACTCTTGAGGAAAACGGCATGAAGAAGCTTGAGATAAAATAAAATGGAAAAAATGGATATTTTAGTCAATGGAAAGTTTGTCGGAGAGACAGACAACCCAACTCAATTCGCAGAGAACATAAAAGAAAAGAGAAGAAAAAATCTTCTTCCTCCTGAAATGAGCATAAGGATAGATGAGGAAAGGGAAATAATTTTCATAACAACTGAAACTGGAAGAGTAATCAGACCTTTGATCATTGTAAAGAACGGAGAATCAATGCTCAGGCCAGAGCACATGGAACTGATAAGAAATGGAAAGATGCTTTTCAGCGATCTTGTGAAGCAGGGAATAGTTGAATATCTGGATGCTGCCGAAGAGGACAATGCCCTTGTCGCATTGAGCCCTGAGACAATCACTCCTGATCATACTCACCTTGAAATTGACGCAATCGCCATGCTTGGACTGGTTACATCACTGGTTCCATTCGGAGATCACGACCAGTCTTCAAGATTGAACAGAGGAAGCAAGACCCAGAAGCAGGCCCTTGGAATGTATTCCACTGCTTTCCCAATAAGACTTGACACTGATGTCAGCATTCTTCATTATCCGCAGAAGCCTCTCACAAGAAGCTTCGTTTACGACGTTGTTCCATTCTATCCAGCAGGACAGAACATGGTTGTTGCCATCATGCCATACAAGGGATACAATGTTGAAGACGCACTGGTATTGAACAAGGGTTCCATGGAAAGAGGATTGGGAAGAAGCACATATTTGAGACCATATTCAACAACTGAACTTCATTACACCGGAGGATTATCCGATGAGATCACAATCCCTTCAAAGGATGTTTCTGGCTACAGAACAGAGAAGAGCTACAGATTCCTTGAAGAGGACGGAATAGTCGCTCCAGAGTCCCAGCTTGAGGGTGGAGAGATAGTAATAGGAAAGACCTCGCCTCCTAAATTCTTGACTGAGATGGAAGAGATGGCAATCGCAAAGGCAAGAAAGGAAAATTCCGTAATGGTCAGACAGGAAGAGAAGGGAACAATCGATGCAGTCTTCATAACTAAAGACAATGAAGGAAACAAAATTATCCAGGTAAGAACTAGAGACATAAGATGGCCAGAGCTTGGAGACAAGTTCTCAACGCCTCACGGACAGAAAGGAGTCGTCGGATTCATCGCTCCTGAGCAGGACATCCCATTCACATCCAAGGGAGTTAAGCCTGATTTGATCTTCAATCCTCACTCAATCCCAGGAAGAATGACGGTCGGTTATCTGATAGAACTGATCTCTGGAAAAATCGGAGCATTGAGCGGAAAGATCATGGACGGAACGCCATTCGGAAAGCAGACCGTTGAGCAGCTTGAGGGATTCTTGAAAGAATTGGGATTCAGAGCAGACGGAAAGGAAACTTTCTACGATGGAGTTACTGGAAGAAAGATGGACGCAAAGATTTACGTCGGAAATATGTATTATCTCAAACTTAAGTACATGGCAGCTAACAAGTTGCACGCCAGAGCATCTGGAAAAGTCACATTGCTTACAAGACAGCCAGTTGAGGGAAGAAGCAAGGGCGGAGCACTCAGACTTGGAGAAATGGAGAAGGATTCCATCATCGGCCATGGAGCAGCTCTTTTGTTGAAGGAGAGATATGATTCGGACAAGGTAGTTGTCCATGTTTGCGAGAAATGCGGAAGCCTTGCAATAATAGACAAGCTTAGAAACAAGGAGACATGCCCACTTTGCAACAATTCAAATATACAGCCTGTTGAGATGAGTTATGCTTTCAAATTACTGATGGAGGAACTTATGTCTCTTCACATATTCCCACATCTCACATTGAAAAACAAATACGAATAAAATGGATTTCGAACATGTATCAAAAAAGGTCGGAGCGGTAACGTTCTCCCTAGTTTCGCCTGAGCAGGTAAAGAAATTAGGAGTTGCAAAGATTGTAACTCCTGAACTTTACGATATGGGTGGCTATCCCGTAGACGGCGGCTTGATGGATCTGAGACTTGGAGCAATCGATCCTGGCATCAGATGCAGAACCTGCGGCGGAAAGCTGAAGGAATGCCTTGGCCACTTTGGATTCATTGAAATGGCAAGACCAACAGTGCACGTAAAATATGTTCCAATGATTGAACTTCTTTTGAGATCAACATGCCAGGAATGCGGAAAGATTCTTCTCAGTGAGGAGAACATCAAGAAACACAGACATAATCTTTTGAAGAAAGCTAAGGACGTAAAGAAATGCCCTTACTGCAAGGCAGAACAGGAAAAGGTCAAGGTTGAAAAGCCAACGACATTCATGTCCGGAAAGAAAAGAATTTTCCCAAGCGAAGTAAGAGCAAGACTTGTGAGAATCAACGACGATGACTGCAGACTTTTGGGAATGGACCCTGTGGCCGCAAGACCTGAATGGGGAATTTTGACTTTGCTTCTTGTTCCTCCAGTCACAGCAAGACCTTCAATCACTCTTGAAACTGGAGAAAGATCTGAGGATGATTTGACACACAAGCTTGGAGACATTATCAGAAGCAATCAAAGACTATGGGAAAACTTGAATGCAGGAGCTCCTGAAGTTATCATTGAAGACCTTTGGGACCTATTGCAATATCACGTTACAACTTTCTTCGACAATGGAATTTCCCAGGTTCCTCCTGCAAGACACAGAAGCGGACAGCCTTTGGAAACAGTAACAGAAAGAATTGAAGGAAAGGAAGGAAGAATCAGGCATAATCTTATTGGTAAGAGAGTAAATTTCTCCTCAAGATGCGTCATCTCTCCAGATCCATCACTTCATTTGAATGATGTTGGAGTTCCATACGAGATTGCAAGAGTGTTGACCGTTCCTGAAAGAGTTACCTCATTGAACATTGACAGATTGAAGACTTTGATTCAAAAGGGAGACGATTGGCCTGGCGCAGTTTATATTATAAGACCTGATGGGAAGAAGAAGAGAATCACAGAAGAATTGAAACCTGAACTTCTTGATGAGCTTGTTGTCGGTTACGTTGTTGAAAGACATTTGACAGATGGAGACGTTGTATTGTTCAACAGACACCCATCGCTTCACAGAGCATCTTTGATGAGCCACTACGCAAGAATACTTCCTGGAAAGACATTCAGACTTCATCCTGGAACAGCCTCTCCTTACAATGCAGACTTTGATGGAGATGAAATGAATGTTCACGTTCCTCAGACAGAGGAAGCAATTGCGGAAGCAAAAACATTGTTGAATGTTAATAAGAATCTTGTCAGCCCTAAGAATAATACTAATCTGCTTGGATGCATCACAGATGCCGTCACTGGAAGCTATCTGCTTAGCATCAACAAAGTAACAAAGAAGCAGGCAGTGCAATTGCTTGTCGGAATCGGCGGAGATCTTGACAGAATCGCAGATTTGAAAGGAAATGAAATAGACGGAAAGAAAGTTTTCTCGGCAATACTTCCAAATGTAACGCTTGAAACTAAAACAAAATCCTGCAAGGGAAAGGACTGCAAATTCTATGACCATTGCAAGAAGGAAGACTGCCCTACAAATGACTATCTCAGCATAAAGAAGGGAGAACTGCTTTCCGGAGTAATGGACAATTCCATAATCGGAGTTGAGGGCGGACTTTTAATCAAAGAAATAGACAGACAGGTCGGAAGAGACGCAGCCATGGAAACTCTTGAAAGATTATTCTCTCTTGGAACCGCTTTCCTATCTCAATACGGATTCACAATCTCATTGAATGATGTCAACATGCCAACGCTTCAGGGTTCAACTGCTGTTATTTTGAAGGACGCATGGAAGAAGACCGATGACATCATAGCATCATACGAAGATGGATCGCTTGAAGTCATCCCTGGTAAGACAAGGGAAGAATCAAGAGAAATGAAGATACTTCACACTCTTAACGAAGTAAGAAGCAAGCTTGGAGAACTGGTCAAGAAGGAAATCCCTTCAGCTAATCCAGCAAATGTCATGATCAAGGCAGGTTCCGCAGGTAATATCTTGTATATCACACAGATGGCCTGTTCCGTAGGACAGCAGGCGCTTTGGGCCAAGAGAATAGAGATTGGTTATTCCGGAAGAACATTATCTTTCTTCAAGAAGCATGAATTGTCTCCTCTGTCAAGAGGTTTCATCAAGTCGGGATTCTTCAAGGGACTTGAGCCATATGAATTCTTCTTTGGAGCAATCGCAGGAAGAGACTCATTAATGGATACCGCTCTTAGAACTCCTAAATCCGGTTACCTATACAGAAGAATCACAAACGCCCTTCAGGATTTGAAAGTAGAGTATGACTTCACTGTAAGAGATGCTACCGGAAGAATAATCCAGTTCCTGTACGGAGAGGACGGAGCAGACGTTTCAAGGCTTCACATGGACAATCCTAGAATTGATCCTGGCGAGGCAATCGGTCTCGTAACTGCCCAGTCATTCGGAGAGCCATCAACGCAGATGGCGCTGAACGTATTCCACTTTGCAGGAGTTTCGGAGATGCAGGTCACGTTAGGTTTGCCTAGACTTGTCGAGATTTTCGATGCCAGAAAACTTCCTTCAACACCTCAGATGGAAATATTCCTTGATTCTGAACACAACAATGATGAGAAGGCATCCGCTCTCGCGAAGAAGATAAAGGAAATCAAGCTCAGAGACATTTCATCCGAAATCAATGTGGAATTCACAGAGGGAAAGATCGAGGTCAAGCTGGACAAGTCTGCTCTTCAGAATTCAAGGATAACTGCCGCGGCCGTTGTTAAGCAGCTTGAGGAAAAGAATTATGCTGCTTCATTGAAAGATGATTCAATAATTGTCAATGCCAAGAAAGTAATTTCCCAGGACAAGGAAGGATTCAAGGAGCTTTACAAGATCAAGGAGAAATTGAAGGATGTCATAATCGCAGGAGTCAAGGGAATTTCACAGGTCATCGTAAAGAAGGACGGGGGAAAATACATAATCATAACTGCCGGATCAAATCTTGAGGAAATCCTGAATGTTAAGGGCGTTGATTCAGAGAAAACAACGACAAACAACATCCATGAGACTGCCGAAGTTCTTGGAATCGAGGCCGCAAGACAAGTGATCGCAAAGGAAATCAGAAAGGTCATAACAGAGCAGGGTCTGGACATCGATGAGAGACACATCATCTTGGTTGCCGACGCCATGACCGCATCCGGAGAGGTGAAGGGAATGACAAGAATCGGAATTATCTCGGAGAAGAATTCTATATTTGCAAGAGCAAGTTTCGAAACTCCTATAAAGCATTTTGTGAATGCATCTATCCACGGAAGCGTTGACCCTCTTAACAGCATCATAGAGAACGTCATCGTTAACCAGCCGGTTCCAGTCGGAACTGGATTGCCTGGACTTTTTGTTAAGATAACTGGAAAGCTGGCCAAGGGCAAGGCCGAGGCCAAGGAAGAGGACAAAAAGAAGAAGTCCAAAAAAGAGTAGATTTAAAAGAGGATAAACTTTAACGAAAATACAAAAGATGGGAGCAACATTAGATCTTGACTTAATATACAGCGTTAATCTATTTTCTAAGATAACCGGAGTCAGCACAAAGTACTGCTTCAGATACAACAACTGGCTGATTTACGTTGTTCCTCCGCAGCTCATTCCAAAGGCTCTCGGCCAGAGGGGAGAAAATGTCCACAGGATAGGAAGAATGCTTAAGTGCAAGGTAAAGGTCATTCCCGAATCATCCCTTGAACCATTCGTAAAGGCAATAATCTACCCAATCAAATTCAAAAAGCTCGTTGCTGAAAATGACGAGATAACAATCGTTGCCGGTCCCAATTCAAAGGCATCTTTGATTGGAAGAGACAAGATAAGGCTTGAGGAGTTGAGTGGAATTCTAAAGGATTTCTTCAAGATAAAGGCTTTGAAGATAGTATAATTTTTTCTTTCAATAATATATTTAAGCGCATTTTCCTTGACATTTCTATAAAAAGATGGTCGATAGAAAGCTTTTGGTCTTGACATTGTTGTCTGTTGTAATTTTCAATGTGTGTTTGACAAATGTGTCTGCTACATTGAGTGGCAATGTTAGTATTGCTACAGGGTTATATCACACTTGTATCATATTCTCCAATAATCAAACGGCAGAATGTTGGGGAAATAATGATTATGGGCAGACAGATGTACCGCCTGAAATTCAAGGCCATATTGCACACTCCGATTATATTGAATCCATCGAAGCAGGGGAATATAATAGTTGTGCAATGCTGGATGATTACAGTTTTGTCTGCTGGGGAGATAATCGTCATGGACAGACAGATGTTCCAGAAGCCAGGATACCCGATTCTTACCTTGCTAATATAAATCTGGGAGGGCAGCATACCTGTGCATTTTATGATGACGGGAAGTATACTTCTGTCCGCTGTTGGGGAGACAATACCTATGGGCAATTGAATGCTCCCCGGATACTTCAGCAAGAATATTATGTTGAAGAATATGTCATTAATGGGATCGGTGTGGGAGTATACCCGCCTGTCTGCGGTTCAAACCATGTTTGCACTTTGTTCACACTCTCAAATTCTAAAACTCGGGCAATTTGTTGGGGAAACAATGATAGCGGACAGCTAAATATCCCGGCGATATTGGATATTAAAAATAATAGTGGAAAATATTACGCCTCAGAAGAAGAGGTGTACGCAGATTATTTAAAACAAGCATATTCCATTGATGCAGGAGGAGCATATACTTGTGCTTGTTTGCTAAACGAAAGCAATATCCCTAATATTATATGTTGGGGAGATAATAGTTATGGGCAGACAGACGTGCCATCAGAAGTTCAGGGAGGAGATATTCAGTGTAGCATTAGTGCTGGATATACTCATGTCTGTGCTGAACAACATAACAAAGCTATTTGTTGGGGAAATAACAATCATGGGCAAACAGATGTCCCGCCTGAAATTCAAGGCCATATTGAATATATCAACGCAGGAGGATATCATACTTGCGCTTCGCTGGATAATGGGGAGATAAGATGCTGGGGAGATAATAGTTATGGACAATTGGGCATTTACAATATTGATAGCAATGTTCTGGGAAAGGAAAGCACGACAGATTCATTGACGTCGGATCAAAAATCTGAAGAATCTTCTGAAGATCAAAAAACCCGAGAGAATCCTGCTCCTGAAATTTCAAAAAACACAGGATATGTTCTCGCAGGGATACTGTCCGTTCTTGTGATCGGCGGCGCTGCTTTATTTTTGGTTTTGAAAAGAAAAGATCCTGAAAGTTCATTGAAGAATAAACTTGAGCAGATGGAGGGCCTCATATCAGCCAGGGATCTTGAGAATGCGAAGAAAAAATATGTGGAGATAAGCGAAACGTACGGAAAGCTGCCCGAGGATGTCAAGAGGAAATACACGGAGCAGATAGTGGCTCTTTATCAGAAAGCCCTGGGATTTGCCTAGGATCCAAATGCTTGATTTTTATTCCTGCGGCAGCATTGGTGCAAGATGGAAAATTATTTCTTAAAAATGTTTAAATACTTCTGGGATTAGTTTTGCTTAAAGAGAAGGTATGGACAATCTAAGCAATCTGAAAATAGGCACAACTGTTTTTTTATGCGGCGCCGTTTTGATGGCGCTTGAAATCGCGGGGGCAAGGCTTCTCACTCCTTCCTACGGAGATACGGTTTACATCTGGGGATCCATCATAGGAATATTCTTGCTTTCCCTGAGCTTCGGGTATTACCTTGGGGGAAAATTGGCGGACAGAAAACCTCATTCTGAAGTTTTATCTGTCATCATCCTGGTTACCGGGATATTCATTTTCCTGATTCCTTTCGCGTATGAAAAAGTTATTGCATCTACGGAAGGATTGCCTCAGACAATCTCCCCGCTCATCTCCGCCACTGTTTTATTCTTCATTCCAAGCCTTCTGCTTGGCACAGTTTCTCCCTTTGTCATGAAACTCAAGGCAAAGAACCTCAATTCCATAGGGACAGTATCGGGGAATCTTTACGCCCTCGCCACATTGGGCAGCGTGCTCGGGACTTTCCTGGCGACATTCGTTCTCGTCATATTCCTGCCAATCAAAACAGTGTTCTTCGCCCTTGGGGCCACTTGCCTTCTTGTAAGTATCATTTTTTACAGAGTTATTATTCTCTCAAAAAAGACTCTCTCCTATGCGCTTATTATTTTAGTTCTGGCCGCATTATTCTTCGGCAATGGGGGATTCTCGTTGATGGGAATGGCTGTTGAAGGATTGCATCCGGGGCAGGCCGAGGATAAATTCTCTGTGAACGCATCGAAGATGGGACAATTGTACAATTCAACTGCGCTGAATGTTGAGGTGGAGTCTCTTTATGGAAAAATTGCCGTGAGAGATGATGTGAACATAGGAATAAGAAACATGTTTATCAATGACGGACCCATGAGCGCCCTTAATCTTAAAAATTCTTCCAATACTGCAGTAGGATGGAAATATTTTGATTGCATGGAGATTCCATTCATATTCAATCCGAACATAAAAAAAGTACTGGCCCTGGGCATAGGGGGAGGGGTCTATCAAAAAAGGCTCCATGACCGATATGGCGTTTCGGTGGACAATGTGGACATAAATGAAAAGGTCATAGAGCTTGCTGAGAAATATTTCAACATGACTCCCTCCGATAGTTTCAGGATATACAATGATGACGCCAGGGTGTTTCTGAAAGAATCCGACAGGAGATACGACTACATCACCATCGATGTTTTCCACCATGACCCTGCGAAGGGATACAAGATACCTTTCCATCTGTCTACGAAGGAATTCTTCACCATTGCAAAAAATCACCTCACTCCCGACGGAATAGTTGCAATGAATGTTGTGACAGAAAGTGGAAGCATGTTTTTACAGTCAGAATACAAAACATTGCAGTCAGTGTTCCGCCATGTGTATCTGTTCAACTGCGGCACCTCTGTCCTCATGGCCACCGATAGCAATGTCAATATCAGGGAATTGAAAAATGCGGAGAACAACAAACTCTTGAACTGTGCATCCAATATGACCTTGACGGACAGTGCGCTTGTGTTGACCGATGAATATGCTCCCCTGAATCCATTCGCAGAATTGGGCACCGGGGACCTGGATTCTCCGTCGAAATGACTGCGGATTTTTATTTTTTAAACATTCTTTTTTAAATATTCAAACGCCCCTCTTCAAATTTTTCCTAGGCCTCACAGTCTTTTTTCTCTATCATAATCTTCCACAATCTTTTCTATGCTTTTGAGATACAGTCCTGGATTATTCCTCATATTCCTTTCCACTTCTTCTCTCATGCTTTTGTTGATAAGGGAATAGTAGTTGCTGAATTCATTGCCCCGTCTGGTCACGCTTCTCAGCGGTATCCTATCAATCATTGCCCTGTGTTCGTAGTGGGTCGATCTCTTTGCATCGGTGAGATAGACGTTTGATTCTATGACCGTTCCAATAAGCCCCTCAACAGTGTTCTCATCCCGCCTTTCCACAGTCACAATGGAGAATTCATAGCCCTTTGATCTTACAATAGAAGTTTTCTTTTTCTCATCATCCATGGTCTATGCCCACAAATCTTTGTTTTTATTCATTTCTATATATTAAAATAACATATCATTGGGGAGGGTATTTCGCTCTAGAGTTTAGGAAAGCTTTAAAAATGCTGGTTTTATGAATAAAATATGGGAATGTTTTCAGGAAGAAAGTTTGATGAGACCACCAAAAGATTTAGATGGAGCTCAAAGAAATACAAAAAGAGAGTCCTCGATTTGGCTTCCAAGGCCGATCCCCTGGAGGGAACAAGCCAGGCAAAGGGAATCGTTCTCGAGAAGACAGAGCTTGAGGCCAAGCAGCCTAACTCAGCGATGAGAAAATGCGTCAGAGTCCAGCTTATCAAGAACGGAAGACAGATCACTGCCTTCGTTCCAGGAAATCTCGCTTCAAAATTCATAGATGAGCACGACGAAGTTTTCATTGAAAGAATCGGCGGACGAAAGTCAAGATCCAAGGGAGACATTCCCGGAGTCAGATACGCCGTAAGGGCAGTTAATGATCAACCTCTCAGACTTCTTGTAAAGGGAAAGATTGAGAAGGGAAGAAGATAAAATGGTAGTAAAAATATTCGACATGTTTGATGTTACCGATGTCAAAGTAGAAGACATGGGTCTTAAGAAGTACATCAACCTCACTCCAAAGCTTGTTTTGAAAAGCCACGGAAGAGACAGAGAGAAATTCGCAAAAACCAAGGTAAACATCATAGAGAGAATGATGAGCTACATGCAGGTTCCGGGACACAGAGGAAAGAAACACATCATCATGACATCCCATGCAACTGGAAAATGGTCCATGGAAACCATGACTGTTATCAAGGCATTCAAACTCATTGAATCTAAAACAAAGCAGAATCCAGTTCAGGTTTTTGTGAAGGCCATTGAGAACGCATCGCCAAGGGATGAAATCACTTCTATCGAATACGGCGGAGCAAGATACCCTCAGGCAGTCGACGTTTCCCCATACCGAAGAGTCAATGTCGCCATAAGAAACATAGTTCACGGAGCCCAGGACAAGTCATTCAACAAGAAAGTGAAGATGTTCGAGGCCCTCGCAAATGAAATAATCAACGCTGCTGCAGAATCCAATGAGAGCTTCGCTCTTACGAAGAGATCTGAAACAGAGAAGATGGCCGATTCTGCCAGATAAATTTTTGGCAAATTTTTAGTGATTAAAATGATAAATGGAAAATACGACCGAACTTTGAACAAGCACTACGAAAAGGATTCTGTCAAAATAGATCCAATAACTCATTTTCCCGTTGACATAGAAAAGCCCTATCTCGGAGTTCTCAAGGAAATGATATGCGGATTTCTAAACATAGATCGAAGCATAGTGCATGTTTACAGTGACGAAAAAAACAGGGCACTGGGGAGCATGACCATGTTGGAAACACTGGAGCACAGACTTCCAAGATTTTTCAAAGGAACCAAAATCAAAAGGGAGATAAAGGAATTTTATCGAATAAGGGGCTTTGAATTAAGAGAAATTCCTGAAACATCTGATCCGACAGTATTCGAATTTTATGCCACCAGGGACAATGAGAGGTACAAAGTATCTGTGGATCGTGGGCAGGATGCCTATGGCCATTGGAATTTGGAAGGGTTTGCAATTCATGTTGACTGAATTTTCATCAGTTTCCAAAAGCTTTAAATAAGCTCTTTCAAAAAATATAATATAGTAAAATGGCAACAAAAAATAAAACAATGATTTTTTGTCTTACATGCCTAGACAGGAGATTTTAGGGCATGGCAGTTGAAGAAACAAAGGCACAGAAAATCGTAAGAATCGCCAAGGATCCAAAACACATTAGAAATATTGCTACTTCTGCACACATTCACCACGGAAAGACTGCTTTCACGGACAATCTTCTTGCCGCAGCTGGATTCATGTCCACTCAAAGTGCGGGAGACCTTGAGAAGGGAATGGCAACCTGGGGACATTCCGATGAGCAGGAAAGACTCATGACCGTAGATTCTGCAAATGTCTCAATGGTCCACGATTTCAACAACGAACAATATCTTATCAATCTGATCGACACTCCTGGACACGTTGACTTCGGTGGAAACGTCACCAGGGCAATGAGAGCAGTTGACGGAACAATCGTTCTTGTTTGCGCTTCCGAAGGAATCATGCCGCAAACTGAAACCGTTTTGAAACAGGCTCTTAAGGAAAGAGTAAAGCCAGTTCTTTTCATCAACAAGGTTGACAGATTGATCAACGAACTGAAATTGACTCCGGAACAGATGCAGGAAAGATTCATGAAAATTTATGCTGACTTCAACAGACTGATTGAGGAGATTGCCGAGCCGCAATTCAAGCAGGCATGGAAAGTGGACATCATGAATGGATCGGTTGCATTCGGATCGGCCAGAGACAATTTTGGAATATCAATCCCTTTCATGAAGAAGAAGAACATCTCTTTCAAGGATATTTTCAACATGTACAAGATGGAAGAGAAGGAAAGGCAGGAATGGGTGTGGAAAAACGCCCCTCTTTTCGAAGTAATTCTTGACATGGTCATAAGACATCTTCCAAACCCTATCGATGCCCAGAACTACAGAATCCCAAGAATGTGGGGCGGAGACCTTCAGAGCGAAATGGGAAAAGATTTGATGACCTGCAATCCAAATGGGAAGCTTGCATTCGTCATAACAAGAATCGTCATTGATCCGATCTCAGGAAAGGAAATGAGCGCCGGAAGACTTTTCTCTGGAACAATGAGAAGCGGAACCGAGGTTTGGCTGAATCTGGCCAAGGCAAGTCAAAAAGTCACCCAGGTAGTCATCTACAACGGAGTCAAGCCAGAATATACTTCTGAACTTCCAGCAGGAAACATCATCGCAATCACAGGAGTCACTGGAAATGCCGGAGAAACCATAACTCTCAGTCCAGAGGAACCATTCATAGAATTAAAACACATGTTTGAACCAGTTATCACAAAGGCCATTGAAGCAAAGAAAATGGCAGACCTTCCAAAGCTCGTTGAGGTTCTGAGAAAGGTTGCGAAGGAAGACCCATCCATCAGGATTGAAATCGATGAGGAAACAGGACAGAATCTTATGTCGGGAATGGGAGAGCTTCATCTTGAAATCATAGAGGACAGAATAAGGACTGAGAAAAACGTCGAAGTCATAACCTCTCCTCCAATCGTCGTTTTCAGAGAAACCGTTATGAAAAAGTCTCCAGAGGTTGAGGGAAAGACTCCAAACAAGCACAATATCTTCTTCATGACAATAGAACCGCTCGAGGATGCAGTCTACGAGGCATACAAGAGAGGAGATCTCAGGGATGCAAGAATGAAGAAACAGGAATTGGACCTTTGGAAGAGTCTGACTGCGCTTGGAGTGGACTATAACGAAGCAAAACAGTACAAGGATATTTACAAGTCCTGCGTCTTTATCGATAAGACCAAGGGAATCGTCCAGATCCAGGAAGTCATGGGCTTAGTTCTCGATGCTTTTGAACAGGTTATTGACCAGGGACCACTGATCAGAGAGCCGGTCATGAAACTGAAAGTTTGTTTGGTAGATGCAAAGCTTCACGAAGATGCCATTCACAGAGGCCCTGCCCAGATTTACCCTGCAATAAGAGAAGGATTGAAGGATGGAATGAACAAGGCAACTCCAGTCATCTATGAGCCTCAGCAGATTCATCTTATAGAATGCCCAATCAACTTCATAGGAGAAATCACAACTTTGATAACATCCAAGAGAGGACAGGTCTTGGAAGTAAATCAAGAGGGAAACAATGCCGCAATAAAGGCAAAGATCCCGGTTGGAGAAATGTTGGGATGGAGTTCAGAATTAAGATCTGCAACGGAAGGAAGAGGAGTTTCCTCACTCATGGATCAGATGTTTGAAAGAGCTCCGGTTGAAGTGCAGAACAAGATCATAAGACAGGTTAGGGAAAGAAAGGGAATGAAGGACTGATCCTTCCATCAGCTTTAAAAACGCTTTTTTCTTATTGGTTCAATGGACAGGAATACAAATGTGTTGGTTGTGGATGATAATCCCAGTTTTACAATTGAGGACATTCTCTCTGGAAAAAAACCTGATTCGGAATTCAATTTGAACCAGGAGATAATGGCCATACGGGTCATGGACAGTGCCTACGGGGATTATATCAAAAGCAATACTAAACACCCTCAATACATTCCTGCCGGAAAACCATGGGCCGAATGCCAGGTTGCGAGCAGCATCTTTTTCAAGTATTTCAATCGAAGGATAACTGAGATGAATCTTACTAATTTTGTAAAGGAAAGTTCCTCCATAAAAAAGAATTTGGCCAAGGCAATTTCCGAACAGTACATTCCAGAGTCCTCAGCAAAAATCCTTTCACAGTATTTGGACAGAAAAACAGAGTCATATTTTCTTGAAAAAAGCATGAATGATCATATTGAGGATAAAAGGCGAAGACATGATCTCCGGATACGCGCAGGGCACCAAAGATAGAATTCCCGCTCTCTTCTCTCCAAATGTTTATTAACGATGATTCTGTCTGAATTCAGCATGGAAAATGACTATACTATTAAGCAGGAAATTGAACATCTTGGGATAGAATCCCATCATTTCAGAACATTCTACTGCAAGCTGAAGGAAACAAAACAGCTCCCTCCGCAGAACATTGTTCCGGGGAAACAATATAACTCTATTGTCGATTATCTCAAAACCAATCATGTGCTTGGAAAGGACAGGGAGGTTCTTGGGGAGGGGTTGAGGCTATTTGAGAATAGGCGGGACGAGGAGCATTACAGAGAAGTCCATGGCGTGATAAACAGGTTAAAGGAGAACCAGGATGCAAAGTACAAACTGCCCGTAAGGCAGTGGAGAAAGTTTTAAAAGCAGGTTAAGGGAGAAAATAATGTGACAATAAAAACAATGGAAAGGACGAAAATCGCACGAAAGGATTTGAAACTTGATTGCATTACTGATGGCTGGACTGCATGGGATATTAATCCTAAAACACCCTATCCTTATCAAATAGGCGTAAACTTAAATGAGCCGCACAATAAAACAAATATTCAATGTCAACTCACAGAAATTGCAAAGTTGGCAAATAATCTTGCAACCGAAAACGGACTGGAGGTTGCCATGGGCGAACCGGTTCAGGGCCATGGTGGACTTTCAGTATATGTCGGATTGAGCTACATCAAACCGGAACTTCAAAAGAGATTTTCAGATTACAAGGTTCTGACGAAGGCAATCAAGAAAGGAGAGAATGAAAGAGGCTATCGTGTAAAGGCTGAGGGACAGGGACATGCTTTTTCCTGCGAATACGACACCCTGGATAACCATCTTATTCTCAGGTGGAACGATTCTGAGGTCATACACGTATTTGATTCTGGAAATGAGAGGGATGCAAAAAAGAGATGCTATCAAACGGTTTTCAATTATTTGAGAAAAACTGCAATTATCGAAGGAAACACTTTCAAAATTAGAACCACTAACTCTCTATGGGAAATCTTCGGACCGGATTCTAAATATTCTCAGATGACCAAATATGGAAAATTGTCCGATGGGGAACTTGACAGGGTCAATCACAAAAGAGAAAAAAGAGGCCTTGAACCTGTGAGCAAATGGAAAACTGACGAAGAAATGAGAAGCGATGGATCCCTCGGTGCTAAATTGGAAAGGGGATATGATCTGCTTAGCGAAGAGGAAAAGAAAAAGTGCATTGATGTTTCTGCCGAAGCCCCCAAAAAGAAAAATTTGTTCAGCAGAATGTGTGAAGGCCTGTTTACCATGAAACTGTGATTTCTGAAAAGGTTTAAAACTACTGGAACATACTAATCATTATTAAAAGAGGACAGAATGAAACTATCAAGAATATTTTTGGCCATTGGAATCGCAGTGATCTTTGCAGTTTTTGTCGGATATGCTTTGTATGTTTTCTATGAGCCTCCGAAATATTATCTTGACAACAATAATACTTGCTATCAGCAATTCTACTGCGAGAACATGACTGCCGATTGCTATTCCAATAAAACTCTTGCGGCCCAGACGGGATATCCAAATTATGGCCCGGAGCCGATTGCATATTATGACACCGGAGTAAAATATGGCGGAGATTACAATTATACTTGTTACAATGAAATTATCAATAGTGCTGCTTATTTCCAATGTCAAGAACAAAGAGATGAATGCAATCAAGAATTTCAAAAGTCTACAGCAAGATATGTCCATGCAAGAAATAGCTTTTACATTTTAGTTGCAATTTCAATGATTGCAATTATCGTCGGAGCATTTTTTATAGGCGTTGAGGGAGTTTCTTCGGGAATAATCGGAGGAGGACTTCTTTTGATTATTTGGGCGTTGATGTACACTGCAGAATACTGGTTGACTCTGGGCAAATACGTCAAGCTTTTGGCTTTGTTTGCCGTTCTTGCACTGCTTGTTTACATTGGATACACAAAGTTTGCCGACAGGGTCGGGAAGAAAAGAAAGTGAACTTCTTTTCTTAAGAATTCTTTTTGCAAGAAGTTTAATCAAGAAATATTTAATCAAAAAATATTTCAAGAAAATTTAATAGTTCAATAATCTACTCACCTCAAAATAAAAATTCTTTTGCCATCGAATAATTGTGACTCTAGCTTAAATACTGCATTTTGCTGAAAGGGTGATGGCTACAGAGACCCTGGAGCAGAGGACCTTGGATGTCGGCGGAATTCTGAAAGTTTTTGAGAAGGCATTGAAAAGCAAACATCCTGAAAGGGCGACGGATAAAATAAGAAACATGGTGAGCAGGGCGGAATATGGCGGCACGGTAGACACCTATTCTCTCCTCATACTGTCGAGGGAAACCCAGAAGCTCCTCGAGAAATACGGAAAGAAGCCCTACATTTCTTCTAACTAAAATAATCAAAAATTTTAAAAAATAATTATTTTTTATATTTCCAACTGGAAACGAAATATTTATAAAGCCTTTATTTCTTTTGATTTTACCAAAAACATGGCAAGAGAAAAACCAAATCTGAATGTTATTTTCGTTGGTCACGTTGATCACGGAAAATCCACAACAGTCGGAAGACTTCTGTTCGAAGCTGGAAACATCTCAGAGCAGGAAATGGCTAAGCTTAGAGAAGAAGCCGAAAAAGTTGGTAAGAAAGGATTCGAATTCGCTTTCGTCATGGATCAGATCAAGGAAGAAAGAGAAAGAGGAGTCACAATCGACCTTTCATACAAGAAATTCTCAACAAAGAAATTCCAATGCACCATCATCGATGCACCTGGACACAAAGACTTCGTCAAGAACATGATCACCGGAGCTTCCCAGGCAGACGCTGCTTTCCTTGTAGTTGCTGGCCCAGAGGGAGTCATGCCGCAGACCCAGGAACACGCATTCCTGCTTAGAACAATGGGAGTCCAACAGGTTGCAGTTTGGGTAAACAAGATGGACATTGCAAAGTACGATGAAAAACAATTCTTAAAAGTCAAAGAAGATTTGACAAAATTACTGATGAATGCCGGATTCAAGATAGACAAGATCCAATTCATACCAGGTTCAGGATGGATAGGCGATAACTTGACCAAGAAGTCCGAGAACATGAAATGGTACAATGGACCAACACTTCTTGAACAGATTGACCTTTTTGAAATCCCTAACAAACCTACACATCTTCCAATGAGAATGCCAATCCAGGACGTTTACGAGATCACAGGCATTGGAGTAGTTCCAGTTGGAAAAGTTGAAACAGGAATAATGAAGCCTGGTCAAAAAGTCATAATCTTGCCAGGACGATCTGGAAAAGGCATTGAAGGCGAAATCAAAACCGTTGAAATGCATCATGAAGCTCAGCCAGAGGCACTAGCAGGAGACAATGTCGGAGTCAACATCAGAGGCATTGGAAAGAAAGACATTGCAAGAGGAGACGTCATCGCAGATGCTGCTAACCCTCCAACAATCGCTGAAACATTCACTGCAAGAATTGCAGTCATAAATCATCCTACTGTTATAGCTAAGGGATACACACCAGTATTCCACGTTCATACAGCACAGGTTCCATGCCAGTTCATTGAACTGAAGCAGAAGCTTGATCCTAGAACAGGACAAGTTGCTCAGGAGAATCCTGATTTCTTGAAGAACGGGGATGTTGCAGTTGTAGTGCTTCAGCCTATGGGTAACCTTGTAATCGAAAAGAATACAGTTAATCCAAACATGGCTAGATTCGCAGTAAGAGACGCCGGAGCAACTGTTGCAGCTGGAGTTTGCATTGATCTTGTACCTAAGAAGTTAGCCGGAAAGTAATTAGGAATAAGGAAGCAAAACGACCTTTTTTAATCAGCTATACGGAAGAAGACATGGTAAAAAACGTTAGTTTTTTATATGCGCATTTATAGGAAAAAACATGGCACTAGCAAGAATAAAATTAGCATCAACAAACATTGACGAATTGAATAATCTTTGTACTGTGGTAAAGGACATTGCTTCCAAGTCCGGAGTTGTAATCCGAGGACCAATTCCTTTGCCTACAAAGAAACTTAAGATCACAACAAGAAAGAGCCCATGCGGAAACGGAACGGCAACTTTCGATCATTTTGAAATGAGAATCCACAAGAGGGTTATCGACCTTCCAATGGATGAAAGAGTTCTTCACTCAATCATGAGAGTTCCAATACCAAGGGAAATCAACATTGAGATAGAGATGATAGACTAATAAATTTCTTTTTTATAAAAAAGAACTTTAATTAAGAAAAAATTATTTTAGCAAAATTTTAATCAAAAAATATTCTAAACTTCTTTTCTTAACCCATCATTTAGCAAGAAGTTTTATCAAAAATAATCTTTCTTTTAAAAAAGAAACATTAATGAAAGAAAATTAAACTCTTATTCAAAAATAATATTTAATAGAGCAATTTGATTGCGAATTAATAAGGGGTGCATCTTCCAATCTTTTTTGGGTCGGAGCACACAGTTTTCCATTCTTATTTTCTTTTTTATTTCCACATTTCTCGTTGCATAATCTTTAAATATGGCTCTTGACATCAAAATATTGTAAAAGATGGTCGACCGGAAGTTTTTTGCGATAGCATTGTTCTCAGTGATTATTCTGTCAACCTTTGCTGTTTCTGTCTCTGCCCATGATGGACAGACAGGATTTTCCAGATTTGTCGATGGCATTTGGAATAATATTCTGAGATTTACGGGATTTGATGTTCTGACTTTGGATGAGCCAACCATTGTGGATGAGCCTTCCGTCCCAGCTGCTGAAAAAAATGTTCAAGAAAAATCCACTCCGAAGGTTTCCGATGAGCCAGAGGTTCAGGTCGGCGATCAGTGCGGAGATACGATCACCACTAATAAAACACTTGCTGCACCCATAGATTGTTCCGGTCATAGCGGTCAAAACGGATTGAATATTGGGGCAGACAATATCGTATTGAATTGTGCTGGTCAAACAATAACTGGCCTGAATTCTGAAACAGGCATTTATCTTTCCGGCAGGACGGGAGTTACGGTTAAAAATTGCATCATAAAGAACTTTGCAACAGGAATCACCTTGGACAGTTCCAACCATAACACTCTTTTCAACAACACGCTCAAGGATATCTTAGGGGTAGTTGGTGGGACTGGTGCGACAGGGGCAGCAGGAGCAACTGGAGTCGATAATCTATCTGGAAACGGAGTAGCAGGAGGAAACGGAGCAGACGGAGGAGCAGGAGAAACCGGAGGAAACGGAATCGGAATTAATCTATTATCATCAACAGGCAATAATCTGTCATCGAATATCCTTAATAATATAGCTGGAGGAAACGGGGGAAGCGGAGGAGCAGGGGGAATGGGAGGAGTCGGAGGAAACGGAAACGAAAGCATCGGAAGAGGAGGAGCAGGAGGAGTGGGAGGAAACGGGGGAGCAGGAGGAGTTGGAGGAAACGGAATCGGAATTAAGCTATCATCATCAACAGGGAATCATCTGTCTTCTAATGCTTTCAGCAGCATCTATGCTGGAAACGGAGGGAGCGGAGGAATGCCGGGATTCGGGGGAGCAGGAGGAACTGGTTCACTAGCCGGCGATGCAGGAGCTGATGGCTTGGGCGGCTTAGTCGGCGCATCAGGAACCAGCTATGAGACTTTAGGGGGTTTTCTCTCATGCGGAGATTTTATCACCGTAAATACCACACTTACCGAGTCCCTGACCTGTTCTGATTTAGGGTTGAATATCACAGCAAACAACATCACATTAAACTGCAATGGCTACACCATAACTGGTTACCATTCTGGAACAGGCATTTATCTTTCTGGCGTGAGTGGAGTGACTGTCAAAAACTGCACTGTGACTGGTTTTCAATATGGTATCAATGTCAATGGCGGAAGCAAGAATATCCTTCTCAATAACTATGTCACTTCAAACAGTGGCGGCCACGGCAACGCCGGATCTACTCCCGGTGGCAACGGTGAAGACGGTACGGACGGCTATGGCATTTTCATCTCAGGCTCCAACAACACTCTTACAAACAACACTGCCACTTCAAACATTGGAGGAGCTGGAGGAGATGGCTTCGGCGGCATGGTAAGTGTCGGAGGAAACGGAGGAAACGGAGGAAACGGCTACGGCATCTACATCTCGGGCTCCAACAACACTCTTACAAACAACACTGCCACTTCAAACAATGGTGGAGCAGGAGGAATAGGAGGAAATGGTGCAATTGGAGGAAACGGAGGTAATTCTGGAAACGGCAATGGTATCTTCATATCCGGCTCTAACAATATTTTTAGGAGTGGTAATGTCAATTCAAACTTTGGCGGCATCGCCGGTGCTGGTGGCACAGGCAATCCTGCAGGAGCAGGGGGAAACGGAGGAGGAGACTATGGCATCTACATCTCCGGCTCAGGCAACAAAATTTACAATAATCTTTTCGACAATGTCAACAATGCCTATTCTTCCGGTTCAAATTCATGGAACACCACTCTCAGTTGCAGCGGAGCAAAGAACATCCTAGGCGGAAACTGCACTGGAGGCAATTACTGGGACAATTCATATGGGGTCGGGTTCTCCAGGGTCTGCACAAACAGGGGAGATGGGATCTGCCAGGAAAATTATTCAATACCTGGTTCAGCAGATGCGGACTACCTTCCTCTGACGACAGCAGTTGTGGATACGGCCAATCCTTCAATTTCATTCATCGCTCCAACTCCTCAAAATGGGACAATCACTGGCAATAATTTCTTATCTGTTTTGATACAGGCAAATGATGAGCATTACAAGAATTACTCCTATTATCTATATGATGACTCTGGATCGGTTAGCTATAATGATCATTATTCCGAGGATTTGGGAGTTTCTTCAGGAGCCACCCATACTTGCATTTTGCTTGATAATGGAAATATCCAATGTCAGGGACTTAATTATGATGGGCAGGCAGAGAATTACACTGGGGGAAACGCAATAGGAGTTTCAGCAGGATCTTACCATACTTGCGCTTTATTAAACAATGGAAACATTGTTTGCTGGGGAACCACCAGTGAAGACGATATATCACTCTATGGGCAGACAGTTGTTCCTGATGAGGTTCAAGGAAATTCAATAGGGATTTCTTCAGGCGCTCGACATACCTGCGCCTTGCTGAAGAATGGAAATGTCCAATGCTGGGGAGACGATGGCGCTCTGCAGTCAGAGAATTACGACGGGGGAGATGCCATAGAGGTTTCTGCAGGGGACCAACATACATGCGCTTTGTTGAGCAATGGAAATGTCCAATGCTGGGGAGACAATGGAATCGGACAATCAAACAATTACTATGGGGGAGATGCCATAGGGATTTCTGCAGGAGCTTTTCACAGCTGCGCTTTGCTGAACAATGGAAACATAAACTGCTGGGGAGATAATTCTCAAGGACAATTAAATGTTCCTGATGAGGTTCAGGGAAATGCAATAGGAATTTCTGCAGGAGGCCAACATACCTGTGCTCTTTTGAATAATGGAAACGTTCAATGCTGGGGATCAAATAATAATAATCAGGCAAACAGTTACTCTGGAGAGGATGCCATAGGCGTTTCTGCAGGAGAACAGCATACCTGTGTTTTATTAAGAACTGGAAACATAAACTGCTGGGGAGATAATGCTGAGGGAGAATCGGATAATTATATTGGGGGAGCTGCCAAGAAGCAGGCTCTTTATACATTCCGCTCATTGCATGAAGGAAAATATTATTTGAATGCGACTGCATGCGACACTGTTAGAAAATGCAATTCTACTAAGACAAGGGAATTCATAGTCAATCTGCCTCCAGTCATAACAATCAGTTCTCCTCAAAACACGGCCTATAACTTCTCCTCAATCGCTTTGAATGTTTCTGCGGATAAGGCGATTCATTCCTGGTGGTATTCTTTTGATGGAGGAATTACAAATCATTCATTCAACCCAAACACCACCATATTCGGTGTGGAGGGAAGGAATACTCTGACTGTTTATGCCAATTATACTTTCGGAGCAGAGGGTTCTTCTTCAGTGAACTTTGCAGTTGACACAATTGCCCCTAAGGTCTCATTCATTTCTCCAACTCCTCAAAATGGAGCAACAGTTTATGCGAGTTCCATTTCTGCTCTGATACGGGCGGACGATGATAGTTTAAAGAATTCCTCCTATTATCTATATAATAATTCTGGATTAATTGACTCATACGGCGGCAATCATTATTCCGATGACATGATTGTTTCAGCAGGATGGCATCACACATGCGCCGTATTGAACAATGGGAATATTCTATGCTGGGGAGGAGCTGTCGCAGAGAATTACACTGGAGGAAATGCCATGGGAGTTTCAGCAGACCAATGGCATACCTGCGCTTTGTTGAGCAATGGCAACATAACCTGCTGGGGAGATAATGGCGTTGGACAGGCAGAAAATTACACTGGCGGAGATGCAATAGGGGTTTCAGCAGGAGCAGGCCATACATGCGCTTTGCTGAGCAATGGAAATGTTCAATGCTGGGGAGATAATAGTCAAAGAAGATCGGATAATTACACCGGAGGAGATGCAATTGGAGTTTCAGCAGGAGAATATAATACTTGTGCCTTATTGAGCAATGGAAACATAACTTGCTGGGGAGATTTTCCATATAAGTCGGCAGATATAGGGAATTACGGTGGAGGAAACGCAATAGGAGTTTCGGCAGGAGTGGATAATACTTGCGCTTTGCTGAATGATAGAAATGTATTTTGCGAGGGATATATGGGGACGGAGCCAGCAGGGAATTACATGGGGGGAGATGCGATAGAAGTTTCAGCAGGAAGAAGTCATGCCTGCGCTTTGCTGAGCAATGGAAATGTTGCCTGCTGGGGCGGGATCACAGAGGGATATTCCGGGGGAGATGCGGTCGGAGTTTCAGCAGGATATGCAGACACATGCGCTCTTTTGGGCAGTGGAAATGTTGTATGCTGGGGAGATATGTATGGTGGGTCTGCAGAGAATTACACTGGAGGAGATGCGCAGAATCAATTCATTCACACATTCAAATCTTTGCCTGAAGGAAGATATTACTTGAATGCTACGGCATGCGATATTTTTGGACGCTGCAATTCTACCGAAACAAGGCAATTAACAACAAATATTCTTCCAGCCATAACAATCAATTCTCCTCAAAACAAAGTTTATGACTCCCCTTCAATCGCTTTGAATGTTTCTGCGGATGAAACAATCAGTTCCTGGTGGTATTCATTGAACGGCGGGATAAGTATATCATTCTTGCCTACCCCTGCCGCAACCATAACAGGCATTGAAGGACAGAACAATTTGACAGTTTATGCAAATGACACCGGAACCCCTTACACACCTAACAGAGCAACGGGTTCTTCTTCGATGAACTTTGAAGTTGACATGACTGCACCAAAAATCTCATTCATCGCTCCAACCCCTCAAAATGGAGCAACCATCTATAAGAATTACATTTCTGCTCTGATTCAGGCAGACGATGTTCATTTCAAGAACTATTCATATAATCTTTACAATGATTCTGGATTGATTGATTACAGCAAATATTATTCAGAAGATCAGGGAGTTTCAGCAGGACTTTATCATGTATGCGCTTTGTTGAACAATGGAAATGTTCGATGCGATGGAGATAACGGCTCGGGACAGGCAGAAAATTACACTGGGGGAGATGCCATAGAAGTTTCTGCAGGAGTATTTCACACATGCGCTTTGCTGAACAATGGAAATTTCCAATGCTGGGGAGATAATACTGTTGGACAGGCAGAGAATTATACCAAAGGAAATGCAGTAGGAGTTTCTGCAGGATACATGCATACCTGCGCTTTATTAGAGAATGGGAATGTTCAATGCTGGGGGGATAATGGTGTTGGACAGGCAGAAAATTACACTGGGGGAGATGCCATGAGGGTTTCAGTGGGAGTCCTGAATACCTGTGCATTGTTAGACAGTGGAAACATAACCTGCTGGGGAGATAACAGTTATGAACAGGCAGAGAATTACACTGGGGGAAATGCGATAGGCGTTTCTATAGGATTTTATCACGTATGCGCTTTGTTGAACAATGGGAATGTTACATGCTGGGGAAATAACAATAATGGGGAGGCAGAGAATCATACTGCTGGAAATGCAATAGGGGTTTCTTCCGGGCTTTCTTACACGTGCGCTTTGTTGAACAATGGAAACGTTCAATGCTGGGGAGATAATGGTGGAGGTCAGGCAAACAATTATAGCGAAGGAAATGCCATAGAAGTTTCTGCAGGAGGAGGACATACTTGCGCTTTGTTGAACAATGGAAACGTTCAATGCTGGGGAGGAATTAATGGGGGATATTACGAAGGAGATGTGCAGATGCAATTCGGTTACACATTCAAATCATTGAACGAAGGAAGATATTACTTGAATGCGACTGCCTGTGATTTTCTTGGACATTGCAATTCTACGGAAACGAGGGATTTCATAATCAATGTCCCTCCAGTTGTCACAATATATTCTCCTCAAAATCTGATTTACACTTCTCCTTCAATCGAATTAAATGTCAATGCTAATGAAGAGGTTGATTCCTGGTGGTATTCTTTGAATGATGGAGTTACAAATCACTCATTCAACCCAAACACAACCATAATGGGTGCAGAGGGAAGGAATACCCTGACTGTTTATGCCCATGATCCTGCCGGAGCAGTCGGATCATTTTCAATTTCTTTCAGTGTTGATATGATTGATCCAACCATTTCATTTGTTTCTCCAACTCCTGAAAGCGGAATGTCCCTTAGAAACTCCATTCCAGCCATGATTCAGGCAGACGATGAGAACTTCAAGAATTACTCTTATTATTTCTACAATGAATCCGAATTGATTAATTATAACAGGTATTCTTCTGAGGATTCGAGGGTTTCGGCAAGAGCCATCCATACCTGTGCACTGTTAGATGATGGAAACATAACCTGCTGGGGGGACAACAGTTATGAACAGGCAGAGAATTATACTGGAGGAGATGCAATAGGAGTTTCAGCAGGACAATATCATACATGCGCTCTGCTGAGCAATGGAAACGTTCAATGCTGGGGAGATGACAGTTCAGGACAGGCAGAAGATTATATTGGTGGAAATGCTATAGGAGTTTCCGCATCAAGCACCCATACCTGCGCTTTATTGAATAATGGAAATGTCCAATGCTGGGGAGTATTTAGCATTCCTGCGTTCGGCAATTTGCCTGTGGAAAATTACTATGGGGGAGATGCGGTGGGAGTTTCTACGGGAGCATTTCACGATTGCGCTTTATTAAACAATGGAAATGTGGACTGCTGGGGCGTAGGGTTTTTAAATGATCTTTGGGGAATGGCCAATGATTACAGCGGAGGAGATGCTATCGGAGTTTTTGCAGGAGTTTATAACACATGCGCTTTGTTGACTGATGGAAATGTAACCTGCTGGGGATATGACAATGCTGGACAGATGAGTGTTCCTGAAGAAGTCCAAGGAAGTGCAATTGGAGTTTCTGCAGGAGTGGATCATTCTTGCGCCTTATTGAGCAATGGGAATATTCAATGCTGGGGAGATAACAATTATGGAAAATCAGAGAATTACAATGGGGGAAACGCAATTGGAGTTTCTGCAGGACAAGAACATACTTGCGCTCTGCTGAACAATGGAAATGTTCAATGCTGGGGAAATGATGGTTGGGGACAGGCAGAAAATTACAACGGTGGAGATGTTAAAAAACAGTCACTATACTCTTTCCCAATCGCATCGGAGGGAAGATATTACTTGAATGCGACTGCCTGCGATTTTGTCGGACACTGCAGTTCAACTGAGACAAGAGAATTCCTGATCAATCCCCCTCCAGTCATCACGATAAATTCTCCTTATAGCATCACCTATTTCTCTAATCTGGTTGGTTTGGATGTCAGTGCGAGCGAGGAAACAGATTCCTGGTGGTATTCTTTGGATGGCGGAATAACCAATGTTTCATTTGTCCCTACTCCTGTCATATTTTCTATGGGTGGAACGGCCAATATAACTGCGAATGAGGGTCAGAATACATTGACTGTTTATGCAAATGACACCTCAGGAGCAGTCGGATATGCTTCGGTAGGATTTGTAGTTGAGACTGCCTTCCAATCAATCTCCTTCATTTCTCCAACCCCTGGGAGCGGGACAATCCATCAAAATTTTATATCAGTCCTGATAGATGCAGATGATGAGAATTACAAGAACTATTCCTATTCCTTATACGATGATTTGGGAACTGTTAGCATCAACAAGTATTATTCAGAGGATTGGGGGGTTTCAGCAGGAGGATCCTATGCATGCGCTCTGCTGAAAAATGGAAACGTGACTTGCTGGGGACAGATTGAAAATAATGACTATGGTATCCAATCAAACAATTATACTGGAGGAAATGCAATAGAGGTTTCAGTAGGAGGCTCTAAATGCGCCCTATTGAACAATGGAAACACGTACTGCTGGGGCGGAGGGAGTGGTAAAGACTATAATGGGGGAGATGCCATAGGAGTTTCAGCAGGAAGAAATGACCTCACATGCGTTTTAATTAATGATGGGAATATAAAATGCGAGGGAACATACTATAACGGCTCATCGCAGTTGCCCATGGAGGATTACACCAAAGGAAATGCAGTAAGAGTTTCAGCAGGAGACCAATATGCCTGTGCTTTATTGAGCAATGGGAACATAACCTGCTGGGGACGCAACGATT